>Ga0302246_1000353_pt1 | contig 42138 bp, 33 predicted proteins | sample AAG_UR_Trp_MG_FD_193533 | JGI IMG/M metagenome (GOLD analysis project Ga0302246, IMG submission 193533) | Enriched activated sludge microbial communities from anaerobic digester in WTTP, New Holstein, Wisconsin, United States - AAG_UR_Trp | ecosystem: Engineered > Bioreactor > Anaerobic >... | reverse complement strand
ATGAGGGCAAAGGGCACACGCGCAAGCACCAGCACGCACCAGCACCATGGCAGGCAGAACAGAGGGAATACGGACGGTGAGTGTGGGCGATGCCAACGGCACACAACAGTACAGAAGGCAGGAACCGCGCCCCCTGCGAGGAAGACGAGCCCCGACGGAGACCGTGCCAAGTGCGCAGGTGAAGACCTTAATGGTTGAAAAAAAATTAGCCTTACATACCGAATAGATAAAAAACACTTGAAAGCAAATTCGAAAAAAGGCGTTTTTATGCTTGCCAAGCCATGAACCCTCGTATAAAAGCACATCTCCGTTGGCTGGCGTAGCTCAACTGGCAGAGCAGCTGATTTGTAATCAGCCGGTTGCGGGTTCGAGTCCCATCGCCAGCTCCATACAGTGGTGGGGTTCCCGAGTGGCCAAAGGGAACAGACTGTAAATCTGTCGTCGTAAGACTTCGGTGGTTCAAATCCACCCCCCACCACCACTTGACAAGCTCTCAGGGCTGTAGGAGACAGTGCGCTGTCGGAGAACTACGGCATATGCGGGAATAGCTCAAGTGGCTAGAGCATCAGCCTTCCAAGCTGAGGGTTGCGAGTTCGAGTCTCGTTTCCCGCTCCATCCCCAATAGCCTGGGTCTCCCTATAGCTTGATGTTGCCCACATAGCTCAGGCGGTAGAGCACTTCCTTGGTAAGGAAGAGGTCATGAGTTCAAGTCTCATTGTGGGCTCCATATTTGCCTTACGCCCTTAAGGAACAAAAAAAGAAAGCCAGGGAGAACACCTATGGGTAAGGAAAAATTTGAACGCAAGAAGCCGCACGTCAATATCGGCACCATCGGTCACATCGACCATGGTAAGACCACTCTGACGGCAGCCATCACCAAGACCGCAGGCCTCCTCGGTCAGGGCAAGTTCATCGCGTACGACGAAATCGACAAGGCTCCTGAAGAAAAGGAACGTGGCATCACCATTGCCACCGCCCACGTCGAGTACGAGACCGCTACGCGTCACTACGCGCACGTCGACTGCCCCGGTCACGCCGACTACATCAAGAACATGATCACCGGTGCGGCCCAGATGGACGGTGCCATCATCGTCGTCGCCGCCACCGACGGTCCCATGCCCCAGACCCGTGAGCACATCCTGCTCGCCCGTCAGGTCGGCGTGCCCTACATCGTCGTGTTCCTGAACAAGTGCGACATGGTCGATGACGAAGAGCTTCTCGAACTCGTTGAACTCGAAGTTCGCGAACTTCTCACCAGCTACGGCTTCCCCGGCGACGACGTTCCGGTCGTGCGCGGCTCCGCCCTCAAGGCCCTCGAGTCCGACGATCCCAACTCTGACGCCTGCAAGCCCATCCGCGAGCTGCTCGCCGCTTGCGACAGCTACATCCCCGAGCCTCAGCGCGACATCGACAAGCCCTTCCTGATGCCCATCGAAGACGTGTTCTCGATCTCCGGCCGCGGTACCGTTGTTACCGGTCGTGTCGAGCGCGGTGTCATCAAGGTCGGTGAAGAAGTCGAAATCGTCGGCATCAAGGACACCACCAAGTCGACCTGCACCGGCGTCGAAATGTTCCGCAAGCTGCTCGATCAGGGTCAGGCTGGCGACAACATCGGTGCCCTGCTCCGTGGCGTGAAGCGTGACGACGTGGAACGCGGCCAGGTTCTTGCCGCTCCCAAGTCCATCACTCCCCACCGCAAGTTCAAGGCTGAAGTGTACGTCCTTTCCAAGGAAGAAGGCGGTCGTCACACTCCGTTCTTCTCGGGTTACCGTCCCCAGTTCTACTTCCGTACCACGGACATCACTGGTGTGATCACCCTTGAAGAAGGCGTCGAGATGGTGATGCCCGGCGATAACGCCACCTTCAACGTGGAACTCATCGCCCCCATCGCCATGGAACTCGGTCTCCGCTTCGCTATCCGCGAAGGTGGCCGTACCGTCGGCGCAGGCGTGGTTTCCGAGATCGTGGAGTAACGCCATGCGCGTCAACATCCAGCTTGCCTGCACCGAGTGCAAGCGGCGTAACTACGCGACCGACAAGAACAAGAAGAATACTACTGGCCGTCTCGAACTGAAGAAGTATTGTCCCTGGGACAAGAAGCACACAGTTCACCGCGAGACCAAGTAAGTAGTACCTTCATAGTGCAGGGCAGTAGCTCTAACGGCTAGAGCGCCGGTCTCCAAAACCGGATGTTGGGGGTTCGAATCCCTCCTGCCCTGCCATTTCCCTTCTCTTCTCGGGTAGAGGCGATAATGGCGAAAAAGCAATCAAATGCGCCGGAAGCGGCCTCTGCGAGCAGCGGCACCAGTCTCGGAGACAAGGTCACCCAATTCAGGGACTATGTCGAAGAGGCGAAGGTCGAGCTCCGGAAGGTTTCCTGGCCCACCCGGAAGGAAGCCTGGGCGACCAGCATGACCGTGCTGGTCTTTGTGTTCGTCATGTCCCTGTTCCTCGGTTTCGTGGACCTCGGACTGACGCATCTCATCGAATTCATCCTCTCCTGACGGGCTGTGCCATGACCGAGACGACTACCGCCTCAAAGGCCCGTTGGTACATCGTACATACCTATTCGGGCTTCGAGAACAGGGTTGAACAGACCATCCGCGAAATGATCCGCACCGGGCAATCCCAGGACGAGATCGTCGAGGTGGTCGTTCCTACGGAAAAGGTCATCGAACTCGTCAAGGGCGAGAAGAGGACCTCCACCCGCAAGTTCTACCCCGGGTATGTGATGGTCAAGATGTTCATGACGGATTTCTCGTGGCATCTCGTCCAGTCCATTCCCAAGGTTACGGGGTTTGTCGGCGGCAAGAACCGCCCCACACCCATGCGCGACAGCGAAGCCGAGCGCATCCTTGCCATGATGGAATCGCGTCAGGAGCAGCCGCGGCCGAAGTTCAACTTCGATCGTGGGGATGAAGTACGGGTCATCGACGGGCCCTTCGGCGGCTTCAACGGAGTCGTTGAAGACGTCAACTATGACAAGGGCAAACTCAGGGTCTCGGTTTCGATCTTCGGTCGCCAGACCCCTGTCGAGCTGGACTTCGTTCAGGTTTCCAAGGGATAGCAGACGACGTTACCGCGCGGTGACAGGCTCACCGTGTCGTTCAGAGGTATAGAGCAATGGCTAAGAAAGAAGTTGCCAAAATCAAGCTGCAGATTCCCGCTGGTGCTGCGAACCCCTCGCCGCCGGTGGGCCCCGCCCTGGGTCAGCATGGTCTGAACATCATGGCGTTCTGCAAGGAGTTCAATGCCAAGACGATGGAACAGAAGGGTATGATCACCCCTGTTGTCATCACCGTCTACGCCGACCGCTCCTTCAGCTTTATCACCAAGACCCCCCCCGCTTCCGTGCTCCTGATCAAGGCTGCCAAGCTTGAGAAGGGTTCGGGCGAACCCAACCGTAACAAGGTCGGCAGCGTCACCATGGCGCAGGTCGAAGAGATCGCGGCTCTCAAGATGCCCGACCTCACCGCCAAAGACCTTGAGGCGGCCAAGCGCAACATCCTGGGTACCGCCCGCAGCATGGGCATTGAAGTGAAGTAGCGCTTCGTTAATCAGTTGCACTGCCGTCCGCCGGATCATTCCGGCCACACACCCCGTGACCGAGGCGGCAGGAGATTTCAAACGACAGCAAGCACATAAGGTGGGTACAATGCCCAAGCACGGCAAAAAATATCGTAACGCGACAGAAGGCCTCGACCTTACCGTCAAGTACTCCGTCGAAGACGCCGTGGCCAAGTCTCTGGCCGCCGCTCCTGCCAAGTTCGACGAAACCGTCGACGTGGCCATCTGCCTTGGCGTCGACCCCAAATATTCCGATCAGATGGTTCGCGGTGCCGTGACCATGCCCAACGGGCTTGGCAAGACCGTTCGCGTAGCCGTCTTCTGCAAGGGTGAAAAGGAAGCCGAAGCCAAGGCCGCCGGTGCCGATGTCGCCGGTGCCGAAGAGCTTGTCGCCAAGATCAAGGAAGGCTGGCTCGACTTCGACAAGGCCATCGCCACCCCCGACGTCATGGCCCTTGTCGGCCAGATCGGTCGTGTGCTCGGCCCCCGCGGCCTGATGCCCAACGCCAAGACCGGCACCGTCACCTTCGACATCACCACCGCCATCAAGGAAATGAAGGCCGGTCGCGTCGAGTTCAAGGTTGACAAGGCCGGTGTCCTTCACGCCCCTCTCGGCAAGGTGTCCTTCGGTTCCGAGAAGATCCTCGGCAACCTCAAGGCCCTTATCGACACCGTGAACCGCCTCAAGCCCTCCAGCGCCAAGGGTACCTACATGCAGGCCATGGCGATCTCCACCACCATGGGCCCCGGCGTGAAGGTCGACCCCACCCTGATCAAGAAGTTCATCGAAGGCTAACCCCCTTCGTAGATATCAGGCCCGGGCGCAAGTCCGGGCCGTTTCCGGCAAATGGTAGGAAATTCGAGTCGAAGAAAGCAGGTGGCCGCAAGGTCTTAAACATCCTGCCGAGATTCAGCTTTGGCTCGGCATTTCCACCTTGGCAAACCCGAACTCGAGGAGAGTCACGTGAACAGGTCCGAAAAAGCCGCCATCATCGAGCAGCTCAAGTCTCGTGCCGAGGCTGCTTCCATCGCGGTCGTGACCGACTTCAAGGGTATGCCGGTGGAAGAGCTGACCCGTCTCAGAGTGAAGCTGCGCGAAAATGGTTGTGAATACCACGTCGTGAAGAACACTCTGGCACGGATTGCTTTCACCGGCACTGCGCATGAGCCGATTGGTACTCGGTTCAAGGAAAACTGCGCAGTTGCCCTTGGGTTCGATGATCCCGTCGCGGTGGCCAAGGCGTTGACCGAATTCGCCAAGACCAGCAAGCTGTTCGCTATCCGCCACGGCAGCCTTGAGGGCAAGGCCCTCTCCGCCGACCAGGTCTCCGACCTGGCCAAGCTGCCCAGCAAGCCTGAACTGCTCGCTCGCGCCCTTGGCACGATGAACGCCGTTCCCACCAACTTCGTCAGTCTGTTCGCCAACATCATCCGCAGCCTGCTCTACGTCCTCAAGGACCTCGAGAGCAAGAAAGCCGCGGCCTAGTTGCGAACGTAACGAACCACCACGCAAGCCAAAGATCCTAAAGGAGCCAAACAATGTCCATCACCAAAGAACAGGTCGTTGAATTCATCGGCAACATGACTGTCCTCGAACTCTCCGAATTCATCAAGGAACTCGAAGAGAAGTTCGGCGTTTCCGCTGCCGCTCCCATGGCTGCCATGGCCGTTGCCGCTCCTGCTGGCGATGCCGCCCCTGCCGAAGAAGAAAAGACCGAGTTCGACATCATCCTGAAGAGCGCCGGTGCCAACAAGATCGGCGTCATCAAGGTTGTCCGCGCCCTTACCGGCCTCGGCCTGAAGGAAGCCAAGGACAAGGTCGACGGCGCTCCCTCGACCCTGAAGGAAGCCGCTTCCAAGGAAGAGGCCGAAGAAGCCAAGAAGCAGCTCGTCGAAGCTGGCGCCGAAGTCGAAATCAAGTAGTTTCGGTTTCAGCCGCCGCATGGCGCATCCACAGCGCGGGCGGGTCACCGCCCGCGCTTCTTATACTTTTTCGGGCTTGACGGGAACGAAGGGTTGCACTTCAGGCACGAATAGACTAACTTTGAAGTTTAGTCGAAATATTTCACCAATCGCGCGAACCCTTTCGACACGGTCGGTACGTTGTACGCCGCACACATGCACACCATATTTCACGCCGGCACACCAAACCGGCGCATATCCTCTTGCGCGGATATGCGCCATGTCTGCGTTCTCCAACCATACCACAACGTTCTTTCCTGTCGCCGCACCAGCGGGCAAGCCATTCCGGAGCGCACGTCCGGCCTTCGGGCCTCGGCGCGCACCACTCCCGGCGCGCTCGACGTCTCCGCACACCCCGGTCGTCGCGAGCAGGTAGCCTAGTTCCCGGGCACTGCTGCCGGAAAACCGTCTTTTTGAGGTGAAACGATGGGCCAGCTTACGAAGAAGTTCGGCAAGATCGATGTCTCGCTCCCCATTCCGCATCTGCTGAACCTGCAGGTGGATTCCTATGTGAAATTCCTGCAGGAAGGAGCGACCGAACGCAGACACGATGAAGGCCTCGAAGGGGTCTTCAGGTCGGTGTTCCCCATTGAGGATTTCAACCGAACCGCCAGTCTCGAGTTCGTCAGCTATGAAGTGGGCGAACCCAAGTACGACCAGCCCGAATGCATATCCAAGGGCCTCACCTACGAAGCGCCCATTCGCATAAAGGTTCGTCTCGTCGTCTATGACGTGGACGAAGACTCTGGCAACCGCACCATCCGTGACATCAAGGAACAGGAGATCTACTTCGGTACCCTGCCCCTGATGACCGAGAAGGGCACCTTCATCATCAACGGCACCGAACGCGTCATCGTCAACCAGTTGCAGCGTTCGCCCGGTATCATCTTCGAGCACGATTCGGGCAAGACCCATTCGAGCCGCAAGGTGCTCTACTCGTGCCGCATCATTCCCATGCGCGGCTCGTGGCTCGATTTCGACTTCGACCACAAGGACATCCTGTACGTCCGCATCGACCGCCGCCGCAAGATGCCCGCGACCATCCTCTTCAAGGCGATGGGGATGTCCAAGACCGACATCCTCGACTACTTCTACAAGAAGGAGTTCTACCGCCTCGACCCCATGGGCCGTCTCATGTGGGAAGTCCAGAAGGACATGTACCGCAAGGATTCTGCCTTCGTCGACATCGAGGACGGCAAGGGCGGTACCATCGTCAAGGCTGGCAAGCCCATCACCAAGCGTGCATGGCGCCTCATCTCCGAAGCCGGGCTCGAGACCATCGAGGTGGCTCCTGACACCATCGAGGGCATGTTCCTCGCCGAAGACATCGTGAACCCGGCCACTGGTGAAGTGCTTGCCGAGGCTGCCGACGAAATCACCGCTTCGCTGGTCGAGAACCTGCGCGAAGCCGGCATTTCGCGCCTGCCCGTGCTGCACACCAAGGGTCTTGAGACCTCGTCTTCGCTTCGCGACACCCTCGTGCTGGACAAGACCCCCGACATGGAGGCCGCACAGGTCGAGATATACCGTCGCCTGCGTCCGAGCTCGCCGCCCACGCCTGAGATCGCCGCGTCGTTCTTCGACAATCTCTTCCGCAGCGCCGACTACTACGACCTGTCGCCGGTGGGCCGCTACAAGCTCAACCAGCGTCTTGGCATCGACCAGTCCGTCGACCTGCGCACCCTCACCGATGACGACATCCTGCGCGCCATCCGCGTGCTCCTGCACCTGAAGGACTCGCACGGCCCTGCCGACGACATCGACCATCTGGGCAACCGCCGTGTGCGCCCCGTGGGCGAACTGGTCGAGAACCAGTACCGCATCGGTCTCGTCCGCATGGAACGCGCCATCAAGGAACGCATGAGCCTTCAGGAAGTCTCCACGCTCATGCCGCACGACCTCATCAACCCGAAGCCCGTGGCCGCGGTGCTGAAGGAGTTCTTCGGAACCTCGCAGCTTTCGCAGTTCATGGACCAGACCAACGCCCTTTCCGAAGTGACGCACAAGCGTCGTCTCTCGGCCCTCGGCCCCGGTGGTCTGACGCGCGAACGTGCGGGCTTCGAAGTACGAGACGTGCACACGTCGCACTACGGTCGTATCTGCCCCATCGAAACGCCTGAAGGCCCGAACATCGGCCTCATCGTTTCGTTGACCACCTACGCCAAGGTGAACGATTTCGGCTTCATCGAGACGCCCTATCGCATCATCCGCGAAGGTGCCCTCACCGACGACATCAAGTTCCTCGACGCCTCGCGCGAACAGGGCGAAGTCGTGGCGCAGGCCAACGCAGCCGTCGATGCCGATGGCAAGCTGGCGGACGAATACGTCACCGCCCGCGTACGCGGCGACGTGCTCATGTCGCACCGTGACGAAGTGACGCTGATGGACATCTCGCCCAGCCAGATGGTCTCCATCTCCGCCGCGCTCATCCCCTTCCTTGAGCACGACGACGCCAACCGCGCGCTCATGGGTTCGAACATGCAGCGTCAGGCCGTGCCGCTTCTCCGTTCCGAGAAGCCCATCGTCGGCACCGGCATGGAAGGCGACGTGGCCCGCGACTCGGGCGCGTGCATCCTCGCCGAAGGCCCCGGCATCGTGCGCTACGCCGACGCCACGCGCATCATCGTCAGCTACGAGAACGGGCTCTACCCCGATCGTGGCGGCGTGCGCGCGTACGACCTTCAGAAGTACCACAAGTCCAACCAGAACTCGTGCTTCGGCCAGCGTCCCACCTGTCATCCCGGGCAGATCGTCAAGAAGGGCGACGTGCTCGCCGACGGCCCCGGCATCGAAGATGGCGAACTGGCTCTGGGCAAGAACCTCGTCGTGGCCTTCATGCCCTGGTGCGGTTACAACTTCGAAGACTCCATCCTCATCTCCGAACGGGTGGTGAAGGAGGACGTCTTCACTTCGATCCACATCGAAGAGTTCGAAGTCGTCGCCCGTGACACCAAGCTCGGCCCCGAAGAGATCACCCGCGACATCCCGAACGTCGGCGAGGACATGCTCCGCAACCTCGACGGCAGCGGCATCATCCGCATCGGTGCCAGCGTGAAGCCCGACGACATCCTCGTCGGCAAGATCACGCCCAAGGGCGAGACCCAGCTCACCCCCGAAGAGAAGCTCCTCCGGGCCATCTTCGGCGACAAGGCACGCGACGTGAAGAACACCTCCCTCAAGGTACCCCCGGGCATCGAGGGAACCATCATCGATGTGAAGGTGTTCAACCGTCGTTCCGGCGAGAAGGACGAGCGCACCCGCAATATCGAAGACTACGAGACCGCGCGCATCGACAAGAAGGAACAGGACCACGTCCGTGCCCTTGGCGATGCCCTGCGCGACCGTCTCGCCGATACCCTGGTGGGCAAGCAGATTGCCGTCACCCTGCCCGGCAAGCGCAAGGGCGAGGTGCTGGCTGAAGCTGGTGCCCCCATGACCCGCGAACTTCTCGACGCCCTGCCCGTCAAGCGGCTGGCAGGTCTGTTCAAGAGCCGTGAGGTCGACGAGATGGTCGACACGGCCCTCGAGGATTACGACCGTCAGGTGGCCTTCCTCAAGGGCATCTACGACTCGAAGCGCGAGAAGGTCACCGAAGGCGACGACCTGCCCCCCGGCGTCATCAAGATGGTCAAGGTGCACATCGCCGTGAAGCGTAAGCTGAACGTGGGCGACAAGATGGCCGGCCGTCACGGTAACAAGGGTGTCGTTTCGTGCATTCTGCCCGAAGAGGACATGCCCTTCTTTGCCGACGGACGCCCGGTCGACATCGTGCTGAACCCCCTCGGCGTGCCTTCGCGAATGAACATCGGCCAGATCATGGAGACCCACCTCGGGTGGGGTGCCAAGGAACTGGGCCGTCAGCTCGCCGAAATGCTCGACAGCGGTGCCGCCATGGCAACGCTGCGCCACGAGGTCAAGGACGTGTTCCGTTCCGCCACCATCGCCAAGTTGGTCGACGAGATGGACGACGAGACCTTCCGCAAGGCCGTGTCGAAACTGCGCACCGGCATCGTGACCAAGACCCCCGTCTTCGACGGCGCGTCCGAAGAGGACATCTGGTCGTGGATCGAGCGCGCGGGCATGGACGGGGACGGCAAGACGGTACTGTACGACGGCCGCACCGGTGACAAGTTCTACAACCGCGTCACCACCGGGGTCATGTACATCCTCAAGCTGCACCACCTGGTCGACGAGAAGATACACGCCCGCTCCACGGGCCCGTACTCCCTCGTCACCCAGCAGCCCCTTGGCGGCAAGGCCCAGTTCGGTGGCCAGCGTCTGGGTGAAATGGAAGTGTGGGCACTCGAGGCATACGGCGCATCGTACCTCCTGCAGGAGTTCCTCACCGTCAAGTCCGACGACGTGACGGGCCGCGTGAAGATGTACGAGAAGATCGTGAAGGGCGACAACTTCCTCGAAGCCGGTCTGCCCGAATCGTTCAACGTTCTCGTCAAGGAACTCATGTCGCTGGGTCTGAACGTGACGCTGCATCAGGAAGAAGGCAAGAAGCGCCCGAAGCGTGTCGGCTTCATGAGCGCGCTCTAGGCATAGATATCCGTCCCGGCGGGCATATGCCCGCCGGGATTGCGGCGCACCCCGCCGCACGCGGATGAAATCCGCGACAATACAACCTTTCCGGGTAGGGGTACCACATGACCTTAGACGATCTGTTCACCGTCCGGGGCTCGGCGGCCAACATCGCGAACATACGCAACCTGAAGGCGATTCAGATAACCATCGCTTCGCCCGAGAACATCCGCGAGTGGTCGTACGGCGAGGTCAAGAAGCCCGAGACCATCAACTACCGTACGTTCAAGCCCGAGCGCGATGGCCTCTTCTGCGCCAAGATATTCGGCCCTGTGAAGGACTACGAGTGCAACTGCGGCAAGTACAAGCGCATGAAGCACCGTGGCATCGTCTGCGAGAAGTGCGGCGTCGAGGTCATCGCCTCGAAGGTGCGCCGCGAACGCATGGGCCACATCGAACTCGCCGCGCCTGTCGCGCACATCTGGTTCCTGAAGACCCTGCCGTCCAAGATCGGCACCCTTCTGGACATGACGATGGCCGACCTTGAAAAGGTGCTGTACTTCGACTCGTACATCGTGCTCGATCCGGGCAGCACCAACCTCACCAAGATGCAGGTCATCTCCGAAGACCAGTATCTGCAGGTCATCGACCACTACGGCGAGGACGCCCTCACCGTGGGTATGGGCGCCGAAGCCGTGCGCTCGCTGCTCGAGGAGCTCAACCTCGAAGAACTGCGCGTGCAGCTTCGCGAAGAATCGCAGGCCACCAAGTCGCAGACCAAGAAGAAGAAGCTCACCAAGCGCCTGAAGATCGTCGAGGCGTTCCTCGAATCGAACAACAAGCCCGAGTGGATGGTGATGGAAGTCATTCCCGTCATTCCGCCCGAGCTTCGTCCGCTCGTGCCCCTCGACGGCGGTCGCTTCGCCACGTCCGACCTCAACGACCTGTACCGCCGCGTCATCAACCGCAACAACCGCCTCAAGCGGCTGATGGAACTGGGCGCGCCCGACATCATCATCCGCAACGAAAAGCGCATGTTGCAGGAAGCCGTCGACGCCCTGTTCGACAACGGTCGCCGTGGTCGCGCCATCACCGGCACCAACGGCCGTCCGCTCAAGTCGCTCTCCGACATGATCAAGGGCAAGCAGGGCCGCTTCCGTCAGAACCTGCTCGGCAAGCGCGTCGACTACTCGGGCCGTTCGGTCATCGTCGTGGGCCCCAAGCTCAAGCTGCACCAGTGCGGCCTGCCCAAGAAGATGGCCCTCGAACTGTTCAAGCCCTTCATCTACTCCGAGCTCGAGAAGAGGGGCCTCGCCTCCACCATCAAGAGCGCCAAGAAGATGGTGGAGCGTGAAGAACTGGTCGTGTGGGACATCCTCGAAGAGGTCGTGCGCGAATATCCCATCATGCTCAACCGTGCGCCCACGCTGCACCGTCTGGGCATCCAGTCGTTCGAACCGCTGCTTGTCGAAGGCAAGGCCATCCAGCTGCACCCGCTCGTGTGTTCCGCCTACAACGCGGACTTCGACGGTGACCAGATGGCCGTGCACGTGCCCCTCTCCGTAGAGGCACAGATAGAATGCCGCGTGCTCATGATGAGCACCAACAACATCCTGTCGCCCGCCAACGGTTCGCCCGTCATCGTGCCTTCGCAGGACATCGTCCTCGGTCTGTACTACATGACCGTCGACCGTTCCTTCGAAAAGGGCGAGAACATGTCGTTCTGCGCCCCGTGGGAAGTGGTCGCCGCCTACGACGCCGGCGTGGTCGCCCTGCATGCCCGTATCAACGTGCGCATGGAGGACGGCAAGGTCGTCCGCACCACCGTGGGCCGCATCCTCGTGTGGGAGCTTCTGCCCCACTGCGTGCCCTTCAGCATGGTCAACACCACGCTGACCAAGAAGAACATCGCCCGCCTCGTGAGCACCGCCTACCGTGACGCCGGCACCAAGGCCACCGTCATCCTGTGCGACCGCCTCAAGGACGTGGGTTACGAATACGCCACCCGCGCCGGTGTCACCATCGCCGTGAAGGACCTCACCATCCCCTCCACCAAGAAGGGGCTGATCGAGACCGCACAGAACGAGGTGGACGACATCGAACGCCAGTACCGCGACGGTATCATCACCCGTACGGAAAAGTACAACAAGGTCGTCGACGTGTGGACGAAGGCCACGCAGGACGTCTCCAACGAGATGATCCGCGAGATCTCGTCCGACATCGTCGAAGACCCGCGCACCGGAGCGAAGGAAGCCAACAGCAGCTTCAACTCCATCTACATGATGTCCACCTCCGGCGCGCGAGGCAACCAGGACCAGATGCGCCAGCTTGCAGGCATGCGCGGTCTGATGGCCAAGCCTTCGGGCGAGATCATCGAGACCCCGATCACCTCGAGCTTCCGCGAAGGTCTCTCGGTGCTCCAGTACTTCACCTCGACACACGGTGCACGTAAGGGTCTCGCCGACACCGCACTCAAGACGGCGAACTCCGGTTACCTCACCCGTCGACTCGTCGACGTCGTGCAGGACGTGATCGTCAGCGAACACGACTGCGGCACCGTCGACGGCATCGAACTGACGCACATCAAGGAAGGCGGCGAGATCAAGATCCCGCTGGCCGACCGTGCCCTTGGTCGCGTGCTGCTGTACCCCGTGTACGACCCCGAGACCCGCGACCTGCTCTTCCCCGAGAACACCCTCGTCGACGAGAACGTCGCCAAGGTGCTCGTGGAACGTGAAGTCAGCTCGGTGATGATCCGCTCGGCCCTCACCTGCCAGAGCGACCGCGGCATCTGCACCCTGTGCTACGGCCGCGACCTCGCCCGCGGACACATCGTCAACATCGGCGAAACGGTCGGCATCATCGCCGCCCAGTCCATCGGCGAACCCGGCACGCAGCTCACCATGCGTACGTTCCACATCGGTGGTACGGCGTCCCGCGAGATCGAACGTTCGAGCTTCGAGGCGCAGCACCCCGGCCGTGTCATCCTGTCGCGCGTGAAGGCCGTCCGCAACCGCGATGGTCAGTACATGGTCATGGGCAAGAGCGGCCAGCTCGCCATCGTCGACGATCAGGGCCGTGAGCGTGAGAAGTACACGCTGCCCAACGGCTCGCGTCTGCTCGTGACGGAGGGTGAAGAGATCCGCAAGGGCCAGATTCTGGCCGAATGGGACCCCTTCAACGAACCCTTCGTCTCGGAAGTGGACGGTGTGATCAGGTTCTCGGACATCGTGGAGGGCAAGACCTTCCAGGAGAAGATGGACGAAGCCACACGCATGACCACGCAGACCATCATCGAGTACCGTACCACCAACTTCCGGCCCTCGATATCCATCTGCGACGAACACGGCGAAGTGAAGATGCGCGGCAACAACATCCCCGCCACGTACTCTCTGCCTGTCGGCGCCATCATCATGGTCAAGAACGGGCAGGACTTGCAGGCCGGTGACATCATCGCCCGTAAGCCCCGCGAGACCTCGAAGACCAAGGACATCGTCGGCGGTCTGCCGCGCGTCGCCGAACTCTTCGAAGTCCGCAAGCCCAAGGACATGGCCGTGGTCTCCGAAATCGCAGGTATCGTCACCTACGCCGGAGAGACCAAGGGCAAGCGCAAGCTTGTGGTCACCCCCGAAATCGGCGAGGCCAAGGAATACCTCGTGCCCAAGGGCAAGCACATCACCGTCACCGACGGCGACTTCGTGGAAGCGGGCGACCTGCTGACCGAAGGGCATCCCGAACTGCACGACATCCTGCGCACCCGCGGCGAGAAGTACCTCGCCCGCTACCTGACCGATGAAATCCAGGAAGTGTACCGCTTCCAGGGCGTTGCCATCGACGACAAGCACATCGAAGTCATCGTCCGCCAGATGCTGAAGAAGGTCACCGTCCTCGATCCGGGCGGAACGACCTTCCTCGTGGGCGAGCAGGTCGACAAGGGCGAATTCCGCGTCGAGAACACCCGCGCCATGGGCGAGGGACGCACCCCGGCTACGGCCGAACCGCTGGTTCTCGGTATCACGCAGGCATCGCTGACCACCTCGTCGTTCATCTCGGCAGCCTCCTTCCAGGAGACCACCAAGGTGCTCACCGAAGCCTCGCTGCGTGGCAAGATGGACTACCTGCGCGGTCTCAAGGAGAACGTCATCGTGGGTCGCCTCATCCCCGCCGGTACGGGTTACCGCGAGTATGTCAACACCGACATCCTCGTGCCCGAACAGCGTGAACGCCCCGACAAGTTCCTCGAAGACCTCGAAGAGAACCCCCTGCTGGTGGACATCTACTAGCAGCCTCATGGAGAACAGAACCCCCGCCGCAAGGCGGGGGTTCTTGCTGGCGACACCGTCGGCAGCACCGGCCTCGCGAGCAGGCAGGGTTCACCCCTGCCGACCAGCGAGCATAGGCCGTATCTTCCGCCCCGCGCCCGCGTACCCGCTTCATGCTACCGCAACACGGGGCGGTGTCCTGTGGGCACCCCGCCGCAAGGCGGGGGTTCTTGCTGGCGACACCGTCGGCAGCACCGGCCTCGCGAGCAGGCAGGGTTCACCCCTGCCGACCAGCGAGCATAGGCCGTATCTTCCGCCCCGCGCCCGCGTACCCGCTTCATGCTACCGCAACACGGGGCGGTGTCCTGTGGGCACCCCGCCGCAAGGCGGGGGGTCTTGCTGGCGACACCGTCGGCAGCACCGGCCATACGGGCAGGCAGGGTTCACCCCTGCCGACCAGCGAGCACAGGCCGTATCTTCAGCCCCGCGCCCGCGTACCCGCTTCATACTACCGCAACACGCGGCGGCATCCTGTTGGCATCCCGCCGCAAGGCGGGGGGTCTTGCTGTCGTCACCGGCGACAGCACCGGCCACGCGAACACGGGGGGTCACCCCGGCCGACCAGCGAGAAGCCCTTCCATACGGAAGACGCCCCACAGGGCTTCGCCTTGCTTTGCGAGACGCTCTATGCGAGAACCAGCTACGCACGAAATCGTAACAGGATGCACGCATGTCCCCTTCATGGTTCACCATACGTCAAAGGGCCTCTCTCTGCACGGCCCTGCCGCTGTTTCTTCTGGCCTTCATGTGCCTTATCGCGCCACTGCATGCCATCGCGGCCCAGCCTGAACGCCTGATACTGCGCGCCTTCTCTGTCGCCACCGAAGGGGAAACCATGGTTCTGCGGGTCGCGGTCGATATCGATGACCGTGAAGCGCTGCGAAACCTTCTGCGTGACGGGGCACAACTCAAGCTCACGCTCGCAGCGACCTTGAAACGCAGCCGCACACTGATGCCCGCCGAAGAAGTGGGGGTCGTCGTGGCGGAAATCCTGATGCGCCACGACCCGCTGACACGTGAATTCGAATTCTCCACATCACCCGACCTGCCCCACCGGCGCGACCGCAACTTCAATCGCCTGATGGATGCGACCCTCGAACGGTTGCGACTCCCCCTCGCCCCGGCTGCAAGCCTTGCACAGGGAGAAAGCTACACCGTCTCCCTCACGTGCGGCCTGCGTCACACGCAAGTTCCGCCATGGCTCGAGAAGACGCTCTTCTTCTGGTCATGGGATGTCGTCCCGGAATCCACCTACACGCAGTCGTTCACGTTCTGACAAGGCAATCTGCATGCCCACCGGCACCGAAGACGCCCAGCGAAGGCATGAGGAACTGACGCGCGAGCGCCGTCGCCGTCAGCGAGAACTCATCGCGGCGGGTGTCCTCGTCCTTGTGGTGCTGGTCGCCACATGGGTGGAACTGACCTTCTTCGGGGTCGACTCGTGGATGTTCCTCGCCCTGTTCAACGTGAACCTTCTGCTTTCGCTGGTGGTTCTCTTTCTCGTCGTCCGCAACAGCATCAAGCTGCTGGTCGAACGCAGGCGCAACGTGCCGGGGGCCAAGCTCCGTACACGGCTTGTGCTCATGTTCATGCTGCTCTCGCTGGCACCCACCGTCATCATGTTCCTCGCCTCGAACAGGGTCGTCGCCACGTCTGTCGACTACTGGTTCAAGAATCAGGCCGAGAACGCCATGGATGCGGCCCTTGATGTGGGCCAGAGCTTCTATACCGCCTCGGCATCACGCCTTCGCGCAAGGGCGGAACTCATCAGCCGCGAAGTGGCCGAACGCCGCACCCCGTGGGGCAGCCCCGCCGCCGATGCGCTTCTCGACCGCAGGGCGAGAGAGTATGGTCTCATCGCCGTGGGTTTCGTCACCCCCGCGCACGCAGAGCGCAACTGGCATGCGCCTTCAGAGTTCGCGCCCGTGTGGGATGAGGCGCGCAAGCGCATCGCGTGGGACCATGTGGCGGCACAGCGTTTCGGCTCGCTCCTGTGGGCTGGCGACACGGCGGACTATGTCATCGGTGCCCTCGCCATCGATGCCGGACGCACAGGCTACCTCGTCGTGGCCGAGAGCATCGGCCAGGGGCTCATGCTCAAACTCGACCGCATCTCCAAGGGGTTCGAGGAGTACAAGTCGCTCAAGAACCTCAAGCGGCCGCTCAAGGTCTCGTTCACGCTCATCCTCGGCATCCTCAGCCTGCTGGTCGTACTGGGCGCACTCTGGCTCGGATTGCGCCTGTCCCGCGAGTTGACGGCTCCCATTCTCGCTCTTGCGGACGGGGCCGACCGCATCGCGAAGGGCGACCTCGACGTGCGGCTTGAAGACTCGGCACAGGATGAAATCGGGCAACTGGTGCGCGCCTTCAACAAGATGGCGGGCGACCTTGCACACAACCGCCAGAGTCTGACCGAAGCCAACCGCCTGCTGGCCCAGAGCAACGCCGAGATAGCAGGGCGCAACGCCTACATCGAAGCCGTTCTCGACAACATCGCCGCGGGCGTCATCTCCCTTGATGCGTCGGGCCGCATACAGACCGTGAACAAGGCTGCGGCGTCCATTCTCGGCACGCCCTCGGAAAGGCTGAAGGGGAGGCGCCCTGCCGCGTTCCTCGACGGCCCCTACCTCGACATCATCGACGACATGCTCACCCAGTTGCACAGACGTCCCGAAATGCACTGGGAACGCCAGATGGACCTGTCGGGCAGCGACAGGGCACTGAAGCTGCTGGTCCATGCCGTGGCCCTGCGCGGGGTGGACGGCAGTGTGGATGGCATCGTCGCCGTGTTCGAGGACATCTCGGAACTGGAGCGGATGCAGCGCATGGCGGCATGGCGCGAGGTGGCACGGCGCATCGCCCACGAGATCAAGAATCCGCTGACCCCCATCAAGCTTTCGGCACAACGCCTCGAACGCAAGTTCGGCCCGCGCGTGGACGACCCCGTGTTCGGCCAGTGCACTGCGCTCATCGTCAAGCAGGTGGAGCACCTCCAGCAAATGGTGCAAGAGTTCTCGACATTCGCGAAGCTTCCGGAGGTAACGCCCCGTGCGGGTGACATCACTCCCCTGCTGGAGGAGGTAACCGGTCTTTTCAGGCATGGACATTCACGCATCGCGTGGCAGGTGGATATCGCCCCTGCACTGCCCCCCGTGCGGATGGATGGTGAAGCCCTGCACCGGGCCTTCATCAACATCCTCACCAACGCCATCGAAGCCCTCGAGGGAACGGCGACACCGTCCATCAACGTACAGGCCTCGCATGACGCGGAAAGGGCGCGCGTACGCGTCGAGATTGCCGACAACGGGCCGGGGCTCACACCTGAAGAACGCTCGCGCATGTTCGAACCCTACTTCACCAGCAAGAAGGGGGGCACAGGTCTCGGCCTCTCCATCGTGCGCTCCATCGTCAACGACCATGGGGGGCATGTCAGGGCTGCCGGTGCCCCCGGCGGCGGTACCGTTGTCACAGTGGAACTGCCTGTGGCATAATGGTGGTTGGCCCAACACGTACGGAGACAGACCATGCGCATCGTCATAGCAGGCGGTTCAGGTTTTATCGGGAGAGCACTTGCCGACGCTCTCGTGGCACGCGGAGACGAAGTGACCGTGCCGACACGCAGCCCCGACCGGGCAGGGCGTGTCCTGCCGCCTGCCGTGACGGCAGCGGCATGGGACGGCCTCGACCCTGATGCGCTGGCCACCATCATCGACGGGGCCGACGCTGTCGTGAACCTCGTCGGTGCCAACATCGCCGAGGGACGCTGGACCCCCGCCGTCAAGAGGAGCATCGTCGAAAGCCGCGTTCAGGCAGGCAGGGCACTGGCCGAGGCGACACACCGAGCGACCACTGCGCCACGTGTCGTCGTCCAGGGGTCTGCCGTCGGCTACTATGGCGGCTGGTCCGACATGCTGACTGCCCCCGTCAGCGCCGAAGACGCCCCATGCGGTGCCGGGTTCCTTGCCGAGACATGCCAGCAATGGGAGGCATCTTCGTCCGACGTGGCCGAAGGCGTCCGGCATTGCGTCATCCGGACGGGTGTCGTCCTTGGCAAGGGAGGTGCGCTTGCCAAGATGCTGCCCCCCTTCCGCCTCTTTGCAGGGGGGCCGCCCGGCACAGGACGCCAGCCCTTTGCATGGATACATCTTTCCGACGAGGTGCGTGCCATCGTGCACCTCATCGACCACGCCACCCTTTCAGGGCCCTTCAACCTCACTGCACCGGGGTGCATCTCCATGGCCGACTTCTGCCATGCGCTGGGCAAGGTGCTGCACAGGCCCTCTTTCATGCGCGTACCGGCCCCACTGCTACGACTGATGCTCGGTGAAATGGCCGAAGAGGTTCTCCTGCGCGGGCAGGTTGCCCCTCCCGAACGCCTGCTGGCCAGCGGCTTCTCCTTCACGCACACGGCCCCCATCCCGGCACTCGAAGACATCCTTCGCCGACGCTGACCGGAGTCTCCATGCGGTATGACATCCTGCTTGTGGAAGACGAGGCCGTCGTGGCCTGCGACGTGCGCCACAGGCTCGAACGGCTCGGCTACGCGCCCGCCCGGCTTGCCACCAACGGTGCAGAGGCCCTGCGCATGTTCAACGAGAGGACGCCCGATGTCGTTCTCATGGACATCGTTCTCGACGGCCCCATGGACGGCATCGAACTGGCCGGACACATCCGGGCCGAGGCCCACACCCCCATCATCTACCTGACCGGTCACGCCGCCCCGGACATCCTGCACCGGGCCAAGATCACAGAACCCTTCGGCTACATCCTCAAGCCGTTCGAAGACAGGGAACTGCACATCTGCATCGAGATGGCCATCTACAAGAGCAGGGTCGACAACGACCTGCGCGCCAAGGAACGCTGGTTCGCCAGCACCCTGCGCTCCATCCCGGACGCCGTGGTGACCGTCGACGGCGCAGGGCGCATCACCTACTGCAACGATTCGGCCGAACGGCTCACCCACCAGCCCCGCGCAGAACTCCTGGGCGCCAGATTCGGCCAGTCGATACCCCTTTGTGACGCCCTGCGCACGGACTATACCGACCCTGCAGCGCTGGTGGCGCCGGGTTACGGCCCGCTGCACTTCTCGGACGCGGCAACGCTCGGTACGCCTTCCGGAAGTGTTCCCGTTGAAATACGCATCTCCCCGCTGCATGACGCCAATGGAACCGATGCCGGGGCCGTGCTCGTCATGCGGGACGTGACGGAACGCCGACGAGCGGAAGAGACTCTGCACGCGACACTTGACGACCTGCAACGGGCCTTCCGCCAGACGGTATCCGCACTGGCTGCCACCTCGGAGAAGCGCGACCCCTATACCGCGGGGCATCAGGCACGAGTGGCGCAGCTGGCCTGTGCGCTGGCTTCACGGCTCGACCTCGGCGCACACGCCATCGAAGGCGTGCGTGTGGCCGCCATGCTCCATGACATCGGCAAAATCCATATCCCGTCAGAGATTCTGGCCAAACCGACGCGCCTTTCAGACCTCGAGATGAGCATCATGCGCATGCACAGCGAGGTGGGACACGACATCCTGCGCGAAATATCCTTTCCGTGGCCCGTGGCCGACATCGTGCTGCAACACCACGAACGGCTCGACGGTTCCGGCTACCCGCACGGGCTCGCAGGCGACGCCATCCTTCCGGCCGCCCGCATCATCGCCGTCGCGGACGTGGTCGAGGCCATGTCGTCGCACCGCCCCTACCGCCCCGCGCGCGGGTTGGGGCTCGCCTTCGACGAAATCATGTCCGGTCGCGGCGCGCGTTACGATGCCGCCGTGGTCGACGCCTGCCAGTCCCTCTTCGCCGAGGGCTTCACCTTCGACCAGCCTAACGGATAGACCATGCCCGCCCGCATCCTCATCATCGACGACGAAGACGACATCCGCTTCTCCCTGCGCGGCATCCTCGAAGACGAGGGGCACGAGGTGACGGAAGCCCCCGACGGAGAGGCCGGACTGCGCACCCTCGCCTCCGACACCCCCGACGTGGTCTTCCTCGACATCTGGATGCCCGGCATGGACGGCCTCACCGTGCTGGAGCACATACATGCCGCGGCCCCTTCGCTTCCGGTCATCATGATATCAGGGCACGGAACCATCGAAACCGCCGTCGCCGCCATCAAGAAGGGTGCGCACGACTTCATCGAGAAACCCCTCTCACTGGAGAAGGTGGTCATCGCCGCCGAACGCGCCCTCGAAATGCGCGAGTTGCGGCGCGAGAATCAGGCACTGCGCAGTTCACTGGGCGCAGGCAGCAAGGCGGACGAACTCATCGGCGAATCGGCCCCCATGCGACGCATCCGCGAACAGATTGCCCGCGTCGCCCCCACGGATGCGTGGGTGCTCATCACCGGTGAGAACGGCACAGGCAAGGAACTTGCCGCCCGCGCCGTACACGCCGGCAGTCAACGCGCCACGAGACCGCTGGTGGCGGTGAATTGCGCCGCCATTCCCGAAGAACTCATCGAGAGTGAACTGTTCGGCCATGAGAAAGGGGCCTTCACCGGTGCGGAAAGCGCCCGCACCGGGAAATTCGAGATGGCCCACAGGGGAACGCTGTTCCTCGACGAAATCGGCGACATGAGCCTCAAGACACAGGCCAAGATTCTGCGCATCCTGCAGGAACAGAGCTTCGAGAAGGTCGGGGGCACGCGCACCATCCGTGTCGATGTCCGGGTCGTGGCAGCCACCAACAAGAATCTCGAAGAGCAGATAGCGCAGGGTACGTTCCGCGAAGACCTCTACTACCGCCTGCGTGTCTTTCCACTTTCGCTGCCCGCCCTCCGCGAACGGGGCGACGACATCCTCCGGCTTCTGGACGCCTTCATGCTTCGCCTGTGCCGTGACCACGCCTTCGCCCCCCTGACCTTCACGGACGATGCGCAGGACGTGCTGCTACGATACCGCTGGCCCGGCAACGTGCGCGAACTGCGCAATTTCGTGGAGCGGATGCTCATCCTGCACGCCGGGGAATCGGTGGATGTGGAAGACCTGCCCCCCGAATGCCTGCGCGACCTGTCACCCTCGTCAGACAGCGCGACGGGCACGGCAGCGCAATCGGCTACCGCGACCTGCGGCACGGGTGTCGACGGCATCCTCGACTTCAAGGCCGCCCGCAACGCCTTCGAGACACGCTTCCTTGCCGAGCAGTTACAGGAGTGCGGCGGTAACGTGAGCCGCCTTGCCGAACGCATCGGCTTGGAACGCAGCCACCTCCACCGCAAGCTCAAGGGATACGGCATCATAGCCGGCGACCAGTAGCGTCTCCATGGCCCACCCGCCAGCTTCGGCGACACGGGCTAGCCGCCGACCTGCGTTTGGCGGTTCCACGTACCTACGAAATGCGCTATGCTTGCCGTAGCGCCGCAGACGGATGTCCCTTGCGGTGCCATCACACCATCGGCAGCACGGAGGCGGCATGGCGCGGCTCATCCTTCTCAGACACGGGCAGAGTGCATGGAACCTTGAAAACCGCTTCACCGGGTGGACGGACGTAGACCTCTCCCCGGCAGGCGAAGCCGAGGCACTGGCCGCGGCACGGCTCATCCGGGATGAAGGGCTCGACTTCTCCGTGTGCCACACCTCCATGCTGACCCGTGCCATACGCACGCTGCATCTTGTACAGCAAGAACTGGACAGGCTCTGGACGCCCGTACGCAAGCACTGGCGTCTCAATGAACGGCACTACGGGGCCCTGCAGGGGCTGGACAAACGCGAGACCGCGGCACGACACGGCGAAGACCAGGTCTTCGTCTGGCGGCGCAGCTACGATGTGCCGCCGCCCGTCATCGCCCCCGACGACCCGAAGCACCCCGTCCACGACCCCCGCTACGCCGATGTGCCCCCTGATGTCCTTCCCTGTGGCGAAAGCCTTGAAGCGACCGTGGCGCGGGTACTCCCCTACTGGTACGACGCCATCGCCCCCGACCTCATGGCGGGGCGCGATGTGCTGGTGGCGGCCCACGGCAACAGCCTGCGCGCCCTTGTCATGCATCTTGACGGGCTTGACCGCGAGGCTGTTTCACGCCTCGACATCCCCACCGGGCTGCCCCGCCTGTACGAACTGGATGCCGCACTGCGCCCCGTGTCGTACCGCTATCTGGGAGACCCGGCAGAGGCTGAGGAACGGGCACGCGCCGTAGCCGCGCAGGGGCGGCTCGAAAAGAACTGACGGAACCGGGTTACGATCGCCCTCGGCCTTCACACAGGCCCGGCGTCTCCGAGCGACGCGCCCCGGAACGCCGCACCATTCAAGCCACGAATGGTGAGCATCCACTTCCATTGACTTGCGTCGGAAAGGCCTCATACTGATTGCGGCGCATCTGCAACGGCATGACGAAGCGCCGCCACAGACGACACACCGGGAGAACCATGGCATCGGATATCAACGCCAAGCTGCGGCAGAAGCAGTATGAGGCCGCCGTGCTCGAATTTGCGGGCGACAGGAAGGGCTATTTCGTAGTCGCCAGCGACGACCCGCAATTCGCCAGCCTGCTGCGTCAGACACTGACCAAGCATCTGGCCATCCCCGGTGACGCCATGAGCACCGTCGCCAACCCAGACCACATCCTGCGCGAACTCAAGAACGTGACCATGCGCCGCAAGACGGTGCTGCTGTTCCTCGAACGCATCCTCGAAGGGCGCGACACCAATCTTCTGGTACGACAGCTGAAGAGCGCCTACCCCGACCTCAAGATCATCGTCATCACCGGAGAGACCGAGAGAAACCGGCTTGTGCTGCTGCATGAGGTGGGGGCCGACAATTTCATCACCAAGCCGGTCTCGATGAACACCCTCATCGAGAAGATGGCCTTCACCATAAAGCCCCTCGGCAAACTGGGGCAGCTCATCGACCAGGCGCGCGAGTTCGTGCACCAGAACCTCCCCGAACAGGGCATCAAGCTGTGCCGTCAGATACTCGAACTCAAGCCGGGCAGTGCGGCGGGATATCTGGTCATGGGCGAGGCGTACCAGCACCTCGGCAAACTGGACAAGGCACGCGAATGCTACGAAGAGGCCAGCCGCAATGCCGAGTTGTATCTCGAACCGCTTCGCCGGCTGGCAGACATCCATGGCGAGATGGGCGAACCCACCGAACAGTTGCGCTACCTTGAACGACTCGACCAGCTTTCTCCGCTCAACGTGGAGCGCAAAGTGGACATGGGCGCCATCCACCTTGAACTGGGCAATCAGGAGAAGGCCGACGAACTGTTCGACACGGCCGTGCAGCAGGCCACCCGTGAGGCCCTGAGTTACATAGCGGACATATCCGGACGCATCGCAGGCATCTACAACGGGCGCGACCCGCAACGGGCCGAGCATTTCCTGCGCCGTGCCCTCGACGCCAAGGGCGACATGCTCGACGCCTCCGACCTCGACACCTTCAACCGTCTCGGCATCGCCCTGCGGCGGCAGGGGAAGTGGCAGGAGGCCCTCACCGAATACCACAAGGCCCTGCGCGTGGCACCGGAGGACGAGAACCTCTTCTACAACATGGGCATGGCCTGTGCCGAAGGACGCGACTTCCGCGAAGCACGCGCCAACATGCTGAAAGCACTCACCATCAATCCAGAGCTACCCCGCCGCGACCCGGTCATGGCCTACAACATCGGTCTCGTCTTCATGCGGGCAGGGGGGCGTGAGTATGCCGAACGCTGCCTGAACATCGCCCTTGAACTCGACCCGGGCTTCACCAAGGCCCGAGAGGCCCTCGAACGACTCGGGTAGGCTGAGGGCTGTCTCCATCCCGACGACGCTACGGGCATGGCCTTCGCGCTTCTCGCATCTTGCATCGGGAATACAGGATGTTGCAGGCTCGAGTGCTCATTTCCAGCCCCCCGACACACCTCGAGTCCCCTCTCTACGACCTCACGCCGACGGTCGCGTCGCCCCGGTGTTGTGGGACGTTGCATCTTGTCCTATAGTCCCGGTTCATCCTGCGGCAACGCGCCGCGAAGACATACGGAGGCACCGTGGCACACTTCAAGGTCAACAAGACCATCGCCGAGATCAACGAGCGGATCAAACAAGGCAAGGCCGTCGTCCTCAACGCAGAGGAGATGACCGAGGCCGTCCGCCGCATGGGTAAGGAAAAGGCAGCCCGTGAGGTGGACGTCGTCACCACAGGGACCTTCTCCCCCATGTGCTCCTCGGGCCTTCTCTTCAACATCGGCCAGCAGGAACCGCCCACCATCAAGACGTCGAAGGTATGGCTCAACAATGTGCCGGCCTATGCGGGTCTGGCTGCCGTCGACGCTTACATCGGAGCCACTGAACCGACCGAGGACGACCCCCTGAACAAGGTCTACCCCGGACGCTTCAAGTACGGCGGCGGGCACGTCATCGAAGACCTCGTGCGCGGCAAGTCCGTGCACCTTCGCGCCGAGGCCTACGGCACGGACTGCTACCCCAGAAGGTCGCTCGACAAGCAGATAACGCTGGCGGAGATGCCCTTCGCCCAGTTGTGGAACCCCCGCAACTGCTACCAGAACTACAATGCGGCGGTGAACCTCACCAGTCGCATCATCTACACGTACATGGGCCCGCTCAAGCCCAACATGCGTAACATCAACTTCGCCACGGCGGGCAGGCTCTCCCCGCTGTTCAACGACCCCTATTTCCGCACCATCGGCCTTGGCACGCGCATCTTCCTCGGCGGCAGCACGGGCTATGTCACCGGGGCGGGTACACAGCACGTCGCCGCGCCCAAGCGCACCGACAGGGGGCTTCCCCTCACCGGGGCGGGCACGCTCATGGTGCAGGGCGACCTGAAGGGCATGGACGCCCGCTACCTGCGAGGCCTCTCCTTCCTCGGCTACGGATGCACGCTGGCGGTGGGCATCGGCATCCCCATTCCGGTGCTCAACGAGGAAATCGCGTGGTTCACCGGTGTCGACGATTCCGACATCCTGATGCCGGTTCGCGACTACGGGCACGACTACCCCAACTGCCTGCCCCGCATCATCCAGCACGTCAGCTACGAAGACCTCAAGAGTGGCGAGGTGGAGGTGATGGGCAAGAAGGTTGAGAGCGTACCGCTCACCAGCTACTCCATCTCTCTGGAGATTGCCGACAAGCTCAAGTCGTGGATCGAGAAGGGCACGTTCACCCTCACCCAGCCCGTCGAGCTTCTGCCGTCCGCCTAGGGCGAAGCGAACCGCACGGCGACCATGACCGCAACGACGCACCACAAGGCCCTCGAGGACATCCTCGGGGGCCTTCCTGTTCTGGCTGTCGCCCTTTCCGGCGGCGTGGACAGTCGCTTCCTCGTCCATATGGCGCTCCGGGCGGGGTGCCGGGTCGTGGCGCTGCATGCCACCGGGCCGCATGTGGCCCCGAGAGAGACCCTGTGGGCCAGAGACTGGGCACAGCGGACGGAGGTTCGCCTCATGCTGGTCGAGTTCGACCCGCTGCCCATTCCCGCCGTGACATCGGGTTCACCCGACAGGTGCTACCACTGCAAACGCGCCCTCATGCAGGCCTTGCGCCGGGCGCTGCCGGAAGACGCAGCCTGTGCGCCCCTCTGCGACGGAACCAACGCCGACGACCTCGCCGCGCACCGTCCGGGACTGCGTGCGCTCCATGAATGCGGGGTGCGCTCGCCCCTCGCCGAAGCGGGAATCCACAAGGCCCACATCCGCACTCTAGGGGCCGCCACGGGGCTTGCTGCGCCGGAACAGGCGGCGCGCCCCTGCCTGCTGACGAGGCTGCCCTACGGCATGCGCCCCTCCGCCCCCCTGCTACGCCGCCTGTCCCGCGCCGAGGCTGCGCTCGAAGACATGGGACTGCGCGACTTCAGGCTGCGCGTCCGGCCCGGCGCTCCGGTACTGTTGCAGCTGGGGCCAAGCGAAGCGGTGGCCGAATCAGGCGGTACGTCCCCACATCCCGGCGATATGCTCCTGACGGGTACTGCAGGACACCTGCGCCGGGGTATCGATGCGGCAGTGCTGCGCGCTGCGCTCAACGACGCGGGATTCCCGGATGCGGACATCGCCAGCACGGATGGTGTCAGCGGCTATTTCGACAGGACCACAGGCGGGACTCCGGTGACAACGTGACCCGCTCGCATGAAAAGCGATGGCCGTAGACGGGCGAGAGTCATGCCCGAGGGACTTCCCGGCTACTCTGACGACAGGGCGCATCCCGCAGGATGCCCCCACGTGATGACGAGGCGTGGTGACGAGGCGTGGCGCCCGATGCGATGGACAAGGTGAAGCCCCGCCATGACCAGATATCCGGCCTGATACGGACAGGCGGTCATGGCGCGGGCTGTGCGGCTGGACAAACGCCTTTTTTCGGTATACGCACTTTTTTTGCCCAGACGCAATTTCAGAGGAGATACCCCATGGCTCACAAGAAGATCGAACGCAAGAAGGAAATCGACCGTCGTCGTCAGCGCCGCGAACAGCGCCTCAAGCAGCGCATCCGCGAAGCCAAGGCTGCCGCCAAGGCATAGAACGGTTTTCCGGTCGTCCGTCCCTCGCGCCGGGGCGGAACGTCTGCATTTTTCCAAGCAGCGGTTTCGTGTTTGACAACGCGAAATCCGCTGTTTACTTTCGCGCATCATTCCGTTCCAAGGAGGATGGCATGCCCATCTACGAGTATCGTTGCAACGACTGTGAGCAGGTCTTCGAGGAGTGGCTCAGGACGTTCGACGAGACCGAGCACACCTGCCCGGTGTGCGGTGGCCACGCCGAACGCATCATGTCCAACACCACCTTCGTCCTGAAGGGCGGTGGCTGGTATGTGTCCGAATACGGAAAGCAGTCCGCCTCCACGGCGGGTGCATCCTCCGACGTCGGCAAGCCTGCCGCATCCACCACCGATGCGGGCACTGCCTCCGCGTCGGCGGGGTCTGGTACCGCGTCAGCTGGCGCTTCCTCGTAGCACTCCCCAAGGGCGGCCCTCGGCTGCCCTTTTTTTCGTTTCCGGCCACCACGGGCGCACGCCCTCCCCAAGCAATCGCAAGCCTGCCAAGGATTTTCCATGATCGACCGCTATACCCGCCCCGAGATGGGCAACATCTGGACACTGGACAACCGGTTCCGCGCCTGGCTCGAGGTGGAGATCGCCGTCTGTGAGGCGTGGCATCGCCTCGGCGTCATCGATGCAGAGAGCATGCAGACCATCCGCGACAAGGCCGACTTCGAGACCGACCGTATCCTTGAAATCGAGCAGGTCACGCGACACGACGTCATCGCCTTCCTGACCGCCGTCGAAGAGAAGGTCGGCCCCGCCGCCCGCTTCATCCACCTCGGCTGCACGTCATCGGACATCGTCGACACCGCCAACGGCCTGCTCCTCGTCAGGGCCGGCGAGCTCATCGTCAAGGGCTTCGAGCGGCTGCTCGACGTCATCGGCAAGGTCGCCCACGCCAACAAGGGCCGCCTGTGCATGGGCCGCACCCACGGCATCCACGCCGAACCCACGAGCTTCGGCCTCAAGATGGCCTGCTTCCATGCCGAGTTCCAGCGCCACCTCGCCCGCTTCAAGGACGCCCTCGAAGGCATCCGCGTTGGCAAGATATCCGGCGCGGTGGGCACCTATGCCTTCCTTTCCCCCGAGATGGAAGCCATCGCCCTCGACCTCATCGGTCTCAAGGTCGACCCCGTCTCGACGCAGATCATCCAGCGCGACCGCCACGCCCACTACTTCACCTCGCTTGCGCTTGCCGCTGGCGGCGTCGAGCGGCTGTGCGTCGAGTTGCGTCACCTGCAACGCACCGAAGTGCTTGAAGCCGAAGAAGGGTTCGCCAAGGGGCAGAAGGGTTCATCCGCCATGCCCCACAAGAAGAACCCCATCTCCGCCGAGAACATGACGGGCCTTGCGCGGCTCATCCGCACCAACGCCCTCGCGTCCATGGAGAACATGGCGCTGTGGCACGAACGCGACATCAGCCATTCGTCCGTCGAGCGCGTCATCATGCCCGACTCGACCATCCTCATGGACTACGTGCTGCATCGCCTCGCCAACCTCGTCGAGAACCTGCGCATCATCCCCGAGAACATGGACCGCAACCTCGCCATGTCGTACGGGCTGTTCTACTCGCAGCGCGTGCTGCTGACCCTCGTGGAAAGCGGCATGGCACGGCAGGAGGCCTATGTCATGGTGCAGCGCTGCGCCATGCAAAGCTGGGAGACGCACCGCCCCTTCCCCGACATCGTGCGGGCAGACGCGGACATCTCGTCGCGCATCGACGCCGCGACCCTCGATGCCCTGTTCGACCCCTCGTACTATCTGCGCCACGAAGACACCATCTTCCGTCGCGTCTTCGCCTAAAGGAGCCCCTCATGCAGGAACTCAAGAAACGCCTCGCCCGTCTGCTGGTCGAGAAATCGTACCGTGAAGGCGACTTCACCCTCACTTCGGGCCGCAAGAGCACCTACTACTTCGACTGCAAGCAGACTGCCCTGCACGCCGAAGGCTCGTGGCTCATCGGCACCCTGTTCAACGAACTGCTCAAGGATGTGGACATCGTGGGCGTGGGCGGCATGACGCTGGGTGCAGACCCGCTCATCTCCGCCACCACGGTCATCTCCCACGAGAAGGGACGCCCGCTGGCCGGGTTCATCGTCCGCAAGCAGCCCAAGGGCCATGGCACCGACCAGTACGTGGAAGGACTCGCCAACTTCAAGCCCGGCGACAAGGTTGCCATGCTCGAAGACGTTGTCACCACCGGGGGTTCCCTGTTAAAAGCATGTGAGAGGGTCAAGGCCGCCGGACTCGATATCGTGGCGGTATGCACCGTCCTCGATCGTGAAGAAGGAGGCAGGCAGGCAATACTGGACGCCGGGTACGAACTCATCTCCGTGTTCACCCGCGACGAACTCGTCGCCGCAGCCCGCTCGTAGAACATAACGACACCGCGCCCCCGCCGCCGGGGGCGCGACAAAAAAACTTGCGGACCTGATGCACCCAGCCCTCATCCGACGTATCCCCATCCTCGCGCTGCTCTTCGTCCTTTTCGCAGCAGCCACCTCGTCAGCCTCGGACAAGGGCTGGAACACCGCCATCGCAGACAGCGACCTCACCCCGCGCCGTATTCTCGCTGTCGACAAGAACCACCAGCGCTTTCTCATCTTCGAACGGCACAGCCCGCTTGCGCTGCGTGGCACCTTTCCCTGCACCACAGGGCAGGCCGATGGCGACAAGGTCGCCGAAGGCGACCTGCGCACCCCCGAGGGCATCTATTTCATCGAAGGCAAGCGTACCAGCGGCCTCGACTACGGGCTGTACGGCGGCATAGCCTACACGCTGAACTACCCCAACCCCGTGGACAGGCTGCGCCACAAGAGCGGTTACGGCATCTGGATACATAGCAAGGGGCGCGACATCACGCCGCGCGAGACACGCGGGTGCATCGCCCTCAATCGTGGCGACATCGACGCCCTTGCGGGCACACTCGCCCCCGGGACCCCCGTCGCGGTGGCGGATTCCGTCGCCTCTGACGCCTCGTTCAGCAAGCAGGACATCGAGACCGCCCGCAACCTGCGCGACCGTGTGTACGCATGGGCGCGCGCATGGTCGGCGCGGTCGCAGGAGATGTTCTCCTTCTACGACCCCGACGCCTACAGCCTCGCGCAAGACGCCCCTTTCCATGCCTTCAAGGGCCAGAAGGAACGTCTCTTCAAGACCCTGCCGTGGATACACACGACCGTGCACGACGTTAAGGTGTTGCAGGGCCCCGGCTACTGGGTGACATGGTTCGACCAGTACTACCGCGCCCCCAACCACACCAGCGAAGGGGTGCGCCGCCTCTACTGGCAGCCCGGAAAGGATGGCGTGATGCGCATCGTGGGCATGGAGTGGGTTCCGGCAGACCTTGGCATGGAAGACGACTATCTTGAGGATGTGAGCCCCCGCGTCGCCGAACTCATCGAACAGTGGCGCAAGGCGTGGGAGACCTGCGATGTGGAAGGCTACGCCTCGTGGTATGCCGAAGACGCCCGACAGGGCGACCGCGTCGGCGTTGCCGCCATCGCCGAACACAAGCGCACCTTGTGGGCGACCATCCGCCCTGTGAAGGTCGCCCTCGAAGGCGTACGCGTCGCCATCACCCCCGATGGCGTCACCGCCGACATGACACAAGACTACAAGGACACGCGCGGTTACCGGGACAAGGGCGTCAAGACCATCTACCTCAAGCCGTACGGTGCCTCTTGGCGCATCGTCCGCGAAGACTGGGCACCGCTGCCGTGAGTGCGCCCCGCCCTGCGAAGCACTACAGCCTGCTGCTCATGCGGGACGATGGCAATGTCCGCAGGCTGCGCGTCTCACCGCTGGCACTCCGCCTGCTGGTGACCACGCTCTTCATCGTGCCCGCCCTTGCCGTCCTCGGCATATGGGCTGCCGCGACCTTCTGGAAAGGCAATACGGCACTTGTGGATGCCAACCGCGACCTTACGCGTGAAATCAAGGAGATGCGCGTCGAACTAGAACGCCTCTCCAACCTGGAAATCCTTCTCGAACGCGAAGACCCCGTGCGATTGCACGCACTGGTGGCCCCTCGCAAGACACCAGCCCCCACAGCCTCCGCCCCGGGCGAGAGTGCCTCACCCCTCTCTGCACACGGTGACGGGGCGACGGCGACGCCTGATGCGACGTCATCCGGTGCCCCCGCCGGAGATGCCCCCCCCGGCCTCACGACGGACCAGCCGGACGACGCAACCGCCGGGACACCTTCCGATGCTTCGGAGACCGCAGCCGTTGCCCCCCTCTTTCAGGATGCACCAGCGTCCGCCCCGAAACGTGACATCTCGCCCATCAACAACGGGCAGGCACGCGTCGACGATGTGCAGGTGCAGATTTCGCCGCAAGGGAAAATCCGTGTGACGTTCAGCCTCTCCAACGGTGACACGTCCCGGCAACTGGCAGGGCATGTGGTCTTCGTGGCCATCGACGGCAAAGGAACGGGACACGACCTTGCCATCCCGGCAGAGGCTGCCGACTTCCGCATCTCGCGCTTCAAGAAGATTGTCGCTTCGGCGCGCCTGCCGCAGGGCCTTTCCAGCGGCGACATCGCCCTCGTCGCCATCGAGATACGTAGCGGGGACACCATCGTCTTCCGCGACGCCTTCCCCTTCCGGCGCAACTAGGGCCCTCTCTGCCCATTGTCGCGTCGCGGCTTCACAACCACGGGGGCATCCTTCACCGGCACCGTGTCACGGCCGCCCCGAGACAATGAAGGCGACGCCCGTCATAGTCCGAAGCCCCTCTTCCGCTGTATCGAACGGTACCAGACCTGATGCCCCGCCTGACCTTCCGACCTGATGCCCCTCCCGACCTGCCCGGCCTGATGGCCCGCCAACCTTTCAATCCCGGTGCACAAGAAGCAGGAACGCCCATACGCGAAATGCCCGGCGGTACCAGACCTTCCGGGCATTGCTGTATGCTGATGCAGGCGGTGAACGTAGCGACGCATCGGGGGAGATGGTCATACACCGTCCCCCCTTCGCGCAGGGACAGAGGGCCTATTCGCTGCCGTCACCGGGGAGATGCACACGCGACACCACCGCACGCACGGCTTCAAGCGCCTGCCCGCGTTCCTGCGCCGTGCGCTGCCACTTCTTCTTCTCCTTCTTCAGTGCCTCGATGGTCTGGAGAAGGTCGCGGATGGTTCCCGCCGGGTAGCCCGGCGTTCCCTGCCCGTTTCGGTGCAACTCCTCGTCATTGCGCTGGCGAAGGGCCTCAAGCTGGCTGGAATTGAGTATCACGGAGCCTCCGGGCGTCTGATGCGCGAACGGGGCGGCGGCAAAGACCGTCCGCCCCGTGTGACCATGCTGTCCGACGCGGCGCGCTAGCCGTTGCCGCAGCCGCAGAAGCTGTTGGCGCTGTATTCCTTGCGTTCCTTGTACTCCTGCTGCTTGCCGAGGTTCCAGCGGTTGACGGGCCTGTAGTAGCCCACCACGCGGGTGTAGACCTCGGCCTCGTCACCGCACTGCGGGCAGTTGAAATGCTCGCCGTGCAGATAGCCGTGATTCTGGCAGATGGAGAACGTGGGCGTGACCGAGATGTAGGGGATGCGCGTCTTGCTCATGGCCTTCATGAGGTAGTTGCGCACGGAGTCCTCATCCGGTGCCGCTTCGCCGAGGAACGAGTGGAACACCGTGCCCCCGTTGTACAGGGTCTGGAGTTCGTTCTGATGCTCCAGCGCGGAGAACACGTCATCGGTGATGCCCACGGGCAGAAGCGTCGAGTTCGTATAGTAGGGCACGTCACCACCGGAGACGGCGATGTCCTCGTACAGTTCGCGGTCGACCTTGGCGAGGCGGTAGCAGGTGCCTTCGCCGGGGGTCGCCTCAAGGTTGTACATGTGGCCCGTCTCTTCCTGGAAACGCACCGTGAGGTCGCGCAGGTGGTTCAGGGTGCGCTTCATGAGCCGCAGCCCCGCCTCGCTCTCGATGCCCTTGCCAAGCAGGTTGAGGCACGCCTCGTGCCCGCCGATGAGACCGATGGTGGAGAAGTGCCCGTTGTAGCCGTTCTTGAGGTAGCGGCGCGAGAACGGGAACATGCCCGCCTCGAGCAGCTTGGTGCACAGCTTGCGCTTGTATTCGAGGGCGTCGCGCGCCATCTCGGCATACTCCGTCACCATGTCGAGGAAGTCTTCCTCTCCCTGTGCGAGGTAGGCGAGTTTGGGCAGGTTGAGCGTGACCACGCCGATGGAACCGGTGAGGTCGCCCGAACCGAAGAGACCGCCCGTGCGCTTGCGAATCTCGCGCAGGTCCATCTGCAGACGGCAGCACATGGAGCGTACGTCTTCGGGGTTGAGGTCGGAGTTGATGAAGTTCTGGAAGTACGGCACCCCGTAGCGCGCCGTGAGCTTCAGCAGCAGCCTGCCCGCCTCGGAATCCCACGGGAAGTCGGGGGTGACGTTGTAGGTGGGGATGGGGAAGGAGAAGATGCGCTTGTCGGCGTCGCCTTCGAGCATGACCTCGATGAACGCACGGTTGATCATCTCCATCTCCACCCCGTACTCGCCGTAGGTCGAGTCCTTGAACTCGCCACCGATGATGACAGGCTCGTTGGCGATGTGCTTTGGCGGTGCGAGGTCGAAGGTGAAGTTGGTGAACGGGCTTTGCCCGCCCCACCGCGACGTGGTGTTGAGGTTGTAGACCAGCTTCTGCATGGTCTGCTTCACTTCGTCGTAGGTCAGCCCGTCATGGCGCACGAAGGGGGCGAGATAGGTATCGACGTTGTTGAACGCCTGCGCACCGGCCCACTCGTTCTGCAACGTTCCGAGGAAGTTGACGATCTGCCCGCAGGCCGCATCGAAGTGGTTGGCGGGTGCGGCGCAGCAGCGGCCCTTGAGGTTGAAGCCCTCGAGCAGCAGGTCGCGCAGACTCCAGCCCGCGCAGTAGCCAGCAAGACCGAACGAAAGGTCATGGATGTGGAAATAGCCGTGCGTATGGGCGAGGCGAACCTCTTCAGGGTACTTCTCAAGCACATACCGTGCTTGCACAGACCCCGCCATATGCAGGATGAGGCCCTGATACGAATGCCCCATGTTGGAGTTTTCGTTGACCCGCCAGTCGCTACGGTCGAGGTAGCTTTCGATCATGCGGGCGATGTCGAGATAGGCCTGATTCTGGTTGCGCATCTCGCGCCGCTTCTCGCGGTAGATGATGTACCGTTCGGCGACTGCGTAGAGACGGGCTTCCATGAGCACGCGCTGCACCATGTCCTGCACGTGCTCCTGTTCCGGGGCGTCCACGTCTTCAAGCTTGGCTTCGACGCGTGAGGCAAGGCGCTTGCCGAGCAACGGGTCTTTGATACCGCTGGCCTTCAGGGCCTTGTTGATGGCGTGCGCCACCCTGTCGACCGACCAGGTTTCCACCCGGCCGTCGCGCTTGAGAATCTTCTTGGGCATAGGATGCTTGGCTCCGGGCACGCACAAGACCGGCGGACCCCGTCATGGCAACGGGCGGCACTGCGTGCGGAGGCACGGGTCGACGTCGGAAACGTCGCCACCCGCACCGCGAATGGTGAATGGCTGAACCCCCGGTACATCCGCGTGCAACGAGGGATCGAGACTGCTCCGGCCCGGTATTCTGGCTCTCCCCACTCACAACCGCCTTCCCGCCCGCAGGGGGCAGTGGCTTCATGGCTGTGGCGTGGCGCCCGAGGCGCAGGGATGACAGCGGCGGGACCGCTCCGGACTCGCACCGGATTCCCGAAACCGGAGAAGAACGACGGTGCACGAATAGCAGACGGGGAAGGACGCGGCAACCCTTTCACGTGGTGCACAGGCAGCCCGCAAACCGTTGACGGGCAAGGCATCGCCCTCGTAACGACATGAAATAAAACACTTAAAATTTCACCTTCACACACGTGTCCGACAAAGCTCGCCACACGGCAGAAGGCTCGTCATACCGCACGGCTAGCGGATGGCTGCGCCATGCCCACTCGGCCCGACACAAAAAAACAACCGCCTCGCCGCTGTCATGGCGGTGCCTTCCCTTTTTCAGGTCAGCCCTAAAGTTCCCTCCCCTCCGTCCGATACGACTATCGTTAGGGTTTATCAGGCAAGGAGCACGCTATGGCAGACCGGAACCTGCAAAGCTTCATCGTCGACTACTCGCTGCAACTTCTCCAGCAGGACATGCTCACCAACAGCCTGTTCATGGGGAGTGCAACCGGCAAGACGCTGCGCGACCTTGTCCTGAAAGAGGCGAGCGTTCCGCTGCGCACCGACCCCACCGCCAAGGCTCTTTCCGGCACACTACGCGCCGACGCCGGCATGTTGCGACAGGCGTCGAAGAATGTGGCCGAAGCACAGAGCATCATGGACACCGGTGCCAGCGCCATGAACTCCATCAAAGACATCCTCGCCGACATGAAGGACATCGCAGACGAGGTCGCAGCGGGCACCATGACCACGGCCAACGCCAAGCCACTCTACAAGTCGCTACGGGACGAGATGCGGGGTATCATCTCCTCCACATCCTACAACGGCATCTCCCTGCTGGACGGCACGAACTGGGGTACAGACAGCCGCATGACGACGTCGGGCAGCGGCACCACCCTTTCCGGTTCGCTACGTATCCAGTCCGGCAGCGACGGCTTCGACCTCGCACTGCTGGACATGAAGAGCGACCTTTACAATGCCTACGACGATGGCACGGCGGACCTCGCCAACGCTGCGGCGGCAGCCGCCACCGCCACAAGGCTCAGCACCGATTCGACCACGGTGACAACCATCGCCGACCTGTACGCAGGGCGCTCGTCCAGCATCGCGGGCCACAGCGCCGCGCTGGCGAAACAGGCGGACATCATGGACGCAGCAGCCATCGTCCGCGAAAAAGGCAATGACGGTCGCACTACCGAGGAGTTGCTGCTCGACCTCATCCTGCGCGCATCAGGGACACTGGTGGACGAGAACGGCTGAGCACTCTCGGAATGCATGACAGAGGTGCGAAGGCGGGCGGAATGGCGTGAGACGACGCAGTACATGGCAGACGGGGCATGATTCCAGACGGCATGGCGCTTGCGATGCGGCAATGCAAGGCCTGACGCTTGACCAAGCCTGCGCTTCGCGGCACAGCAAGGCACGGCGCGCACGCGTCAACCGATACGCCTTGAGGAGCCTCCATGTTCGCATCCCTCCCCGTTCCGGTGGTCACCATCGGCCTGCTCTTTCTCTCCAACGTGTTCATGACCTTCGCATGGTACGGGCACCTGCGGTTCAAGGCCATGCCGCTCACGCTTGCCATCGCCGCAAGCTGGGGCATCGCCTTCTTCGAATACTGCCTTCAGGTACCCGCGAACAGGGCGGGCTACGGCTACTACAACGCCGTCGAACTGAAGACCATTCAGGAGATCATATCCCTTTCGGTGTTCGTGGTGTTCTCCGCCCTCTATCTCGGCGAACCTGTACGCTGGAATCATCTTGTCGGCTTCGGTCTCATCGTGGCCGCGGCCTTCTTCATCTTCAAGGAATGGTAGGCGACTCGGGGCATGACATCTCGAGAAGGGCCACCGGGCCGCACACCACACGGTCACGTCCCGAGGCCTTGGCGCGGTAGAGGGCCTTGTCGGCGGCGCGCAGCACCTCGGTCACGGAATGATAGGGAGGACACGACGCGACCCCCACACTGACCGTGACCCGCAAGGCCTCACCCCGTCCGTCGTCGCACGGCACCTCCATGGCTGCGATGGCTGCCCGCAACCGTTCCGCCACACAGCACGCCGCCTCGGGCCCCACGCCCGGCAAGAGTACGCCGAACTCCTCTCCCCCCAGACGACCCACGGTGTCGACGGTGCGCAACAGGGGCACCATCGCACGGCCAAGCCGCCGCAGCACCTCGTCCCCGACGGCGTGCCCCCACGTGTCATTGACCAGCTTGAAGTTGTCCACATCCATGACAAGGACAGAAGCCACCGCCCTGTCGTGGCAGCAACGCTGCATCATGTCGGCCAGGGTCTCCATGAATGTCGCCCTGTTCGAGACGCCTGTGAGCGCATCCATCGAGGCCATCCGCCGCAGTTCGACCTCCTGCCGCTTCTGGTGCGTGACGTCGCGCACCACCGCGTAGATGCGTCTCTGTTCGACCTCGGGCCGCGCACTCCACGACAGCCACCTCCATGTGCCATCGCTGCATCTCAACCGCACCTCAAGCCCCCGGACCCTTTCACCTGCTGCGAGTTGGTCAAGAGCCTGCGCCACGGCAGTGGCATCAGCCTCATGGGTGAGCCCTCCCAGCGACGTCTCCAGCATCTCGGACACCGTCCAGCCAAGGGTGCTGTTCCACGCCGGATTGACCTCGTGGAATCGCCCCTCGAAGTCGAGGATGCACAGCATGTCGAGAGACAGTTCGAAAAGCCGCGCCCGCGACTCCTCTGCATAACGCCGCGCAGTCACGTCCATGAACAGACCGATGACCCGCGCCGGAACGCCGACGGCATCACGCCGCACTACCCGCCCCTGATCATGCACCCAGCGCAGGGCATCGCCCCCGTCATGGATGCGGTACTCTGCCTCGTACCTGTCCGTGCGCCCCTCAAGGTGGGCGTTGAGCGCCGTGAGCACGCGATTGCGGTCGGCGTGGTGGATGCGTTCCATCCAGTCGTCGATGCCCCGCTGCGTCCAGCCCGCCGGGAAACCGAGCAACGCCACCCACCCCGGATTCACGGAAAGCCGCCCTGTGCGCACATCCCAGTCCCAGAGGCCCAGCGTCGCTGAACTCGCCACCAGTTCGAGACGTTCTTCGCGGCTGCGCAACGCCTCGCCCATGCGTGAACAGTCGGTGACGTCGTGCACCACGGAGAACAGCAACTGCCTTTCGCCCACCATGACGGGGTGCGAATGCACCAGCATCTCGCGCACCTCACCGGTCGCAAGGCGATGCGGCATGGAGAACCTGTTCGCCAGTCCCGTCGCGGCGGCCCTGCGACGGGCCAGTATCTCATCCCGTTGCAGCATGTTGATGTCGTCGATGAACATCGTGCAAAGACGTTCGAACGGGTGCCCATAGAAGGCGCACGCGGCACGGTTGGCCTCGACGATGCCGCCCGACTCCGGTTCGATGAAGAGCATGGGCGCCGGATGATGTGACAGGGACCCTCCATCCAGCAGTACGCCGGACGGAAGACGCGCCGCACACTCGGGGTCGGCGGCCGAAAGACCGTACAACTCCATCAGCCCTCTCATAGTTGCCTCCACATATCATAATCCCCGACCGCCTATGATATGGCAAGCACTTTGCGCTTCGGCCACGAGTGCCGGACGTCAGAGCACCATTGACCACCCACGGCCCATCCCGTAATCTGGCGTGTCCGGCGTGAGGACGCCAATCCAGCCCCAGCCCACACAAAAGGGACCATACCATGAGCGAACAGAACCCGAACGTTTCCGAACGAACCACCGAGGCGACTCCCGGCCTCGACTTCGTGCGCAGCCGCGTTGTCGCCGACAACAGAACGGGCCGTTTCGACGGTCGCGTACACACGCGCTTTCCCCCGGAACCCAACGGCTATCTGCATATCGGGCACGCCAAGTCCATCTGCCTCAATTTCGGCATAGCGAACGAATACGGCGGCAAGTGCAACCTGCGTTTCGACGACACCAACCCTGTCAAGGAAAGCCGGGAATACGTCGACTCCATCCGCACCGACGTGGCATGGATGGGCTTTTCGTGGGACGACCGTGAATTCTACGCCTCGAACTACTTCGAACAACTCTACCAGTTCGCCGAACAGCTCATCATGGCTGGCAAAGCCTACGTGGACAGCCTCTCCGCCGAGGAGATACGCGCCCACCGGGGTACGCTCACGCAACCCGGCACCGAAAGCCCCTACCGCAACCGCAGCGTTGAAGAGAACCTCGACCTCTTCCGCCGCATGAAGGCGGGCGAATTCGCCGACGGTGCCCATGTGCTGCGCGCCAAGATAGACATGGCTTCGCCCAACGTGGTCATGCGCGACCCTACGCTGTACCGCATACGCCATGCCCACCACCATCGTACCGGCGATGCGTGGTGCATCTACCCCATGTACGACTTCACGCACTGCATCTCCGACTCGCTTGAGGGCATCACGCATTCCATCTGCACCCTCGAATTCGAGAACAACCGTGAACTGTACGACTGGACGCTCGATGCCCTCGGCATCTACCACCCGCAGCAGATAGAGTTCGCCCGGCTCAACCTCACCTACACGGTGCTGTCCAAGCGCAAGCTCATCCAGCTTGTGGAAGGCGGCTTCGTGAAGGGATGGGACGACCCGCGCATGCCCACCATCAGCGGCTTGCGCCGTCGCGGCGTGCCCCCCGAGGCGCTACGCGAATTCTGCGCCCGCATCGGCGTCGCCAAGGCGGACAGCACGGTCGACTACGGGCTGTTCGAGTTCTGCATCCGCGAGCGCCTCAACGCCACCACCCCCCGCGTCATGGGCGTTCTCGACCCCATTCGCGTGGTCATCGAGAACTATCCTGAAGGGCAGGTCGAAGAGTTCGACATGCCCTACCACCCCGAAGACGCGTCTTTCGGTTCGCGCATCGTGCCCTTCTCGCGCGTGCTGTACATCGAACGTGACGACTTCAGGGAAGACCCGCCCAAGAAGTTCTTCCGCCTCGCCCCCGGTGCCGAGGTACGCCTGCGCTACGCCTACTATATCACCTGCCGCGAGGTGGTGAAGGACGAGGCGGGCAACATCGTCGAATTGCGCTGCACCTACGACCCCGAATCGCGCGGCGGTTCGTCGCCCGACGGACGCAAGGTCAAGGGGACGCTGCACTGGGTCTCCGCCGCCCATGCCGTGGAGTCGGAAGTGCGCCTCTACGAGCAACTCTTCGCCGTATCCGACCCCGATGACGTGCCCGAAGGCGGTGTCTTCACCGACAATCTCAATCCCGACTCGCTCAAGGTCGTCCGCGCCATGCTCGAACCTTCGCTGGGCGGCATCGAACCCGGCACCAAGGTGCAATTCGAGCGCATGGGCTACTTCTGCGCCGACCCGGACTCCGTGCCCGGTGCGCCCGTGTTCAACCGCACCGTGACCCTCAAGGACACGTGGGCGAAACTCGAGAAGAAGATGGGCTAGAAAGGCGACAGTCGCACGAAGCTGACACGGAACGCCCCGCATTCGCGGGGCGTTCTACGTTGGCACAGTGGAAGGGGCATCAGCCACCTGCCATGGCAGTAACCGGCGATTCCGCTAACAGCCGTCGGCCCTCGCCACGTGCCTGCATGCCATCGTCGCCGGACAGCAGGCCGCCCATGCAGACGGAAGAGGGCGGCAAGCGAAGGCATGTCCGTACCTTCGCCTCCCGCCCGTCAGGAGGGGGACAAGCCACACGGCCTCACGCTTGACCGTGCGATGGGGCCTCCCTTTCCTGCATTGTAGAGGGCACGGCATCAGCAGCCTTGGCCTGCGGCGGCACCTTCACCCTGGAGGGGATGAGGCGCAGCAGGCCTACACCGCTTACGATGAGCAGCGCACCGGCCCATTGCATGGTTGTCAGCTTCTCGCCAAGCCATGCGTCGGCGATGACCGCCGTGAGCACTGGTTCCAGTAGAAGAATGGTATTGGCCACCACCACGGGCAACAGGCCCAGTGAGACGTTGTACAGCCCGAAGCCGAGCAATGTCGGCCCTGCGGCAAGGATGAAGAGCGCAAGCCAGCAACCGGGGGCCATGCCAGACCCTACAAATCCGGCCGCACCAAGTCCCAGTCCCGGCGCATAGGCCGCCAGCAGAAGGTTGGCAACAGCCTGAAACACCGCCGCATAGGCGAAGATGTGCAGCAGTGTCACCCACGCATCGATACCGCGCCGTGCAGCCACGCGCCCCAGCATGCTGTAGGCCGCATACAATAGGCCCGAGGCGATGCCCGTCACGAGGCCCAGCGTACTCATGTTCCACGCGCCGGGGTCGGCAACGCCGCAGACCATGGCGCACCCCACGAGGCAACCCGCCACCGTGAGCATGAGGGGCAGTGTAAGGGCCTCTCCCAGCAGAAGCCAGCCGAAGATGCCCGTATACGCCGCTGAACAGTAGACCAGCACCGTCGCCACGGCGGCACCCGTCTCCACGATGGCAATGGTCCAGTCCATGTTGAACACGGCAAGCAGCAGACCGTAGCCCGCAAGCAGCCATCTGTCGCGCCATGACCTCAGGCCGATGGGTATCCCCCTCCATAGCAGCACCGGCAACAGCGTAGCCACCACGAAGAAGTTGCGCCAGAAGGCCAGCTGCACCGGAGGCAGCGCGTATTCGACGCTGATGAACCGTATGAGTATGCCCGTGAAGGACATGATGACCGCACTGACCAGCGCGATGACGTAGCCACGGGCACCACTTTGTGCCGTGTTCGCCCCACATTCGATGCCATAACCCATGATCGTCTCCTATTGCCTAGCCTGTCCTGCTTGGGTAGGCTTGAAACGACCCGGCGAAAAGGGGCACTTTTGACATATTCGATGGGGTCACTCATGTGTACCTGCCACCAGACCCCGGCAGCGCGTCTGCATCCCGGAACTCCGCAGACAAACCACCATGAGAACCCGCCCAGTGCGGAAGACACGCCACAGGGGCATCCTGATGCCGAATCGGATGTGCAGAACGCGAAACGGGATAACCAGCCACGAGAAGGCGCGCCCCCGATGGAACGCGGGCAATCGGCACACACTCCCAGACAGACCTGAACCCTTTGAAGGCCCGCCATGAACATCCCGCTGGACAGAAGCCTCAGCCAACCTCTCTATGCACAGGTCGCCGCCTTCATTCGCGCGCAGATAGAACGCGGTGCGCTCGAACCGGGCATGAGGCTGCCTTCCATACGCCGCCTCTCACAAGACCTCGGCGTAAACCGCGTGACCATCGAGACGGCCTACGGTGAACTTGAGGCCGATGGCCTCGTGACCGCACGCGGAGGCAGCGGAACGTTCGTGCTTCCGCCCTTTCCCGCATGTGCCCTGCCCTCTCTCGACGGTAGGGCGGTCCCCGCCGCCCCCCCCGCAGTGGCAGACAGGAAAAGGGGCACGGCGTCTTCGGCTTCTGATGCCGCCACCGTCGAACTTCCGCGCTGGCAGCAGGCCCTTTGCGACAGACGACCCGACCTGTCCTGCGACCTGATGATTCCCTTGCAGGTTCCCGGTCCCGATGAAGGCCCCATCGCCCTCGCCAGCGGCAACAGCGACGCACGCCTCTTCCCCCTCGCCTCGTTCAGACGCACTCTGCGCACCGTTCTCGCCCGCGACGGCATCAAGGCCCTTGAGTATGAAGACCCGGCGGGCTACGCGCCCTTGCGGCGCACCATCGCGCGCAT
>Ga0302246_1000343_pt1 | contig 43040 bp, 36 predicted proteins | sample AAG_UR_Trp_MG_FD_193533 | JGI IMG/M metagenome (GOLD analysis project Ga0302246, IMG submission 193533) | Enriched activated sludge microbial communities from anaerobic digester in WTTP, New Holstein, Wisconsin, United States - AAG_UR_Trp | ecosystem: Engineered > Bioreactor > Anaerobic >... | reverse complement strand
GTCCCCTTGCGTCGGATGGCGCAGGGACACCCCGTGTCGCGTCGGCCATGGCCCGTGCGACGCCATATGGCCCTTTGCCCATGCGCTGCCGTTGCGGCTTCGCACATCCCACACATCACAGGAGGCGGCATGACCAGAAACCGTACCGTAGCCCTTGCCATCATCGACATGCAGAACGACTTCGTCCTTCCCGGTGCCCCCGCCTGCGTGGAGGGGGCCATGGGCACAGTGCCCGTCATCGCCGGTCTGCTGGCAAAGGCGCGTGCCGAGGGCTGGATGGTGCTGCATGTGGTGCGCGCCCATCGTGCCGACGGTAGCGACGCCGAGAAGAGTCGTGAGCATCTCTTTCTGGAGGGCGGGGGGCTATGCGTCGCGGGCACGCCCGGTGCGGAGATTGTCGCGGGTCTTGAACCTGCCTCCGGCGAGACGGTGCTGGTGAAGACCCGCTTCAGCGCCTTCATGGGTACGGAATGCGACATGCTGCTGCGCCGTCGCGGGGTCGATACCCTGCTGGTGTCGGGGACCCAGTATCCCAACTGCATCAGGGGGACGGCCGTGGACGCCTTCGCCCTCGACTATGATGTCGTCGTGGTCACCGATGCCTGTTCCGCCCGGACGCCCGGCGTGGCGGAGTCCAACATCAACGACATGCGCGCCATGGGCATCACCTGTGTGCCGCTGACTGCGCTGGATGATGTGCTGGCCCGTCGTCCTGTGCCTTCCGGCCCGCCCCCCCGCTGCTGATGCGCATGGGGAGGGGGCGGGGGGTGGTGCCCCTCTGCCGTCCTGCACGTGCCAACGACGTGACAGATGGCGTCAGCGCCTGTTCCGCCGCTTGCTTCGGAGTGGCTGCGCCTGTACAGAGACAGGACGAAGCCAAGTGGAGGTTCCATGTTCAAGAGACTGCTAGCCACCCTGCTTATCGTGCTGACTCTTGTCCCCGTGGCAGGGGCCGCCGACAATCGCGATGAACTGAAAGAGACCCTGCGCACCCTGTTGCGTGACAATCCCGACCTCGTTCTGGAAGTGTTGCGCGAACACAGCGAGACGGTGCTGGAGATTGCCCAGCAGGGCGCCAACCAGCGTAGACGCAAGGCGCTGGTCGCCCAGTGGAAGACCGACCTCGAAGACCCCAAGAAGGTCAATCTCGCCGACAGGCCCGTGCGTGGCGAGGCCAACGCCCCGGTGACCGTGGTCGCCTACTCGGACTTCACCTGCCCCTACTGCCAGCAGGCCGCAGGCACGGTGGAGATGCTGCTTGCCAACTACAAGGGCAAGGTGCGCTACGTCTTCAAGCAGATGCCGCTTGAGACGCACGAGAACGCCCGCACCGCCAGCAACTACTACGTGGCCGCCTCGCTTCAGGACCCTGCCAAGGCGTGGAAGCTGTACGAGGCCGTCTTCGCCGACCGCGACCGTCTTGTGACCGAGGGTGAACCCTTCCTCAAGAAGGTCGCGCAGGAGGCGGGGCTGGACATGCAGCGCCTTGCCACCGACATCAAGGGCCGCAAGGTCAAGGCGCTCATCGAGGAGGACATGGCCGAGGCGCGCAAGCTGGGCGTGCAGGGCACTCCGTACTTCCTCGTCAACGACCTCGTGGTGCGTGGCGCATTGCCCCTCGACCTGTTCTCCGATGCCGTGGACATGGCACTGGAGAAGGCGGGGGCCAAGAAATAGCGGACGTGCCCGCAGCCAGCCACTATCCAGAATAATCGCAAGAAGAGAAGGCCGCCCTGTTCCTCGGGGCGGCCTTTGCGTTGTGGAGAAGGGGGGTCGCGGGTGTGAAGGACAGTCGGGCAGAGTGAGCCATGGCTGTCCTGCCGGGGCTTATGCGTGTCTCGTCAGGTGCGGAAGGGAAGAGGTGACAGACCCCCGACGGACTGGGTGAAGCCTGTGACCGGGCGAGACCGTAAGGATGAGAGGGCATTGTACAGTATGCCGGGCATGACTGGGCAAGCGGGGTGTCATGGCCCCGGTGCCGTCAGGTGCAGCCCGTTGCATTCCGGTGACGGGGTGCCTCCAGCAAACCGAAGGCCGTCCCGAAACCGGAACGGCCTTTTCATGTCTACTTCCCGGAAGGGCGTTTGCGGCGCCTGCTTTCGAGTGTGATGCCTGCGAAGAAGCCGCCCACCATGCCTACGCCGAAGGCGCGGGGGATACTGTCGCTGAAGCCGAGAAGCGCGGCGATGACCCCGACGGAACCGCCGATGAGGATGCCGCGAACGATGTAGCTGTCCATGTGTGCTCCTGTGGTGGGTTGCGGTATGCTACGCCGGGAAAAGGCCGTGCGTCAACGTGCGTGGCGCTCTCGCCCTGTTGCGCCCTGTCACGCCGGGACGAGCCGCCTTCGTCCGTGGGCCTCCGGTGGGTCAAGCCCACCGCAGCGCCTTGGGCTGATAACACGAAACCCCGGCGGGGCCGGGGTCTCATGTGAAGGAGGATCGGTCAGGTAAGGGGTTCGGTAAGTGGACGGCGGGTGGGCTGTCCCGCCGTCCGGGTTCATCAGCAAGGGGAGGAGGGTCGTCGTTGTCTCAATCTATCGTATCGCGGCTGTGCCGCGCTTCGTCTGCTTTCGGGGGCCACGGGCCCCCGGGAGTCGCCTTCGGGACGGGAGGAGGTCCGCCCTTGGGTCATGCGTCCAGTCTCAGTATCTCATCGGCTGCCGGGACAGTCGCCATCGTCTCCGCAACCGCTTCCGTGGAGTCCGACACCCGCACCTGACATCTGGAAGGGAAGCCTGATGCCGGTCTCTGCCGCAAGGTGCATGCGGAACGCCACACGTTCCCTGATGATGCTCCCCTGCGACTCGATGAGTTCGCGGGTCTTCTGTTCCACCGCCTCGGGAGTGGCGGCGGTATCCGTCAGGACGGCATCCAGCGCTTCGCGTGCGTCCTTCTCCTGTTCCACGAGTTTGTGGATGGTGACGCTATACTGGTTGAACAGCTTCTGCGCTGCCGCCTGTCTGTCTCCGGGAAGTTCCGCAACCATCTGTTGCAGCGATTTGCCGGTGCACGCTGTCGCGTTCTGTGCCGCAGGCTTCGCATGGCCCACCGCGGCGGGCAGGGTCAGCAGGGCTGTGCAGATGAGCGTGGCTGCGAATCGGTGCATCGTGCGGGTCTCCGGGTCTCTCACGTTTGTTGAAAGAGTATAAGCAGATAGCGTGCCACAATTTGAATATCTGCAATTTCAGCGTGTTGCAGCGATTTGTGGTGTGAGGCAGTGCCATGTGCAAAGGCCGTTTGTGCATAGTGATGCACAAACGGCCTTTGCACAATTGCACAAGAAGGGGGTCAGAGCGAATCGTCGGGGCGGACGCTGATGCCCGCCGCACGGAGGGCTTTGGCAAAGACGCCGTCTCCCGGGACGAGTCGACCGGAGAATGTGCCATCGTAGATGTGACCGCAGCCGCACGAGGGCGAGCGGGCCTTGAGGATGGCCTCGGTGCAGCCCGCCATGACGGCAAGGCGCACCCCTTCGACGACACCCCGTTCGAAGGCCTCCGTGACGTCCTCGCCATCTATGGTGACGACCTGTCCCTCACGAATCTCACACGGCGGGCGCGGCGTGGGAAGTCCGCCCAGTTGTTCGGGACATACGGGCAGCGCAAGCCCTTGCCTGACCAGTTCGATGACCTGTTCCCGCGGGGTGTGCCCGCCGTCGAAGCGGCATGAGACACCCGCAAGACAGGCACTGACGACGTAAAGCATGGTGACCTCTCCTGCATGATGCGTCATCCCAGAGTCCCCCGTGGACGCCGTGAAGTCAACCATGTGCACAGCATGGCGCATGTCCATGGCGTCTTCGCCCGCTGGCCTCCGGCGCAGGATATGGTGGATGCGATGCCTGTGCGGGATGTTTGAGAGGCCCGGGGGGCGTTGCGGTGCAGCATGCGCCGTTGCGAGGGGGGAGGCCTGTTCCGTCACGGGGGCTCCTTCACCCCATAACCGGTTCATGTCTCGGCCTCTGCACAGGATGCGGGCCATGTTGAGCGTCCAGGCCGTGAAGCCCGGACCACGCGGTGAAGCGTTCTCGCCGTGCATGCTGTCACCCGGTGCGTCGTGCTGCGGCGTCGGCCCGTTGCTTGGATGCCTCGAAGGACGCGAGCCCCTCCTCACCCATGTAGCGCGCAAGCATGCGGCGCGGGGTGGAGGCGAGGTCGATGGACAGGAAGGCGTCCAGCGACCCGAAGGCCCGGTCGCAGTGGAACGTGGCGATTCTGCCGCCCAGTCTGAGGTAGTGCTTGAAGAGGATGGGAACGCCAGGGCCGCCTTCCATGTCGCGCACCAGCGAGCAAAGCCCGTTGTAGTCGAGGCCCTCTGTACGGGGCGGCGTGGTCGCCCCCGGCTGGCGCAGGCGCGGGGCGACGCGGCCCTTCACCAGCGGGGAACACACAGGGCAGCGGCTGTGGCGCAGCATCCAGTCGATGATGGCCTGTAACGAGTACGGCGAATAGCCGAGACTCACACTCACCGGGCCGAACATGCGCCGGACACCGGGGCGACGCAGGACGCACCGCGCCAGCCCTTTCCAGAGCAGGAGCAGGGGGGCGTAGTCGCGCTGGTAGTCGGCATGGACGAAGGCCCGTCCCAGTTCAAGGGCACTGCCGGGCAGGGCGAAGAAGCCCGGCCTGAAGCGGAAGAGCGTCGAACTGTACAGCCCCTTCACCCCCTGTGCCGCGAGGATGCGGTCCACCTCGCCGAAGCGGTATGCCCCGGCGATACGTCCATCGCCCTCGTGCCAGAGGATGAGGTGCCGGTAGGTGGCGTCGAACGGGTCGAGGTCGAGTGCCTTGCCTGAACCTTCGCCCACGGCACGGAAGGTCTCTTCGCGCAGTCGTCCGATTTCGTGCAGCAGGTCGGGGGCTGCGGCTGCGTCGGTCTCCAGTAGCGAATAGCCGCCCTCCGAAAGCAGAAAGGCAGGGCTTTCGCACAGTGCATGTACGGCGTCCCTGATGAGGGACGGGGCGCGCGGCGTCGCCACGGGTTCTACAGAACGCGGGCGGGGCCGGGGAAAGAGCGGGAGCACCTTGCGTGGGGCCGGGGCCAGCCCGTAGCAGCGCATCCGCAGGTGGCGGGTGCGTTCCTCGTCACCGGGGAGGTCGCGCATGGTGGCGGAGGGGATGACGCGGCCCACGGTGCAGGTGACGACAGAGTCGCGTTTCTTGAGCAGTTCTTTGGGCAGCAGCGCGGTGCGTGCGGCAGGGTGCAGCAGGCCGGCAAGGTTGAAGAACAGGCTGTTGCGTCCATGAAAATGCACCGGCAGGGCATCGGCCCCGGTGCGGTGGACGAGACGCCCCACGTTGGGGTGCCAGGCAGGGTCGGTGATGGCACGCCGCGAGGGTTGCAGGTGCGAGACCGTGCCGGAGGGGAACACCGCCAGCGCCCCGCCGGCCTCCACATGGCGCATGGCCTCGCGCAGGGCCGCGACATTGCGTCTGGCCGCGTCCTTGCCGCCGAAGGGGTCTACGCTGATGCACAGGCCGCGCATCTCTGGCACGGCAGAGAGCATGTAGTTGGCCAGAAAGCGCAGGTCGGGTCGAACCGGAAGCAGGGCGTGGGCAAGCAGAAGACCTTCGAGCGCACCGAAGGGGTGGTTGGCGACAACCACCAGCGGGCCGCTGGCGGGAATGCCCTCGCGTCCGGCCCCCTCCATCTGCAGGGAGACTCCGAGCGCTTCGAGGGCCAGCCCCGCGAAGTGTGCCGGGGCCTCATGGCGCGGGAGCGAGTCGTAGAGGACGGCAAGACGGTTGAGGCCCAGCAGTGACAGCAGGGGGCCGCGCAGGGCACCCGGCAGGCGCTGTGCGGCCTGTGGCAGAAAGGTGGGGGCGGGGCGGATGGCGGCGTGGGTGCCTGTATGAGTGACGGAATCGGCGGCGGGCATGTCGGCCTGAAGCATGGTGCGCTCCTTGTTGGACGTTACGATGCTGCGTCTACCCGTCTAGGGGGGCTCCATGTACGGATGGTGACCGGGAGATGAAAGCTGTGTGACGCCCGCGGCGACACGGGAACGTCCGCCATGCGTCACCGGAGCGTCATGCCCCGGCGCGCTGTGCAGGCTATCAGGGGCGATGCTCCAGGTCCGGCAGGCGGCGCGTGGTCGTCGCCGCATGGGGCGCAGGGCAGGGCCTGACCGTCCTTCCGTGACGCCAGCCAGTCCGGCAGCCCGAAGGGGCCTCTGCCTGATGGTGGCTGGTCGCGAGGTCGTCCGGTTGACCGACCTCCGGGCCTTCTGCCGGCATCCACTCTCAGCCACGAATGAGGATACCGCCATGACAGACCGCCAGCGTAGCGACATCCGTGACCACCTTCAGCGAGAACTCGACTCTTTGCGCCGCGCCGCCATCATGGGCGGCTACGAACCCTGCGCCGACGAGAACGAGTTCGCCTCGCGCCTTGCCGAGATGGCCCTTTCCGTCACCCTGCTGCACAGGGCGGAGCATCGCATCGGGTTGCTGGAGAACGCCCTGCGCCGTCTTGAAGCCTACGACTACGGGGTATGCGAAGGGTGCGGCGAAGACATCCCCGTCGCGCGCCTCAAGGCATCTCCGGCCACGCGCCTGTGCGTGTTCTGTCAGCAGGAGAGCGAGTGCGCTCCCGTAGCAGCTACAGATGGCGAGAGGTTGACGGGACGGGTCTAGTGCCGTCTGTCCTTCCTCCATTCGGCCCGAAAGCGTCTGTGAAGCGTGTCTGTCCTGCGTGGACGACAGGCCCTTGCTGTGCGATGTAGGCCGCGTGTCACCTTGCGGGATTGCGGACAGGGACCGCGCGCTGTTGCGTGGCTACGCCCCGCGAGTGGTGACCCGTCATGGAGGACGGGATGATGACGGATGCGGAATTGCTGGAGCGTTCACGGGCGCGCCGGGAAGAGGCCCTCTCCATCATGGGGGCACTGGGGCTCATGGGGCACTGGTCGGCCCATGGGCGGCCCGTGCTGGTGGGGGCGGTCGCGCACGACCTCGTGTGGGGGCCCGACATCGACCTCGAAGTCTACTGCCCCGCGCTGCGCGTCGAGGATGGATTCGCTGTGCTTGCCGCCTGTAGTGCGGGTGCTGTGGACGGGCGATACAGGGTCGTGGGGGCGGAGTACGGCAACTTCCTGCAGGAGGCGGATGCCGCCTTGTACTGGCGCCTGCGCATCCTCACGCACGGCGGCACGGAGTGGAAGGTCGACATGTGGTCGGCTGACGAGGGGTATTCCCTTCCCCGGGGTGAGCATCTCGTGACCCCGCTACGGAATGCCATGACACATGAGATGCGCCTCGCCATCCTGCGCCTCAAGGCCCTGCGTGAGCAGGGAATGGCCCCCGACTGTCTTTCCATCGACCTGTACCGTGCCGTCATCACCGACGGCGTCCGCACAGCGGATGAACTCCGGGCGTGGATGGATGGGCGGGCCCTTGGCGTGCTCACGGACTGGTGCCCTGCCATGTAGGCCGGGGCCGCGTGGCGCCTTGTCCGCGGTCTGTCCGGTGTGGCTTGCGAACCTGCGCTTTCGCGAGTCCCAGTCAGGGCGGCCGGACTTCAGGCGTCCTTCATCAGGCGAGGGCTTCCGCCGGGAAGCCCCTCGTGCCATCGATTCTCGCGCCGCCGTGCACCGGCGGACGACAACGGCCCTGTAGGCAGGCTATTCCTGCGTCACGGTGATGGAGTCGCCGGGCCGCAACACCGTATCCATTTCGAGCCTGTTCTGGCGCATCAGTTCTTTGGGGTGGACATTGAACTTGCGGGCGATGGCCCACATGGTGTCACCCTGCTGCACCTTGTAGGTGACGGTCTTCGTCTTGACGGCGGCGGAGGGCCCTGCGCTGCGCGAGGGGGCCTTGGCGGCAGATACGGGCATGGCGGTCACGCTGGCGACCAGCTGGCGGGGTTCCGGGGTGGATGTGGCGCGTGCCACAGGGGCCTGCGGCTTCTCCGGCTTGCTTGTCGCGACAGGCTGCGGCGCAGGCGCTTCGGACCCGCCGGGGATGTAGAGCTTCTGCCCCACGCGCAGGGTGTGCGCCTCTGCCATGCCATTGGCCTGCATCAGGGTGTTCAGTTCGACGCCCTGTGTGCGTGCGATGCTGTAGAGGGTATCGCCCTGTTTCACGATGTAGCTGCCGCGGCGTTCGGCAAGGGCGCGCTTGATCGCGGGCCCGGTGTCGGGTTCGTGATGCGTACCGCCGGGGATGAGCAGTGTGCTGCCGACCTTGAGGTTGTTGCTGCGCACCTTGTTGACCTGCTTCAGCACCGATACGGGAACCCCGGCGCGCTTGCCGACGCGCTCCAGCGTGTCGCCCTTGCGCACGGTGTAGGGCTGCCAGCCTGCATAGTTGCGGGTCTGCGGTTTGGCGAGGTAGGCGAGGGCCGCTTCGCGGCGTGCCTCCGGAAGATAGATGACGGAGTGGGCGTCAGGCGGGCTGACATAGCGCCGGAAAGCCGGGTTCAGGTCGGAGAAGGACGCCCAGCTCATGCCGGAAGCCTGCGCAAGGGCCATGAGGTCCGTACCGGGGCGGACACGCACCTCGACGGGCCGGATGGCGCACGAGGTGTCGAGCGGGGCGAAACCGAGCGACTGGAGGTTGCGCATGATCTTGGTGATGGCGATGAACCGGGGCACGTACTGCTTGGTCTCGTCCTTGAGACGGGCCTTCTCGTCGAGGCTCTCGTTCCGGCGCACCAGTTCGAAGAAGCCCTTGGCCCCCGTCCCGGCAAGCGCGCGACCTATCTTGCCCTCACCGGCATTGTAGGCGGCGAGGGCGAGGTGCCAGTCGTTGAAGTCGCCATAGAGCTTGGCAAGGTACGACGCGGCGGAATGGGTGGCCTTGTAGGGGTCGCGGCGTTCGTCTATCCACCAGTCGTAGTCGAGGCCGTAGAGTTTGCCGGTGTAGGGCATGAACTGCCAGATGCCCACGGCACCGGACGACGAGACGGCATTGGGGTTGTACCCGCTCTCGACGATGGCGAGATAGGCCAGTTCTTCGGGCAGGCCGCGTTTGCGAAGCACTTCGCGGACGTAGGGCAGATAGTTCTGCGAACGGCGGGCCAGACGCTCCATGGTGCCGCGCGCCCTGTGGGTGTAGTATTTGAAATGCAGGACGACGGCGCGGTAGTCTTCAGGGGAGAGGTTGCGGTCGACCTCGCCGGTGGATGCCAGCGCGGCCTGTTCTGCGGGCGAGAGGGGCAGGCCGTCATCCACGGGGGGGATGGCGAGTTCAACGACCTCGTCGCTGCTGCCGGAGGATTTCTCCGGGGCGGGGCAGGCCGTCTCCTTGTCGGCGGGAAGCGAAGAAAGGGGCTTGCGCGTAGCACAGCCCGATACGGAGATGGAGAGGGCGACAAGGGCCAGCATCATCAGAAGAAGCCTGCGGGCCGGGGATATTCTGTAGCGGCGGCGGGTTCGCTGCATGTCGGTTCCTAGTGAGGGGGTCGGGAGTCCGCTTGCGTAAGAAGCGGAACGAGGATACCTGCTGTAATGTAGGCGCTCAAGCCTATCCCAAGCCTTTATGCAAGGCAACAATCCATAGCTTATAATTTCGGACAAGCAGCCATGAAACAGCGGCCTTATGGACAACGGCGAGACGGGGGCGACCGTCGCACCGGCGACGGCGATGGCGGAGACAGCGGGCGCGGACGGCGCAAGTCAGGTGCGACCGGGACGGGTGAGGGGCGTGGCGAAGCCCGTGGCGGACAGCGCCGGGGTGCTGGTGGCCCGCAAGGTGAACGTCGCGCACCGCGTGACGACCGGCCACGCCGCGATGCGGAACGCCCTGCCGGGACCGGAGGCCGCACGTCGCGAGGGCCCTATGCCTATGCCATGCTCCCTGACGGTGATGCCCCCCGGTTCGAGGAACGTCCCGTTGCGGACGTGGAGGCCGTGTCGCAGGGCAGACCGCAGGTCGACGCGGCGCCTGACGACACCGCTGCCGACACCGCGCAGGGTGCGCCTGTCGTGGCGACCGACCAGCCCGTGCTGCCGGGGCTGAAGCCCGTCCTTGAACTGCTGGCATCCGACCCGGCGCGCATCGATACGGTGTTCATACGTCGTGGGCGCCGTACACCGGACACCGACCGCCTCATGGACTTGTGCCGGGAGATGCGCGTGCGCTTCTCGCTGGTGGAAGGGCAGGTGCTGGACAAGCTTTACGCTGGCGGACATCAGGGTGTGGTGGCGCGTCTCTTCGAGGCGGGCTACGTCGAACTCGACGACCTGCTGCGAGATGCCCCCGACGCACCGCTGCCGCTCATCATCGCCCTTGACCAGGTGCAGGACCCCGGCAACGCGGGTACGCTGGCGCGTTCCCTCTATGCCCTCGGCGGTGCGGGACTCATCGTCCCGCGTCACAATGCCGCCTATCTCGGGGCCGGTGCGCACCGGGCCGCAGCGGGGGCGCTGGAGAAGCTGCCCGTGGCCCGTGTGGCCAACCTCGCGCGCGCCCTCGACGAGGCCGCCGAAGCGGGGTACGCCATCTACGGGGCCATGTGCGGCGAAGGCAGTGTCAACGCCTTCACCGCCACGTTGCGGACACCCTGCGTGCTCGTTCTCGGCAACGAGGACAAGGGCATCCGCCCCAATGTGGCCAAGCGGTGCGATACCCTTCTGCACATCCCCATGCTGCGCGATTTCGATTCGTTCAACGTGGCGCAGGCCGGGGCGCTGTTGCTGGGCTGTTTTGCCGCGCCCCTGCTGCGTGACCGGTAGCCCGGAGTGCAGGCAGGCGGATAGGCCGACGGCCGTACCACCGGCAGCATGACAGATGTAGATGCCCCCGCTGCGTCAACGACGTAGCGGGGGCATTCATTTTGAGGCAGGAGGTTCCATGCGGGGCGAGGGCGTCATCCGTTGCAACCGCAACGTGCGGTCTTGCGGAGACGGGGCGGGTCACCGTACCGCCGCACCCTGATGGAGTGCGCCGCCACGGCATTGTCGCGCTGGCGTGGTCACCTGATATAATTGGGGATGTTGAGGAATACCTCACGTGTGAAGGTGACCATCTTGTCCATTATCCAAGGAAAGCTGACCAGCACCGCAATGAAGATGGAGACCACCTTGGGGATGAACGAGAGCGTCATCTCCTGAATCTGGGTCGCGGCCTGAATGACGCTGACAACGACGCCCACCGCCAGCCCCACGCCGAGAATGGGCATGGAGATGAGCAGCGCCAGTTCGATGGACTGTCTCGCGAAGCCGATGACGAATTCCGGTGTCATGTTTCCGTCCTCCCGGTCAGACCATGAAGCTGTTGACGAGCGACCCCACCAGCAGCCCCCATCCGTCGACCATGACGAACAGCAGCAGCTTGAACGGCATGGAGACCATCATGGGGGGCAGCATCATCATGCCCATGGCAAGCAGGATGCTGGAGATGACCATGTCGAGGATGAGGAACGGGATGTAGATGAGAAAGCCGATGGTGAAGCCCGTCTTGAGTTCGCTGATGACGTAGCCCGCCGCCAGCATGATGGTGGGCACGTCGTCCTTGCTGCGGGGCTGTTCCATCTTGGTGACGGCGTAGAAGACCGAGAGGTCCTTCTCGCGCGTATGCTTGAACATGAAGGTGCGCATGGGGGCTTCGGCCTTCTTCAGGGCCTCGTTGAAGCCTATCTCCTCGCGCAGGTAGGGTTGCAGGGCGTTGTCGTTGATCTCTTTGCCCACGGGGGTCATGATGACCACCGTCATGAAAATGGCAAGGCTGGCGAGCACCTGACTGGGCGGCAGGGCCTGTACGCCCAACGCCTGACGCACGAAATGGAAGACGATGATGATGCGGGTGAAGCTGGTCACCGTCAGCATGATGGCGGGGGCCAGCGAAAGCACCGTGAGCATGAAGAGGATTTCGAGCGTGAGCGAAACCTTCTCCGGTTCGGTGCGCCCTGCCGCCAGCGTCAGCTGCATGGTGGGCATGACCACATCCTGCGCGGCCATGGCCGCCACGGCGGTGAGCGCCAGCAGGGCGGCGATGCTAGGGGGCAGGAGGGCGAGTGTGCTGCGCCTTCTCCAGAAGGGAGTCGAAGTCTTCGTCGGTGCTGCGCTCATGGTCGGCATCCATCTCCGTGAGTAGCGAAATGCGCTGGTCGGTGACGCCCAGCAGCAATCGTCTATCCAAGAAGCGTACCACCACGAGTCCCTTTCGCTGACCGAGGGGGACCTGTGCCTCCACACGCAGGGCGTCACGGGGGAACGCGCCCGGTTGCGGCAGGAAGCGGAACGGCCCGTAACGGCGCAGCAGCCATACCGCGCCCCACAGGGCAGCGAGAAGAAGCAGAAGGATGCCGATGGCCTGCAGGTAGCCACTCCACGAGAAGGCGTGCTGTGCCCCCTCTACGCCGATGGTGGCGTTGGCGGCGGCAACGGTGCGACCGAAGCCTTCTGCCATGGTCGTGGCATTGGTCGTGGCGTCGGACATCGCCTCGACCGACCCGCGGTAGAGGCTATCCGCCGCCTGCGTGGCGTTGTCAGCAAGGGGTGCCATGTCGTTAGCCAAGTTGCTTCACCCGTTCGATGGGGCTGATGATGTCGGTGAGGCGCACGCCGAACTTCTCGTTGATGACCACGGCTTCGCCGCGTGCCACCAGTTTGCCGTTGACGAAGACCTCGAGCGGCTCGCCAGCGAGCTTGTTCAGCTCCACCACGGACCCCTGACCGAGTTGCAGCAGTTCGTTGATGAGCAGACGGGTGCGCCCCAGTTCGGCGGAGACGTCGAGCGGGATGTCGAGGATGAAGTCGAGCTCGCGCTTGCCGCTATCGGGGCGGGGTGCGCGCGACTCTTCCGTCAGATCCTTGAACTTGGCCTCCTGCGCCTGCGAGAGGAACGCCTGTTCCTTCTCCTTGCGCAACTGCCCCTGCTCCTCGGTCGCCAGAGCCCGTGCCCATTCTTCTGCCAGCTTGTCGTCGGGGCTCTTGCCGCCGGTGTCCTCTACACCCTCGCCTTCAAGGGCCGCCGCCCACTGCTGGGCGAGAAGGTCTTGATCTATGTCGTCGTTGCCCATGGTGATACCTCGTGCTGGTGTCGTGCTACTGGATGACGAATTCGGTGAAGTAGACCCGCGTCACGCGCGGCGCGCCGAGAATCTGGTTGAGCCTGTCCGCCACCTCGTTCTTGAGCAGCAGCTTGCCTTCGGGCGCGGCGAGTTCGGTGTACGACTTGCCTGAGAGCAGCAGGATGATGGCGTCGCGCACCTTGGCCGTCTGCCCTTCTATCTCCTTCACGGCGGCGGGGGCGTTGACCTCCACGTCCATGGAAAGCTTCAGATACCGTCTGCCCGCAGGGTCGGCAAGGTTGACGAGGAAGGGCGGCAGCGTGGTGAGGCGGCCTTCGCTCTTCGCCGTGTCGGTCTTGCCCGCGCCCTTGGTGGCGTTCTTGTCCGCCTCGGTCGCGGCCTGTTCCGCCTGCGCCGGAGGTTGCCGGAGGAAGAACCACCAGTAGGCCCCCGCGCCGCCCCCCGCCAGAAGCAGGAGGACGAGCAGCAGGATGATCCATTTGACCTTGCTCGATTTCTTGGCGGGCTTCTGCTCTTCAGCCACGTGCATACTCCTTGGTCTTGCCGGTGCTAGCCGTAGCGTCCGGGACGCTTCGCGGTCTTCACCAGAATCTCGACGCGCCGGTTGCGTTGTGCCGCCTCGGGCGAGGCGCTGGCGTCGAGGGGTCTGTCGGGGCCGTAGCCGCTGACGGAGAACCGTGCGGGGTCCATGCCTCTTTGCAGAAAATGTTCCAGCACGCTCAGGGCCCTACGGTCGGAAAGGTCCCACGGGTCGGCCCCGCCTTCGGTCGCGTCGGTGTGCGCACTGACATTCACGTCCGCGTCGAGTCCGGCAAGGACATCCGTCAGCGTGTCCAGAAGCCGGAGGGACGCCGGGGGTAGCCTGTCCTGTCCCTGCGGGAAGAGCAGGTCGTGTGTCAGGGCAATGACGACACCTTCCGGGTTCTCCAGCACCTCCACATCGCGCTCCACTGTACGTGCCTCCACACCTGGGGGCAACACCTGCGGGGGAAAGAGCAGGCTGCGGATTTCGACGGCGTTCGCGGAAAGGGCCTCGGCATCCATGAGCAGGTCGCGCAGCCGTTTGCTTATGTCGGTTCTCGGGGCCTCCGGGGTGCCCGCAAGGTCGCCCGGCTGGCGTAACGACGAGGCCATGCGCTCGAATTGCACCCTGTCCACCGAGGACATGCTGACAAGCAGCACGAAGAAGGCAAGCAGCAGCGTCACGAGGTCGGAATAGGTGAGCATCCAGCCCTGCTGGGGGATGTGCTGATGCGGCTTGCGACGCGTCTTGCGGGGGTTGGCGTTCATGGTACGGCCTCCGAAGCCGGAGACGGGGCCGGAATGGTCACCTCTGGCGGGGTCGCGAACCTGTTCACTCCGGCGGGGGCAGCGGTGGTGCCGGGACGTACGGGTACCAGCGTGGGGCCGAGGGCCGGGGCGCGCACTTCGCCGTTGCCGTCTACCCCGTCGAAGGCGCGAGGAAGCTGTGGCGTTGCCGTGGATGAAGATGGTGTCGCAGCGTCGGGCGTGCCCGGAATGACGTCGGGAGTCGTGCCGGGGGCACCGGGTGGTGCTGGCGGGCTGCCAGCCGGGGCGGGGGACTCCAGCCCGAAACGGAAGCCCTTGTAGTCGTATTGCGTTTCACGGGCCGTGCCCTGCCGCTGTTGCAGCCACGCGAGGTTGCGCTTGTCGAGGACGAGGTCGACCCGGCGGTTGGCGCGTCGGCCCGTGGCCGTGAAGGCGTCATGCCGCGGGTGCCCGTCGCCGAAGCCTTCGAGGATGAGACGCGACGACGGGACGCCAAGGTCGCGCAACGCCCGGTATACGCTGGTGGCGCGCCGTAGCGAGAGCATCCATGAGGGCGAGAGGGTGCCCTCCGCACGCAGGCGAAAGCCTGCACCCTGTTCATCGCGCGGGGGCGAGGCGTGCCCGGCCACAAGCAGGGGGTGTTCGATGGTGCGCAGGGTCGGGGCAAAGGTCGCCAGAAGCCGTTCACCCTCTTTCGAAAGGCGGGTCTCGCCGGGGCCGAAGAGGACATCGGCGTCGATGGAGAGAATCTGGACGCTGCCGTTGTCGAAGAAGTCGACACCCTTGCCCTGCGCCCCGTCCAGCGTGGCCTTGAGCGGGCCGAGGTCGCGCCGGGCATCGTGCTGTGCGTCGGGGTCCGTCAGGGGGACGAGGCGGTCGCCCGAGGCTTCGCCCGAACCGGTCTGCATAAGTCCGATGCCGCCGAAGACAGATTCGATGACCATGCGTCGTCGCCGTTCATCGATGGTGCTCATGCTGACCAGCAGGACGAAGAAGGCCAGCAGCAGCGTCATGAGGTCGGAGTACGTCAGCAGCCAGCCGGGTTGGCCCTCTTGTGTGCGTGTTACGCGCCGTGCCGTCCGACGTGCCATGCTGTCTCCCGCCTACTCGGCGTGGCGTTCGGCCGGGGTCTGGAAGCTGACCAGCTTCTCGCGGATGATGCGGGGGTTCTCGCCCCTGGCGATGGCGAGGATGCCGGCCAGTTGCATCTCCATGAGCTGGATTTCCTGACGCGAGCGGTGACGCAGCTTGCCCACCAGAGGCAGGAAGACGAGATTGGCCAGTACGGCCCCGTAGAAGGTGGTGATGAGGGCCACGGACATGGCAGGGCCGATGGTGGAAGGGTCGTTCATGCGCTTGAGCATCTGCACGAGGCCGATGACCGTGCCGATGAGCCCGAGGGCCGGGGCATAGGCGCCCATGGCGGCGAAGATGGCGGCACCGCTCTCGTGGCGCGTCTCCATGTTCTCCATCTCGCAGCGCAGGATGTCCTCGATGGCCTCCGGTTCAAGGCCGTCCACTGTGAGTTGCAGCCCCTTGCGCATGAAGGGGTCGGGCAGCGTTCTCACCGCGGGTTCGAGGGCCAGCAGCCCTTCGCGGCGGGCGCGGTTGGAAAGGTCGAGGAACTGGTTGAGCACCTCTTCGCTGGAGGTCTGATGTCCCTTGAAGGCGTGGCGGGCGATGGCGAGCATGCGCAACGCCTCGTCGATGGGGTAGTTGACCAGCGTGGCACCTATGGTCCCGCCAAGGACGATGAGAAGGGCCGGAAGGTCGGCGAAGAGCAGAGGGTCGCCGCCCAGCAACAGCGCGAGGGCGATGAGCCCGAAGGATACCGCGAGTCCTATGAGAGTCGCCAAGTCCATGCGCGTTGCGCTCCTTGCAGTGGTCTTCCGGCAGGCGGGTTGTGTGCGGACGTGTGGATGATGCCCGACTACGCCCTGTTCTTGCCTGTTCTACCCGTTTCTCTGTCCTGCCCGTTTCTCTTGGCCTGTCCTGCCGTTGCGAAGCTGTGCGGTCCAGTCCGTGCGGTCGAAGCTGTCCGCTGGCCGTCGCCCTCCGCCGGTGTTCTCCGGGGCACTGCTGGCCTGCGGTATCCCGTCAGTTCAACGTACACAGGCCAAGGTGCACGGGAAGGCGCTCAGGGTCTGGGCGGACGGGGGCCGAAGATGTCCGTGCCCACACGCACGATGGTCGCCCCTTCCTCCACGGCCTGTTCGAAGTCGCCCGACATGCCCATGGAGAGATGCGGCAGGGGCACTCCGAGGGAAAGCTCAAGGTCGTCGCGCAGCTTCCGTAGCGCCGCGAAGAACGGTCGTGCCGCCTCGCCATCGTCGAAGAAGGGCGGCAGACACATCAGTCCGCACAGGCGCAGGGTGGGCAGTTGCAGCACCGTTTCGGCGAGGCGTGCCGTTTCGTCTGCGTCGATGCCCGACTTCTGGACTTCTTCACCGATGTTCACCTGCAAGAGCACATCCTGCACGACGGGACACGTGTCGTCTTCCGGACGCCACAGTGCCTTATGCAAGTTGTGCGCCAGCTTCTCCGAGTCCACGGTGTGGATGAGGGCGAAGCGCCCTGCCACATCTTTCGCCTTGCGGCTTTGCACGTGCCCGATGCAGTGCCAGAGGATGTCCTCTCCGGCGAGGGCCTCCTGCTTCTGCAAGGCCTCCTGCACGTAATTCTCGCCGAAGTCGCGTTGTCCGAGGGCGGCGACGGCAGCCACGGCCTCTGCCGGATGGTACTTGGAGACGGCCACCAGCGTGACGTCGGCAGGGGCGCGTCCGGCGCGGCGTACCGCCGTTTCCAGCCTGTGCCGCACGGCGGCATAACGTTCAGCGAGGGGCGTGTTCATCTGTGCATGTTCCATCATACTCACTTCCTGCGAAGAAAAAAGCCGCGCGCCGCCGTCAGGGGCACGCGGCGGAATGCCGTCGGGGCGTGAGGCTATTCGTCCGGCGAAAGGCCCAGGCTGCGCATGAAGCCGAGGTCCTCTGTCCAGCCTTCGCGCACCTTGACCCACAGTTCGAGGTGCACCCGCTTCTCGAGAAGTTCCTGGATGTCCTTGCGGGCTTCGATGCCGATTTCCTTGATGGTGGCCCCGCCCTTGCCGATGACCATCGACTTGTGCGAGGGGCGCGCCACGTAGATGACCGCGTTGACGATGACCTGGTCGCGTCCTTCTTCCTCTTCCCACTGCTCGATGTCCACGGCGGTGGAGTAGGGCAGTTCCTGACGCAGCTTGTTGAAGACCTTCTCGCGCACGATTTCGGCGGTCATGAAGCGCACCGGCAGGGTGGAAATCTGGTCTTCGGGGTAGAGGGCCGGGCCTTCGGGCATGTAGCCGACGATGAGGCGCAGCAGGTGGTCCATGCCGTCCTTGTTGAGGGCCGAGGCGGGAAAGACCTCCGCCTTGGGCCACATGGCCGAAAGACGCTCCAGCAGGGGGAGCATCTTCGACTTGTCGCGGAACAGGTCGATCTTGTTCACGACCACGACCACAGGGCGGGTCTCGGCGGCGATGGGTTCGACCAGCGGCGCGATGTCGCGGTCGAGAAGGTCGGGCTTGCGGATGTAGAGGTCGCCGTCGAGCATGACGATGAGCGCGTCTGCGGCGTTCATGCTCTGCCATGCCGTCTGCAGCAGCATCTTGTTGAGGCGCCCGCGCAACTGGTGGATGCCGGGCGTGTCCATGAAGACGACCTGCGCGTCCTTGCGCGAGAGGATGCCCACAATCTGGTTGCGGGTGGTCTGGGGCTTCGAGGTGACGATGGCCACCTTCTGCCCGATGAGCGCGTTAAGCAGAGTGGACTTGCCTGCGTTGGGCGGGCCTATCAGGGCGACCCAGCCGCAGCGGTGCGTGGTCTGGTTCATGGATATCTCCTCGGAGGCTGGGCCTCTGTGCTTCTTGTATGGGATGTTCCACAGCCACTGCACAGCGTCAAGGCGAAGCAGGTTGATGCCCGGAACGGGATGGCACTTTCATGCACTATCGCGGCGTGTGGTGAACATAATAGGATACACAGGTACAAAGCCGCTGGCAAGCGTCATGAAGAGGGTGGCTGCGGGCACGTCGGGGGTCGCCCGGAGACCCGTTCCGTGATAGGATGGTACCAACGTTGTACGTGCATCGAGGAAGCCATGGACGAGACGGAACGCACCGCACCGCACTGTGCGGACGCATCACAGGATGCAAACAGGGAACACGGGACGGGCATGGCGTCTTCGTCTGCCGTCGACCCGAAGGGGGAGGGCGAAGGGGCGCACGCCCGAGGTTCGTCATCAGGTCAGGCCAGTCAGGCCGGAGAGGCAGAAGAGGCCCACACCGCCACGGACGCCGGGGCCCGCACGGGCCTTTCGCCGTGGCAGCGCCTGCGCCACGCGGCGTTGCCGTTTCTGGACGACCTGCAGGGCTATACGTCGCGCACCTTCAGGCACGACGTCCTTGCGGCGCTGACCGTGGCGGTGGTGGCCCTGCCGCAGTCCATGGCCTATGCCGTCATCGCAGGGGTGCACCCCAAATACGGCCTGTACGCCGCCATGCTGCCCGTCATCGTGGCCTCGTTGTGGGGTTCGTCGCGCTACCTCATCGCGGGGCCCACCAACGCCATCGCCATGCTGCTTTTCGCCTCGCTGGCTGAGACGGCGGTGGACGGTGTGCTCATCGGTGCCATGCCCGAAGAGACCCGCATGGCCTATATCTTCGGGGTGGCCATCCTCGCCGGGGCGATACAGGTGGGCATGGGGCTGGCGCGTGTGGGCGAACTTGTGCACTTCATCTCGCACTCGGTCATCGTCGGTTTCACGGCGGGGGCTGCGGTGCTCATCGCCGTGGGGCAGCTGCGCAATCTGCTTGGCGTTTCCTTTGCCGCGGCCCCGGACTTCCCCACACAGCTGCTGCGTACCCTCGTCCATCTGCCGCAGACCAACCCGTGGGCGCTGGGTGTGGGTCTCGCCACCATCGCCCTCGCACTGGCGTTGCGGTATGCACCACGCAACCTGCCGGGGCCGTTCATCGCCATCGTGGTGGCTGCCGCCGCCACGCAGTTGCTGGGTCTCGAAGCGCACGGGGTGCGTGTGGTGGGTGACATCCCGCAGGGGCTGCCGCCCCTGTCGCTGCCGCCTGCGCCTGATGGCGACGCCATCCGTATGCTGTTCATGCCCGCGCTGGCCATCGCCCTGCTTGGCGCGGTGGAGGCCCTCTCCATCGCCAAGACACTGGCGGGGGCCAAAGGTGAACCGGTGGACGGAAGCCGTGAATTCGTGGCGCAGGGGCTGGCGAACATGGCGGCGGGGCTCACCTCCGGCATCCCGGGTAGCGGTTCGTTCACCCGCAGCGCGGTGAACTTCACCGCCGGGGCGCGGACACGCTTCTCGGGGGCTTTCACGGGCGTGCTGACGCTGCTGGCGGTGCTCGCCTTCGCACCGCTGGCACGGGCCATCCCCGTGGCATCGCTGGCGGGCATCCTGTGCATCATCGCGTGGGGCATGATCGACCGCGACGGCATCCGCCTTTCGCTGAGAGCCACCCGTGCCGACCGCGCGGTGCTGCTCTGCACCTTCGGGGCTACGCTGCTGCTCGACCTTGAGAAGGCGGTGTTCGTGGGCGTGCTGCTCTCGCTGGGGCTGTTCCTGCGCAAGGTCTCGCATCCGCGCGTGGTGCGGCTTGACGCCAGCGGCAGTAGCGAGTTGCGGGGCCTGGATGGCGGGCCGTGCTGCCCCAACCTTGCCGTGTACGCCATCGAGGGTACGCTCTTCTTCGGGGCCATCGACGAGCTCGAAAAGAAACTCTACGAGTACGAGAACTTCGGGCACAAGGCCGTGGTGCTGCACCTGAGGCAGGTGCACTGGATTGACGCCACAGGCGTACATGCCTTCGAGCGTTTCCTGCGCAAATGCCGTGACAAGGGCGTGACACTGGTGCTCAGCGGGGCAAGGCCGCAGGTGCGCCGCGTGCTGGTGGATGCGGGGCTCATCGAACATATCGGCGAAGCCAACGTCACGGCAGACCTCTCATCCGCGCTGAACCATTGCTACACCACCTGCCTGCGGGACGAGGTGTGCGCGACGTGCAAGGCGGGCAACCACGGCGAGTGCCGCCGTCAGGGTGCCGCCATGTGCGAGGTCGACGCCGAACGCCATCCTGTGGCGCAGGGGTAGGCCTTGCGGGGGCCCCCGCGGTGGGGGCCGCATCCCGTCATATGGGTGCTGTCAGGTCTTCGCGATGCCGGCCTGTTGCTCCGGCACTTCGGGCGCGGCTGCCGGAGCGCCGTCTCTGCCGTGCCTCATGCGTTCGCCATCCGTACCGTCTCTGGAGACAGGCGTGACGGAGACGCATGACAGGCCGGGGTGTTACCGCGTACGGCACGTGCCAGATGCTTCACGGACGTGCCATCCCCGGATGCGTGGAGAGGCCCCGCGCCTGCGGGCCTGACGGCATCACCGGCTGGCGTTGCGAACGGCGTCACGCCTCCGTTGGCAAGCCGCGCCCTGCTGCGGTTGCCCTGCGTCGCGCATCGGTCTATGGTGCCAACCCTGCCGTTCCGCGGCTTCACCTCAGCGCCGGAACCCCGGTCCATCCGTCAGAGCATGAGCGAAACGCTGCCCATATCCCCCGACGCCCCGTGGCTGGCCCCGCTGGCGGGCTATTCCGACCTGTCCTTCCGGCTGCTGTGCCGTGAGGCTGGGGCCGCCGTGTGCTGCACCGAAATGGTCAGCGCCAAGGGGCTCATCTACTACAGCCCCGGTACCCGCGACCTGCTTGCCACCACGCCGGAGGACGCACCTCTGGTGGTGCAGCTTTTCGGCTGCGACCCCGACATCATGGTACGCGCCATGGAGCCCTTGCTCGAACAGGGGTTCCGGTGGTTCGACCTCAACATGGGCTGCTCCGTGCCCAAGGTGGTGAAGACCGGTTGCGGGGCTGCCATGCTGCGTGACGTGCCGCAGGCGCTTGCCGTGGCCCGCGCCATGCTGCGTACCGCAGGCGCGGGGCGGGTGGGGTTCAAGTTCAGGCTTGGCTGGGACGTAGGTCAGGAGGTATGGGCCGACCTTGGGCGCGCTCTCGCCGACCTCGGTGCGGGGTGGGTGACGCTGCATCCGCGTTATGCCCGTCAGGGCTTCTCCGGCGAGGCACGGTGGAGCGCGCTGGGTGAGCTTGTACGGGCCGTTTCCGTGCCTGTCATCGCCAGCGGCGACCTCTTCACTGCTGCCGATGGCGTCCGCTGCCTGCGTGAGACGGGCGTGGCATCGGTGATGTACGCGCGTGGTGCGTTGAACGACCCCGGAGTGTTCCATGCGCATCGCGAACGTGTCGCCGGAAGGCCCGACCCCGGCTATACGCCGCAACGGTTGCGGGCACTCATCACCCGCCATGCCGAACTTGCACGGCAATATGCGCCGGGACGCTCGGCCCTGCTCAAGATGCGCACCTTCGTGCCCCGCTATGTGCGGCATCTGCCGGGAGCGCGGGCGTTGCGCCAGCATCTCGCCTCATGCTTCGAGTGGGAGATGCTGGATGAACTGCTGGCCACCTTTTTCGCGGACGTGCCCACCTGTCCGGTCACGCCGGAAGGCCGGGGCGGCAAGCCGGAAACCATGCCAAACGGTAACCCGGACGCCATGTCCGAATGTGTGACCGGTGCTGCGGAACACTCTGGTTGCAGGACGCACTCGGACATGTCCGGCCATGTAGCTGGCAGCGCGTCCTCTGAAGACCCTTCCGATGGCCCCTCCCGTTACCCCGCGGGAGAATCCGCCATGACGTCCGGCGAGGAGTCCGCCACGGCGGCGGGCACGGCAGGTCGTGGCCCGGAGGTCTCTTCCACGTGTTGTACGGGGCGCGCACAGCAACCCACGGAGTCAGACGCATGAATGTCATTCGCGCCCGCACGGCGGGTTTCTGCATGGGGGTGAGCCTCGCCTTGCGCAAACTCGACCGCGAGGTCGACCGTGCCGAGGAGAAGGCAGCGCAGGGCAGCCCGCGTTGCCGTATCGCCACCTTCGGTCCCATCATCCACAACCCTCAGGTACTGGAAGCCTATGCGGGCATGGGCGTGCGCTGCCTGCGACAGGTGGACGAGGTGGAGGCGGGCGACCATGTGGTCATCCGGGCGCACGGTGTCCCGCAGCAGCAGGAGAAGGCCTTGCGGTCCCGTGACGCGGTGGTGGTCGACGCCACATGCCCCAAGGTGAAGAAGGCCCAGCTTGGCATCGAGGAACAGTGCCGGGCCGGGCGCACGTTGCTGCTCTTCGGCGAGGCCGAGCACCCCGAGGTGCGGGGGCTTCTGTCCTACGCCGGAGAGGGGGCGCTGGTCTTCGGTTCGGTGGACGAACTCGAAGGGCTGCCGCTGCAACCGGAGACGGAGTACTTTCTTGCGGCGCAGACGACGCAGGACAGGGTGGCCTTCGAGGCTGCGCGGGCGTGGCTGCACGAACGACTCGGCCATGAGGTGCCCGTGCTGGAGACCATCTGCGACGCCACGCGCCTGCGGCAGCAAGAGGCCATCGACATCGCCCGCAAGGTGGATGCCATGGTGGTGGTGGGCGGCTTCGACAGCGGCAACACCCGGCGCCTTGCCGACGTGGCCGCCGCGCAGGGAGTGTTCACCGTGCATGTTGAGAATGAATCGCAGCTTCCTGTGGAACAATTGCGTGGCTGTGGCATCATAGGCCTAACGGCGGGGGCATCGACGCCGAAAAGTATTATTGACGCGACGCAGCGTTTCCTCGAATCTCTATAGTGATGCTGGCGTAGGCAAATCACGCGCCGTCGGAGGTCGTATGTCCCAGACGAACATCCTGCTCGAAGCGGGCACCAATGAACTCGAAATCGTCGAGTTCCATCTCGAAGAGGCCGCCGACACCCCTGAAGGTGCGCCCTATCGCGGGTATTACGGCGTGAACGTCGCCAAGGTGCTCGAAATCATTCGCATGCCCAAGGTGACGGAACTGCCTGAGGTACAACACCGCTCGGTGTTGGGGGCCTTCAATCTCCGTTCGCATATCATCCCCCTTGTGGACCTCAGCCTGTGGCTGGGCAAACGCCGGGCCGAAGGCACCGAACCCCCCAAGGTCATCGTCACCGAATTCAACAACGTGACGACGGCGTTCATGGTGTCGGGGGTCAACCGCATCCACCGCATCAGCTGGGAGTCTGTGGAACCGCCCAACAGATACGTGGCGGCGGTGTCCAACAATTCCATCACAGGCGTGGTGCAGCTTGAAGGACGCATCGTGTTCCTTCTCGACCTTGAAAAGATCGTGGCAGACCTCAACCCGCAACTGGGCCTGCGTCTCGACCATGCCGTGGACTGGTCGGCCAACACCCGTTACCGCGCACTCATCGCCGACGACTCGGGCCTCATCCGCGAGATGCTCAAGGACTTGATGCAGAAGGCCAACTTCGAGGTCGAGGCGGTGAACAACGGTCGTGAGGCGTGGGACCGTCTGGCTGAACTCAAGGCCAAGGGCGAACAGGAAGGGAGGCCCATCACCGACTACGTGCAGGTTCTCGTGTCGGACATCGAAATGCCCAGCATGGATGGACACAACCTGTGCAAGCGCGTGAAAGAGGACAACTACCTGCGTGGTATTCCGGTCATCCTCTTCTCGTCGCTCATCACCGACAAGCTGCGCCATAAGGGTATGGCCGTCGGGGCCGACGACCAGATATCCAAGCCGGAGGTGACCCACCTCGCCAAGCGCGCCCTCGCCCTCATCGAAGGCCGGGGCTAGCGCTTCCCGTTGCCTGTCGGGGAATGTGAGCCAGTCCCGTGGGGGAGGCCACACCCGCGTCTCAAGCCTCTACCGCGAGAAGGGCGAACGCCACCTCCCGCACATACATGCAGACCAGTGCCCCCGTCGTGTAATCGGACACGGCGGGGGCCTTTGCGTGGCGCGGCTGCGGTGATGTGGCGGGATGTGTCGCAGGGCTTGACGCGTGGCGGAGGCTCGTACATAACGCTGTTTCAAACAAAGGTTGAAACGGTGTTTTTATGACGCAGCAGCAACAGGAACAGGGCACACGCGAGAGGTTGCTCGAAGCCGCCGCGGAGGTCTTCGCGGAACACGGCTACGAGGCGGCCACGGTGCGCGAGATATGCAGCAGGGCCGGGGCCAACGTGGCTGCGGTGAACTACCATTTCGGCGGCAAGGAGATGCTCTACGCGAGCATGCTCAAGCATTTCATGGCCGTATGCGCGGCCCGTCACCCGCTGGATGCGGGCACGGGGCCGGAGTCGACGCCGGAAGAACGTCTGTATGCCTTCGTCCGCAACCTGTTGTACCGTATCATGGGTGATGACGAGGCGCATGGTAAGCTGGTGGCGCAGGAGACCATAGACCCCTCGCCCGCCTTCGACGACATCGTCCACGAGTTCATGTTGCCCGTGCGCGCCGCCGTGGAGGACGTGGTCAAGGCGTTCCTCGGGCAGGACGCACCGGAGGCCTCTGTGCGTGCCTGTGCCGCGGGTATCGTGGGGCAGGCCATGTTCTACCTGCAGAATCGCAGTATCCTCGAACGGCTGTACCATGACCTCACCTATGACAATGAAGGACTCGACCGCATGGCGGAATCCATAACGCGTTTTTCGCTGGGCGGCATCGCCGCGTGGCGTTTCGGGGGAGGCGAGGCATGAGACTCATGCGACTGTTGCCGTTGCTGGGGCTTCTGGCGCTTGCCGCCTGCGGTGACGAACAGGGTGTGCGCGAGGCGTCACGCCCCGTGGGGGTGGAGGTCGCCGCACCGCTGGAGGGGGTCACGGGACGCCGCTACACGGCCACGCTGGAACCGCGTGAACAGGTCTCCGTGGCCTTCAGGGTCGGCGGCTATGTCGAAGACATCCTCACCGTGTCCGCCGGTGCGGAGGCGAAGGGGAACAACGCCCGCCGTGTGGATGCCGAACGTGGAGACCGGGTGCGCAAGGGACAGGTGCTGGCACGGTTGCGCACGACCGACTATCAGGGCCGGGTCGCAGCGGCGCGTGGCGCCGTGGACGAGGCCGTGGCCGCACGGCGTCAGTCAGCGCTGGACCTTGAGCGTCTGGGAACGCTCCTGCGCGACAAGGCCGTGGCCCAGGCCGACTATGACCGGGCGCGCGAGAAGGCCGATGCCACCGTCGCCCGCGAAGAGGCGGCGCGCGGCAGGCTGGCCGAGGCCCTCGACCAGTTGCGCGATACGGCGCTCATCTGCCCGCTGGACGGTGTGCTCACGAAGCGCTCGGTGGAGCGTGGCACGCTGGCGACGCCCGGCATGGTCGCCTATGTGGTGGCGGACATGACGCGGATGAAGGCCGTGTTCGGCGTGCCCGACACGCTGGTGGATGCCGTGCGCCCCGGAGCGCATCTCGATGTGCTCGTGCCCTCTGTGGGAGTGGCGCAGCAGGGGCGCGTGACGGCGGTTTCGCCTGCCGCGGACAAGCGCAGCCGCATCTTCGATGTGGAGGTGACGCTCGACAATGCCGGCGGACTGCTGCGCGAGGGCATGAGCGCGACTGTTGAACTGGGGGGCGGCAGTGCCGGCCCCGCACCCGCCGTTCCGCTGGCGGCGGTGGTGCGCCCTGCCGGGCGTGCCGAGGGCTATGCCGTCTTCGTGGTGGAAGATGTCGACGGCGGCACGGTGGCGCATGAACGCGAGGTCGTTCTGGGCACCGTGGAAGGCAGCCGTGTCGAACTGACGCAGGGCGTCAGGCCGGGTGAGCGCGTTGTGGTGCTGGGGGCGACCCTGCTCCATGATGGCGAACACGTGCGCGTGCTGCCCGGCGGTGCGGAGGTTGCACCCCGATGAGCGAGGGCGGACACAACGACGAACGCTGGCTGCACACGCGCAACAGCGCGCGCTTCTTCGTGGAACAGCGTCACATCGGCTGGGTGCTGCTCGTGGCGACGCTGGTGTGGGGCGTGTGGGCGTGGCATGCCATGCCGCAGCGCAAAGACCCGGAGATTCCCGTGCGTGCCGCCGCCGTGCTGGTGGCGTGGCCCGGTGCCCCTGCCGAGAGGGTCGAAGAGCGCATCACCCGCCGCGTGGAAGAGGCTGTGGGCGGCAACAAGTGGGTCGAGAAGATAGAGTCGGTCTCGCGCACGGGGCTTTCGGTGGTCACCCTGCATCTGCATGAGCGTGTGGCGCAGACAGACACGGTGCTGGACGACATCGGCTTCCGGTTGCAGGAGGTGGGGCAGCTTCCGGATGGCGCGGGGCCGCTTACCTATATCAAGGACTTCGGTGACACCTCTACCCTGATGCTCACGGTGGCGAGTCCGCGCGTGAGCGGGGTGGAACTCGACATGCGAGCCGTGGGCGTTGCGCGTGCGGTGCGCGCGCTGCGGAATGACGCAGCAGGGGAGGCCCGAGCCGAAGGTGGCGTGATGGCGCGTGCCTCGCAGGCACGTGTCGGCGCGTCTGGTGCCGTCGCCACCGGGCGTCGGGATGTCCCCCGGACCGGCGTTGCCAAGTCAGAAGCAGGTACCCCGCCCCCTGCCATCAATGATGCAGGGGCCGGACGCATGGCCGTTGCGTGGGTCGCACCGTCCGCCATGGATGACGCGGTGTTGCGCCGCCTCGGCGGCCTTGCCGCCGACTGGCTGGTGGCGCACGGCGACGCGACCGCGCCGCGCCTGCACACCGAACCGGGCCTTGTGGTGCTGGATGTGTCGACCCGGCATGACGCCGCAGCGTTGTCGGCGCGTCTTGCCGTCTTCCGCGCTGAACGGGTAGGCGCCAACGCCCTGCATCCCGACCTGTGGGAACCCGCCGTCTTCGCTTCCGGGGACGATGCCCGCGCAGCCCTCGAAGCCGTGGCTGCCGACCGCTATTCGTGGCGCGACCTCGAAGCCTACACCGAAAAGGTGCGGGCCACCCTCGAACGGCTTGGCAGCGTGGGCAAGGTCTCCCGCTGGGGGGTGCGGCCCGAGACGATCTTCATCGACTGGTCGCAGGAGCGGCTGGCCTCGCTGGGGCTCGACCCGCAACAGGTGGCGCAGACGCTCGCCGCCCGCAACACCTCATTGCCCGGCGGGCAGCTTGAGACGCGGGGCCGGGGGGTGCTGCTCGACAGCGAAGGCGAATTGCGTTCGGCGACCGACCTCGCCGAGGTGATGGTGGCGACATCCGCCTCGGGTGCGCCCCTCTATCTGCGCGACGTGGCCGATGTGACCCGGTCGTACAGGGCACCCGTCGAAAACCTCAACCATTTCGTGCACCGCGATGCCGACGGTACATGGCGTCGTGGCAAGGCCATCACCCTCGCGGTGGAGATGCGTTCGGGCGAGCACATCGACGCGTTCTCGCGCGAGGTGGACGCGGCGCTCGGCGACCTGACGCAACGCCTGCCCGAAGGCCTGCTCGTGGTGCGCACGTCCGACCAGCCTCGTCAGGTGACGGAGAAGGTCGACCTGTTCACCCTGAGTCTCGAAGAAGCGGTGGTGCTGGTGGTGGCGGTGGCCTTCATCGGTTTCCGTGAGTGGCGTTCGGCGCTGCTCATGGCCCTGTCCATTCCGCTGACGCTGGCCATGACCTTCGGCATGATGCACCTTCTTGGCATCGACCTGCAGCAGATTTCGATAGCCTCTCTCATCCTCGCGCTGGGCCTGCTGGTGGACGACCCGGTGGTGGCGGGCGACGCCATCAAGCGCGAGATAGCGGAGGGAAGGCCACGCCGTCTCGCGGCGTGGCTGGGGCCCACCAAACTCGCGCGGGCCATCCTGTACGCGACCATCACCAACATCGTGGCATACCTGCCCTTTCTGCTGCTCACGGGTGACAAGGGGCGCTTCCTGTATTCCATGCCCATCGTGGTGGCGTGTTCGCTGGTGGCCTCGCGTATCGTGTCCATGACCTTCATCCCGCTACTCGGTTCGGTGCTGCTCGACGCGGGCAGACGTGAGGGCACGGTGGAGGAACGGCGCGCACGTGGGCTGGGCCGGCTGTACTACGCCGTGGGCGGGTGGGCCATCGACCACCGGTGGAAGGTGCTCGCGGGCTCATTGCTGCTGGTGGTGGCGGGCTTCTGGTTGCAGGGGCAGCTCAAGCCGCAGTTCTTCCCCAAGGACAGGTCGTATCTTTCGTACGTCGACCTCTGGTTGCCGGAGGACGCCACGGTGGAGGCCACGGCGCGCGTCGCGGCCGATGCCGCCCGCATCGTCACCGACAGGGTCGCGGCCTTCGATGCGGAGACGGGCCGGGCCGCCAAGGGGCTGCCGCCTGCGCTGCGTTCCGTGACCGTGTTCACGGGGGGCGGGGGGCCGCGCTTCTGGTTCTCGGTGACGCCCGAACTGCGTCAGCCCAACTACGCGCAACTGCTCGTGGAGGTGTCGGACAACCATCTCACGAAAGAACTCATCGGCCCCTTGCAGCAAGCCCTGTCCGAGCGTCTGCCCTCCGCGAGGGCGGATGTGATGGAACTGGAGAACGGGCCGCCCATCGGCGTGCCCGTGCAACTGCGCCTCTACGGCGACGACATCCCCGCCTTGCGGGCGGAGTCGGAACGGCTGAAGGCCATCCTGCGGGCCGACCCGGATGCCACGCGCGTCAAGGACAACTGGGGTGCCGACACCTTTGTCGCCCGCTTGCGGGTCGACCCGGACAAGGCGGCACTCTCGGGGGTGACCATGCTCGACGTGGCGCGTGCCACGGGCAACGCCGCCACGGGAACCACCGTGACGGCCTTGCGCGAGGGACGGCTCACCGTGCCTGTGGTCTCGCGGTTGCGGCCGGATGAACGTGCCGATGCCACCGATGTGGAGGGTCTCTATGTGGCGGGGCAGGGGGGAACACGCGTGCCCCTGGCGCAGATCGCAGAGCCTGAATATGGCATGGAGACGGCGCGCATCTTCCGGCGCAATCAGCAGCGCTGTGTGGTCATATCGTGTTTCCCGCGCGAGGGGGTGCTGCCTTCAGAGGTGGTGGCCCGCGCCATGCCCGCCATCGGGCGTTTCAGGGCGGATCTGCCCCCCGGCTTCCGGCTGGAGTTCGGCGGCGAGCATGAAGAGCAGGTGAAGGGGTTCAAGGAGCTGGCGGGGGTGATGGGCATCTCCATCGCCATGATCTACATGGCGTTGCTCTTCCAGTTCCGCAATGCCGTGAAGCCGCTCATCGTCTTCGCCGCCATCCCCTACGGCATGACGGGGGCGTTCGCTGCCCTGCGCCTCATGGGGCAGCCGTTCGGCTTCATGGCATTCCTCGGCATCGCAAGCCTCATCGGTGTCATCGTCAGCCATATCATCGTGCTGTTCGACTTCATCGAGGAGAAGCGCGAAGAGGGTGAAGACCTTCGGACGGCCCTGCTGGATGCGGGCATCGTACGCTTGCGGCCGGTCATGATCACCGTGGCTGCCACGGTCATCGCACTCTTCCCTCTGGCGCTGCACGGTGGTGCATTATGGGAACCGCTGTGCTATGCACAGGCTGGCGGACTGACGGTCGCCACGTTCGTGACCCTGCTCATGGTTCCCGTCCTGTATGCCATCGCGGTGCTCGACCTGAAGGTCGTGAAATAGACTTCCCATTGTTCGTTTAAACAGGTTGACGGCGGAGTGGGTTGTCTGTAGATAACGCAAGAATAATTAGCTTGCTAATAAGTAACAGGCTTGCTCCGCCTGCGGGACGACTTCGCTACGGGGCGCATATCTTGCCGACATTCCCGGAGGAAACATGGCTTTGAGGTTCTTCATGGGGCAGCGGGTGCTGCCTTTCGTGCTGGTGGTCGCCATGATGGCGGCGCTTACGGGGTGCAAGGAAGAGGCCCAGAAGGGGGCACCGCCCGCTCCTCTCGTCGAGGTGAAGACCATCACCGCAGGCGATGTGCCCGTGACCAGCGAATATGTGGCCCAGACAGCGGGTTCGCGCGAGGTCGAGGTCAGGGCCCGCGTCACAGGCATCCTGCTCAAGCGCACCTACACCGAAGGGCGGCCCATCAAGAAGGGCGCACTCATGTTCGAGATCGACCCCGATACGTACAAGGCGGCGCTCGATCAGGCCGAAGGCCAGCTGGCACAGGAGCAGGCGCGCCTTTCCCGTGCCCGTCTCGAACGTGACCGCGTTCTCGCCCTCTACGCCGACAACGCCGTCAGCCAGAAGGACCGCGACGATGCCGTGACGGAGTTCGACTCTGCCAGCGCTGCCGTCAAGGTGGCACAGGCCCGTGTCAAGGAGGCCCGCATCAACCTCGGCTATACCCGCGTCGATGCGCCCATCGCCGGGGTCACCAGCAAGGAGGTGCGGTCGGAGGGCAGCCTTGTCAGCCCTTCCGCCGATGGCAGCCTGCTCACGACGATCACGAGACTCGACCCCCTGTACGTCAACTTCGGGGTTCCCGGTACCGAGATGAGTTCGCTGCGTCGCCTCATCGAATCCGGCAAGGCCGAGATGCCTGCCGACGGCCTTGCGGTGCAGCTGACCCTGCCTGACGGCACGGTCTACGCCCGCACCGGCAAGATCACCTTCACCGACAAGCAGGTCGACCAGACCACCGGCACCGTGCGCAGCCGCGCCGAGTTCCCGAACCCCGAAGCCGAGGTGATGCCCGGTCAGTTCGTCCGGGCCAAGGTCCTCGGCCTCGTGCTCAAGAACGCCATCATCGTGCCGCAGCGTGCCGTTCTCGAAACCCAGAAGGGCCCCATGGTCTATGTGGTCGGTTCCGACATGGTCGCCAACCTGCGCCCCGTGGTCGTGGCCGAGGCTCTCGGCGGCGACTATCTCATCGAGAAGGGTCTTTCGGGCGGCGAGACCATCATCGTGGAGGGCATCATCAAGGCGCGACCCGGCCAGCCCGTGCGCGTGGCCCAGCCCGCCAACGGGGCCGCCCCCGCAGCCGCCCAGCCCGGCGCAGCCAGCTAGCCCGGAGGAACCCGGATGTTCTCTCGCTTTTTCATCATGCGGCCCATCTTCGCCACGGTCGTCTCGCTGGTCATCATACTGGCGGGCTTCATGGCGATGCGCGGGCTGCCCATCGCACAGTATCCCGACATCATCCCGCCGCAGGTCGAGGTCGAGGCCACCTACTCCGGGGCCAGCCCCGAGGTCGTGGCCGCCACCGTTGCCGCGCCGCTCGAACAGCAGATCAACGGCGTGGACAACATGCTGTACATCAACTCCACCAGTTCGAGTACAGGCACCATGAACCTCATGGTGACGTTCGAGGTGGGGACCGACCCCGACCAGGCGACCATCAACGTCAACAACCGGGTGCAGGCCGCGTTGCCGCAGCTGCCCGAAGACGTGCGCCGCCGCGGCGTGACGGTGACCAAGAAGTCGTCGAACATGCTTCAGGTCATCTCCATGAACTCGCCCGACGAGCGGTACGACACCATCTACATCAGCAACTATGCGCTGGTGAACGTCATCGATGAACTGCGCCGTCTCAAGGGCGTGGGTGACGTGGTGCTGTTCACGGCGCAGGACTACTCCATGCGCGTGTGGTTGCAGCCCGACAAGATGGCCCAACTGCGCCTCACGCCTTCCGACGTCATCGGTGCCATCCAGGAGCAGAACGCCCAGTTCGCCGCCGGTCGCATCGGGCAGCAGCCGCTGCACGACCCGGTCGAACTGACCTTCATGGTCAACACCAAGGGGCGCCTCTCCACCCCTGAAGAGTTCGAGAACATCATCCTCCGCGTCGAGGAGGACGGCTCGACCCTCAAGCTCAAGAGTGTGGCCCGCGTCGAACTCGGCGCCAAGGACTACAACTTCATGGGCAAGGAGAACGGCAAGCCCACGGTTCCCATCGGCATCTTCCTCGCGCCGGGGGCCAACGCGCTTGAGACGGCAGACCGCGTCAGCGCGGCCATGGCCGAGATGTCGCTGCGTTTCCCCGATGGTGTGAGCTATTCCATACCGTACGACACCACCAAGTTCGTGCGCGTCTCCATCGACGAGGTGGTCAAGACGCTGTTCGAGGCCATGGTGCTGGTGTTCATCGTCATCTACCTGTTCCTGCAGAACTGGCGTGCCACCATCATTCCCTGCCTCGCCGTCCCGGTGTCGGTCATCGGTGCGTTCGCGGGCATGTACATGCTCGGCTTCACCATCAACACGCTGACCCTCTTCGGTCTGGTTCTTGCCATCGGCCTCGTGGTCGACGACGCCATCATCGTGCTCGAGAACGTCGAGCGCATCATGGCCGAAGAGCACCTGCCGGTGAAACAGGCCACCATCAAGGCCATGCACGAAGTGGCCAGCCCCATCGTCGCCACCGTGCTGGTGCTGTGCGCGGTGTTCATCCCCGTCGCCTTCGCGGGCGGCCTCGCGGGGCAGATGTACAAGCAGTTCGCCATCACCATCGCGGTGTCCATGGCCATCTCCGGCCTTGTGGCGCTGACCCTTTCGCCCGCCCTGTGCGCCATGTTCCTGAAGCCGGGCCATCAGGAGCCCAACAGGTTCTTCCGCTGGTTCAACAACTGGTTCGAAGGCGTCACCAACCGCTATACGGCGGGCGTCACGTTCCTGCTCAAGCGCATGGCGCTGGGCCTTGTGCTCTTCGCCGGGTTGTGCGGTGTGACGTGGCACCTGTTCAGCATCGTGCCCGGCGGCCTCGTGCCCGACGAAGACCAGGGGTATGTCATGGCCATGGCCATCCTGCCCGACGGTTCGGCCCTCAACCGCACGGAAGTGGTCACCGACCGTCTTGCCAAGGCGGCCTCCAACGACTCCAGCGTACAGAGCGTCATGGCCTTCACCGGCTACGATGCGGTCTCCGGCACCAACAAGCCCAACACGGGCTTCAGCTGGATCATGCTGAAGCCGTGGGAAGAGCGCAAGGAGGAGTCGGAATCGTCATACTCGGTGGTGCAGCGCATCTTCAGGGAAGGTGCGGGCTATACCGAGGGCGTCGTCATCGCCTTCAACCCCCCGCCCATCTCGGGCATGAGCACCACGGGCGGCTTCGAGGTGTACCTGCAGAACCGTGGCACCGGCGACAGCAAGGAGCTTGCGGCCATGGTGCAGAAGTTCGTTGGCGCGGCCCAGAAGCGTCCTGAACTTGCAGGCGTCTCATCCACCTTCGGTGCCAATACCCCGCAGCTCTTCGTGGAACTCGACCGTAACCGCGCCAAGGCGCTGGGCGTGTCCATCAACGAACTGTTCGCCACCATGCAGTCGACGTTCGGTACCTACTACGTCAACGACTTCAACAAGTTCGGACGTACGTTCATGGTCATGGTGCAGGCAGATGCCCAGTACCGCGACAACCCCGACGACCTCACGAAGGTCTACGTGCGCTCGAACAAGGGCGACATGATCCCGCTCGCCTCGCTCATCAAGGTGGAGCGCATCACGGGGACGGAAGTCGTTGAGCGCTTCAACGTGTTCCCCGCCGCGAAGATCGTGGGCGGCCCTGCCCCCGGCTACAGTTCGGGACAGGCTCTTGCTGTCATGGAGGAGCTCGCCGCCGAGGTGCTGCCCGCCGAGTATTCCCTCGGCTGGATCGGCTCGGCCTATCAGGAGCGCCTCACGGGCGGTACCTCGTTCATGGTGTTCGCCCTCGGCCTCGTGATGGTGTTCCTCATCCTCGCGGCGCAGTACGAGAAGTGGTCGTTGCCCCTGGCGGTCATCATGATCGTGCCCTTCGCCCTGTTCGGTGCCATGGCCGCCACATGGCTGCGTGGCCTCGACAACGACGTGTACCTGCAGGTCTCGCTGGTGACACTCATCGGCCTTGCGGCCAAGAACGCCATCCTCATCGTGGAATTCGCCATGATGCAGGTGCATGAGGGCAAGGGCATCGTCGAATCGGTGACCGAGGCGGCACGACTGCGCTTCAGGCCCATCATCATGACGTCCATGGCCTTCGTGCTGGGCTGCGTGCCGCTGGCCATCAGCTCGGGTGCTGGCGCGGCAGGACGGCACGCCATCGGTACCGGCATCATCGGCGGCATGCTGGCGGCGACCTTCATCGCCACCTTCTTCATTCCGCTGTTCTTTAGGCTTATCATGGAACTGAGCGCCCGTTTCACCGGCGGCCATCAGGCTTCCGGCGACGGGGAGGAGGCACGATGATACGGCGCATGACCGCGATGCTGCTTGGCGCCGCCCTGCTTTCGGGCTGCGCCATCGGCCCCGACTATCAGAGGCCCGGTATGGACCTGCCCTCCGCATGGCGTGCTGAAAGCGCCGATGCGGGCATGGTGGCGGGCGAGAAATGGTGGACGCTCTTCGGGGACGCCACACTCGACGCCCTTGAAGAGGAGGCGCTGGCGGCCAACGGCGACCTTGCCACGGCCATGGCCAACGTGGACGCTTCGCGGGCACAGCTCACCGTGGCGACATCGTACCTGCTGCCCTCCATCACCGGTCAGGGTTCGTCGGTACGCCAGCGCGGTTCGGAGCGTGGACAGAATCCGCCCGTCGAAGGCCGCGAGGTGACCGACCTGCACAAGGCTTCGGCCCTTGCCTCGTTCGAACTCGACCTGTGGGGCAAGTACCGCAGGGCGCATGAGGCCGCACGTGCCGGACTTCTCGGCACCGAGGCCGCCTATGCCACGGTGCGGCTTGCCGTGGTGTCGCAGGTGGCGCAGTCGTACTTCGGCTTGCGTGCCGCAGACAGGCAGCTCGACATCGCCCGCCAGACCCTCACCTCGCGTGAGGAGTCGCTCAAGATACGAGAAGCCCGCTTCAACTCGGGGCTCACCTCCGAGCTCGACTACCGGCAGGCACAGGCCGAGACGGCCTCCGCAAGAGCTTCCGTGCGGCAACTCGAACAGGCCGTGGCCGCTGCCGAGACGGCACTCTCGTCGCTGCTGGGACGCAGCCCGCGTGACATCGTCGAGCGCAGCCCCGAACGCGGTCTCGACATCGAGACCTTCGCCGTGCCGCCGCAGATTCCCGCCGGGTTGCCCGCCGGGCTTCTGGCCCGTCGTCCTGACGTGGCGCGCGCCGAGGCCGACCTGCATTATGCCACCGCCTCCATCGGCGTGGCCAAGGCCGACCTCCTGCCCGCCATCTCCCTGACGGGGCTCATGGGGTATGAGAGCATAGACCTCACCCGTCTCGTGTCCTCGTCATCGGGGACCTGGAGTTACGGGGCCAGCGCCACCATGCCGTTGCTCGACTTCGGGCGTACCCTCGCCAACATCGACATGGCCGACGCCAAGCAGCGTGCGGCACTCGCCGCCTATGAGCAGGCCGTGCGTGACGCCTTCCGCGAGACGCAGGACGCCCTCGTGGCCAATCGCAAGACGCGGCAGGTGGTGGATGCACAGGCCACGCAGGTGGCGGCGCTCGAGCGTTCGCTCACTCTCGCGCGACTCCGCTATGAGAACGGCTATTCCAGCTACCTCGAAGTGCTCGATGCGGAGCGCAGCCTCTTTCAGGCCCAACTGAACCTTGTAGAGGCCCGGCGCAACCAGCTGGATGCGGTGGTGCAGGTCTGCAAGTCGCTTGGCGGAGGATGGAAGGCCCCCGGCGAAGAGGGCGCGGATGCTACAGGGGCGGCAGAGGCCGCTTCCGGCGACGCCGATGACGCCGCCCCGCAGGGTGTTGCCCCCACCCCTCCCCGGACGGAGGGCTAATCGTGGGCCTTGACTATCCCTCCTGGCAGATGGTGGAGGAGAACCCCCGTGAAGGGTTCGGCATGACCGTCGGGGAAGTGGCCCGCCAGTGGCGCATCCTGCTGGATGCACGATTGAAGCCGCTGGGGCTCTCCTTCTCACGGTGGGCCGTGCTGGTCACCCTGCATTTCGAGGGGCCCATGTCGCAGGTCGAGTTGGCACGCTACATAGGGGTCGAGGCCCCTTCGCTGGTGCGCCAGCTGGACAAGCTCGAAAAGGAAGGTCTGGTGCGTCGTGTCCAGCATCCCGCAGACAGACGCATCAAGGTCGTCGAGATAGACCCCAGGGCCTTCTCCATCTGCGAAAAGGTGCGCGCCATGGCGCTGCAGCTGCGCGACGAGGTGTTCGAAGGTATCGATGAACCCACCATCCGTGCAGCCCATCAGGCCTTGCTGACCATACGCGACCGCATGGCCCGTATGCAGGCATAGGACACATGATCGTATGCTTCAGGGGGTGCATCCCCCTTCAACCGACCGCCTCGCGGGGCGGCTTCATGACAACAGGAGATAGGATTCGATGCAGTTGAAAGAACTCGCCCGCCGTTTCGGTGTGGTGCTGGCGGCCTTCGGGCTTTCGTTCTCGCTCGTCGGCAGCGCAATGGCCGATGATTCCGTGCTGCGCTATGCCTATGGCGCTGACAGCGACCCCCTGAACATCACCGTCAACGGGCGTGCCGTGGGTGACGCCGAGGTGGGCAAGGGGAACTTCGGCATCACCGAGTACGGTGCGGGCATCGAGTACAAGTGGTTCAGCATGAGCTACAGCCGCGCCGACTACAACTGGAGCGACGTGGGCGGCCTGCCTTTCGGCAACGGTTCAGACGACCCGTGGGACAGCCTCCAGACCCTCACCTTCGGTGCCAAGGCCGACGGCAGCTTCACCGACACCCTCGGGTGGTTCGCTGGCGGTACTGTCATCTCCGGTTTCGAAGAGGACATGGACGGGTCGTTCAGTCTCTTCTACCGCGGCGGCATCACCTATCGCTTCAGTGACGAATGGCGTGCCTCGCTGGGTCTCATGGGTATCGCCTCCCAGTTGAACCCCATGGCAGCCCCGGTCATCGGCCTCGACTGGCGTAGCCCCCGCGACCTCGGCTGGTCGGCGGGTCTCGGCATTCCGGCCACCTTCGTGAACTACCGCTTCAACGACTGGGCCGCACTGCGCGGGGCCGCCCGCTGGGACCGCAGCCAGCATCGCCTTGCCGACGACAGCCCCGTGTCCGAGAAGGGCTATGTGCAGCAGTCGTCGGTGACCACGGGTGTGTATCTCGACCTCAGCCCGCTTGAGCGTCTCACCGTCACCGTGGGTGCCGAATACTATCTCGACCGCGAGATGAAGCTTTACGACGAAGACCGCGACGAAATCGACACGTGGGACGTGGATAACGCCCTCGGTGGCGTGCTGCGCGTCCGCTACTCCTTCTGATTCCGAGAGGGTGACTGCCCGCAAGGGCGGTTCCCATCCATATGTCCGGGGGGCCTTGTGCCCCCCGTGTCTGTTTCATGACCCCTTGGCGCGAAGGTTCGTGCCCGCCTTGCGGGCATCCTGTCCTGACGGGAGAGTCCGGCCGCAATGCCGACCGTCTCGTCATGCGGCGTCACCAAGGGGCCAGCCATCCTGCGGGCCTGTCGGGCCGGGATAGTACCACCATTCACCACAACGCAAGGAGGTGCTCCATGCGACATGTGTCGCAGCTGCTGTGCCTTGCGCTATGCAGCTTCTTGTTCGTTCTTTCGGGCACCATCCCTGCCGGGGCCATGGTCCCGGTGCGGGAGGCCGGAGCGTTGACGGGGCAGCCTCGGATACCACAGGGGCATCATGCTGCCGTACTCCGCACCGTGTCGCCATCCGTCCTGTCCGTAGCGAGGGGTGACGATAGCGCATGGCAGTCGCTGGAGGTGCCCGGCACCGAACGTCAGGGCGACCTCGCGGGCGGGGTGTCCTATTACCTGACCTACGACGTGCTCACGCCCGACGTCGCAAGTGACGTGTGGGCCGAACGCCCCGCAGCGCCCGCCCTGACCGTGGATGCCGGGGTCGTGGCGGCCCTCGGGCCGGACATGCGCCTGCAAGTGGGGGCCACGGCCCTGCTGGCACCCGTTGACGGTTCTGTGCTGCCTACCGCACTGTTGCACGTGGACTTCGGTGCGGACACGCTCACACTGGGCCTTCCGGAGAGTTCGTTCCGGCATGTGCTTGGCGACGGGCTTGCCCTTCGGCTATGCGCCAACCTGCGTTCCGGGTACGAGCCCGCATCCGCCAGCCCCACGGTCGTTCCGCGTGCCGACCGCGTCGCCCCCGGCATCGCCGCGGCATGGCTGGACTGGGACGTGGGGCGGGGGCTGCTGCTGACACTGGGGGCGGAGTACTTCTTCGCCACGGGTATGCCCCGGCTTGACGGGGCAGGAAGTCGTGCCCCAGCCGTCGATTCGGCAGGGGTCGGCGGGGTGCTTGGCGTACGACTGGTGTTCTGACGGCACTGCGGGTATGCGGAGTCGCGTTCACGACCGGTCGTCCGGCGCGACCGGGCATGGCGTGCGCAGGTCTGACCGGCTGGACGAAGGCCGCATGAGCCCGTAAGACACCGACCACCTCAAGGGCACCGCACGGCCCGCAGATATCCGCCGCTGTGGCGGCGTGACCAGAAACACGGACGGCCGAGGCCGTCTCGCAACCGCAGGAGTCATCATGCACGACGCACGTTTCGTGGAAAGGATGCTGGATGTCATCGAGCAGGACATCGTTCCCCTCACCGCCCACGGTGTCCGCATCGGCTGCAAGGTCTTCGGCGCGGCGGTGCTGCGGCGCGACGACCTCTCGCTGGTGCTGGCAGGCACCAACCATGAGGCCCTTTCCCCCCTGTGGCATGGCGAGATATGGACGATACGCCAGTTCTACGAGATGCAGGGACACCCCGACCCGGCGGATTGCGTCTTCCTGTCCACGCATCAGCCGTGCTGCATGTGCGCCTCGGCGCTGGCGTGGTCGGGTTTCCGCGAGGTCTACTACCTCTTCGGGTACGAGCATACGGGCGAGGACTTCAACATCCCCCACGACCAGCGCATGATACGCGAGATGTTCGGGTGCACCGAACCTGCGGCGGAGACGAGCTACACCACCAGCCGTTCGCTGGTGCAGATGATGGACGCCTTGCCGGAAGCCGCCTCGGTGCGAGCCCGGTTCGAACGTGTGCGGGCCACCTATGCCGCACTCTCCGACACCTATCAGCGGGGCGAGAAGCGCATGGTGCTGAAATAGGGAAAAGGAAGCCCGACGCCGTTGGCACCGTGAGAACCGTGGACGAAGTTGCGCCGTCGGTGCACGTGCGCAAGAGAACTCGTCTCCGCATCTTCCATGAAGAGCGGCAGGTTACGGCAACTGCGCCGGGATGCACGCGGCCTTTCGGCCAGGCCTTGCGGATTGAGAGTCAGCAAGCCGTGCCGTGGTCGAAGTATATGGCTACGGCAGCACCGACGCCTGAGACGAGAAGTACGGCAAGGAATGTCGAGAGAACGGGGGCGTCGGTGAGAAGCAGCCCGGAGAGGGTGTAGAGACCTTCCAGCATGGTGTCCTCCAGCGGTCCCCTTGTAGCCTTATGGCATGGGCGGCATGCCCTGTGCCATCTTTCGGCCCCCTCCCTGTTTGGTTCTTTGCCCGTGTCGGGGCCTTGGCGACCATGATGCCGTGCGGGCGTCTGGCTGGTGACGGGGCGTGGGCATCCGCGGGGTTCCGGCATCCGGCGAGGTCATCCTGTCCCATCGGAAACGTGGCGCTCGGTCGGGCCTTTCGAGGGGTACCGCATATACACCATGAGCATCGCCTGTCGCAAACACGTGGCGACTGCGTGAACATTGCGTGACGGTGTGTCGATCCTCCGGGCCGCAGCCACGGCGCAGCCGCATACGGCACGCTGCGGATGTATCACCCGTTTTCGCCCGGACGTCGCTCACGCCTCTACGTCGTTTTCTTCCTGACTTCCGATTCGTTCCCTGCTTCAAACCCCGGGGGCCGCGTCTGACAATCTTCCCGCACTGGCGGTCGGCCTGTGCGTCGTGGCATCCGGGCCGGCTGCATACCGGCGGTCTTTTCAGGGCATGGGCAACACCCGGCCTTCAATCGATGCCCTTTCGCACCAGCGGCATGATACGGTCGAGTACGGCCTGTGCCAGCGTCGTCCGCAGCCCTGTCCCTTCTGCGATGCCGTGCCTGTCGGGCCTTCGGGGGGGCTCGGGCGTGTCGGGGGTGTTACCCCACGTCTCAGTCGGTGCCCCGGTCGTACAGGGGAGAGGTGCGTCCTCGAACGTGTAGCGCACCCGCAGGTGTGGGCGCGTCATGACGATGAGCCTTGCGAGGTCGACAGGCGTACCCGAAAGGACGAGGTCGCAGGGTGTGGCGGAGATGGTGTCGGCAAGGTCGCGCACCTGTTCCGGCGAATAGCCCATGGCGGGCAGGGCCCGGTCGAGGTGCGGATAGGCTTCGCGGGTGGCCCGTAGCGACGGTGCGGCATGGGGCCACGGGTCGACGGTCTGTGCCGCGCCGAAGACGCGTGCGGCCACGCTGGCGGCCCCGAAGGGCATGCCGCCATGGGTGAGGGTGGGGCCGTCCTCCACCACAAGGACGCGTTTGCCAGCGATGGCGTCGGGGGTGTCGACCGTCACGCGTGAGGCCCCTCCAAGCAGCAGGGCGCCGGGATTGGCGGCGGCTGCGTTGACGCAGACGCGGGCCACCTGTTCAGGTCTGGCATCGTCGGCCTTGTTCACCACCACGATGTGCGCCATGCGCAGGTTGGTCTCGCCCGGATGGTAGCCGACCTCATGACCGGGGCGCAGCGCGTCGCACAGGGTGATGTGCACGTCGGGCCGGAAGAATGGCGTGTCGTTGTTGCCGCCGTCCCAGATGATGACATCGGCCTCGGCTTCGGCTTGGGCGAGGATGCGTTCGTAGTCCACCCCGGCGTAGACCACCAGTCCGGCTTCGACGAGATGTTCATACTCTTCGCGTTCCTCGATGGTGCAGCGTGCGTCGTCCATGTCCTGTACGGAGGCGAAACGCTGCACCGCCTGCGCAGCGAGGTCGCCGTAGGGCATGGGATGCCGTACCACCACCACACGCAACCCCTCGTGCCGCAACGTGTCGGCCACGTGGCGCGTCACGGGCGACTTGCCGCACCCCGTGCGCACCGCGCACACGGCCACGACGGGCCGATGGGCGACCAGCATGGTGCGCGAGGGCGAGACCAGCGTGAAGTCGGCACCGCAGGCCAGCGCACGCGAAGCCTTGTGCATGACCTCCTCGTGGGAGACGTCGCTGTAGGCGAAGACCACTTCGTCGAGACGCACGCCGAGACAATAGGTGGAAAGTTCCTCTTCGGCGATGACGGGGATGCCCTCGGGGTAGGCGGGGCCCGCAAGCACCGCGGGGTAGTTGCGGCCCGCGATGTCGGGTATCTGCGCGGCTGTGAAGGCCAGCACCCTCACTTCGGGCGCGTGCCGGTAGAGCATGTTGAAATTGTGGAAGTCGCGCCCTGCCGCCCCCATGATGACCACGTTGCGCGGGCCCTCTTGGTGCCGGTCTCTGCCGTGCAGGTCGGCAGCGCCTGGGGATTCCGGGGGTGTCGGCCTGCCGGTGACAATCGCAGCGTCCTTCATCAGCGTCTCCTTTCCGTTGCAATCGGCACACACGGGTGGAGTCCACGGGGGCTTCCCTGTGTGGACAGCCGCGAGCGAGGCGACGTCGCATCCAGTGCCGGGGGGCGACCGGTTGCGAGGCGGGCGTTGTCGCTACGGGGCGAAGTGCCGCCCCCGGTGTCACATCGCGGCGAGGCCTGTCACGCGGGGGCCATGCGCCCCGACTCCACGGTGAAACTCTGCGCTTCGGGAACGGTATCCAGTAGCAAGGATACCGTATGCGGATGACATGTAAAGAACAGTATCTGATGTCCCGGCCCCGTGGCGTCGCCCCGTGCCAGCGTCGCCAGCGCGCGGGCGGTGCGGGCGGCACGGGCGGGGTCGAAGTTGACGAGGATGTCGTCCATGACCACGGGCAGGGGTTCTGCATGGGCGGCGTGGCTGCGGATGTAGGCCAGCCGCAGGGCGAGGTAGAGTTGTTCCTGCGTGCCCCGTGAGAGGGCCTCGGGCGCGATGGCTTCGCCGTGCGGTGGCGTGACGTGCAGGCTGTTGTCCTCCAGCGACGCGGCGATGCCCGTCCATGCCCCGTCGGTGATGGTCGCGAAGATGGCCGAGGCATCGCGGATGACCTGCGGCTGCCGCTCCTGTTCGAAACGTCGTTTTGCGTTCACGAGAAAGTGCCGTGCCAGTGCATGTCGTGCCCACACGAGGCCGTTCTGGCGGATGGTCTCGAGGAGGGACGCCTCCTGCCTGCGAAGGGCAGCGAGGGTGTCCGCCGTGGCCAGCGCGTTCATGCTGGCGCGGAGTGTGGCGGCCTCATCCATGGATTCGGATTCGCGGGCGCGCAGGTGCTCGCGTTCTGCCCGCAGGGTGGCGATATCCTCTTCGAGGGTGGCGAGGTCGGTGGCGGCAAGGGCCGTACGCAGGGCCTCAAGAGGTTCGTCTCCCGCGGCGACGGCGAGGGCGTTGTGCCGTTCGGCCAGCTGGCGTTGCAGGTCGTTACGCGTCTCCCATGCGGCGGCGCGGTGCCGGAAGGTCTCCGTATCCCGGGCGGCGCCCTCGGCAAGCAGGGCTTCGATGGCGGCGCGGGTGGTGGTGAGGGCCGTGGTGGCGCTCTCAAGTTCTTCGACCAGCACGGCGCGTTCGTTGAGAAGACGGTCGCGGCGTTCCTGCTGTGCGTGTGCCTCGTGCGCGGCCCGAGAGAGCGCATCGAGGGTCGCCAGCCAGTCGATGGCGGTCCCCATGTCCGTTTCGGAGGGGCGTGCAGCGGTCGGGAGGGAGGCGGGCGCGTGTTGGCCGGCTGTGCCGCCCTCGCCAGCGGCAAGGGCGGCGGTGAGCGTTCCCGGGGTGCGTCCCAGACGGGCGCAGAGGGCGGCAAGCGGTACGACGAGGGCGTCGCGTTCGGTCTCGCGCTGGCGGATGTCGGCGAGGAGGCGTTGCCCCCGGTCGTCAAGGGTGATGCACTCTTCGGCGATGGAGAGGGCATCACGGGCGGTGGCGGGCGTGAGGCTGGCATCGAGTCCCTGTGCCGCAAGCAGGTCACGCCATGCGTCCTGCGTGGTGGCGGTGCGGTGTGCGGCTTCGCGTAGCACCTCCTCCGCGGCGG
>Ga0302246_1000341_pt1 | contig 43069 bp, 41 predicted proteins | sample AAG_UR_Trp_MG_FD_193533 | JGI IMG/M metagenome (GOLD analysis project Ga0302246, IMG submission 193533) | Enriched activated sludge microbial communities from anaerobic digester in WTTP, New Holstein, Wisconsin, United States - AAG_UR_Trp | ecosystem: Engineered > Bioreactor > Anaerobic >... | reverse complement strand
CTTCCTTAAGCAGGGCGATGCGGTTGCAGTAAAGCGAGGCGAGGTTGATGTCATGCGTGACGGCGATCACCGTCAAGCCCTGTTCGCTGTTCAGGGATTGCAGCAGGTTGAAAAAATCGACCTGATGTCGGATATCCAGATAAGCGGTGGGTTCGTCCAGAAGCAAAATGTGCGGTTCCTGGGCCAGCGCGCGGGCGATGAGTACCCGATGGAACTCGCCGCCGCTCAACCGGTTCATCCGGCGGTCCGCGAGGGGCAGGATATCCGTCTTTCTCATGGCCCCCTCCACAATGGCCATGTCCCTTCCCCCCTCGAAACGCCATCTGCCCAGATGCGGTGCCCGGCCCATGAGAACAGCTTCCCGAACCGTGAAGGGGAAAATTGAAGGCACTACCTGGGGCACCACGGCAATCATTTTCGCGATGTCGTTGCGTTTCATTTTCCGGATTGATGCACCGTGGAGACGGATTGATCCCTGATCCGGAGGGAGAATACCGTCAATCAATTTTAAGAGCGTTGTTTTCCCGGATCCGTTAGGACCGATCAGGCCCAGGAAATCACCTTTATCCACGTCGAACCGAATATCCTTGAGAACCCGGATTCCGTTGTAGGAAAAGAAGATTTGGTCCATCTGCAGGAGAATCATGGTCAGAAAGCCCTCCGGTGCAGCAGGTAGAGGAAATAGGGAGCACCGCAAAGGGCGGTGACGACCCCGACGGGCAACTCGACCGGCGCCATGACGGTCCGTGCGATGGTGTCCGCCATGACCAGAAAGGATGCCCCGAAAAGGGCGGACGCCGGCAGGAGAAGGCGGTGATCGGATCCCAGCAGCAGACGGAGCAGGTGGGGAATGACCAGGCCGATGAAACCGATGGTGCCGCTTACGGAGACGGCGACCGCCGTGATCAGGGAGGCCGTCACCAGCAGGATTTTCTTTGTCCGTTTTGCGTCCACCCCCAGCTGCATGGCCGTCTCCTCGCCCAAGATCAGGAGATTTAAAGGCCGGGCATAGAGGAACAGGACCCAAAAACCCATGGTCATGGCGGTGCCCACCAGAATTGCCTCGTCTCCTTCAGCAAGGCTCAGATCCCCCATCAGCCAGAACAGGACGCTGTGCAGGCGGTCGCCGCTGCTTAAGGAAACGGAGAACATGATCAGGGCGGAAAAGAAAGCGTTTATAATAACTCCGGTGAGGAGCAGGGTATTGTTGGAATGGTCGCTTTTGGATCCCGATACACCGAAGATGAGAATGATTGTGACCAGCGCTCCCAGAAACGCCAGTCCGGGTATGCCCAGAGGAACGAAACCGGCGCCGATGATGATGCCGATGACGGCACCCAGGGCGGCCCCGCCGGATATGCCGAGGATGTAGGGATCAGCCAGGGGGTTTCTCAGGAGGGCCTGAAAGACAACTCCGGACAAGGAAAGGGCCGCGCCCACGGCGCCGGCAAAGAGGATACGGGGAAGACGGATGGAAAACAGGATGGTTTTCTCCGTCGGATCAAGGGTTGTTTCTATGCCCGGGGACAAGGAAAAAAGATGCCCGAGCAGGTTCATGAAGTGAATTTCGCCGGCACCGGCCGAAATGGAAACCAGGCAGACGAGAGCAAAAACGGCGGCAAGACAAAATGAAACAAGGATAATCCGACCGGCGGTCGTCAGCGGCCGCTGATCGTGAATGCTTGCCCGGACGGCGACCGATGGCGACTTAAGCAAAAATCGCAATGGTGATATGGACATGCTCTTTCCCCCCTCGAGGATCTACGACGGATCGGTATTCCGGCTTCGGGCTTCCTACTCGCCCGCCTTCCCATCATGAGGAGATCATGACAGTGGCATCCTGGGCTTTCGTTCCCGTTACGGCTGCGGGGCAGCGGGGGCTTTTCACCCCTCTTCCCAAAATCCATCTGCGCTGGATATGAAAAGAATAGATCGGGCGAACTGTAGAAAACCGGACCGCTTTTGTCAAGGCAGAAAATCGGGGACGGCGATGATCGGTATCAGGTTTGAAGATCCCCGATCGGACGGGGCCGGCGATTTTACCTCAGTTTCAGATACCCGGCGACATCGGCAATCCCCTCCGTGATCCGCGGGCCCATCCGCAGGAGGGGATCGCCGATGTAGAATACCCGGCCCTGGCGGACTGCCTCAAGCGTCTTCAGTCTGTTGAGGAGTTGACCGGTCCGGTTTTCCATGCCGTCCTGGGTCTTGACGATAAAAATGACGTCGGGGGTACGGCGGATCGCCTCTTCCAGGGAGAATCGCGGATAGGGGGTTGGGGCATCGGCGGCGATATTTTTTGCTCCAAGTAGCTTCAGGACGTCGTCAATGGCCGTGCCGGGGCCCGCGACAATCAAAGGCTCCGGTTGCACGACAAACAAGACCTTCTTCCGGGTATGGGTGGATGAATATTTGGATTTGCCCGCATAAAAGGCGATCATGTTTTCAATCTTCCCGGCGTTTCGGTTGGCCCTGCCCTTTATCCCGAAGGCGATCCCTATGGCCCGAATTTCTCGAGGCAGATCCGTAATCCGTTTGGCCCGGAAGACATAGATGGGAATTTTCAGCTTTGTAAGGCGCTCGGCGATCTCCTGGGGATTGCCATCGTCCGTCAGGACGACCACATCCGGTTTCAGGGCAACAATCGCTTCCAATGACGGGTTGGACATGCCGCCGATTTTGGGCTTTCCTGTAACTTCTGGAGGATAATTGCAATAGGTGCTGACGGCGATCACGCTGTTTCCCAGTCCCAGGTCGTAGAGGATCTCCGTTACATTCGGGGCCAGTGAGACGATCCGCTTCGGCGTCTCGGCCATGGCCAGGGTGGGAAGAAATACACAGATAAAAATTAAAGCCAGATTTTTTTTCATCTTATCACCTGAATAGGGAGCTTCAATTAGTCGTGCAACATACGAACTTTCCTATGAGCCGTCAAGGCGAGACGTGTTGAATCAACAAGAATAGCCTTGTAAAAAGTCAAAAATCCCTTCCCACGAGGTGAGGGTACCCCTTCCTTTTCCGGGTTCATCAAAAATATCCCCCTGACGTTAATTTTATTCGATATTTATAAATTGACATCCCCATCAGCTTTCTCTATATTCCCCCACACCTGAAAATTGTGTTGCCCGTGGGGGACGTGATTGATTCTCTTCGTAAAAAGAGCACATTTGCGACTTTAAGGCTGATAATATCGGGGGGAAACACCATAGGATTTTTTCATGATTCGCATACTGCATGTGTTAAAGCGATACAGTTCAAATTATCCGCTTTTAAATGAAATGGTACGACTGGATTCCAACAAGTTTCAATCTTTCGTCTATTATTTGGAAGGACGCTCGGATGGCCGAAATGAAATAGAAGGGTTGGCCAGAGATGTTTTCTATGATTCCAGTAAACCCCATGGTCGAATTTATAGCGCAACAAAAAAAGCACATTCTTTGTCAAAAATAATCGACAAAAACGAAGTCGATATCATTAACTGTCATCTTGAGAAAACGATGCCCATCGGTGTTCTGGCTTCAATGCTGTCTAAGCGGAAACCAAAGATTGTCACGACTGTCCATGGTTTGGAAGGTTTGGAGGGCGATGCAGAGTATGACTTGAGGAAAAAAATTAAAAATTATTTTTTTTATCGTTTTTTGGACAAAGTGATATGTGTGTCCAATTCGATAAAGAGCGATGTAATTAAAAACAGTATAGGGAATATTTCCGATAAGGTGGGCAGCGTGCAAAATGGCTTGGTCTTCGATAGGTTTTCATCTGTAATATCCAAAGAGGAAGCCAAACAAAAAATTCTTCCCTCATCTAAATCGGAGTTATTCTGGTTTGGAACGGTTGGCCGCCTTGCCAAAGTGAAGAACCACAAGAACATGATTGCTGCATTTAGAAGCGTGGTAGATAAAAATCCCCGCTGCTTGCTTTTGCTTGTCGGTGATGGTCCGTTAAGGGAGGAGCTTTCTACCTGGGTCGATGCGCTTAAATTAACTGAAAATGTTTTGTTCTTGGGAAAGAGGGGGGATGTTCCGGACATACTTAAAGCCCTGGATGTATTTCTGTTTCCGAGCTACCGGGAAGGGTTGCCTTTGGCGATGCTTGAAGCGATGGCTTCTGGTTTGCCTGTCATCGCTTCGGACATTCCCGTGGTCAGGGAGGTCTTGGGTGATGAAAATGTTGGAGGATTGGTGGATCCCGATGACCCTTCAGCAATGGCCAATGTTATGTTGACATTATTGGAACTTTCGCGAGAAGAGTTGAAGCATATGGGTGAAAGAGCGAAAGCCCGTGCAGTGAATAATTTTTCCGCCGACAGAATGGTGCGGAATTACGAGACCCTTTATGAACAGATCTATAACCATGAGTCTGGTTAATGTGATGGATCTTATTTTATATCTTGAGAGGTTTCCATAGAGCCTCCAACAATGAAAATGATGAATACTTATAATAAAGTATCCGTAATAATACCATCTTATAATCATCAGGATTATGTTCTTAGAGCTGTTGAAAGTGTCCTGGATCAGGATTGGCCGCAGATTGATCTGATTGTCATCGATGATGGATCAACGGACGGCAGTCCGGAGATTTTAGCCGAAGTGTTAAAAGCGAGGGGTGGTTTTCGTCTTGTCGTCAGACCTAACCGAGGATTGATTAAAACCCTTAATGAAGGTTTGTCGATTGCTGACGGGGAATTTTTCTGCCTTCTTGCTTCTGATGATTATTTGCCCGCAGGTAGTTTGTCCTGCAGAGCATCCTATCTTTCCGAACATCCATATTGTGTAGCCGTATTTGGTGACGCACAAATTGTATTAGGAAACACAATCTCTGATCAAAAGGTCATGACGCAAAAGAGAAGGCGGCTTTTTGAACTGGAAGATCCAATACCGGAGTTCATAAAAGGAGTAAACTTGCCAATCCATACATGCATGGCAAGAACAGAAGTATTCAGAAAGATAGGAGGATTTGATGATCGTTATAGAAATTGCGAGGATCTTGATCCGCAACTCCGACTCTACTTGGCGGGATCGATTAACTTTATTGATATTTCCGTATACTGCCTAAGGCAGCATTTAAACAATTCCACCAGAACAAATCCACATATTGCACGAACTGACAAGGTTCTCATGTATCGTAAATATCTTCAGGAGATTCCACAGCTTGCTCCTTACAAGAGAAATATACGTTATCAACTGAGAAGACAGTATCTTTTGCTGGGGAGGTACTTGAGTAAAACCCGAAATCCAAGTGATACTGAAAAAATGATATTTAAGGGGGCATGGAAATATTGTTGGTGGGATATAAGATTGTTATGGCATTCATTGCGGCTTTATGTTCAATAAAAGCTTGAATATATTTGCATGCTGGTGTTTTGCCGATTAATAAAAAAAGGAGCCACATATGCAATATTTCATGCATCCGCAGGCCATTGTGGAATCCCAGTCTATTGGAGATGAGACCAGAATCTGGGCTTTTGCCCATGTTCTTCCCGGAGCCGTAATTGGTAATGATTGCAATATATGTGACCATGTATTTATTGAAAATGATGTCAGAATCGGGGATAGAGTAACGATCAAATGCGGTGTCCAGGTCTGGGATGGAATCACGATAGAAAATGATGTGTTCATTGGCCCTAATGTCACATTTACAAATGATAAATTCCCGCGTAGTAAACTTTACCCACCGGAATTTAAACGCACCTTGCTCTGCAGAGGGGCGTCACTTGGGGCCAATGCCACGATTCTGCCGGGGCTGAGGATCGGCGAAAATGCCATGGTAGGGGCCGGAGCTGTTGTTACACGTGATGTCCCGCCGAATGCGACTGTAACGGGCAATCCCGCTCGTATTGTGGGCTATGTAGGTACGGTGACACAATCGCTCAACCCACCCAATCCCTCTGCTATATCCGAGGATTCGATTGTGGCTGGGGTCAAGCTCATTCATCTGAAACACGTCGAAGATATGCGGGGTAATCTTTGTGCTGCCGAGTGGCATCGTGATTTACCTTTTTTGCCTCGCAGGGTATTCTATGTATACGGTGTTCCCAGCACGCGAGTCCGAGGTGAACATGCGCATAAGGAGTGCCATCAGTTTTTGGTTTGTGTTAGCGGTTCTCTTGCGGTTGTGGTCGATGACGGGCGTACACGGGTGGAATATGTTCTCAATCAGCCCTGGTTAGGGATTTATCTGCCGCCGAAAATCTGGGGAATCCAGTATAAATATTCCAGTGACGCTGTTTTAATGGTATTTGCTTCGCATGAATATGACCCGGATGACTATATCCGGAATTACGATGACTTCCTCAAGCTTGCAAAGGATTAAAATATGCCAATTCCCTTTCTGGATATGAAATCTCCCTATCAGGAATTGCAGCAAGAGCTAGATGAAGCATATCGTAGATTCATGGAATCCGGCTGGTATGTCCTTGGGCAGGAAACGGCCTTATTCGAATCCGAGTATGCTGAATACTGCGGTACGGATTATTGTGTTGGCGTCAGCAATGGTTTGGATGCGCTCCATTTGGCTTTGAGGGCTTTGGGTATTGGACATGGTGATGAGGTTGTTGTTCCTTCCAATACTTATATCGCAACATGGCTTGCGGTCACCTATTCCGGTGCAGAGCCCGTTCCTGTAGAACCGGACATAAAGACTAGCAATATTGATCCTTCCCGAATCGAAGCAGCCATTACCCTGCACACCAAGGCCATCATCCCGGTCCATTTGTATGGACAGCCGGCCGATATGGACTCTATTATGCAAATCGCGGGGAAATATGGATTGAAAGTGCTTGAAGATAATGCTCAGGCCCACGGGGCTTTGTATAAAGGGCGCAAGACGGGAAGTCTCGGTCATGCGGCCGCCCAAAGCTTTTATCCCGGGAAAAACCTTGGCGCGTTTGGTGAAGCGGGAGCGGTTACGACCAATGATTCCCAAATAGCAGAGAGAATCCGGATCATTAGAAATTATGGGTCTCAGGAAAAATATAAAAATCAGGATAAAGGTTTTAATGCCAGGATTGATGAACTTCAGGCGGCCTTCCTGCGTGTCAAGTTGAAATATCTTGATGAGTGGAACGAACGGCGCAGCCGGCGAGCCGAACAGTACATGAAGGGTTTGCAGGATTGCCGTAATTTAGAGTTGCCATATGTGCCGGATTGGGCAAAACCTGTATGGCACCAGTTTGTAATCCGGCTTAAAAACCGTGATGAAATGCAGCAACGATTATCTGCAAACGAGATCGGATCCTTGATTCATTATCCCATTCCGCCACATTTGTCAGAAGCTTATTCGGATATGGGATGGCCTGTCGGTTCCTTTTCGCTGGCAGAGGAATTGTCCCATACCGTCTTGAGTTTGCCGATGGGGCCGCACCTCACTTGTGAAGATGCCGCAAGAGTTATCGAGGTCATTCATGAGCATGTGGTGTGAGTCTTTTCTTCACTTAATCCTGCGGTTCATAAGGCACATAGGACGCTGGAACTATTCTTGGAATAGATGGATTACATGGCCCCAGAGAAGTTTGGGAAAACTGGTGCTAGATAAAGGCGTGAAACTTTATGTCCCGTTAAGGTGTGATGGCGAAGGAAAGGTCATGGTTTCCAAAGGAACAAAACTGGGCGGGCGGACATCGGTCCGGTATGGTAATGGGGCCATTTTCCTTCAGGCAAGGACTCCGGATTCTCAAATTTTCATAGGTAAGAACTGTGCTTTTTCCAATAATGTTTCGATTATCGCTGTGGAATCTGTGACAATCGGGGATAATTGCTTGATTGGAGATATGGTTTCCATCATGGATAGTGATTTCCATGGCATTGCCCTGCATGAGCGAAGATCGGGTGCCATCAAGTCAGAGCAGGTGATCATTGAAGACAATGTTTGGTTGGGCAGTCGTGTTATAGTTCAGAAAGGGGTTAGAATTGGTACCAACTCGATCATAACGCCCAATGCGGTGGTTATTTCATCTGTTCCATCAAACACTATCGCAGGCGGGATTCCTGCAAGAGTTATCCGGAATCTCCGGGATTGATGCTGTTTGTTTAAAGGAGAGGATAATAATGAAGAAGCTTCACAGTCTACTAAATACAATTCCAATTTTTGAATTGTGGTCTCGAAAACGGAAAATAAACAGGTTAAGAACGCGATATGAATTATGGCAGGGAGCTGGAGCTGAGTTACCCTTGCCGCATTACGGGAAGCAGCTTGTCGTGGCTGAATACGGTAAGCGTTTTAATACCTCTATTCTTGTTGAGACGGGTACCTACCATGGTCATATGGTTATGGCGATGCTGGAGCGGTTCAGCGAAATCTATTCCATCGAATTGGATGCCACCTTGTGTTCCAATGCCCGAAGCTTTTTCTCACGGCATCGACACGTTCATATTGTTCATGGGGCAAGTGATCATGTTCTTCCACAAATCCTGACAAAAGTGGAACAACCTTGTTTGTTCTGGCTGGATGCCCATTATTCGGGAGGAAAGACTGCTAAAGGTGATTTGAGTACACCAATCATGAATGAATTGAAGTTTATTCTGCAGCATCCCCTTTCGGGAAGGCATGTTCTACTAATCGATGATGCCCGCTGTTTTACCGGAGATGATGATTATCCAACACTGCAACAGGTGCAGGAGTCCATTTGGGAAAAACATCCCGATTGGGCTTTTGAAGTCAGAGACGATATCATCCGTGCGCATGCTCCAGTAAACACTGATTAAATCAATAAGTTACATGCGAATCCAGTTTTGTGGCACCAAGGTGCTGGTATCATGTTTGGCAACGGCGACCCATTTTTCAGGGGCAATCACCATCTTCGCAGGATTTTTATTGAGCCATGCCGCCCACCAGGAGAAACCGCTATTGGCTATGATGTTGTGACGACAGAGACTCATCAACCTCAAGTCTTCATGTTCTTGTAGGGGACCGTTGTGATCTATGATAATCGTTGGCCAGTCCCAATGCATATTGTCACGGATCCAATCGGGATCGTCGCTGAATATAAAAAAATGTGGTGAGGTGATGCGCTCTGCCACATGTTTTACAGCTCGTTGGTAGTATTCCAAACTGCAGAGCCCATGGTATGAATTCACCTTGGCATTCCAGGCATAATCACCACGTCGCACATGAATACTGACAGCATTTGTTTTTTGGATAATATTAATCAAATCAATATTCTTCCCGCAGGGGGGCGTACGAAAAGTAAAATCGTTCTTGATCATGGATTCAATATTTTCAAAATATTTTGGACTAGCCCAATTGCCGTCAAGATATAAATCACCTTTTAAATCAAGTATCGAAGGGTCAAAATGCCGTTGTTTTTCCTTTATATAACTCTTCGGATGCCCAGCTTTTTTCCTGAAAAATTTTTCAAGAAGATTTTTCTGTCGAACCGTTAATGCCTTAATCTCTTCAGGAGAGGCAAAGTGTTCCACTATGTTGAATCCGTTCAACGAATATCGTCTGAAAGCAATATCTTTACGGGTCTCATATACACGAAACCCGCTGATATCCAGTTTCAAATCAGTTCCGAGCCTGTGGGCAAGATGGCGTCCAGTGGCATACGGGAACATCTGATTCGCCATGCCCCCAACCAATCTCACAATGATCATGTTTGTCTTCCCGATTTATCCAGATTGGGGCCATAGACTTCACGCCCTTCACCATCCCAATTAGTATTTGAAAAAGTTTATTATATACTATATCGATTTATCATAGTGCAATAGGGTAATGGGATTAAAACTGGTACAACAGGTATCTAAATAAAAAGAGATGTTATTTAACTCATTAGAATATTTAATATTCTTTCTGGCAGTATTTTTTTTGTATTGGTTTTTATTTCAGAGAAATCTGAAATTACAGAATATCTTTCTTCTTATCGTTAGTTGCTTGTTTTATTGCTGGTGGGATTGGAGATTTTTATTTTTGATTCTTCTGTGTTCGGGAATTAACTATTCTGCAGGCATGGCATTGGCCGCCAGTGAAAGCCGTAAAAACAGAAAGTTAATCCTTGCGGCAACCTGTATTGCCAGTTTGGTTTTGCTTGGTTTCTTTAAATATTTCAATTTTTTCATCGATAATTTTATCCATGCATTTTCTTTAATCGGCCTTCATTTAGAGGCAAGATCGCTCAATATTATTCTTCCTGTGGGGATAAGTTTTTACACCTTCAAGGCGTTAAGCTACACCATTGATGTTTATAAAAGGAAGTTGGAGCCTGCGAAAGATATTATTGCCTTTTTTTCTTTTGTCCTTTTTTTTCCACAACTGCTGGCGGGTCCTATTGACCGGGCAACCAATCTCCTACCCCAATTCTATACAAAACGAACTTTGGAATACGATAAAGCCGTTGATGGCATGCGCCAAATTCTATGGGGTTTGTTTAAAAAAATTGTGATTGCGGGTACCTGTGCTACATACGTAGATCCAATTTTTGCAGGTTATGAAGCATTGCCTGCCAGTACATTGGTATTAGGAAGTGTTTTTTTCGCATTTCAAATATACGCCGACTTTTCAGGATATTCTGATATTGCCATTGGGACTTGCCGGCTGCTTGGTTTTAATTCGATGCAAAATTTCCGCGTGCCATACTTTTCGCGGGACATTGCGGAATTTTGGAGACGATGGCACATATCCCTCACCTCGTGGTTCAGAGATTATTTATACATTCCTCTGGGCGGAAATAGAGGAAGTAAATATCAAGTTGTCCGGAACACTTTTGTTGTTTTTTTAGTATGCGGTTTTTGGCATGGAGCAAACTGGACATTTATTTTCTGGGGATTGATCAATGCGATTTATTTTCTACCTTTGCTTCTGTTAGGGAAAAAGAGAGCCGATACGGACACCGTTGCACAAGGGAAAATATGGCCAAATCGAAAGGAATTGTTTCAAATGGGAACAACTTTCGTACTGACTGTTTTCGGGTGGATTTTTTTCCGAGCAGATAATATTCATCAAGCATTCTCATACATAGGACATATTTTTTCGAAATCGTTGTTGTTTAGCCCTGAAGATTCGGGAGCCGAACATATTTTACCTGTTTTACTCATTATGGTGATTGTGGAATGGCTGCAAAGAGAGAAACAACATGGTTTAGAAGCCATTAAAATGCCTACGGTTTTAAGATGGTCTGTCTATTATGGTATTACCTTTGCCATCTTGGGTTATATTGGTCAGGGACAACAATTTATTTATTTCAAATTCTGAGTGCCATAGGTGAAAAAATTTCTCTTAAAAAGTTTTGTTTTTGTTGCTTTGCTGTGCATCATGTCGGTGACTTTGAATTTTAGATTCAAGCACACCGTACACCCCAATGATTATTACAGATTTCAATATGAGGAAATTCTGCATCACACAGTCAATGCAGACAACGTGATTATTGGCACATCCCATGCGACTCATGGGATACAGCCGGAAATTTTGAATAAGACGGGCAAAAAATTTTTTAATTTTGCTCTTAACGGAGCCAACCCGAAATTTTATCTGCTTTGGTATAAAAATATATTCAGGCCCTATTATAAGAAACCCAAATATGTAATTATTGCCGTCGAGTGGTTTTTTTTCGATAAAAAGTGGCTTTCTAGAATGTATGAGCAGGACTCGGAATATTTTCCACAAAGAGCTTTTTTGCATAACTATTTATGGGATGACGAACTTAATGAATCGATGCTGATAAGCAATCGTTACCCACTTCTAAAATACATAAGCACTCCCCAAAAGCTATTTCATCACGATGCATACCCATTTCTGATTTCGAAATATAGATACGGATATGTGCCTTATCAAAAGGAAAAACGAAAAATACGCGACTTTTATCCTCAAAATATTTCTATTGATAAAGATCAACAAAAATACTTTGAAGATTTAATTAAGATGCTGACGGATGACGGCGTGAAAATAATTTTCATAAATCCTCCTGCATACAATACGGATGTTCAACGATACCAAAATGTCCCTGTATACGCCTATTATGAATCTCTTGCTCAAAAATATTCGATTCCGTTCATCAACTACAATACAGAGAGAAGAACTTTCACAATTAATTCAAACAGGCATTATTTTTCTGATGGGGGGCATCTGAACTATTCAGGAAGTTACGCATTTTCAAAATTATTAATGGAAGACTTAAAAAAAATAATGATATGACTTCAGCCATCCGCTGACCACCCTCGTGTTTTCACGCATTAACCGTTGCGTAACAGATTGTGTACACGATCGCACCACGCCTGCAGGGAGTAGTTTTCCTGCACATGCCGGTAACCCTCATGACCCAGTTCCAGGCGCTTTTCCTCGTTTTCTATCAGTAGAGACAGGCCGTTTATCCAATCCTCATCGGTCTCAGCCAGTAAACCGGTTTTCCCGTGGAGAATAATTTGGCGGTTGACTCCGACGGGTGAGGCGACAGCGGCTTTGCCCAGGCTCAGGTACTGGATCAGTTTAAAGCCGCACTTTCCCCGGGTCCAAGGGGTGTCCGGCAGGGGCATCAGGCCAATGTCGAGGGTGTTACAGTCTTCGACCTGCCCCGCTTCGGTCCATTCGGTTGCCTGGAATCGAAAGTCCTTGTAAATCGGTGCGGAAAAGGTCTTCGCCGTATCGTCGCAGATGACTCTGAAGACCACGTTCGGATACTTCCGGCTTATCGATTTCCAGAGGGGCAGTTTGTCCACCCAATAGGGTAAAGTGCTTTGAGAGCCGACCCAACCGATGATAATGTCTTTTGATGCGTGAGACGGAAAAACTTTTACTCTCCAAACATTCAAATCGACGACGCTTGGAATACGCACAATTTTTTCTTCATTCGTGTACCGCTCTGCTTGTTCCTCCAGAAATTCATTGCCCGCAATAACCTTGTCCGCTGCTTTAACCATATGCTGAAATCGGCGGATCAGCCGGTGCGAGTCAAAATTCCCATCCTTTGCATCGTTGTACATGACCGAATCATCGAAGTCATAGATCAGATGTCGGCTGTTTCGCCGCAGGTCCCACAAATCGAGCCGGCCGAGAAGGCGCTTCTGCCAGAAAATGACGTCGTAAGCACTCAATTGATTGAAAAATCGGCGGCGGGACCATAAGTTATGGGGCAATACTAAAATGTCATATTCAAGACCTTGCTGTTCAATGTAGGGGAGATATTGAACAACCCGGAATTTGAAACTGGCTTTGTCCGGCCTGGTGGTCACGAAGGCAACTTTCATGTCTTTTTTGCACCTTCTGACTGAGATGAATCTTTGACCGGTTTTAGCGTCACCTGGAGAGCGTAACAGGGGATCAGATAACATAAGTTTTCTTCGTAGAATTCCATCAGCCAGGGGTGTAGATTGACCAATGTCTGGAAGAGACGCTTAAACAGCTTTCTCCCTTTCCAGGGCGAGGTGAAGACAAGCGTGATTTCCTCCGTGACAAATCCGTATTCCTGGTAAAAAGAAGGCACTTTCCTTTTGAATCGGGTTTGGTGGCGGGAAAAGTACTCAAAGGTGTATAATCCAAAAAAGCGCTTATGCGTATAGTCCGAATAATAATAGGGATTTGAGAAATGCGGAACATACAGGAATTTCCTGCCGGTGGGTTTCAGGACACGCCATATCTCCTGCATCAAAAAATCAAAATGATCGATGTGCTCCAGAAAACTTTTCGAATGAATGGCGTCCACCGAATTATCCGGCAGGAAGGGAAAGCCTTCCTCCAGGTCCGCAACGATATCCACATTCGGCATATCCAGCCGGTCGATGCAGATCCGCCCCGGCCATTTTTTTTCTCCACTGCCCAGCTCGAGAACGACAGGTTCCGTCTGCTTCAGGATTTTATCCAGGTCAATTTTTAATATCGTTTTCATTGAAATGGCCTATATTTCGCCTTTTTCTGCGGCGTTCAGGAAAGCGTTGATGTCGTCATTTAACATCATCGGCAATGCTTTTTTAATCCGTTCATCATTCCACTCCCACCATTTCAGATGCAACAACCGTCCAATGGTTTCATCATCGAACCTTTTCTTTAAGACTTTTGCCGGGTTGCCCGATACAATCGCATAAGGGGGAACATCTCTTGTGACAACGGCCCGGGCGCCGATGACCGCGCCATCCGCGATCTTAACACCGCTGAGAATCAATGCCCCCCGGCCAATCCAGACGTCATTGCCTATTTCGACATTTCCTTTGGTTTTCGGATGTCCCTTAATATATTTTGCACTTTCCCATATCACATTGAAGGGGAAAGTCGTTACCCAATCGGTCCGATGTTCGCCTCCGAGGAAAATTTCCACTTCATCGGCGATCGAACAGAAAGCACCGATTTTCAGTGTTGCGCCGTCTTTTTGCCGACGAACGCGGAGATTCGAGCTGTAGGATCCTCTTCCGATTTCATATTGCGGAAATTGCTCCTGTAAGCGCTTATTTTTCCTTCCCACAATAGCATTGAACAGGTCTCTAATCTTTTTCATTATTTACAAAAGCTCCCTATATGCCTTGCCTGAAAGTTTTTCGCCAACCTTGCTGAAAAATATCGATATTTTCCACTGACGCCTTATTGCGCTCGAGATCCCGATAAAAATGGCCCAAATCCCGGCGGGCTGTTTTTTCATCGATGTGTTTTGAAAAACGGCATCCGTCCAGATCGACCAGAAAAATTTTTTCGGTGTTGGACTTCTTTCTGATCAAAACGTTGCGCCAATTTAAGTCTCCGTGCAGGCAACCCATGTGATGCATATTCCCGATTTCCGTTCCCGCCAGATAAAGGAATCGCAAACGATGTTGTTCATCAAGAGCAGACCATGCATCCAATAAATTACAGGTATTATTTATAAATTCACAAAGCAGATAAGATCTGCCTAAAAGCCTGAAACGACGTTCTTCGATGCAGATGATTGGCCGGGGAGTTGAAATACCGGATTGTAAAAATTTCCAACCGGCCCGCCAGGCTTTATAAGCATTCGATTCCCGACATATATTTTTAATTTTATAAATTTCCCCCAGGCAATTATAACGTTTTGCAAAAAATATTTCGTTTCCGACTTTAACAATGGATTTGTCTATCGCCTTATTTTTCCAGGCCGAACGAATTTTCCCGCCAGAATCGATAAAATGATCCGGGGCGGACAAAAACATCTGAACCGAATCCATCGCAACTTTTGTCGCATCATAACGGATTGCAAAATCTCCAAGGTAAACTAAGTCTCCGAAACATTCGTTTTTATGAATCAAATATGTAATCATGGCGATTCTATGAAGTGTTTCATAATTTTTCCCGTATAGGCTCTCTATCCGGAGCTTTTCCTTCACGGCGACAGATTTAAAAGATGCTAAATACCTTAATCATGATCAATCTGACGCTGCAAGGCGTGCAAGAGGCGATAATTTTATCGGGTATTTTGTGTGCATAAACAAGCACAATTATTTCCTTATCGGCGGATAGTCGGCAGCCCGTTAAAGCACGGCTTGAAATCTGCTGCGTGTATCTCAATTTTCCCTTGAAATGCAAGTGATTTCCTGCGAAATTCAACAACCCGTTTCTAAAGGGTGTTGGGGGCGAAATCGACAAGATCTTTGAGATTTGCCCTATATGGGATGGAGAAAAGTGCTGAAGCCTGATTTTATGAAGTTATTATGGACGGAGAAGCGTTTCCATTGGTTTGCCGCCGGACTTGGCGCACTGGTTGCGACCTGGCTGATTTTAAACACCCACGGTGTGATCAATCAGGACGGAACGCTTTACGTCAGAGTGGCATCGCTTTTTGTCGCCGGCGAGTGGAAACAAGGGATCGACCTGTACAATTGGCCGTTTTATCCCTTACTTTTGGCTGCCGGACATGGCCTGACGGGTTTGCATTTTCAAACAGTGGGCCATGTGTTGGCGATTGTCTTTTTCGCGCTGAGTTCGGCTGCGTTCGTGCTGATTCTGCGGGAAGCGGGCGGCAAGCGCGATGTGATGTTCTCAGGATTATTTGTTTTTCTGGCCTCGCCTTGTCTGGTGGGGGATGTTGTTCCCATGATCGTGCGCGAACATGGGTTCTGGGCTTCTCTTTTGTGGAGCCTCTTGAGTCTGATGCGTTTCTACAATACAAACCGGTTTGCTTACGCCTTGGGTTGGGGCGTTTCGGCATGGATGGCAACGCTGTTCCGCATTGAAGGCCTGGCTTTTCTGGTATTCTTGCCTTCGGCATTGTTTTTTCAATCATGCCATACTTGGCAAACAAGGATGAGAATGTTTCTGAAAGCGCACAGCATGCTGCTGGCCGGTTCAATCATTCTGCTGGGAAGCCTTCTTTTCTATCCGTCGCTGAAGCTGGATGATTTAGGCCGTTTGCATGAACCGTCCAACATCATCGTTAAAGTTTTTTATGAAATTGACCATGGTCTAAAGGACAAAGCACAGATTTTTGGTACCCAGGTTCTTGGAAAGTGGCTGGATGAGTACGCATTGCCTGGCCTTCTGCTTACCCTGGTTTGGGTATTATTGGCAAAGGTTGTGGTAGCCTCCGGGTTAGGGCAAACGATACTCTGTGCCATCGCACTCAAAAAAAGGGACTTTTTCAACGGGATACTTTCCTGTCCCATCCTGATTCTTTTTGCCCTCGTCGGTTTTGTAAATTGTGTTTTTATCCTGTTGAATAGTTTTTTCCTTGCTGGTCGTATAATCTCGCCGGTGGCTTTTGCCGTCCAGATGATTGCGGCGTTCATGCTGGCAGATCTTTATCAGGACTACAGGGATTCTGAGAAAAAAACGGCGCGGATTGGATTCTTAATCGTGGTTCTTCTCCTGGCGGGTCAATTGATTAAGACTATATGGCCGGAAAGTAGCGGTGATGATTATGAAATCAAAGCGGCGAAGTGGATGGAAGCCAATAAAATGCCGAATGAACGGGTGTTTTATGACGGCATGAGACTGCGTTATTATGCGGGTGAATTTAAAAATGATAAAGATCTGGATTGGTCCGGCGTGCAGCGGTTATTTACGGACCGATCCATTGAGAACTACCATTACCTGGTTGTACATGGGCCCCGAAAACATCCCGAACAGGTGCAGTATATCAATGAACGGCTTGGTAAACCGATCATGCAATTCGATAACGGACGGAAAAATCGTGTCCTGATTTATCACGTGCCTAACCCCCCGGGTCAGAGGTAACTGAGTAAAAACGGATTCTTCAACGGAGGTTCCATTGACGGGCGTTGCCGCCTATTGCCTTTTTTCCATCTGTTTCCGGCGTTTCATGATCTTTTGCGTATGCCGCTCGATCCGTTGTTGTTTTCTCCTGATCCAGGAAAGCTGAAATCGATCCAGGATGCCCAGGTTGGAGATGCCCTTGTAAGCCTGAAAAAGCAGCAGCCGGTCCTTGTCGTCGAAAAGAGGCGTCGGCATGGTATAACTCAGTTCCGCCATAATTTTGATGAACCACTTTGTTTTCAGCCATTTTTTCCGGTCCATTCTTTGAAGATCGAACAGGGCCAGGGGAAAATCCCCGTTTATATCCTCAGGGCCGACCAGGACATGGGTGGCGTTGAAATCGCGATGATTGAATCCCCGGTCATGCATCTGCCTGGCCAGGCGGGCGACGGCTTTGATCAACCGTTCTTTTCGCATTTGTCCCTCCGGTCCTTTCAGACGATCCGGCAGATTGAAAATCAAATGTTCCAGGGAGATATAAGGTTCGAAGCTCTCGGTGATGAGGAATGATTCGTAACGGCAGAAGCCGGTTCGCCTTTCGCCGGCAGCGACGGGTGCCACGGTCGGGATTCGGTACTTCCGAAAATCGCAGATATTTTCGAATTCGAACATGCCCGGTGAGGGGCTTTTACCAGAAAAAAAGTTGCCGATCATTTCCCAAAGGCTAGGGCGGGCGGCAGTGTGACGTTTAAGATAGAAAATCCTGCTTTCAGTCCCGGTGCGCGCTTCCACGCGGATAATGCTGCGATCCCTGATCTGTTTTACGGCTTTGCCGTCCTGAAAATGATACAGACGATCGAAATCGAGGAGGTTGCAGGATTTCAGTATAGAAACGTAATCCCGGTTCACAACCATGTCGGGATGTCTCACAAGCTCAATTTTCCCGGCGCCGATGGTCATTTTTTCTTCTCCTCGCAAACCAGGGTGTACAGATCGGCCAGTTGGCACATGTGCTTTTGCATCGTGAACGATTGCGCCTTCCCCGCCGCCTGGCCCATCATCACGGATCGATCGGAAAGCCTCAGGAAATCCAGGATACGGGAGGACAGTTCTTTCGCATCCCGGTTATTCAACACAAACCCGTCGCAACCGTTCTCGATGATTTCGGATACGCCGTTCGTGCGGGTGGTGATCACGGGTGTGCCGCAGGCCATCGCCTCCAGGCAGACGTTGGCAAAGGGATCGTACCGTGTCGGCAGGACGAACAGATCAGCGGCGCCATAAAAACGCTCCAAGCCTGTTTGGTATCCCAGAAATATCGTGGTGTCACCGATGCCGTTTTTTTGAGCCCACCGTTGATGGGGACCGATAGGATCTTCGCCGGCAACCATAAGTTTTATTTTCCTGTTTTTCAATCCGGCCAAAGCCTCCAACAGGATGGGGAGACCTTTCAGTTGGAATCCGTTGCCGACAAAGAAAATCAGCAGGTCGTTTTCATCGATGCCGTATTGTGTTCGGATCGCTTTTCGAAACCGGTCTTTTGCGGAAATGTTAAATCGCTGATGATCCACGCTGTTGTAGATGACGTGGATTCTGTCCGGTGATACGCCGTAGTAACGCTGTATCTGATCCTTTACCAGATTCGAGTTGGTCATGATGAATCTGGCACCGTTTTTATGGAAAATCCTGTTTTCGAGCCAGGCCAAGGCTTGCCGTCTGGGTGTTACGGCCTTGAAACTCCTGACGAAAGGATTGGGGTAACGCAGTTCCATCTGGACCGGGTTGATTCCATCCGATGCGCGAAAGATATCCTGATCACAGATCCGCTCCATGCTGTGGATCACATCCAACCGAAATTCGGATATCCGCCGGGCAGCCATGTAGGCAAAGGAAAGGTTTTTGCCGGGTGATGTCAGGGGAAAAAGCGGCACATGATGCAGTTGAATATCCGGCTTCTTTTCCCCGGTATTGGCAAAGACATGGACCTCATGCCCAAGCCGCGCCAATTCGGAACTGAGGACCAGGGTATATCTTTCCAGTCCCCCCTTGGTGGCGAGAAAATGCCTGCATACGAGTCCGATTTTCATTCAAAACACTCCCAAAGAATCCTTTGCGACACGGTTTTTAAGAGAGATATGATTTACGCTATCAGAAAGGAGGGGTCAATCCTGAATTTGATCAGAGCACCCATTATTCACACGGAGACGGCAACTTTTGGGAAAAAGGTACATGCAAAAAGGGAGGATCAGGATCAATGATCCAGGGTGCGCTGAAGATCTTCAATCAATTTTTGTGCTTCCTCCCGGTTCAGGTCAATGCCGACCGTTCCACCGCCCGGGTGGGACCAGTCCAGATGAACTCCCTCGTCTGACTTTTTGATTACCCAGTGTTGATCGCCGGTTGGCTTGACGGCGTCGCTCAGCCAGTCGTTCGGGTGAAATTCGGAAATCTGGATCAGGACACCGAAGGCGTCACGGGGATGGATAAAGAGTTCTTTCCAGAGGACACCGGTGTACTCGCGGTAACCGAAATAGGGGATGCCGTGGCGGTCCAGGAGTTCTCTGGTTTCTTCAATATTCCTTGTTTGAAGTGTGATGTGGTGGACCCCGCCTGCCCGCTGGGAAAGGAAATTGTCCAGAAAACTGCCCTCAGCGGTTGGGGTGATGATTTCAAGCCGGCTCAGGTCGCCCAGGGAGAAGAGCTGCCAGAAGTATTTCATGGCCGCATCCCGCGAGGAGGCGCCGGGGATGGCGCCCAAAATCACCTGAAAGAAGTGTTCCGCTTTTTCGTAGTTCCGGACGGCAATGGAAACATGATCGATGCGCGAGATAAGGGCTTTCATCACTGGTTATCTCCTGAATACTCGGTATTATCGCTTTTGATTATCTTGAAAAACAAACAGGGAGGATAGTTTGTAGAGTTCCCAGTTGAGTACGGCGCCGAGGATGGTGACCCGGCCGCCATCGGAGAGCATGACATAGACGCCTGTCGAAGCAGACGGGGTCTTGTCCCCAACGAGGATTTCATAGGTTTTTTGCGTGAGGTCCGTGAGCGTGATCTGTGCGGTCGGTTCTTGCAAACCGTACTGAGCAAGCATGGTCGAATGGACGGGGAAATGATCGATTTCCGTCAGGTTCGTGATGGCTTCAACGAAGTCGTTGATTTTTTCGCCTGCCTTCCCCTTTTTTTCTCCCTCGACGATATTCCAGGAGCCGTCCGTGTCCTTCACGCAATAAAACGTCAGGCCTTCCCGTGTGGTGACTTTTACCCCGTGAATATCCGCTGCCTTCAGGGGGAGAAAACGTTCACCCTTGAGGGGGCCCTCCTGATCCGGAGTCCCTGCCTCGAAAACGACGTAAAAAATCAACAGGACCGAAAAAAGGACGGCGGCGATGAGAATCGATTTTTTCAACTTTTTTGTCTTCTCCTCCAGGCGACGACAATGCCGATAGCCAGGATCAATGCGGGTTGCAGGATGACGACACCGATAAAAATCATCCGGGCGTGGATGGGCGACAGGATCAGGGGGGATTTATCGCTTTTCGACAGGTTCTTTTTGATGACAATAAGCGGCTGATCCTCCGTCAGGTAACGGACTGTGTTCATAAACAGATCCTTATTACCTGCCAGGGTGATAAATTGATTCGTAATGAATTCGGAAGACCCGAATACGACAAGGCGCCCCTTCATGGGTTCAACCGGGATTTTGTTCCGGTCCGCTTCCTCCGACCCTTCCACGACAACCATAAGCGGTACGGGACCTTTCTGATCTTTATCCGGGTCGTAACGCACTTCCCCCTTTTCGGCCAGGGCAATGTCCTTTTCGGCCCAGCTCCGGTCGCTGGTCAAAGCTAACGAGGATACACCGATCCCGGGAGGATTGGCATCACCTTTCGCGATGGATCTGGCCATGGGAAACACCGTGGGAATGGTGAACTTTTCCGTGATGGCGTGGTCAAGGTAAGACTGAACAATAGGAATAATAGGCCCCTTCGCCATCAGATAATTGACGGGATCGACGATGACATCATTTCCCAACCGGACGTCGTATGGCTGAAGCAGGTTTGCCAGGCCGTAATCCGGACCGGGATCGACGGCCAGGATCAACTTTCCTCCACGCTTCAGGTATCCCGCCAGGGCGGTCAGTTCCAGCGGGGCGAAATTTTCCCTCGGACCGTTGACGATGACCAGGGCTGCGTCGTTCGGGACGTCCCGGCTCGATAGCAGGAGCAGATCCTTTACGGCATAGTTTTCCGTTTCCAGGGTGGTTTTCAGTAGTTCGGAACTGCTTCCGTCCATGTTGTCCGGCTCCTTCAGAACATGCTCGCCGTGACCGGTAAGGAAGTAAACCGTCTTCTGTAGCGGGCTGTTCAAGGTCAGAATGGCGTTGATGATTCTTTCCTCGCTGGCGGCGGGAAGGACCTTGTACTTGCCGTTCATTTCGATGACGATGGTTCCGTAGTCGGTGATGCTGAAACGTTTCGCCAGGGCGGGATTGCGGTCCGGATCATAGAGCCGGTAGGTAAACTGCCGGCTCGCCAGGGCAAAGGGATCCAGGACATTCATCATTTCCCGCTTCTGGTTTCGCTGGAAGAAGGCCGTTACCCGGACGGGGGCGTTGACCTTTTCCATGATCTTTTCCGAGGCGGCGGAAAGGCTCAAGTCCTTACGCGGGGTCAGGTCGAACCGCACATTGTGCCGGTTCGCGATGGCCTGAACGAGGATCGCGATACCCATCAGCAGGAGGATAAACAAGGCCAGGCTCAACCATTGACGGGTTCCGTACTCGAAAAGAAAACGGTGTACTTCGTTGTAATTTAAGACCGTGTAGGTGAGGGTGCCCAGAATGCCTCCCCCGAGGCCCCCCAGTCCCCAGAGGCGCCAGTCGCCGCCGAAGACGATCAGGGCCAGACCCGCCAGACAAAGGAAAACGCTGAACCACAGGAGATAAAGGAGAAGATTCTTTTTCATTGGATGCCCCTCCATTTCCTGGCCGATAAGGCGAGCAGGGCAAGCACGGCAAAAACAAGGTGGAAGTTGATGAAAAAGACGACGTCCTTCAGGTCGATAGCGCCTCTCGTAAAATTGTACAGCCGGTCAAAAAGGGAAAAATTCAGAAGGATGTTGATCATGTCGGGGTTGGCCACGGCCTCGTTCCAGGTGAGGAACCAGAACAGGAGCAGAACCAGGTAGGTTCCCAGGGCGGCGACGATCTGGTTTTCCGTCAGGATCGAAATCGTGACCCCGCAAATGATAAAGGCCGAGCCCATGAGGAACAGTCCCAGATATCCGGCAAAGAGGGGACGGAGGTCGATATGGAAAAGCAGGGACGTTACCGCCGGATAAGTCAGGGTCAGGCCCAGCATGATGACGAGCATCAGAAGGGCGGAAAGGTACTTTCCGGCAAAAAGCTCCCAATCGCGCAGGGGGTATGTCCAGAGCAGTTCAATGGTTCCCAGCTTTTTTTCTTCGGCGAACAGGCGCATCGTAATCAGCGGCATGATGATGGTCATCATGTAGCGGATGTCGTTGAAGTAAAGTTCCCAGATCTTTTCGAAGTCCACCTTTTTAAGGGTCCACATGACGTACATGATGAGATCCGTATAGAAGAAGTAGCCCGCCAGCAGTAGAAAGGCGGAAATGATGACGTACGCGATAAAGGACTGGAAGTAGGACTGCACTTCCCGCCGGAAGATGTGCCACATGCCCATCTACTTTGCCTCCTCCTTCGTGACCAACTCCAGAAAGACATCCTCCAGGGTCAGATTTAGTTTTTTCATTTCCAGGATGGGTCCGCCTTCGGTGTGGATCAATGCAGACAACTCTCTGAGAATCGTTTCGTCTTTCTGGATCTGGATGGTAAACGCCCGGGCCCCCGAGAAGGTCGCCTCGGCCGCCTCCACCGTGACCACGCCTGGGGTGGCGGCCATGAGGCCTTCGAGCCGGGGATTGTCACCGTAATATTGGATGTATATTTGACCGTACATCTGGATTTTTTCCTGAAGATTCTGTGGGGTATCCATTGCAATCAGGCGTCCCTTGTGGATAATGACGACCCGGTTGCAGGTTTCACTGACTTCGGGAAGGATGTGGGTGCACAGGATGATGGTCCGGTCCCGGCCGAGATTTTTGATCAGGGAACGGAAATCCGAGACCTGGCGAGGATCGAGGCCGATGGTCGGCTCGTCCAGAATGAGGATTTCCGGCTTGTTCAGAAGCGCCTGGGCCAGGCAGACCCGCTGGCGGTATCCCTTGGAGAGGGCGCCGATCAGACGGTTGGCCATATCGTCGATGCCGCAGGTGGACATGACCTCATCGATCTGGGCGGTTCTTTTGGCCGGGTCGACTCGCTTGGCGGAAGCGGCGAAGCGGAGATACTCCCGGATGTCCATGTCGGGATAAAGGGGAACCCGCTCGGGCAGGTAGCCGATGTGCTGCCGGACCTGCAGGGGATTTTTTACCACGTCATAGCCGTAAACAAGAGCCCGGCCACGCGTCGGGGGGAAAAAGCAGGTCAGGATCCGCATGGTGGTCGTTTTTCCGGATCCGTTCGGTCCCAGGAGACCCACGACGTCTCCCTTGTCGATCCGGAAAGAGAGATCCTCTATTCCCCGGATGGGACCGTAATATTTCGTCAGTTGTTCCACCTCAATCATGGTCTGTGTCCTGAATCATGGTGAAAGGTCCTTTCTCGCCTGCATCGGCGATTTCCGGTGACGGTCCTTTTCCCCTGTGGAAAGAGGATCAGGGAGATTTGAAGATCGTTGTTCTTCCGGCAACTTCCGGCCGGTAGTGTCTGATTTTAAATACAACGATTTACCATATAGATGAAGGGTGGAATGCCTGTCAAGGGAAAACCGAGACCGTCGGCCTGAGCTAAATCCTGCTTGACGAAATATCAAAAAAAGGATAGTCGAAACGGCACTATATTTCATGGAGTCGGTGTTTTATGGAAGAAAGCGAACTTTTAAAGAAGCGACTGGAGAAGATCAAATCCCTGCAGGATGATGGGATTCCGCTTTACCCCAATACTTTTCGTTACCAGGATACGGCAGCAGCCCTTTTAACCAGGTTTGATAAGAAAGATAACGATGTCCTTTCGGAAGTCAATGAAACCTTTACCATTGCCGGGCGTCTGATGGCGCTCCGTGATTTTGGGAAGGCCGCTTTTATCAAGATACAGGATCGCACGGGGTCCCTTCAGGGTTATGTCAATCATGTGATCCTGGGAGAGGATGATTTCGGCCTCTACCGTCGCCTGGATATTGGGGATATCATTGCCATGACGGGTAGAATATTCCGAACCAGGACGGAGGAATTGACCATTGAAGTGGCGGAGTTGCGGCTTCTATCCAAGGCGATCCGTCCGTTGCCTGAGAAATGGCACGGCCTGACGGATGTGGAAATGCGCTATCGCCAGCGTCACCTGGATCTTATTTCCAACGAGAAATCGCGGGAGGTCTTCCAGCGGCGGAGCCGGATCATCCAGTTCATCCGCCATTTCATGGAGAAGCGGGACTTCATGGAAGTCGAAACGCCGATGATGCAGCCGAAAGCCGGCGGTGCCATGGCCAAACCTTTTAAAACGTATCACAATGCCCTGGGAATGGATTTCTTCCTGCGCATCGCCCCCGAGTTGTACCTGAAAAGGCTGATCACGGGGGGTATGGAGCGGGTTTTTGAAATCAACCGGAGTTTCCGCAATGAAGGTATTTCCACGTCCCACAATCCGGAATTCACGATGATGGAGTTCTACCAGGCTTACGCAACCTATGAAGACCTGATAACCATGACGGAGGAGCTGTTTACGGCCCTTTCCGAGAGGATTTTCGGCAGTGAGAAATTTACCTACCAGGGAACGGAGATCGATCTGACCCGTCCGTGGAAACGGATGACGGTCAAGGAAGCGATCATGGAACATTGCGGGGTCGAGGCGGGAGTATTGGAGGATGTCGTCAAGGCAACGGCTTACGCCCGTAAGGTGGGCATCGATGTCCCGGAAAATACGCCTCTGGGTAAGGTAATGATGGAGATTTTTGATGAAAAAGTGGAGGATCGGATCATTCAGCCGACTTTCGTAACCCAGTATCCGCTTGAAGTATCCCCGCTGGCCCGAAAAAATGATCGGGATCCCGCTTTCACCGACAGGTTTGAACTGATCATCCACGGGAAAGAAATTGCCAACGCCTTTTCGGAGTTGAACGACCCCATAGATCAGCGGGAACGCTTTCTCATGCAGTTAAAGCAGCGGGAAGGGGGAGACGAAGAGGCCCATGAAATGGATGAAGATTACATTTCCGTTCTCGAATACGGCATGCCCCCCACGGCGGGCGAGGGCATAGGCATTGACCGTCTGGTCATGCTTTTTACCGATTCAGCGTCGATTCGCGACGTGATTCTCTTCCCTCACATGAGAACCAAAGAAGGGTGACCGTCAGGATGGACAATTGATGAGTTCCTATGAACTGTTCATCAGCCTGAGGTACCTTCGGGCACGGAGGAAGCAGGTCTTTGTCTCGATCATTACCTTCATCTCCATTGCCGGGATTCTGCTGGGGGTCGCGGCGCTGATTATCGTCCTGGCCGTCATGAACGGATTTGAGACGGATCTGCGGAACAAGATCCTGGGTGTCAACGCCCATGTGGTCCTTATGGAATACAGCGGTGCCATGAGGAACCCTTCAAAAGTGATTGATACGGTGAGCAAGGTCAAGGGGGTTGCCGGGGCGACCCCCTTCGTTTATGGTCAGGCCATGTTGAAAAGCGGTGCCAATGTCAGCGGGGTGGTGATCCGGGGGGTCGATACGGACAGCGTTTCGCGGGTGCTCCAGATCAACCGGATGCAGGAGGGCAAGATGGCCGATCTTTCGGTTCGAAGCCGTCGCCCCCTTCCGCTGGAACCGCTTTTGGCGGAGCTGCCGGGTGTCGTTTTGGGAAAAGAACTGGCGAAAAACCTCGGGATCGGTCTTTACGATACGGTCAGCATGATTTCCCCCATGGGGATTTCGACACCGATGGGGCTGGTCCCCCGGATCAAACGATTTCTGGTTGTGGGGATCTTCGATTCCGGGTTTTACGAGTACGATTCAACGCTGGTGTTTCTATCCCTTGCAGATTCCCAGGCGTTTCTTAACATGGGAGAGCTGGTGACAGGTATCGAGATTCGCATTCGGGATATCTACCAGGCGGATCGTGTTGCGGAAGCCATCGGCGCCCGTTTGGGCTATCCCTACTGGGTCCGGACATGGATGGAGATGAACAAGAACCTGTTTTCGGCCCTGAAGCTCGAAAAACGGGTCATGGCCATCATTCTGAGCCTCATCGTTCTGGTTGCGGCCTTCAATATCATTACGACCCTGATCATGGTGGTCATGGAGAAACATCGGGACATTGCCATTCTTAAATCCATGGGCGCCAGTTCGAAAGGGATCATGAAGATCTTCATTCTGCAGGGAGTGACCATCGGTTTTATCGGCACGTCGTTGGGTTGTGCCATCGGGTTGGCCGTAGCCCTTCATTTATCGCAGATATCTTCATTTGTCGAACGGCTCTTCGGGTTTAAAATACTCCCGGGCGACGTCTACTACTTAAGCGAATTGCCTTCGCGGGTCAACTACGGGGATGTGCTGCTGATTGCTCTGGGTACGCTCCTGATCAGTTTTTTATCGACCGTCTACCCTTCCTGGCGGGCGTCGAAGCTGGACCCGGCGGAAACGTTGCGATACGAGTAATGGCGAAAGATAACATGACAGGAAGCACCGCTTTATGATCCGCCTTGAGGGACTAACCAAGACATTTGTGAAGGATGGGAACCGGATCGAGGTCCTGCGGGGGATCGATCTGGAAATCGGGAGAGGGGATTCTCTGGCCGTTCTCGGTGTTTCCGGGGCGGGAAAAAGCACGCTGATCCACATTCTGGGGACCCTCGACCATCCGAGTACGGGTGGACTTTACATTGACGGGGTCGATGTCTTTCGGTGGAATGAAAAAGAACTGGCCGATTTCCGCAACCGGAAGATCGGCTTCGTTTTCCAGTTCCATCACCTCCTGCCGGAATTCACCAGCCTGGAGAACACCATGATGCCGGCTTTGATCCGGGGACTGTCCCGGGAAGAAGCAAGGAAAAAAGCCGGGCTCATTCTGGAGGAATTGGGTCTCGAACACCGGTTGACTCATAATCCGGGTGAACTTTCGGGCGGAGAGCAGCAGCGGGTGGCCCTGGCCCGGGCGATGGTCATGGAGCCGGAAATTCTCCTGGCCGATGAACCGACAGGAAATCTTGACACGGAGACGGGAAAGAAGGTAGAAGACCTTCTGATCGCTTTCAACAAAAACAAAAACGTAACGCTGGTCGTTGTGACGCACAACAAGTCACTTGCCGACCGGATGTCCCGGAGCATTGGTTTAAGGGACGGAAGGGTGTATACCGGTGAATAAAAAGAATGTTTGCAAGGTAATCCTGATTTCTTTTTTCGTGGTGTTCATTCTGTTGGCCGGGCAGGCCGTCCATGCCCAGGAGGTGAAGAAAATTGCCCTCCTGCCGTTTTCCGTGCATGCTCCGTCCGAGCCTCAAGCTCTCCGGGAAAGGGTTTTCAGTGCTCTGGTCCGGGAGTTGAAGAAAAGCAGCCTGATTCAGGTGGTCAGCGTCGAACAGCCCGCGGGAACCGAAACCGGTGAACCGGTCAATGAAGCCAAGGCCATGAACATCGGCAAATCCCTGGGGGCCGATTATGTCATCGGGGGAAGCATTTCCCAGTTCGGGAATATTATCAGTATCGATGTCCGACTTTATGATATCGTTCAGCAGAAGATGATTCCCGGATTTTCCATCCAGGGACGGGGAACGGAAAACCTTCCCACTTCCATCCAGCAGGTCAGAACGGCTATTTTGGCCAAAATCAACGTGGTCCAGCGGATCAGCCGGATCGAATTCAAGGGAAACCGCAAGATCGGCGCGGGGGCCATCGAGCAGAAGATCAAAAGCGAAAGAGGCGGTGTTTTCTTCGAGGAGACCCTGACGGAAGATATTCGCGCCATCTATAAGATGGGTTATTTCGACGATGTCCAGGCCGATGTCGAGGATAGTCCCGAGGGAAAAGTAATTGTCTTCATTCTCCAGGAGAAGGCCCTGGTTTCGGAGATTGTGGTCAAGGGAAACAAATCGGTCAGCACGAGCGATATTGAAGGGGTTCTCACAATCAAGGTCCGGCAGACCCTGAACGCGGAGAAGCTTCGGGAAGATGTGGAGAAGATCAGGGCGTTATACGACAGCAAGGGTTATTACGATGCCGAAGTAAAGGATGTGATCGAGAAGGAAGGTGAGAAGGATGTCCGCGTGGTCATCCAGATCAAGGAAAACGATCGCCTTTATATTCGTAAAATCACCTTCGATGGGAATCAGGCCTATACGGCAAAAGAATTAAAGAAACTGATGAGCACGCAAGAGAAGGGACTGTTTCACTTCTTTTCGGACTCGGGTCTTCTGAAGAGGGAACAGTTAAAACAGGATGTCAATAAGATTACGGTTTTCTATCTCAATAACGGGTTTCTCAACGCCCAGTTGGGAGAACCGGGCATCACCCATGACAAAAAAGGGATCTACATCAAGATTCCGATCGTAGAGGGAAAACAGTTCCGGATCGGCAAGGTGGATATTGTCGGGGATACCTTGAAGGTGTCGAAAGCGGATCTCCAGAAAGGCCTGAAGATGCGCGAGAAGGAGATCTTCGACCGCAGCGCCATCATGAAGGATATCGATTCCCTGAGCCAGGCCTGCAACGATGAAGGATATGCCAATGCGGAAGTGGTTCCCCTGACCAACGTCCACGAGCAAGAGCAACTGGTCGATGTCACGTATCGGATGACGAAAAACCAGCTGGTTTATTTTAACCGCATCAACATTCTGGGAAACGACCGGACACGTGATAAGGTCATTCGACGCCAGCTCTCCATTGTCGAAGGGGATCTGTACAGCAAAACGAATCTGAAAAAGAGTTACAATGACATCAGCCGTCTCCGTTACTTCGAGGAAGTCGATTTCCAGACACAAAAAGGTCCCGACGACTCGTTGACGGATGTGAATATTCGGGTCAAGGAAAAGCCAACGGGCATGTTCAGCGTGGGCGCCGGCTATAGTGCCGTGGATTCCGCTGTTTTTACGGCCCAGATTTCTCAGCAGAACCTCTTCGGAAGGGGCCAATCCCTGAGCCTGAAAGCAAGTCTGGGCGCCAAGGTGACCAATTTCGATCTTTCCTTTATCGAGCCATGGCTTTTCGACATGCCCCTGTGGAGCAAGTTCGATGCATGGGATATCGTTCGTGAGTACGATGAATATGACCTGGATTCCAAGGGATTCGGCGGGACGTTGGGCTATCCCCTGTGGGAGCATTTCTTCGGTTATGTCGGCTATCGTTTGAGTACGAACGACATCAGCGATGTTGCCGATGATGCGTCTACGGACCTCAAGGAGGAAGAAGGGAAGACGACCGAAAGCAGTCTGACCTTGACGCTCACGCGGGACACGACGGATGACAACATGTTCCCCTCAAAAGGTTCGAAGAATACGCTGTCGATGGAGTACACCGGGGGCATCCTCCAGGGAGACGCCCAGTTTATAAAGTACATGTTCACCTCTGCCTGGTTCTTCCCCCTTCCCTTTGAGACGGTTTTTTCCACGCGCGGCAGAATCGGCTATATTCAGAAAACCGGGACGGACGATGAACTGCCCGATTACGAGCGTTTTACGCTGGGCGGGATCAATTCTCTCCGGGGATTGCGCCGGATCGGCCCGAAATATGAGGGGACGGATGACGTCAAGGGCGGAACGACGATGCTCAATTTCAATTTCGATTATATTTTCCCCCTCATCAAGAGCGCGGGCATGAAGGGGGTTATCTTCTTCGATACGGGCAATGCCTGGGACGATACGTATGAGCTCGGTGATATGAGAAAAACGGCCGGGGTCGGAATCCGGTGGTATTCACCCATTGGTCCCTTGCGTCTGGAATGGGGTTATGTTCTCGATAAGAAGGAAGATGAATCACCTTCGCGATGGGAATTTACAATCGGCATGTTCATGTAAAAAAGAACGAAAAATCGACTGAGATTGGGGGTAAACGATGAAAAAAATTCAAGGTTTGTGTTTGGCAATCGTGCTGACATTCGTTTTTGTCCTGGCGGGGTTTCCCGTCCAGGCGGAGGAGAAGATCGGTTTTTTCAGCATGGATCAGGTCATGCGGGAATCCAATGAGGGGAAAAAAGCGATAGAAGCCTTTGTGAAGATGGCGGACAAGAGTAAAGCGGCGATCCAGGGAAAGGAGTCCGAACTGCAGAAGTTGAAGGATGAACTGATGAAGCAGGGATCCCTGATGAAGCCGGATGTATTGAAAGACAAGGAAGTGACCTATCAGAAGAAGGTCCGCGATTATCAGATCATGGTGAAGGATTCCAACGAAGAACTCCAGGGGAAGCAGCAGGAAATCGCCAAAGAATTCTATCCGGAGATTCTGAAGATCATTAAATCGATCGGCGAAAAGGAAAAATACACCCTGATCATCGATATCTCCACGTTCCCGGTTGCTCACTGGAACAAGGCGAACGATCTCACGAATAGAGTGCTGGATGAATTCAACAGGAACTTCAAACCCGGCAAGAAATAAAACGCATATTTATTCAAACGGTGTTCCATTGTGAAAAAGTCTATCAAGGAGATTGCCGCCTTTGTGGATGGCCGGGTCATCGGGGAAGAGGATGTCCTGATCGAGCATATCCGGCCCATTGACGAGGCAAGCGAGGGGGACCTCACGTTTCTGGCCAACCCCAGATACGGGGAATGGCTTGACAACACGGCGGCTTCGGCCATCCTGGTTTCGCCCGGTACGGAAGCCGCGGGAAAAAATCTCATCGTGGTCAAGGATCCCTATGTCTGCCTGGGGACGCTGCTCGGTGTGTTCTACCCGAAAGAAACGCATCCTGCCGGGATTTCCGATAAAGCCCATATCGAAGTGGGGGCGGATGTTTCAGAAGAAGCGACGGTCTTTCACCATGTCACGATTTGCCGGGGTGCGAAAATCGACCGGGGTGTCGTCCTGCATCCGGGTGTCTATGTCGGTGAGGACGTGACCATCGGGGAAGGCACGATCGTCTATCCGAATGTGACCCTTTACCGGAGGAGCCTGATAGGCAAAAGGGTAATTCTTCACGCGGGGGTGGTGGTCGGCAGTGACGGGTTTGGTTTTGCCCGCCCTGGTGTCGCTAACGACAAGATACCCCAGGTGGGTTATGTCCGGATCGACGACGATGTCGAAATCGGCGCGAACACGACGGTCGATCGGGGAACCCTGGGGCGGACATGGATACAAAAAGGAGCCAAGATCGACAACCTGGTCCAGATCGCCCATAATGTGGTTATTGGCGAGTGCTCCGTCATTGCGGCCCAGTCGGGTATTTCGGGGAGTACGAAACTGGGGAACGGGGTTATCCTGGGTGGACAGACCGGCCTCGTAGGTCACATACACCTGGGCGATCATGTCATGGTGGGCGCCCAGTCCGGCGTACACGAAGACGTACCCGCCGGGCAAGTTGTTTCGGGAAGTCCCCACATGCCCCACCGGGACTGGTTAAGGGTCATGGCCTCCCTGACGAGGCTCCCGGACATGCGTAAGACTCTGCAGGAGATGCAGAAGAAAATCGAAGAACTGGAAAAAAAGTAGAAGGAAACCTGATCTAATGAGCATACATCCGACCGCGATTATATCTCCTGAAGCTCAACTGGATGAGAGCGTTACCGTAGGGCCCTATTCCATCATCGGTCCTGAAGTCCGAATCGGCAAGAATACGGTGATCGGTTCCCATGTCGTCATTGAGCGTTTGACCGATATCGGGGAGTCCTGTAAGATCGATCAATTTGCCTCCATCGGAGGCGATCCCCAGGATTTAAAGTACCGGGGAGAAAAGACAAAAGTCATCATCGGCAATTTCAACACGATTCGGGAATTCGCGACCATCAACCGTGCAACAGCCGCCGATATCGGAATGACGATCATCGGTGATTACAATCTGCTGATGGCCTATTCCCATGTGGCCCACAACTGTAAACTCGGCAATCGGATTATCCTTGCCAATTCGGCCAATCTGGCGGGCCATATCCATGTGGACGACTATGCCATCGTTGGCGGTCTTACGGGGGTTCACCAGTTTACCCGGATCGGTGCCCACTGTATTATCGGTGGTGCTTCGGCGGTCAACAAGGATGTCCCGCCCTTTACGATGGCTTCGGGAAACCACGCGAAACTCTACGGCTTAAATCAGGTCGGATTGAGGCGCAGGGGGTTCGGGGAAGAAACGATCACGGCATTGAAGCAGGCCTATCGAATCATGTTTCGTATGTCCTTGTTGAAAAAGGATGCCATAGAGAAGGTGAAGGGCGAGGTGCCCGATTACCCCGAGATCCGTCAGTTTCTCGAATTCATCGAAGGGTCGGTCCGGGGGACGTGCCGGTAGGAAGGTTAACCGGACGTGTCCGGCACCGGAGGAAACCTTCGCGTGATTAAATCATGATTCAGGCATTATTCCCGGGTTCCTGGTTTCCGTTTGATTCCTTCAGAAAAGAGTTCAGCCATGCCTCCTGAATCTGATGCAGATCTTCCGCAAGCAGGAGAGGCCCGGGTTTCTTCCCGGGTCATGATTGTGGCGGGAGAAGCTTCCGGTGATCTCCACGGTTCTTATCTGGTGCGGGCCATGAAAGAGATGGATCCTTCCCTATCCTTTTATGGTATTGGCGGGGAGAAAATGGAGAAGGAGGGGGTCCGGCTGCTTGCCAATTCTTCGGATCTGGCGGTCATGGGGTTGATCGAAGTTTTCTCCCGATTGAACTTCATCCTGGGGGCGATGAATAAGCTCAAAAAGAGCTTTGAAACCGAGCGGCCCGATCTGGTTATCCTGATCGATTATCCCGGCTTCAATCTTTCGCTGGCGAAGGTGGCGAAGAAAAAGGGTATCAAGGTCTTTTATTACATCAGTCCAAAAGTCTGGGCTTGGCGGAAGGGCAGAATCAAAACCATCCGTCGGGTCGTGGATCGGATGGCCCTGATTCTACCCTTTGAAGAGGATCTTTATCGGAAGGCCGGTGTCCGTGCGACGTTTGTCGGTCATCCCCTCCTCGATGAAATCAAAATAACCAAGACGGCTGAGGAAATCAGGCGTGACCTGGGACTGGACGCAGACAAGAGAACCGTCGCCCTCCTTCCGGGCAGCCGGGAGAGTGAAGTCCGGGAGCTGCTGCCGGAGATGGTCCGGGCGGCGAAGATTCTGACAGACCGGTTTGCTTCTTCCATTCAGTTCGTGCTCCCCGTGGCGCATACCTTGGTCCCGGAATTGATCCAAGGGATCGTCGGGCCCTCCGGTATACCGGTCCGTCTGGTCGCCGGACGGACTTATGAGACGCTGTCCGTTTCCGATGCCGTGATTGTGGCTTCCGGGACGGCCACCCTGGAGACCGCTCTCCTTGTAAAACCGATGGTGATCGTTTATAAGGTTTCTCCTCTGACTTTTTTCCTGGGGAAAATGGTGGTCAGGGTGAAGCATATCGGTCTTGCCAATATCATTGCCGGCAGGACCGTCGTTCCCGAACTGATTCAGAAGGACTTTACGGCGGAGCGTGTGGCGAACGAAGCGAACCGAATCCTGACCGATCCAAATGTCCGGGACCGGATGATGAAAGACCTGTCGGAGCTCCGGCAAAGCCTCGGTGAACCGGGTGCATCCCGGAGAGCGGCCCGGCTGGCCTGTGACATGTTGACATAGGAATTACAAATGGATGTTTACAAACGACTCTTGATTCTGTCACGGAATCAAATTCCAAGATTTCTCGTGGCGGCGATCTGTATGGCTCTCGTCGGCGGGACCACGGCGGCAGCGGCTTTTCTCATTAAGCCGGCCCTGGACGAGATTTTTCTCAACCGTAAAGAAACGAGTCTATATTGGATCCCGATGGCGGTCATCGCCGTTTATCTTATCAAGGGGGCGGCAAATTACGCCCAACACGTCTTGATGAACTACATCGGCAACCGGATCGTCGCAGACCTTCGTAGCAGGCTGTACCAGAGCATTCAGGCGCAGTCTCTTTCCTTCTTTACAAGAAACCCTACGGGGACTCTCATTTCCAGGGTGCTCAACGATGTTTCATTGGTTTATATCACCGTATCGAATGCGTTTACCAGCCTGTTCAAGGATACCTTTACCCTTATTGCCCTGATCGGCGTGGTCTTTTTCCGGGACTGGAAGCTGGCCCTGATCGCCCTAACGATCTTTCCCCTGGCGATCTATCCGATTGTGCTGATCGGTAGAAGGGTTAGGAAAACATCAGTTAAAACCCAAATTACCATGGGTAGCCTGACAGATCTGCTTCAGGAAACCATTGCGGGAAGCCGAATTGTCAAGGCTTTTGGCATGGAATCTTACGAGTCCGGTCGGTTCAATAAGGAAAACGAACGGCTTTTCCGTCTCCTTATAAAAAATGTGATGGCGAAGGCCCTGGCAACACCGCTGATGGAATGTCTTGCCGGAGTCGGTATCGCGACCATTATTTTCTATGGCGGTTCCCAGGTTATCAAGGGGAACACCACACCGGGCACATTCTTTTCTTTTCTCGCAGCCTTGTTAATGATTTATGAGCCTGCAAAGCGCTTAACCAATATTAACAGTGACATACAGCAGGGAATCGCTGCGGCAACCCGTGTTTTCAGCGTCATTGATGCGATTCCCGAGATTCGAAACCGGCCGGATGCCGTCATGCTGGGGCCAATCAAGAAGGGCATTGAATTACATCATGTCAGCTTTGCCTACGAAAACGCATTGGTCTTAAAGAACATCAATTTGAATATTCGGGTGGGAGAGGTGGTGGCTTTCGTTGGAATGAGCGGTGGGGGGAAGACCACCCTGGTGAATCTCATCCCCCGTTTTTATGATGTGACGGAAGGACAAATCTGCATCGACGGTCAAGATGTGCGGGATGTGACGCTGGAATCCCTCATTTCCCAGATCGGCATCGTTACCCAGCAGACATTCCTCTTCAATGACACGGTCAAAAGCAATATTGCCTACGGAGACATTCAGACCTCGGACGACAAGATCGTCGAGGCGGCGAAAGCCGCCAATGCCCATGGTTTTATCATGAATCTCCCCAACGGCTACGATACGGTGATCGGGGAACTGGGGACGAAGCTTTCCGGAGGGGAACGGCAGCGGATATCCATTGCCCGGGCTCTTCTCAAGGATGCCCCCATCCTGATCCTTGATGAGGCGACGTCTTCCCTCGATACGGAGTCGGAAATGGAGGTCCAGGAAGCTCTGGAAAACCTGATGAAGGGCCGTACCACTCTGGTTATTGCTCACCGGCTTTCGACAATCCGTGATGCGGACCGGATTGTTGTCCTGATGAATGGTGAAATAGTTGAAGTGGGGAGCCATGGGGACCTCATTTCCCGCCAGGGCGAGTATTCCCGGCTTTACCAGATGCAATTCCGGGAGGGGAACCTGCAGGAAGATTCCGGGGCGGAAAACGCCAGCGCGAAGGTATGACGGGATTAAAGGGGAATGCAGGCAGAAGCGGAGGGACCAGCAGGAAATGAAAGAAAAGGATATGCGCGGGACCGTCGAAGCGATTTGGTCGGAAGAGAAAATCGGGTATCGGCCCTTTGAAATTTTTCTCAGAGTTGCCTCTCGCCTGTATCGTCTGTCGATTTTCCTGAGGAACCGTCTTTATGATATGGGGCTGCTCCGCCAGGAAAGGCTGCCCTGTAAAGTCATCAGTGTCGGGAATATTACCGTTGGGGGCACGGGGAAGACACCCATGGTGATCTATCTGGCAAACCTTCTTAGAGAGAAGGGTTTCCATCCGGCGGTGCTCAGTCGCGGGTACAAGGGGAAAGCGAAAGCACCGATCAATATTGTATCCGACGGGAATCGTTTGTTCATGAAGCCGGAGGATTGTGGGGACGAGCCGGCCCTGATCGGGAAATCCGTTACCGGCGTTCCTGTCCTGACCGGTCCCAAACGGGTTATGACGGGGCGGGTTGCCGTGGAGCAGTTCGGGTCGGATGTCCTGATTCTGGATGATGCCTTTCAGCATCGGCAGCTGGCCCGGGATGTCGATATCGTCCTGGTCAGCGCGGGGAGGCCCCTGGGAAACGGGTTTCTGCTTCCCGCCGGTCCGCTGCGGGAAGCGCCCGTGTCTTTGAGACGTGCCGATTTGATCGTTCGGACGGGTGACAACGCGGAAGAAATTCCCCTTCCCGTGGCCAAACCGGAATTCCGCGCCCGCCACCGGGCGGCGGCCGTTATCAATGCGGCGACGGGTCGGAATTATCCGCTGGAAGATCTTCGGGGCCGCCGGGCCTGTGCCTTTTCCGGTATTGCCTACCCCGATGGTTTCCGGAAGACCTTGACCGAGGCTGGTGTCGTGATTGCGGCCTTCCTGCCTTTCCCCGATCATCATGCCTACAGCCGCGAGGATATCCGGGAAATCCAGAAAAGGGCGGCGGAAGAGAACGCCGATCTGATCGTCACGACGGAAAAGGATGGCGTGAAGTTAAGTCGTTTCCATATGTTTTTGGAGAAGATCGATCTTCTGCGTGTAACCATGGATTTCACCCCCGACGATAAGGATTTTGTCGAAACGCTTCTGAAAAAACTGGGACATTCGTCAGCGGATTAAAATCCATGGTGACGGGAAAAACCGATGTTTACCGGTGAAGAGCGGGTGTCATGGTGCCCGAAGGGATAAGGAATAATTATACCCCGGCAGGAACGGAACGGCGTGATGAGGACGGAAAAACGCGATATACCGATCGAAGTGATCGTCAGAAGCTTCGGACTGATTCCTTTGTGGTTGCGAAAGGCATTGTTTATCGGATTATGGCGGCTTTTCTACTATTTCTCGCCAAGGCAGCGTTTCATCGCCTTTCACAATCTTCTCCGGGCCTTTCCGGACAAATCCATGGAGGAAATTGTCAAAATTGCGAAAGGAGCCTATCGAAATCTTGCTATTGTTTGTGCGGAATTCTTTGATTTGCCGCGCATGGACCGGGAGCATTTGAATCGCCTTTTGGATATTGAGGGCCTGGAACGGTCTCGGCAGGCACTGGGAAAAAAGAAGGGCCTCCTGATCGTCGGTGCCCATTTCGGAAACTGGGAATTGATGGCCGTGACTGTGTCGGTATTCATTGCCCCCGGGATTGTCATTTACCGGCCCCTGGATAACACGTTTCTGGATCGCATCGTGAGATATGTCCGCTCCTCAACGGGCAATATCCCGGTTCCGAAGCGCCGGGCCATGCTGCAGATGTTCCGTGCACTCGATAAAGGCGGTACGGTCGGCGTTCTCATCGATCAAAACGTATCCTGGAAAGAGGGTATTTTTGTCGATTTTTTCGGAAGACCCGCCTGCACTACCGATGGTTTTGCCCAGATGGTGCTCAGAGCGGAGACGCCGGTTATGCCGGCATTCATGGTGCGAAAGCCCGATGGGCGATACCGCCTGCTTATCGGTGAAGAAATAAATATTATCCGGACGGGGAACTGGGATGCCGATGTAAAGGCCAATACCCAAAATTTTACGAGTATTATCGAGGACATGATTCGTCAATATCCCGATCAGTGGTTATGGCTGCACAACCGCTGGAAAACCAAGGTTCATCAGCTCCGGAGACGGCAACCCGGGTAATGCCCTCTGCGGGCAGGGTGCAGGCCCTTGGGCGCACCGAAGGCGTTTTAAAAAAAAGATCATGAAAATTTCCATTCGTACATCACGTCGCATTGAAGACGCGCGTAACATTCTCGTCAGGGGAACGAACTGGATCGGGGATGTCATCATGACCCTGCCGGCCATGGCGGCCATCCGCAAGGCGTTTCCCGATGCCAGGATCAGCGTCCTGGCAAAACCCTGGGTGGCGGATATCTTTTCCCTTTGTTCCGATATCGATGAGGTGATCCTTTACCGGTCTCCCGGTGTCCATGCAGGGGTCGGTGGGCTTTTCCGCCTGGCGGGAGAACTCAGGGAGAGAAAGTTTGATGCGGCCATCCTGCTGCAGAACGCGATTGAGGCGGCGATCATCTCCTGCTTGGCCGGAATCCCCGTGCGGGCCGGGTACAATTCAGATGGCAGGGGCCCCCTGCTGACCCATTCGGTCAAACGAACCCGCGCCGTCCGCCGGATTCATCAGGTGGATTATTACCTGGAAATGGTCAAGACCCTTGGGTGCGACGACGGCAGCCGGGAACTCCACCTGACCATGACTCAGGCGGATCAAAGCAGAACCAATGAGATTCTCCGCTCTTACGGCATCGAACCGGGCGATTTTCTTGTCGGCATGGCACCGGGGGCGACTTACGGTGCGGCCAAAAAGTGGTTTCCGGATCGTTTTGCGGCCGTGGCCGACCGCCTGATCGACGAATTTTCCGCCCGGGTCCTGCTGTTCGGAAGCGCCGGCGATCGTGAAAGCACGGAGGGGGTTTCCCGCGGTGCCGACCATACCCTGACTGACCTGGCGGGCATGACCACCCTCCGGGAGGCGATCTCCCTGATTTCACGCTGCCGTCTCTTTATATCCAATGATTCCGGCCTGATGCACGTTGCAGGCGCCCTCGATGTGCCGACACTGGCCATCTTCGGATCGACCAATCCCGTTACGACGTCCCCTCTGGGGAAGAACAGCCTCGTCGTGCACAAAGATCTCCCCTGTAGTCCCTGCCTGAAAACGACCTGCCCGACGGATTTCCGATGCATGGATATGATCCGGGTGGAAGACGTCTACGGAGCGGCACGATGGATGATCACCCGATAACGCTTTCCAGAGCCGTATTTATGGACCGGGACGGCACAATCAACGAAGAAGTCGGCTATCTGAGCCGCCTCGACCAGATGAAACTCTTTCCCCGGTCGGCGGAGGCTATCCGGATGCTTAACCGGAAGGGGATCAAGGTGGTCGTCGTGACCAATCAGTCCGGTGTGGCAAGGGGCTATTTCGGGGAGGATTTCGTCTCCGAGGCCCACGCGTTTTTGCAGAAACAACTCCGGCAGGAAAAGGCGTTCATCGATGCCTTTTATTACTGCCCTCATCATCCCACGGCGGGCGCCCGCCCTTATCTTCAGGCCTGTTCCTGCCGGAAACCCGAAGCGGGAATGTTGCTGCAGGCGTCCCGGGATTTGCATATCGATCTTTCCCGGTCTTACATGGTCGGAGATATGATGAAAGACGTGCAGGCCGGCAAAAAAGCGGGGACGAAGGGCATCCTGGTCAAAACGGGTTACGGCACCGGGGAGGAAACAGATGAGGGCCTGACTCCGGACTATGTTGCGGCGGATCTTCTGGATGCCGTCACTTGGATCTTGGAGGATGCGGCGCGGTGAATATCCTGATCGTCAAGTTGAGCGCCGTCGGGGATGTGATCCATACCCTTCCGTCCCTTACGGCCTTGAGAAAACGCTATCCCGACGCCCATATCACCTGGTTGGTCGAAGAGGCGGCAGCAGATATTATCCGGGATCATCCGGATCTGGACCGGGTTATCGTTTCCCGCCGGAAAGGGTGGTGGAAAGAGATCCGGTCGGGGCAATTCAGGAAGCCGCTGCGCGAAATGAAGACGTTTTTGAGGGATCTTCGTGACCGGGACTTTGACCTGGTGATCGATTTTCACGGCCTGTTCAAAAGCGCTGTCCTGGTCTTTCTGTGCCGGGGAAAAAGAAAGCTCGGCTATGACAGCTACCAGGAACTGAGCGGTCTTTTTTACAACGAAAAAATACCGGAGGACATGAACAAGCATGCCGTGGACCGCTACCTGGATTTTCCGAAATATCTGGGTGCCGCTGTGATGCAGCCGGAGTTCCGGATCGCAATCGGTGAGGAAAACAAAAGACAGGTTGGTGAACTTCTGGCGGAACACGGAATTGCGGGACCTTTTATCGTTCTGAATCCTGTGGCCTACTGGGATACTAAGCTTTGGGAGGACGAGCGTTTCGCCGCCCTTTGCGATCGGATTGGTGAGGCATACGGGATACCGGTGGTCTTGACCGGACAGCGGGCGCCCTCCTTGGAGAAAATCCAGTCCCTCAGCCGGAGGGGGGTGATCAACCTGGAGGGACAGACGACGCTTAAGGATCTGGCGGAGCTCTATCGGCGGGCGGTGCTTCTGATCACGACGGATTCCGGGCCCATGCACCTGGCCGCTGCCATGGGGACCCCTGTCGTGGCCCTTTTCGGACCCACGGATCCGAAGCGGACCGGACCCTACGGTCCCGGACACCGGGTTATCCGGGCATCCCTTCCCTGCGCACCCTGTTTCCTGAAGAGATGCCGGGAGATGAGCTGCATGAAGGGCATTACGGTGGATACGGTCTTCAAGGCAACGGAGGACGTATTGAATGAGAGGCAATAGATTCAGCTGGTTCAGCAGGCTTTTAACGGACAGTCCGGTTTTTGGATTGAACTTTCGTCGTCACCGGTGCGTTTTCTTTCCGCCGGTAGTATTTGAAAGTATTTCGTCCACCGTCTTTTGCCGCGTACATGGCGATGTCGGAATTTTTCAGGAGAATATCCAGGTTATCTCCATGTTCCGGGTAAATGGCGATGCCGATACTGGGGGTAATCCGGATTTCATGATCGTCCAGTAAAAAGGGCTCGTTGAATGCACTCACGATTTTCTCGGCGATCCGATCTGCGTTCTCGATTTTTCCCAGCGACGGCAACAGGAGGATGAATTCGTCGCCGCCGATGCGTGCAACCGTGTCGCCTTTCCGAAGCAGGTTTGTCAATCTCTGACCGACGGCCTGGATCAGCAGGTCTCCCACATAATGTCCCAGGGTGTCGTTGATCTCCTTGAAACGGTCCAGATCGATCATCATGACGGCGAACCGCTCCCTGTTTCTTTTTGCCTGGTTCAATGCCAGGACCAGCCGGTCATGGAACAGTCTCCGATTAGGCAATCCCGTCAGGGTATCTTGAAAAGCGAGTTTCTTGACCAGTTCTTCCGCCTGTTTGCGACGGGTGATATCCTGAAACAGGATGCGGTAACCTACGGGACGTCTTTTGGCATCGGTCATGAGAAAGATTGATGTTTCCGTGTGCAGGATGCTTCCATTTTTCCGGAGGAGCACATAATCGATTCGCCGTCTGGGCAGGCCTGTCCGGCAGACATGGGTTAAAGCCGCCGAAAACAGATTCTGGGAAGCGTTTTCCATGAGCTTGTCGTACGGTAATCCTTCTATTTCTTCCCTTGTATATCCGAGGGCCGTACAGAAAGGGACGTTAAAGAAAAGAATCCGGCCGTCGAGATCCATTTCGCAGTAAAATAGGTTGATCTCCTCGAGGATAAGATTGTACTTCTCCACTTCTTTACGCAGATTCGCCAGATCTTCCGAACATTGCTTCAATTGCCCCTCGAGGGCTTTTGCTTGCCGATCTTCCATGTGTTATAAGAATTTTACCTTGTTCTGTTGGAATTACGTGTCCGGATGATTGAGGAGTTCCTCTACGGCCTGTAACATATCTTCCATGTGGAACGGTTTGGAAAACGTACGGTGGGCACCCATGCAAGAAGCCGTTTTCAGATCTTCCAGGGCTCCGAAATGACCGCTTCCGGTCATGGCAATGATTTTCAAAGACGGGTAACGATTCTGGAGTTCGAGAATGGTTTCCAGGCCGTTCTCTTCCGGCATAATCAGGTCCGTGATGACCAGATCGGCCGGATTTTCCATCTGCTTCTCCAGAGCCACACGGCCATTGTTTGCTTCTGTGACGCCGTAGCCCATGCTTTCGAAGTATTCGGCCAACACTTCCCGTATTGTGTCATCATCATCGATGATCAAAATTCTGGGCATATTAACTCTTTCCTCCCTATTTTACGAGCATGACCGGGCTTTCCGATAGAAGCGCGACTTTGTAACTGATGGTGCCCCAGCTCTGAATTGGATTTTTCATCTCCACTTTGTGCGAATTCATGATGATCAGGCCGATGTCATTTTCCCTGCTGAATTTGAGAATTTCCTGGACTCGGTTGCCGTACGAGATATGGGGGATGATTGGGACCGGTTTCCCTTCATACAGGGCAATCAGGTTTTGCATCTGTTTCTGCGCTCTTTTCTCCAGTTTGTTGTAGAAATCCTCGTATTCCGTGAAGGTAGTGTCGGCGATGATCTCGACCACATGGAGCAGATGGATGGTGCTTTTGTATTTTGACGCAAGGTTCATGGCGATTTCAAGAGGGGTGATATGTTTCTTGGAAAAATCCGTCGGGATGAGAATCTGACTAAACATGGGATGAACCTCCTGAAAAAAACGGGGAATCGAGAAAAGACCCGCTCGATAAAGGTTTCAATCATTCCGGGGAATGATCAGTTACGTCTAAACATGGGATCATGTTTTTTTATCGGATGTTCAAAAGAGCGTTGCCATCAGAATAAGTAACGATACGACAGAGCCAGTATAACCAGAGCCAGAATACTAATAAAGATCAGATGCCGCTTCTTCAGCGTGCGCGAAGCCATGATCAAGGTGCCGCAGGCCTTGCAGCGGGTCCATTCCGAAGAGAGGGCGGCCCCGCACTTGGGGCAGGGGAAGGTCGGCCGGGAAGAGGCCTCCGCTCTTTTTTTCAACCCCTTTTTGATTTCTTTACGGACATCGTAATGCCAGTCGCAGTTCGTGTTTGGACACTCTCCGCGGGGAGGGCTTTCATCCGTCCAGATAAACTGCTTTCCGCATTTCGGGCACGTGATCTTCTGCATGGGTCCCTTGTAGGTTTTTTAAAAAACTAAAAAGCGCTGTTAAAATTTACTATAACCGGCAGACCTTTTCAAGGGTTAAATATCCCGCGAATTGCCTCAAATAAAATGTTACCGAAGGAGGTGTTTCCAAGGGATCATTGACTCATAAATTGATGTTACCGAACATCGAGTTACGAAGGAGCATTTATTATGAGTCCAAGATCCAAGAGTGAT
>Ga0302246_1000338_pt1 | contig 43408 bp, 51 predicted proteins | sample AAG_UR_Trp_MG_FD_193533 | JGI IMG/M metagenome (GOLD analysis project Ga0302246, IMG submission 193533) | Enriched activated sludge microbial communities from anaerobic digester in WTTP, New Holstein, Wisconsin, United States - AAG_UR_Trp | ecosystem: Engineered > Bioreactor > Anaerobic >... | reverse complement strand
CCCACCGATACAACCACGGCCTTGCCTGCGGCCTCGGCGACAGGGATGGGCAGGATGCGGCTTGCCGCCTCGTCCCGTGCAGCCTCGGCCCCCGCCTTCGCCGCTTCCGCCCCTGCCCGCGCGGCCTCTGCGCCATCCTTCGCGGCACCTGCCGCTGTCGCGCTTCCTGCCGCAGCCCCGGCAGACGCCTGCGCCCCGGCCAGCGCGGAGTTGATGTCGTTCATTATCTGGTCGGGCCGCGTGGTCGAATCCATGCGCACCTGCACACAGCGGCCCACGGCCTCGCGCAGTTGCTGCGCCATGACGGTGAGCCTGTCCATGCCACGCTCCACCACGCGCACGTCGAACAGCCCCGTATTGGTGTACCTGTCGAGTTGTTCGAAGGGCACGTCGCGCCAGATGAGCAGCTTCGCACCTGCCGCCAGCGGCGTGGCAAGGGTCAGCGTGCCGCCCACGTCCACGCCCTGCTGCACGGTGTAGTCCGTGCCGTTGGCAAGGTCGGTCGCCACACCGCCGACGATGCGCTGCGCCCGCACCCATGCCGTGTCGTGGAACACCCACCGCACCGGAAACGCCGCCTGCGCCCCGTCGCCGCTGTAGGTATGCGGCGTGTAGTCTCGTGATACGCTCATGTTGCCTCCTAGAAATGCTTCGGACGAGGCATGACCAGCGAAAGCGGTGTGCCTTCGCCATCCTGCCATTGCTCATAGCCGCGCACGGCGGAGCGCAGACGCTGCGCGACAGGGATGCGTGCCGCCATGGAGATGATGTCACCAACAGCCCAGAACACCGTGGAAAGCGTGTCGTCGTCCCAATCACCGAACAACGCCCCTGTTCCCCGGCGGGCCTTGCCAAGCACGTCGAATCCGGCATCGAGCGAACTTCTCACCCGCGCCCCTCCGCGTGCGCCGTATTCGCCTGTCGCCAGTTCGACCAAAGGTGACCCGAACACGGGCAACCGCGCCGAAGCGAAGTCGAGCAGACTCGCCAGCCACAGCCCCGGCAACTTCTCGCGGTCGTCGTCAGAGCCGAACATGCCCCGCGCTACGGCCTGCAACAGCCACATGGCCGTGGCAGGAAGCAGCGTGTCGTAAAGCTGGAAACGGGCGTAGCCGCGCCATGAAAGCTTGCCAGCCTTGCGGGCGGCGGCATGGGTGCGCTGCCGTTGCGCGTAGAGTTCCGTCGCGGAACAGAACATGTTGAAGAGGCGGGCCGCGCCGTTGCTGCGCAGGAACGAAGAACGGGAAGAGGCGTCGAAGTCCGGGTTGCTGCGCTTCACGGCATCATCGGCGTAGCGCATGGCCTCCTCGTGCCCGGCCTTCTGCGGGTCGATGCTGCCCAGTTGCACCTCACTACCCTTCGCGCCAGCGAGTTCATCCATGCGCTTCTGATAGGCCCCAAGCCACACAGCCGTTGTGGCCACCATGTCCATGTAGACAATGGGCAACATCCCCGCCTCGACCACCTTCTCGTAGTCGATGTTCACGCCGCGAACAGTGAACGATAGACTGCGCTTCTCCGGGGCTATGCCCCGCATGAGTTGCTGCATGTCTTGGTCGATGTTCCCTGCACGCGATGCCATGTAGGGACTCACAGCCTGTATTTCGCGGATGATGCCCACGGCATCGCGCTTTGCCGTGTAGAGCTTCTTTATCCCGGCCCAGACATACTCGCGCCCTATGTCCTGCATGGCAGGGAACACCGCAGTCGACTGGAGAAGCGCGGTCTTGATGTTCCACGCCAACCCCACGTTGACGATGTACTTGCGCAGGATGTCCGCCCCCATGACGATGCCACTCTCCGCCGGAGCATCGTTGCGTACAAGGCCACGCAGGTTGGAGCGGATGGCATCGTGGTCGTGCTTCCCGAAGGCCCGCACGTATTGCTCACGCCATGCCGGTGACTGCGTGACCTTATCCACGAAGCGCACAGGTTCCGCGAAGGCGATGAACCGTGCGGCATTGTCGATGTGTTCAAGCAACACTCCGGTATCGAGCCGCACCGGCAACCCCGGAGCGCCATCGCTACGGGCCTTCGTGTGTCCCCGTTTGGCTGCCGGAGTCTGGAACAGCGCGTCGTTGCGGTTGAGTATGTCGTCGGCCTCTGTCCATGCAGCGACCTTGCCGGAGAGATGTCCGTCGTACATGACGGGGTAGTACCCGCCATTGAGGTAGAGATGCCCGAGACCAGGCAGCAAGATGCCCTTTGCCTCGACCTTGTTCGGTGCGAAGCCGTAAAGACGCTTGTGTACGGCCTCCGTCTCCGGCCACAGGCTGTCGATGACGTCCAGAATCTGCTGGATGTCCTGCCAGTCCTCACGGGTGAAGAGCCCTTGCACCTTCGGCCCCGTGATTGCGGGAGGCGTGAAGACGTTCTCGGCCGCGCCCTCCTTCTGCCGCAAGGCGAAAAGGCGCGTCGCCATGTCATCGCCAAGCATCTGGGCCACGCTCTCGTATGAGAGGTCTTGGTAGCCCGCCAGCACACGCTGCATGTTCGATTCGTTGCCCATGTTCAGGGCAAGGGCGAGGGCGTTGTCCACCGTCCAGTGGTTGCGCCCCGAGGCTGCCCACAGCGAAGGAACGGCCAGTGGCTTACCGTCGCGCCCGATGATGTGCAGCTTCTTCCCGTGCTGCTTCTCGATGTCGCGCACCCGCTGTGAAAGCCTGTCCATTATGGGGGTCAGTCTGGTTGCGAGGTCGTGGCGCAAGGCCCGCAACTTCTCCTCTCCCTCTGTGATGGCCCCGAAGAGTGCCTGCTCGTTGACTCCGGCGTGACCGTCAGGCCCGATGTTCGCATAGGCATCGGCTGCTCCGAACTGCCAGCGCAACGCCGTATGTTCTGCCCAGAACTTGTCGCGCAGGTCCTGCCATCTGCGTCGCTCTGTCCCACGCCATGCCGTTGTCGAGGCGGCCGGCAGGTCGCGCATCGATGCCGCTGCCTCATTCGCCACGGCGGTCACGCGCGCGGCCTCGGTGTTCTTCTCTGCACCGCGCGCTTCGCGGCCCATGTGTTCAAGGTGGCGCAGCAGGTTCACCACGTCGCGCAGTTCACCATGTGTCAGGTTGCGATAGTCGAGCCGCCCGTCCGGGCCGGGTTCACGCCGCGCATCCGGCCCTCTCCCGTCCAGCAGCCAGTCGGGGAACGACGGTGCCACGTCCATCGGGGCATCAGGCCCACCATGGTACGCAGCGAGAATGTCGCGCAGGGGTACGAGTGCGTCAGCAAGGTTGCGGGCCTTGGCTGATGCACCGCCTAGCCCGTAGGAGTGGAGCACGCGCCGGATGCCTTCAGCGGCCAGATTGTCCACCGCGCCCGGCTTCAACCCCGCAAGCCTGCGCCCGAGCACTTCGGCATCTTCCATCTCACGCCTCACGCGCACGGCCATGGAGCCGAGTTCGTGCGCGATACGCACCTGTTCCAGCGCGCGAAAGGCCATGCGCAGGTCACCCGAAGCCAGCGAGCGGGTTCGCTCGCCAAGAGCCTTGCGCAACGCGGCGCTGTACCTGTCGGGCCGAACGTCGCGCAACGGCGTGGAGCCAATCTCATTCGCGGCCACGGCCCGGATGTATTCACGCGGGGTGCGCAAGGCATCCACACGGGCCGCCATCGCCTCCGGCGTCTTCCAGCCCTTCTCTCGCGCCATGAGCTTCAAAAGTTCGGTGTCGACCGCTTCAAGGTATTCGCCGTAGCTGTCCCCGGCGAGGAACATATCGCCCGGGTCGGCCTCCGCATCCTCTGCGGCCAGCATCTGTTGGGCGAGGTCTTCGGTGGCACTGGCTTGCGTCTCGCGCTGGAGGCATAGCCGGTCGTACATCTCGTTCCAGAGTGTATCGGCATCCTCGAAGCCCCGTTCGTTGGCCACGTCGTCCAACGCCATGCCGCCCTTGCTGCGAACGAGGCCCGGACGACGCTTTGCCAGTTCGTTCACGGCTTCGACCCCGTAGTTCTCGACGAGGTGCGCCCGGTTCAGTCCGGGGCCGCGAGACAGGAAGGTGAGTGCCGACCAGAGAGGATGTTCCGCCACCATGCGTCGGGCTTCACGCCGATGCCCTGCCAACCGTTCGGAGCGGTCTCGCAGCGTGGCCGCGTCCATGCCCGCCTGCACGTTCTGTTCGGCCTTGTTGCGCAGGTCATCCAGACGGAGGGCTATCTCGGTATCGCCTCCGGCGGCTTCTGCAAGCTGGCTGATGAATCCCCCTTCGCCTTCGAGCATCACGGAGATGTCACGATGACGGCGCATGGCTTCGTCCGTCGCCAGCATCCTGTCGAAGACCGTGCGCACTTCGTCGGTGAGTTCCACATCGAGGTCACGACTGCGCCGATAGATGGCGGTCAGCCAACGGCGAAACGTGGCGAACAATCCGGAGAGCTTCTGCGATGGAGGAGTGCCCTCGCGCAAGTACGCCTCGAAGCCGCGCGCGGTGGCTTCGTGCCACTGCACGCGCTGCGCGTCTGTGAGGTCACCCGTCGCCGGAACCTCTGCCCACTCGCGCAATGCGGCAAGGTCCGCGCGGGCCTTTTCAAGGCCTCGCATGTGCGAAGCCAGACCACCAAGCGCAATGTCAGCCCGGCGGGCCGCACGGGTCATGTGGGCATTGTCGGCCTGTTCCGCGCTTCTCTGGATGTCGCGCAGCACCTTGCGTGCCTTGGCGATATCTTCAAGCCTCCCCTCCGTCGCTGCGACCTTGGCCCGGTCAATTTCGGCCTGTACGTTCACGGGCAACGTGCCAAGGTCGCCAAGCCTGCGGTCGAGGCTCTCAAGCATTTGCGTCGCGTCTGCCGCTGCCACGGATTCGAGGTCATCGAGAAAGATATGGCCGCTCTCGTGCGCCACGCTCGAAAGGTCGGCGCCCTTGAACAGCTGCACCAGTGCTTCGCCTTCGGAGAACGTCACGCGGGCGCGCTCACCCTGCGCAAAGCGTTCCCCCTTAATGCCCTTCCCTCCTTTGGCCTGCGAATCTGGGGCGGCCTTGCCTTCATTGCCAGCAGGCGTTATAGTTAAAGCGTATTCACCGCGTGGGGTGGAGGCGTTCTCTATAGCCCCCCCGGTGGTGGCAGAATGAGACGCCTCATTGCCTGCCCCCATTATCTGACTTTCAACATAGCCTCCCCCTTTTCGCCCCTTGCGGGCGATTTTTGTTGTCAGCTCCCCGTCATGCAGGACGAGCATGTCCCATATGTCTTTCTGTAGCTCCGCGTCGAAGTACTTCTTGATGAGGTAGGCCTTGGCCTTGCCTTCCGCCGTGGCGAATTCCACGGTGATGTCATCGTTCTTCAACGTGGTAAGCAACGTATGCACATAGCTGTCGCGCTGGACGTCACGTCCCACGAAGTGGGCATAATCCAGAGCTTCGCCTTCCTTGCGGAAGCGTAACGTCCCTTTCTCCGGGAAGAACTTGCGGACGATGGACTTGAGCATCGCAAGGTAGGCGTTCTCGTCTTCCAGCTTCAGACGTTTGACGTCCGCAGGGTGCAAGCTCTCCAGATAGGCCCGAAGTTGTTCCCTGTCCGTTAGCGACGGTTCGACACCTGTGTCCTCGAAGTCCATGCGCACAGAACGGTCGTCAGAATAGATGGACTTCTTCGCCGCCTGCGCGAAGGTGAGAACCTCTTTGCCGTCGTCCCCTGTCCCGCTCCAGCCATCGCCCTCCTCGGCTTCGATCTCGGGCACTTCACTTCCCTGCACGAACCTACGCCGCGCGAGCAGCACCACGGGGTCTACGCCATACCTTGCAGAGAATGCCCGCGCCTGTTCGGCATGAAGCGCCGCATAGCCCTGCGCCACATGGCGCGCCAACCCCGCCGCACGCAGTTCCGAGGCGATGCGCCGCTCCTCCTTCGCCACATCCGCCGTCACCTGCGCCGTACTCCGCACGCGCATGAGTCCATCTCGCATCCGCGCTTCCGGGTCATGGTCGTGCGCTTCGTCCAGCGTCATGCCTGATGGGGCCAGTCTCGCACTGGCAAGCAAGGCATCACGCTCTCCGCCAGAGGTGCGGGAGAGCACCCGCAGCGTGTCCACCTGCATCGGTGCCCCGCTTCGCCCTGCCGCCTCCAGTTCTTCCGGGGTCACTCCCAACGCCTCAAGCCGTGCGGGGTCGACGGTCTGAACCGCTGACCGCGGTGCATCCTCGCCTGCCTCGTTCTCATGCGGCACGAGGTCGCCTTGTGCGTAGCTGCGCACAGTGTCGGCATCCAGCCAGAGGTTTCCTGCCTCTTCGGGTATCAGCCCGGCAGCCACCTCCTCGAAGATGTCGGCACCGCGCCCGTGCAAACGTGACGCATCGACAGCAGCAGCGGCCTCGGCAAGCGCCGCCCCGGCCTCGACGCGAGACGATGCCGCCATGGCATCCTGTCCTATGTCGGCCATCAGTTGCGCTATCTCTCTCGCCTGTGGCGAGATGAAGGACGCGCGCGAAAGCCCCGCATCGGGACGATGCACCCGACCACCTGCCCCAAGGCCCAGAAGCGCAGCGGGGCCGATGGGGGTGAGGTCTCGCAATCCTTCAGCCATGGCCGACAGAACCTGCGGCAGGGGCTGGCCTTGCGCTATCGCTTCAATGCCGTTCTGAATGGGATTCTCGAGATATTCGGTGAGGCCTTCGGTCGCTCCTGCGCCGACCTTGGCCGCCACATCGAGGGCGGCCCCCTGCGCTCTGGCTGGCAGCTTGCCGAGCACGCGCATAGCTGCGGCACGGGATGCATCGGCAGCGGCGCTATCTGCGAAGAATGCACCTGCTCCCAATGATTCGAGGACGCCTGTCGCCATACCGAACGCCAGCGAAGCCGAGAGGGCTGTGTTGACGTCCATGCCGTCGTCACGCAGTTGTTGCCAGAATGCGCCCGCCTCCTGTGCACCGCCTGCCAGTGCCGCAAGGGGTGCGCCTCCTGCCACGTACGCGGCGATGTTCACAAGCTGTTGCACCAGCACGTCCCCGCCCTGCGTGGCGAGCCATTCGGGGTCGAGCATCAGAAGCGGCTTCTCCCATACCTGCTCGGCTGTGTAGTCGGCTTGCGGGCGTGCTGCCAGTTCCGGCAGGTCGAGCACCTCCTGATAGTGCTCCGCGCTGCCCTTGCCTACATTCTCGATGGCTCTTCCGAGAAGATGCAGGGGGTTGGCATCATCGCGGTAACCGGGCAATGCGGTTGCCAATCCTCCGGCATTCGCAGCGTACTGCACTGCACCGCCGACCATCATGGCCATCTGCCCGGCAGAGCGCCCCGCAACTGATGGCGCGCGATACGGGATATTGCCAATGGCGCGAACCGTACCCGCGAACTTGTCCAGCGCCCTCTCAAGTCCGGATAGGTGCTTCACGTCATCGTGCGCCACGAGAGACGCTTCGGTGTCTGCCAGTGCCGCGAGTGTCCTTGGCCCGGCGGCCCGCAGGTCGTCGAGCCCCGGAAGTTGCAGGACTCGTCGGGCCGCATCGCGGTTCCGTAGCGCGGCAGAGAACGGCGTCCCTGTCAGTCTCGCAGCGCGCAGGGCTTCAAGAGCGGCCTCGGGCGATACGCGCCCCGCCATGTCCAGCGCATACGCCGCGCGCATGACCGTGGCCTCGTGCTCATCTGCCACCCCTGCTTCGTTTCCGGCATCCCATGTATCGAGGCCTTCGGCGGAGGGCAGGTCGACAAGTCGCGCGTCAGTCCCGAAGAGAGGGTCGTGTGCGGTGCGCCAGCCTTGCACACTCGGTAACGATGCAAGCTCAAGCTCCGCCATGTCCGCCCGCACGTCGCCTGCATAATCGCCCGTGGCGTCCACCAGAGCACCCGACGCGGCGAGCCGTTCCACACGGTCGGACATGCCATACATGGCGTCCGGTGCGCCCAACCCGGTGAAGTCGAACATGGGCGCTTCATCCTGCCCCACTGACTGGGTTGCAGTGCTGCTGTCTTCAGCCTTCGCCCGGCTCGTTGCGGTCAGGTGTGCGTCAGGTTCGCCAAGCCCCGAAAAGTCATATTCCTGCGTCATTACTTCATCCACTTCTTGAAGTTCTTGAGGTAGAACGTCTGCACTCGTTCCGGGGTGACGGCGAATCCTCCGCTTTTAAGCACTTGTTCTATTTCACTTTTCACATCATCAGGCACAACAAGACTCACGTCTTTGCCATCCTGCATCTTTAGTCGGGCTTTCGGCCCTGTTTCCACGTCATCCCAGAACCTCCCCTTCACCCGGTAGTCGGCGAAGGTCTCAAAGAGCAGAGCGTCGGCCTTCTCGGTGGAGTCGATGCCGCGTGAAAGCAGCAACTCCTGAATGTTGCTACGTATTTCATTGTAGTTGAGCCGTTCTTCCGCAGAATGCCTACCTGCGCGGCCCTTGATTTCCTTCTTGTCCCACATCAGGTCGAACTGGCGCAGCGCATAGGCATGGGCGTTACGAACGCTCTCCTTCGTCTGCACGGTCGTCAGTTGTTCGCGGTCTGCGGCGTTGATGTAGGGGCCGAATTCACCCTCGGCGGAAAGGTCGAGTCGTTCGCCAAGCGCGATACGCCGATGAGCTTCGCTGTACTTCGCTTTGTCAGAGACGAAGAACTCGTCGGCACTGCGACGGCTTGCGGCCATGAGCCAGCCCTGATTCTCCGGCGAGGCCGAGGCGATGATGCGAGCCTTGTCCTGCGACGTCTGGGCGGCATCGAGCGCGGTCTTCAGCGTCGTGCGTTCCGCCTTCAGGGCCTCACGTTCCGCACGCGCCTCCATCGACTCGCGGAACGACCACTCGCTCTTCACATAGCTTTCAAGGGCCTGCCGCCTGTCGGGGTCTGCCTCCGTCTCGCGGATGTGGCGCACAGCCCCTACGATGTCGCCACCGAACCGTTGTGCCAGCGTCTGGCCATGCTCCAGCACATAGAGCTTGTCGGCCTGCTGCCGCACCTGCCCTGCGACCTCGTCGTACCTGTCGCCCAGCTGGGCGCGGTACTCGGTGAGCAGCCCTTCCGCCCCGGCCACATCGCCCTTGACGATGCGGGTGCGGATGGCGTTCTCCGCAAGGCTCCTGTCCACCCCGGCGAGATGCGCGGTGAGGTCGCGCCCCGGCATCAGGGCGTGGGCTTCGCGGGCATACTCGTCGCGCCGGGCACGCACCGCGCCCATGTCGTCGGTAGAGGCGGCGAACTGCACAAGCTCCGTCTCTCGCGCCGCGAGGGTGTCCTTGCGGTACAGTTCGTCCTGCTGCTGCCCATAGGCGAACCCGCGTGCGATGCTGCCTTCAGCCGCCCGCCCCGAATACCGGTCGAACATGAACAGGGCCTTGTCGTTGCCCGCGAACCGTTCGCGGTAGCGGCCCCGGTTCTCGTTGTGCCACTGCTCGAAGGCAGCCCCGGCTTCGCGGGCGTCTGCGCCCTTGTGCTTCTCGGTGAACTCGCGCTCGAAGGCGCGGGCCTCGCGTTCGTACTGGTCAGACGCGGCAAGGACGTCGGTGGCCAGCCGCAGTTCACTGCGTTCGCGCTCCTCGCGGGCGGCCTGTTCACCAAGCTGCATCCCGCCACGCAGGGCGGATGCCGCAAGGCGAGTGCCCGCCGTGCGCGTGGTGTCGAGGCTGGCGCGCTGCAAGGCCGGGCCGCCGATGTCGGGCACGGCCCCCTGTGCCTTCTGGGTGTAGATGACGAGTTGCGGCATGGTGCTCCCTCCTGGTTCTGACTAGCGGGTGCCGAGAGCTACCCGGTTCCATCCGCCCCCGACGCCGCCCGAGCGGTTGCCGTCGAAGACGTGGCCCATGCCCCCGCCTCCCTGCGCACCGCCGAACCCGCCCGCCATGGCGTAGGTGCTGAGTCCGGCCATCGTGCCCGTCACGGCCCCGGTGAGCAGACTTGTGCCAAGGCTCCCCGCCGTGCGTTTCAGCCAGTTCGCCTGCGAGTCCTGCACGTCGGCCTGCCAGTTCGAGAGTTGCGCCTTGCGTCGCGCCTCCCACCCCACCACCTCGTGGCGGTAGCGGTTCTCGCCCATGTCGTCGGCGAAGAGGTCGGCGTTGCCCAGAAGCGTGTCGAGCGCGCTGCCGCTGTCCAAGGCCACATTGCCCGACGAGAGCAGCGAGCGGTTCCGGCCTGACGTGGCCTCGTAATCGCGGCGCAGACGCGCACGCTCGCGGTCGACCTCCTCCTGTGCGGCGATGCCCTGCCTCTTCTCAAGGTCGGCCTGCTGGCGCATGGCTTCGGCATTGGCGCGGGCGACCTTGGCCTCGTAGTTCTTCTGGCCGCGTTCGGCCTCCGCCCCCATGAACGATTGCGCCCCGGCGAGAGCGCCCACGGTCAGGGCGATGACGGTTGCTGCACCCATCTTGCCTCCTAGATTTGCCCGCCCGAGGTCGCGCTCGGGTCTACGTCGTAGACGATGGCCAGCATGGTCATGGGCGTGGGGTCTGCCACACGCACCAGAACCGTGGCCTCGTCAGTCCATCCGCCGTCGATGGTCACGTCCCTGTCTCCGGTCACGAAGGCGGGGCGCGTGGGGTCTGCCGCGTCGTGGGCCAGCACGTCCCACAGGTGGTCGGGGTCTGCCCCGGCGAGCACTCCCATGCTTCGGTACAGGCGCAGACGCGCCCCCACGATCTTGCGCACGCGCGTGAGCGTCGAACCGTTCTGGGCCGGAATCTCGGGTCGGGTCGGGATGATGTCGGTGATGTACGGCAAGCCCACATGGATGACGGAGGCCGCCCGGTCGAGGGTGATGCCCCCGCCCGTGACCGTGCGCGGTGGCATGACGTAGCCGTCGGCGAGGATGGCGACCTCGCGCCCTTCGAGGTGTTCAAGCCCCGTCACCTGCGTGACCGGTGCGCCAGCATACGAAAGGCCGGCGTCCACGAAGAAGGCGTTCCCGGGCGTGGCCTCGTCGAAGAAAGGGGCCATGCGTTCGACGTAACGCCTCTCCTGACCGCCCACGATACGCCGCACGAGCATCCACACGGTGTCCGTGCCGTCTGCCGTGGCATCGCCGCCGGGAATGACGGTCACGTCCTCCACGACGCCATCTGTGTCGTGCCGGTGCCAGCCCACCACGTCGTGCTCACGCAAGAAGGTGAGCGCCGCCAGCGTGCCGTCGTCGAGCACGCACCACACGATGGAATGCGGCGACTGCTGATAGGCCCACGCACGCACCTTGCGCCCGCGCAATACACCCGTGAGCAGCGTGAGGTCGGGGGCCACATAGCCGTCACGCTCGAAGCTGTAGGTGAACTCGCGCACCACGCCGCCCCCGCGCTGCACATACAGCAGCGAATCGCCCGCACGCACGGCGGGCACGCCCTCGCTACCGCGCACCCCGTGCGACTGGAATTGCAGCGACGTGGGCGTGACAGGCCCGCCCTCCTGTCCGGAGAGCGTCCACTCGCCACCCTCCGTGCCAAGGCAGAGGGTGCGGTCGCCCTCTATCCACACGAAGCGGTTCTGGCGCTGCCCGGCGAGGGTGGCCTCGATGCCGTCGTCATCCTGCGGCGGGCGCGAGGCCGCGAGGTTCTCGAACGCCGCCGACTGCGAAAGCCACACCGTGAGCGGTCGCTTGTCAGACCCGGCGAAGCCTAGCCGCTGTTGCCAGAAGAAGACCAGGCCGGGGTACTCGCCCGCAGCCGTGAACGGGTTCTTCGCTTCGGGCACGGTGTCTTCGGTGTCGGCCCCTATGTTGCGGTCGTCGAAGAAGGTGTCGCCCCCCACGGCCCGCCCGATGAAGCCGAAGACGCCATAGCGCCGCTTGTACACCCGGTATTCGACGGCCCCCGGCACGGCGGCCCATGAGACACGCACCCAATAGGTCGAGCTCATGGCCGTGGTGGTGATGGTGCCTTCAGGCGAGGCAAGCGACTCCTCGCCCGTGGTGGCGGAGACGGCGGTCACCTTGTAGCTGTAGGTCTCGTTGCCGGGGCCGGGCGTGGCCCCCTGCGCCGCCAGCGTCAACGCGCCGGGCGCGGCCTGCGCGGGCATGAAGGTGGGCGTGGTGAAACGCCAGTCGTCGTCGGCATGACGCGAGAGCTTGCGCGGCGGATGGTTGCGGCTGGCGATGTAGATGACGTCCGCCGACTGCGCGAACCGTAGCCCCGCGATGTCCGCCGCCCCGTAGGGTGAGGCGACCTCATAGGGCTGACCGTTCTTGCTCACCAGTCCGGCGTCCATCCACACCCGCACATAGCCGGGGCCGAACTCCAGCACGCGCGACTGCGCAGCGGAGAAGACGAACGGCACCAGACGCACCGGCCCTGTGCCCTGCTCCTTGGCTGCCCCCATGAAGCGCAGCCCCGGCCTGCGGGTGACCGGCCCCTGTGCCAGCGGCACGGCGTTGCGCATGGTGAGCGCACCGGTCTGGTAGCGTATCTGGTCGGCCCGCGCCGTGAGCAAGGGCGAAATCTCGCCGCCGTTGAAGGCTTGCTGGACAGGATAGATGGTGCCCATGGTTCTTTTCCTGAATGCGGTGGTTTGAGGTTGTGTTCATCCACCCACGGCGCGGAAGTTTGTGTTCCGGCAAGGAAGCAGGCGTCGTTCGCGACGGGAGCGTACTCTCACGGTACGTGACCGGAGCGAACGGAACGGCTGACGCAGCCCGAAGGCGAAATCCCGCGCCGTGCTACCCTCGCGCCTTGATGAAGCAGCACTCGGCCCCCTCATCCAGTTCCACTTCACGACTCGTGGCTGCGTCATTGAGGCGCGCGGCATCGACCACCCACTGGTACCGGTCGAGCATGGCGCGCATCATGGCCCCGCCATCGCGGGCCAGCGGCAACGCCACTTCGGCAGCCAGCTTCGCGGCCACGGCGTCGCAGAAGTCAGGGGGCCAGAAGGTGGGGTCGGCATCGCGGGCCACGTAACGGGTGTTGCAGGGGGCGGCATCGGTGTAGATGCTCCCGCGCACCACCTCGAAGGGCAGCCCCTGTCGTGCAAGGTTCCCGTCTGCCCGCACGTCGATGACGCGCACGCAGTCGGCAGGCAGCACATAGGCGTGGGCGAAGCCGAACGGGGGCGGCGTGTCACTCTTCGAAAGTGCGGCCCACACCGTGGCGTGCGCCCACGGGTGCGCCCGTAGCACCTCGTCCACCACGTCGCGCCACGCTGCGGAACAGCGCACGGCGGAGGGTGTCTGCTGCTCGGGGCTGGCTATCTCCGTCTGACCGATGAGCCGCAGGGCCTTGTTCATGATGCCGACGATGCTGGGCATGTCTTCTCCGAAAGGGCCGGGTCACCCCGGCCCCGTTGCTGTTACTTCTTGCTGGAACCCTTGGGCCCGGACTTGCCGCCCTTGTCTGCGGCTTCCTGCCCGGCGTCCTGTCCTGCGTCGGGCTTGCCAGCGTCGTCGCCAGCCCCGGCGTCGTTTCCGGCATCGGGCACGGTGGCTGCCCCGTCTTCGGCCAGCTTCAAGGCAGCGGTCACGGGGTCGGTGGCATCGCCAACCACATCGGCCTCCGGCACCACCACGGGCGGGCCGTCCACGAGTTCGAACAGTGCAGGGTCGAGCGTTTCGGTGTCCGAGGTCTGGATGTCGCTACCGCGCAGCACGAACGTGCCGTGGCGCGTGGTGTCGACACGTGCTTTCCATATGCGCATGTCGGCCTCCCCTAGCGCGGCAGGTAGGTGGTGAACACGTCCACGGTTCCCGTGGGCGCGGTGTCGTCGGTGGTCAGCTTCACCTTGACGAAAGGCCGCACGTCAGAGGCCAGCGGCAGTACGCCGATGACCTCCCCGGCCTTGATGGTGGTCGCCCCGGCGAAGGTCTTCTTGAAGAGGACGGGCACATCGGCATAGCTGCCGTTCTGCGTGTCGCAGTCCTGCACGGTGACGGTGAGGCTCTTGCCCGACGAGAAGCCCACCTGCGTGGCGGCCACGATGGCAAGCTCAAGCGCGCCCTGCGTGTTGTGGGCGCGGATGGGGCCGCCGTTGCCGGGGGTCGAGGTGTTCACCGGAACGGCCTGCGCCTTGGCGAGGTATTCACCGTTCACGCGAAGGATGTTCTTGTACATGGTTGCTCCTTTACTGCCCCGGCGCGGCATCCCCGCACACGCCGGGGCGTTGCGGGTTAGGCGTAGGCGGGCAGGCCCGTGACGACAGCGTCGGTGCCGTCATTGAAGTTGTACGAGGTGACGATTTCGATGCCGTTCCAGTGGGTGAAGGTGCGGTCGATGTCCTTGTCTTTGGTGCCCACCTGCAGCGAGTTGCCCTTGTACTGGTTGAGCAGGTTCTTGCAGCGCTCGTGGCAGAAGAGCAGCGTGTTGCCGTTGCTCGACCCGCGCACCATGGCGATGAGGTCGTCCACCATGGCCTCGGTGGGCTTCTTGCCCTTCTGGATGTTGACGATGGCGCCCACGGTGTTGGGGTTGGCAATCTGGATGCCGAGATAGGCCTTGAGGCGCAGCCCGTAGACCAGCACGCCCTGATAGGTGCCGCCGCTGGCCTTGTAGAGAGTGCCACCGGCAATGGGCTGCACGTCGAGCATGGTGCCCTGCTTGAAGCCCTCGGGGCTGTAGAGGCCGCAGGTCTCGCCCTTCACGAAGCGCACGGCCACGAGGGAGTAGCTCCCGCCGGAGGTTCCGCCCGCGTCGATGGCCTTGCCCTTGTCGAGGGCGTAGCGCAGGAAGTTGTCATAGATGATGCGCTGTTCGGCGGTCTGTCCGCTCTTGCGCAGCACCTTGTCGATCTTCTTGGCGAAGTACTTCTCCTTGCCGCCGAACATCTGGGCGGTGTCTTCAGGGCATTCGATTTCACCGCCGAGAATGCCGAGGTCGACCTTCGTCAGCTTGGTCGCGGCATCGACCACGGGCAGGGGGGCGTTCATCTCCACAAAGCCCGCGCCCTGCACGTCCACCACTTCCTCGTAGTTGTTCCACATGGCGTGGGATGCCGCGTCGAACGGGATGCGCTTCATGATGGGGGCCTCTTCGGTGAGGGCGTCCACCTGATGCGGCTGCTTCTTCGCGAACTCCTGCGAAAGCTCATGCAACGTCTTCATGCGATTACTCCTTGCCTCCGAACACTTCCTTCATCAGGAACTGTTCGGTGCTCATGGGTTTGGTTCCACCGCCCGACGGAGAGGCCCCGCCGAGCGAATCCTCGGAGACCAGCGTGGAGAGCGCGTGCAACGCCTCGATGATGACGGGGTCGTCCGCCGCACCGATGGCGGCGAAGGCCGGGGCCAGACGCCCCTCCATCTTGCGGTCGAGCATGGTCAACGCGCCGAGGGCGGCCTGTCTGTTGGCGTCGAAGTGCGTGCCCCACCGCGAACGAAGGTCGGCTTCACCGGTGCGGAGAAGTTCCGCCTTGGCGTCTGCCACTTCCTTCAGTTGCCAGTGGGCCAGCGCCTTCGCCTGTTCCGCCGTGACGCCAAGGCGCACGCACTCCTGCTTGAAGCGGCCCTCCTGTGCGGTGTCCACCTGCGTACCTTCAGGCCAGCCGAGGTCGATGTCCTCGGGCTTCGCCGCCGGGTTGATGCCGCTACCGCGCTGGAGTGCCTGCAACGCCTCTTCCGGCGTGCCGAACCCCTTCACCGCCTCGCGCCATGCCTCGGGCATGGACTGCGACCAATGCGCCCCCTGCCCTTCGGCCCCTGCTGCCTCCGTCCCTGCGGCTTGGGCCCCGGCCTGTGTCCCGGTCGCCTGCTGTCCGCCTGCGGCCTCGCCAGATGCGGGTGTGCCAGATGCTCCCGCGCCAGCCCCGGCCCCTGCTGCGCCAGTCTCCGTTCCGGTGCCTTGTGCACCAGACTGTCCGGCAGCCATTGCCACCTGTTCCGTCTGGCTCGTCTCAACGCCCTGCGTACCGGTGTCGGTGGTTCCCTGCCCGGCTGCTGCGGCATTCATGGTCATGGTCTGTCCTCCGTGGCCACGGCACGCATGGCCCGTGAAAGGTTCAAGAAGGCATCCTCGTCCGCGAGGGCGAGGTCGTTCAGCACGTCGTCGGCAAAATCCTTGAGGGCACACTCGCGATGAATGGAACTGTTGCCGCGCCACGCGGGGCGATGCGCACCCAACCTGTCGAGCAGCACCACCAGCACCCGCTTGCCCGCCGGGGTACGCGCCACGTCGCGCAGGTCTTCGAGGTACTGGCGTGCCCGCTGGTCGGCCATGCGCCGTGCGCGAAGCTCGTCAGGGTCGGCCAACAGGTCGCCGAAGGGCGAGACGTCATCCAAAGGCATCAGGCACCACCTCCTGCAAGGTCATGGGCCAGCGTCCCCGGCCCGGTTCGCGTGCCCGCGACCTTGGCAAGGCCCTGCATGGCGGTGATGGCCTCTTGCGCCTGCGCCTCGCGAGCCTTGGCCTCGTCGCGCTGCTGGCGCATGGCGGCCACGTCCTCGTCACTGCGCACCACGCGGCCCGGTGCGCCGATGCCCTTCGCCAGTTCATCCACGGCCTGGTCCATATCCACCTTGTCGAAAACGCCGGGGTCGGCCTCGGCCAGCTGCATCACGTCCATCAGCAAGGCGCGGGTGCTCTCGGCCCCGGTCTGCCGCAACGCCTGCGCCAACGGGCTGATGTAGGAGATGTCCACCACGGCCACCTCACCAAGGGCGTCGGGCGGTGGCGGCAGCATCCCCGCCCTGTCCAGCAGGGCGAAGGTGCGGAAGATGACAGGGGTCAGCACCTTGGCCTCGTAGGCTTCGAGACTCGGCCCCATGAGTTGCAGCCGTTCGCGCTTGCGTTCGAGGTATTCGCCGTAGGTCATGTCCTTGGGGCGCAGTTCCAGCGGCATGTCGGCGAAGTAGCTGGCCATGGTCGTCTGCCTGATGCGGTCGACCACGGTCGCTATCTCCTCGCGCACCTGATTCAGGTCGATGCGCACCTCGTACAGCGGCCCTATGCCGTGCGGGTCGCCCCCCGAGACGGCGTTCTCGCCGCCGGGGTTGACGTTCAAGCGTTGCTTGAAGGATGCAGGTTTGCGCGTGGGCGGGTTGATGACCTTCTGAAGGCCCACCAGCTTCTGTTTCTCCAGTTCCTGCAACTGCTTCACGTCGGGCAGGCAGTCGTCGCCGGGGGCAGAACCGTAGAGGTCGAGCGTGTCGTCATAGGCCGCGAAGAAGTACGGCATCTCGTGGTAGCCGCTCTCCGAGAGCACGTCGTCGGCCCCGGTCGCCTCGTACATGTATGAGGCGAAGGGCATGTTCCGCGCGTCGATGCGCCCGTGCTGGCGTTCCGTGCGGGGGCGCACCACATGCACCACCTCCACGCGCTCGTGCCCCTTGTTCGTTTCGAGCAACTTCACCGTGGCAGACGTCAGCCTGTCGCGCCCGAAGCGTTGTTCCATCTGGCGGGCGGTCAGCTTGAGGCGACGCACCACGGTATCCAGCCCTCCGTCGGCATCGAGTGCCACGGCCCATGTGCCCACAGTGCAACTCTCGAAGCGGCACAGCGCCCCCTGCGAGTTGTCCTGAAAGAGCAAGAGTGGCCCGAAGGCGAGAAACTCCATGTTGCAGGCGTGGATGGCCTGATAGAAGCCGCAGGCACGCAACACGCTGTTGATGCTGGCCTCCACCGTGTCGAGCCATGCCCGCGCCCCGGTGCGTTCGTTCTGCACGTCGTCGCGCAGACTCCAGCGGAACCACGGCAGAGCCGCAGGCGTCATGCCACCGGTCATGCCAGTGGCAGCCACCTTGAGGGCGCGTGTCCCTTCGCGGTTGAGCAGCCCCTTGCCGCGCGAAGCTATGACGTCCGCACCATCCTGCCCCTCGTAGATGCCGCGCATGGGCATCAGCCATTCCGAGATGTCGCGCCATTGCGCCTCACGGCGCTTGCGCAACCCCTCGACGTGCTCCGCCACCTCGGAAAGTTCCTTGAGCAGTGCCGAGCGCATCTAGCCCCCCACCCGACCGAGCAGGCTGTTGCCGATGGTCGATGTGCTCCCCGTGGCCCCAAGGGGCGAGGTCAGCACCGTGCCCCCCGAACCCATGCGGGCACGCAGACGCCGCGCCTCATCGTCGCGCACGCGCTTCGATTCGGGTTCGGCCTCCTTCTCGCGGATGGGCGTAGGTTCCGGTGTCGGCACGTCGGGAACCGAGGGCTTGGCTTTGCCTATGCCTCCGGTCTTCCCCCCCGCGCGACAGAGGCGCACGGGGCCGAGGATGCAGACGAACAGCAGCACGCCAAGCATGGCGCAGACCATGACGAGACGCCCGAACAGGCGACGCAACGAACGGAGCACCTTCATGCGGTCTCCTCCTGTGTGAGGTCGTGAGGTGTGATGACGGAGATGATGCCGGGCACGCACCGCCCGCCGGGATGTGCGGCATTGGCCCTGTTCACAAGGCGGCACGCCCCCGGCAGACGCCCCTGCACCGTGAAGCCCAGCGCGGTGATGTACCGCAGCGCATGGCGGTAGGTCGCCGGGGTGATGCCCGCCAGCGAATCGAAGTGCCCCGTGTCGAAGGCCCAACGCACGAAGGCCAGCCCGATGCGCACGGCATCCGGCTGCCCGGCGCGGAACACACAGAAATGGGTGAGGGCACAACGCCCCGTGAATCCGGTGAGCCATGCCACGGCCACAAGGTCGCCCGCTTCGGTCTCGATGCGCACCAGCCACGCCACATCCGGCCCGGTCACGGCGTGCCAGTGGACGATGGCCGGGGCTGCCACGTCATAGAAGACCGTGGTGGCCAGTCCCTCGTCCTGCATCCGCCAGAAGGGTTCGGCGCGCAGCGCGGGCGGGTCGTCCCGCGTGACGACGCGGCAACGGTAGGAGCCAGTCATAAGGCCGGTCACGACGAGGCCCTCATGTGCCCGAGCGGGTCGTAATCGTCGAAGCCGAGCGAGGTGAGCGCGCCCGCATGGGGGTCGTTGGGCATCCCGCCCACGCTGGCGGCGTAGTCGTCCTCGTCGGGGAAGACGGCCCCTAGCGCCTCGTCCACCTGCCGGGCGAGGCAGTCGAGCATGTCGTCATGCCCGCATACCGGAAAGGCGAGATACTCCTCCTGCACGAACTCCCCGGTCAGGTCACGCCACCGCCCTTCCACATCGCGGTACGACATGCGCCCCGGCAGGAATATGCGCCCCTGTTCGAACAGCGGCACCAGACGCCGGATGCGGTCGGCCTTGGGCATGGCCCCGCCAAGTTCTACGATGTCGAAGTGGTATCCCGTCCTGTCCTGCTCACCCCTGATGTGCTCCACGTCTGCCTGAAGGCCGTACCGCTCGTACCCCACGCACAGCGGACGATGCGCCCGCACCAGCCGGAACAGTTCGCGCGTGCGTTCGGCGAGGTTCAGCCTGTCGCGCACCCCTTCGATGACGTAGCGGTGCCCGTCCGCGCCGAAGCCCACCACCCACATGACGGTGTAGTCCGCAGCGGCCTTCTTGCTGTGCGCCGGGTCGACGATGATGTAGCGGTTCATGCGCTCGCACAGGTCGCGCGAAGGCTCCCAGTAGCGCAGCCATTCGGCCGTGAAGCCTGCCGCGTCGTCGGCCTTGGGGTTCTGGAGCATCTGGCAGCCGAAGATGTACGGCCCCATGTCGCGCCGTTTCGCCGCCAATGCTTCCGGAGAGAGAAAGTGAGGTAGCCCCGTGACCGAACCGTCCACGGTGGCGGGATAGATACGCGGCACCGCCGTCTCGCGGTCGAGGATGTCCTTGTAGGTGTCGCTGAAGTGGTAGCGCGTGCCGATGAAACGCCTGCGGCCGCCATGCGCCCCGAGGTTGTACGACACCGCAAGGGCGTCTGTGGTCTTCCTTATCTGGTCAGGCGTGGTCACGGACTCGGGCGTCACCACGTCGTCATAGACCAGCAGCGAGAAGTGCTTGCCGATGGGCTGCCCGTCCACCAGCCCCCACGCCTCGACGGTGGCCTCCTTGGGGTTGCTCGCACGCTTCACCACGATGCCGCCGTCCAGCGACCATTGCGGTGCATCGGTGCGCGGGTTGTCCCACAGCACGTCGGGGTAGGCAGCGCGAAGCACCGGGTTCTCTTCGAACTCGCGCTTTATCTGCTGCAAGAAGGCCTTCGCCCCTGGCCTGCTATGCGAGAAGATGCCCACCGTGATGTCCGGCGTGCAGAGGATGTCCTGAATGGTCAGGGCGAAGGTGATGATGGTCGACTTGTAGTGCTCGCGTGCCCACAGGTCGAGATGCCCGTCGGGCGAGGCCGCCACCTCGCGGCATCGGGCGAAGCACCAGTCGTTGTCAGCGTCCTTGCGCTTGAGAAGCACCACAAGCAGAAAGAACAGGTCTAGCCTGCCCAACTCCGCCAGCGTGGCAAGCACCACCTGTGCCCCATGCCTGTTGGCTTCGGTCAGTATGGCGCCATACCGGGCATGTGCTTCGGCCCTGCTGGCGAATGGCACCCGTCTCCTGTGCTTATCGCCCTGCATCGTCTCCCTCCGACACGCCCTCGCTGGGCATATACCCGCTGATGGCCTCCACCACGGCAGGCGGCAGGGTGTGGCGCACGTCCACCTCTCCGGTGTGGCGCACCTCCTGCCTGTCGCGCCAGCGTTCCGGGTCGCGGTTGGCAAGCCAGTAGCGGGCGGCCCCGGTGTCGGGGGCCACATGCTTCGTCACCGCCTTGGTCACGCGCAGTTCAGGCCCCACCAGACGCGGTGCACCCTCTCCCGGCACCACCACGAGCACAGGTTCCTTCGTCACCTCCACCACCTTGTAGCCCTTGGCCCGCTTGAGCAACGCGGCCTCCACCTCGCACGAGTCGTAGGCATCGCGCCCCTTGCGGCACGCCTCCGCGAACTCCGGGTGTTCCTTGCGCCACCGCGTGAGGGTCGAACCGTCCACGCCGAAGAGCCGCGCCAGCTGGCGGTCGGTCATGCCGCTCATGGCGATGGCCTCGCGTGCCTGCATGGCATAGGCGGCGTTGTAGCGACTGGGCCGACCACGACGCACCGCGACACGCGCAGAAGCCTGCGCCCCTGCCGTGTCTGCCTTGGTCTTGCGTGTGGTCTTGGTGGTGGTCATGGTCTCTTCGTTTCATCCCCTGCCCCGCACCGGGGGCCACTGAAAGTCCGGTTGCCGCCGCCCGCCGTGGAGCGGACGAGGCGGGAGCTACCCGCCGGGTGAACCGGCCCCGGCAACCGAGGTTCGACTATCGGGCTAGCGTGCCCCCATGAAGGGAAGGAGTTTCGCAGCAAGCCCACCGGCGACTCCGGCGGCTGCCATGAGCGCGGTCAGCACCAGCTTGCCGCCCTTGCGCTGCTGTTCGGCGTCTTCGAGGGCACTCACGCGCACGTCCAGCGCATCGAGCCGCTGGCCCCTGATGACGCACCGCTCGGCAAGCATGGCCTTGATGACGGCGATGTCGGCCTCTATGCGGGCCAGCCTCTGCTCGTCGGTCACGTTCATATCCCCAGCCCGAGCATCCCCAGCAGGATGCGGCCGATGAGGGCCATCTCCTCCGAGGCGTAGCCGAACCAGCCCACCGAGGGGAAAAGGGCCACGAGAATGGGGCGCACGATGACCTGCCACGCCAGTGCCACGCCGCACAGAAGCCCCACCACCGACCGCCACGAACGGACGAATCCGATGACGCCGCCTTGCGACGACTGCACTTCGGCGGTGTTGGTCGCCTGCTGGCCCATGAGCCGCTCGTGCTCCTGCTGCCGTTCGGCGCGGCGGTTGGGCAGCATGTCGGCCACACGGTCGACCACGCGGCCCGCAAGCCCTCCGGTTAGAATGTCGAGCCAGCCCATCACGCCCGCCCGAGGGCCATGTCGCAGCCCCGGCCCACCGTCGCGGAGTCGTAGGGGTGCTGCCCGTTCTCGTGCCTGATGATGCAGGCCACCAGCGCAGGCAGCACACGTGCCACGTCCACGGCTTCGTCAGGTCGCACGCCAAGCCTGTCGGCCACGTGCATGACGTAGGCGTCGGTGTCGTTCTCGGAAGGTGGTGCCCAGCGCGTGATGATCTGGCGTATGGTCTTGAGACCGTGCTTGCGCTGGTAGTTCAGCAGAATGACGCCCATGGCACGGATGCCGTACTCAGGGGTCGAGAAGGTGCAGAAGTCGGGGTCTGGCTGCTCCGGCGTCAGTCCTTTCCACGAGTCGCCGTGTCTGATGTTGCCGGGGTTGTTGTTCCTGATGCCTCTGGGGATTCGCTGGATGGCCATGCGCACTGCTCCGCGTTGTCCCCTCCGGCGCGGGAGGCCGCTGCCCGGCCCACCCGGTAAGCGACCTCCCACGCACTGCCTTGGCGCATCTGAGGGGAGGACTCCGATACGCGAACACCCTACCCCCTGCTTTTCTGCCAATCCGTCAGGGGATAGGCAGGGCACGTCTGGGGATAGGCAGGGCACGCCTACAGCTACTTGACAGGGTTCGACCGCCCGCCTAGTTTAACGGAGAACAGTAGATGCAAAACGGTAAACGCAGGACGGTAGATGATAGCGTCATTCCGCTGTAAGGAGACCCGAAGCCTTTTCGACGGCGGCACGAGCCGTCGCTTTCAGGCGTTCTCCGCAGTGGCCCTGCGCAAGCTCGACATGCTCGATGCGGCGGTAAGCCTGGACGACCTGCGCATTCCCCCCGCGAACCGGCTCGAAGCCCTCAAGGGCGACAGGCAGGGGCAACACAGCATCCGCATCAACGACCAGTGGCGTGTGTGCTTTGTCTGGCGCGATGGCGCACCGCATGACGTGGAAATCGTCGACTACCACTAGGAGGCCCCCATGCGCATTCGCACCCACCCGGGCGAAGTCCTGAACGAAGAGTTCCTCAAGCCGCTTGGCGTCACCGCCCATGCTCTGGCAGTGGCCCTTGGCGTACCGGCCACCCGCATCGCAGACATCGTGCACCAGCGGCGCGGCGTCTCTGCGGATACGGCAGCCCGCCTCGCGCGCTTCTTCGGCACCAGTGCGGCATTCTGGATGAACCTTCAGTCGGCCTATGACCTTTCCATCGTCGAGCGCGACAAGGGGGCCGACCTCTCGCACATCCGCCCGCACGCCAGCGTGGGCACTTCCCTCTCGTGCTGAGGCCTCTCTTCCACGCCCTCTGCTGACGCCTCGTGCTGGCGCTCCCGACGCCCGACTTGCTCCCCGTTCCAATGCCCCGTCTCCACGGGGCTTTTCTTCACCCGCCCTCATCCCTCTGCATTTCCATTTTGCACGCAATCAAGCATAACAATTTGGAATAATTGAAAGAAAACCGCAGAAAAATTGCTGAATAATTGCATATCACAACAGCCTGATATGCTTGACCCTCGTGCCTCTCTGTCATCCTTCAAGCGGTCGCGTCGTCCTTTCAGCCTCACGAGCATGAACTTTCCGTGGAATGTGGCCCTCGCTGTTCCTGACCGCTTCGCGCAGTGCCAATAGCCCAACGCCAGACACCAGAAAGCCCCGCTCAGACGGGGCTTCTTCATCACCAGCACACAAGGCAGATAGCCCTGTTGCACTACCGCATCCCCCGCCAGCCTCCTTGACCGCCCGACATTTTGTCATTACACATTTTGCATGGATTTCGAGTGGGACGAGAACAAGCGTAGCGCCAACATCGCGAAACACGGCATCGACTTCATCGACGCCGCACTCATGCTGGCAGACTCGCCCCTCATGGCCGAAGACGCCCGCAAAGACTACGGCGAGCGACGCTGTCACGCGGTGGGAGAGGTCAACGGTTTTATCCTGCACGTCACCTTCACCATGCGCGGCCAGACGTTCCGCATCATTTCCGCCCGGCGCGCCAATGCTCGCGAAAGGAGGAACTATGAAGAAAAAGCCTGATGAGACCACCACCCGGCTTTCCCTTGCCGAACTGCGCAAGCAGCCCTCCCGCACCGACTGGCAGCGCGTTGCAGCCCTCACGGATGCAGAGATTACCGCAGCCGCCGAAAGCGACCCCGACGCCCTCCCCCTCGACGATGCCTTCTTTGAAGTGGCGCGGCGCATGCCGCCCGCCCAGCTAGGTGCTCGCGAGCGTAGACCGCAAGTCACCCTCCGCGTCGATGCAGAGGTGCTCGCGTGGTACAAGTCACTCGGCAAGGGCTACCAGTCGAAAATGAACGCGGTGCTCAAAGCCTATGTACGTACGCACACCGACCAGCTTCGTACCGACCAGCCCGAACCGCGCGAACAGGATGCCCGAAGCTGACGCACACTGCCCCCAAAAACAGAAAGCCCCGCGCAAGCGGGGCTTCTTCATACTGGCACAAGCAGAACATGAGAGGGTCTCAGACAGCGAGGTCAAGCGGCAGGTCAGAGATGTCTTTGAGCCGATTACCCTCGACCATGACCGCCAGCAGATCCGCGGCATCATCAAAGGCGAGCGCACTCAGTGTTTCTTGCAGTTCATGCAGGGCGAAATGGTACACACAGTCGATGTCTCCGGTGCCCAAGGCTATAGACGCCAGACGGCTTGGCGTGGGTTCTGCCGTGACGACCACGATGTGGGGCAACCGTCCCTTGCGGTTACGCACAAGATTTAGCGCCTCCGAGCGGGCATTCTGGGCGCGGTCGCTACGAATTGTCCATTTACATGAAATGCTTGCATGCAACAGGGGCAAGCCGCCATTCTGCTTGCGCAGGCTCGCACGCGTACTCACGCTGTCGTCGACAAGAAACGCGGGAGCATTGATCGTATCATCGCTTTCGGTATCGCGCACGACCACAATGTCCGGTGTGATGGTGTAGTCGCTGCCCAGTGCTGCGGCTAGCGCAGGGTCATTTTTTGCGGCACGGTCAAGCGCCACAAGATGGGCATATTGTTCATAACGCGCAATCTCAAGCCGATTGCGACCACATACTTGGTGGACGTCCCATGTTCCAGGGCGAAGGTGGCCCAGTTTGAGAAAGGTCTTGCGCACAAAGTCTGCACAGATTCCTTCGAACTGGTTGCCGGAGGTCTGTCCCGCAATCCGCTCACCGATGGTCTCAGCCTTGAGCCGTTCGGCAATACCCTTGGCTATCGCCTTGCTGGTTGTGTTGCTACTGTCCGCATTGCTCACGACACCGGCCTGGTTGATGGTCAGGGTCGATTCGAGCAACGCAGCATGGAACGCCTTGCGGGCTTCCAGAAATGCCGCAGGAGATGTCATCATGCCACCTTGAAGATGCGTTGCGCCGACAGCGCAGCAAAGATTTGCCGACCGACAGCCGCAGCCACCGGCGGCGGAAAGGCATTGCCGATCTGACGATAGGTTGCTGTCTTACGACCTACAAACTGCCAGTCATCAGGAAAGCCCTGAATTCGTGCTGTCATGCGTGGCGTCAGTCGAGGCATCCCCACAAAGTCACGCGGCGGTGCGTCGTCCCACAAACCCATGCCATCAACACCAAGAGCGGCCCATGCGCGTTTTGCGCGGGTCGGCCCCAGGTCGGGGCCGCCATGCTTCTTGGAGCCGCCGACAAGCGTCGGCGCAATTGTGCTGGCCTGCTCGCGCCACCTGTCGGCGCCACGCCAACCGTTGGCCTTCATCAGGTCATGCAGCAGTTCGCCCACTGTGGGCGGCTCGGCCTTGCGCGGCTCCGGCCATGAAAAGTCCGCAGCCAGTTCCTTGCGGATGCCTACGAACACCACACGCGGACGGAGTTGTGACACGCCGTAATCCGATGCGTTGAGCAGTTTCCAGCCGGGAACATACCCCAGCTTCTTCAGCTGTTTTTCAACCTTATTCCGGTAGTCCTCAAAGACCGCATCCAGCAGACCTCGCACATTTTCGAGCATCACAGCCTGAGGTCTGCACTCGTCAACAAGACGGATCGCTTCGGGAAACAGATCACGTTCGTCCTTGGCACCAAGCTGCTTGCCAGCCTTGGAAAAAGGCGGGCACGGTACGCCACCGGCAACGAGGTCTAGGCCCTTGTATGGAGTGCCGCAAAACTCGCGCAAGTCGCCCGTTATAACATTCCATCCCGGACGATTGAGTCTCAGCGTCGCACACGCTGCTTGCTCCAGTTCAATCAATGCTTCGTGATCGAAGCCCGCCGTTTCCAGACCAAGGGCTTGGCCTCCCGCACCTGCACACATTTCTAATGAACTGAACATGAATGACCTTCCCACAGTATAATCCTGTTTTCTGATATAACGGCAACATCTGGAAAGCAACAGCCAGAGATGAGGCTCTCCTCAATGCCCGTGTCCGCCTCAACCCCCAAACGCCACCCTCCCCCCAAAAACAGAAAGCCCCGCTCAAGCGGGGCTTCTTCATGACCGACACACGCGTTACCGTAAGCCTCACCGCCCCCCCCGCCTACCCCCCAACTCCCGCAGCCACCCAGCGTTCAAGCTGCGTCGCCGTGGTCACGGGTCTGCCGCCGATGTAGCGCACCGGAAGGGCCGCCTCGGTGATGAGCGGCTTCAGCACCTTGCGGGTCATGCCCGTGGCCTGTTCAATCTCTTCCCAGCCCACCAGCCACACCCGTGGCACGCGCGCCTCTCGTGCGTCGTGCGTCGCCGTCGTCTCATACATGACTAGCCTTCCTCGATGCCCACGACCCGCGTCGCCTCGATGAACGCGCGTAGCTGTTCGGCCTCCACGCGGTAAAGCGGTTTGCGCACCGTCCCCACGTTGCTGGCCACCAGTTGCCCGGTGCGGATGAGTACCCGCACCCGCTTGGCGTCCAGCGCCAGCGCACGTCCCACCTGCCTAACCGTGAGCATGGTTTCCATGCAGCACCTCCCCGATATGCAGTACGGCAGCCCGCACCCTTTCGTTGCGGAACGCGAGATAGGCCGTGGTGCTCTTGGGGTCTGCGTGCCCCAACGCCTTGACCACCTCGTAGAACGGGTCGACGGGTTCGCCCGACGCCACCCGCGCCAGCATGAACTCGTAGACCATGTTGGCGAAGGTCTTGCGCAGGGCATGGCACCCCACCTTGCCCACGATGCCCACCGACCCGAACGCCTCCTGCAGGATGCGCCACGCCGTCTCGCGGCGTATGGGCCGGTTGCGGGCGTTGCGCGACCGAAAGAGAAAGGTGTCCACATGCCACCACCCGGCAGCGTGCAGCGCGTCAATCTGCCGCCATATGGCCTGACGCGCCACGGGCGCGAGATACACGGTGCGCCCCTCGCGCTTGCCCTTCATGGCCCTGCGCGGCACAGCCACCTCACGCACCACCAGCCCGCCGCGCACCACATCTCGAATGCGAAGCGACAGCATCTCCGAGATGCGGAACCCCGCGTTCACGCCCAGCACGAACAGGCAGTGGTTGCGCACGGCGTGGTAGCCCCCGAAGGCACGGGATGCCCGGCGCACCTCGTCCAGCGTCAGCGGTCGGCAGCCCTTCATGCCCGCGTCTCCTCGTCACGAATCAGGCGGGCCAGGCGCTCCAGTTTCGCGCGTTTCTCCTCGTCCACCAGCCCGTCACCGAACATCAGCCGCATCTGGGCGCACATGATTTCCACGTCAGCTATCTCTGACGCGACCTCCTGCGCCGTCCTGCGCCCCTCGATGTACTGCAACGTGCCGCTCGCGAGTTCGCCGCACTCCTCGCAGCATTTGAGCATCTGCCGCAACTCGCCGAACCGCGCCACGGCCTCGGCATAAATCAGCACTGCGCCGTTCACTGCACCCACGACGGCCTCCGGCCCTCTGGGTTCGTCCCAACCGAACGGACTGTCAGGCTCAGGAAAACACGAGGCATGGCGGCATATGCGGCACCGTATCCAGCCGCCGTGGACAAAATCCAGCGGATTCAATGGTGCCCCACAGTGGGGGCACGTAACGCCCCCCCTCACTGCACCCACGACGGCCTCCGCCCTTCGTTCAGCGCAGCCCGCAACTCGCGCACCCGCGCAAGGTTGCGTTCGCGCATCTCGTCGGTGATTTCCATCGGCTCATCCCCGGTACGCTGCTGGTCGAGTTGCGCCCGCACCACCGCCATGCGCCGCGCCTCCTGCAACCGCTCGTGCGCTGTGCGAATGTCCGCGCTCGTGGGCCAGAACCGCGAATGTGCCCGTGCATCGTCCACCGCGTCGTCGAACTCGCCGCAGGTCATGGCCCGGCAGTCCTTGGCGTAGTCTTCCGCCAGCACGTCGATGCTCTCGATCTGCCGCGACCGCGGATAATGCAGTGCCAGCCGCACCAGCGCGGCCCGCACATGTGCGGCGGTCAGTTTCAGTTCTCTGGCGTTCATGCGCGCACCTCCTTCTGCTTGCGGGCCTCCTCCAGCAACCGCGAATACGTATCCGGCTCTCGCCCGGCGTCAGATGCCGCAGCCTGCACCTCGTCCACGTCCGGCGACTTGAGCCACCACCGTTCGGCAAGGAACCGCTTCAGCCCCGGCGCATAGCCACGCTTCCAGCGCGGTGTCTCGCCCCACTCCTCGATGGCCTGTGTGATGCGTGCCAGCCCCGGCCACACCCGCCCGGCGCGGAGCATCTTGTACGCATCGTGCCCGGCAAGCGGAGCCTCGCAGCGGGCAAGACGGTCGTACAACTCGCGCAGTTCGAGAAACTCCATGCTCGCGTCCAGCGTACCTTCGAGCACGTCGGGCGCTTCCGGAAGCCCCCTGCCGCCCACCCACTCTTCGGCCTCATGGTGTTCAGGGCAAAGCCCGTCCCCACCCTCGGGCACGTCCACACGCGCCCGCGCGCGACCTTCGTTCACTGTACTACCTTGGGGTGTAGTATTCTTACTTCTTAACTTCTTAGGAGAAGGAAGAGGGGTTGACGAACCGTTCCACGCTTTTTCGACGCAATCCAACGCTCCGTTGCTACGGGCGTCAACGTCGTCCAACGCTTCGTTGCGATTCGTTTCCGTGCGGTTGAGCTTGCGCTGCCTACGTGCTTCGGCTGAGGCCTTCCCTGCTACCGAAGCCGCGACCCTCCGCGCCTCACTGCCTGAAACCCACGGGTTGTGCTCCTCCCAGTCATGCAGGCGAAGCCCCTCCGCATCTTCGTCAATCCACAGGCCAAGGCAGGTGGCAAAGAAGCTCCCCTCTTCCCCCTCCCATCCAGCGGCTAGCTCCACGTCTTCACCATCCATACCCCGCAAGTTGCCATCAGGCCGATTCTGCGCCGCCCATATCCAAAGGACTTGAAGAGCCATCACGCCCTCAAGACCTAATCGCCTGATTGTCTTCTTTGTCTTCGGGTGTTGCCAGAAACCGACGGAAATGCGTATGTCCGTATTCACTGTTTTGAACTCCTCGCCATAACTCAACACCAAGGAAATCTCATGCCGGAAACAAAACTCGAACTGCCACACAGACCCGCAACGACCATCACCTACGAAGATGACTGGGTGTATATCCAGCAAACGGGCGTATCAGGAGACGTTGATCGCGTCGCACTGCATTCGGATGACCTTCAAACCATCATTGATTTTCTATGCGACATAGCTGGCATTGGAGACTCTCGCCCCTAGCTGGCACTCTCCTTGCGTTGCCGTTGCTGGCCCTGCCTGTCCGCAGGGCCTTTTTGCTGGCCTACTTCACAGTCCCCCCGGCACGGCCTGTTCCCCCACGCCCACCCGCGCGGGCATCGGCCTAGCCCCTCCGGGCTTGTGGCCTGTCTGAAATGCGGGCAGTCACGATGCCTCATGCCCATGCAACCGCACCCACTCCGTGCGGTACTTGGCGCACGTCTGTTCGCATTCGCGCATGTGGTCTTCCATGAGGGCCGCGACCGTGCGCGGATGCGCCGGGTGCCTGCCTTCCAGTGTTCGCACCGCTTCGTGCAGCCGTAGCAACGTGGGGTAGTCGTCCAGGCATTCGGCCTCGCACGTCTCCCGGTCGGGGGGCGCTTCGCCCACGGGCACGGCCTTCATGCCCAGCGGTTCCAGCAGATAGCCCACCGCCATACGCACCGCCTCTTCCGCCCCTGCCTCCACCCCACGCGCCAGCAGCAGACGCACCCGGTCTAGCGGGTTGCGTTCTGCGTCGTCAGAGATGTCGGGGTTGCGGCAGTAACGGCCTATCTGGTTGTGGCCCACAGAGAAGATGCGCTGCATTCCCGCAAGGCCGAGGGCATCGCGCAGTGCAGCCATCACCTCCCACGACCGCGCCGGAGGCAGAACCGGGGGGCGAGGCGAGGTCATTCCACCCTCGCCACAGAGGGCATGGTGGGTGATGCTGGAGGGGACGGGGGCCACAGGTCGGGACGAAGCGAACTACGCGGAATGCCCAGCTTCTGCTCATACCTCAAGGCCGATTCCGGCGAGATGGAACGTTCACCACGGATGTGACGCCTGACGGTTATGTAGGGGAACCCCGTGTTAGCTGCGGCTTCCGATATGCTGAGCCCAAGAGAACGGAGGTGGTAGAAGAGTGCGTTCATGGGCAAGAATGTTACCTGTGGGTAAAATAATGGTCAACAAAGTTTCCCTCCTGTCACAGGACTCACCTCTTCCCATGTGGTACACGGCAAGCATGGGATTCTATGACGATTTTCTTATAGGCTTGGAGCGCGCGGCGACTGTCACTTACAAGAATCCGCATCAGCTCGCTCTGGCTTTGGGTGTTGAGACGAACCTGATTACTCGTTGGCTCAAACGGGATCGCATCCCCAAAGCCGAAACGATGGGTAAAGTGCTCGACGCTCTTGGTGCGCGCATTGTCTTCCCTGACGCCGCAGCAGTGGGATACAGCCCCTCAGTCTTTGACATAGCCCTTGCCGAAGTGCTGGACAGCTTTCTCTCCGTCCACAACCTCACGCACGAAAAAGCCGCTTCAAGCCTCTGGCCTGAAACGGCGAACGGTGCTGCCAAACTAGGGCGCATACTCACTGCGAAAGAGCCACTCACCCCTGAAGTGCTCATGCAGCTGTGCTTGCTGATGGAAGAAGACCCCGGCAAACTGCTGCGCCTTGCCCGTGAACGCGTCCAGCCGGAAGGTGAGCAAATATCCGGCAACGCCAAGTCCGCTTAACGCTCATCAAGGGCGGGGCAAAGTCAAAGCCACATCGGAAACGCCCTATTCTGCGCTTGATGAAGCGAGATCCAGAAATATATTGAAAGTCGTTGCTTTCCGGGCAGCGGCTTTTTCTGCTTTGAGTCACCACCGCCTACGTCCCCCCATCCTGCCAGTGTAATAGACGCCTCACGTCAGTAGGACTTTTCTTTTTTATCGCGCTTTGATACAGGTTTAGCTATGCTATGTGCCAACCCTTAGGCTCTCCGCACGCACAGAGCGCAAACGGTCTAAGCGTTATATCAGCCGCAATGCTCCGAGTTCGTTTCGCGGTGGGCACGGCTCAAGCATTACTTGGTACCGGCTTGAGAGATTCAACAGGCTGAACCTGTAGATAGCATGAAACCGCTAGCGAGGGAGGAAAAACCATGCAACAACCAGACTACAGTTCATGGGAAAAACGCAAACTCTCAATAGAGCAACTTCGCCTAGACAAGCTGAATCCAAGACTCCCTCTTGCTTCACCCAATTTGCAACAAAACAAAATTCGAGACTACTTGGTCAATAATGAGGATGTCCTTGATATTGCCAAAAAGATAAGCATTGAAGGTTTTATTCCGTTCGACCCTATCTATGCAATAAAAGATGCACATCACTTCACTGTTGTTGAAGGGAATAGGCGAATTTGCGCGCTTCAACTCCTGCATTCTCCAGAAAAAGCTCCTGCCACAAAACAATACCTATTCCGCTCATATGCAAAAAAAGTAAATCTTGAAGAACTTGAGAAAATTCAAATCATCATAGCTCCATCAAGAAATGCAGTAAGAAAAATAATATATTCCCGCCATGCCAAGTCTGGCATGAGAGATTGGCAAAGACAGCAAAAAAATAGATTTGTTGCAAGTGCCATTATGGACGGAACTTCAATAGAAGAGATTGCTAGCGAGCTTGGTGAACCGTTATCTGAAATCCAGACAGCAGTTCTTGAGCTACTGCTTCAGGAGATGTTCACAGAGATAGGTCTTTCTACCGAACATGAGAGCGAAGCACTATCGCAGAAATTCAACCTGTCCACATTCTCTCGCGTCATCAACACTGCAAAATTTAAAGAGGCAACAGGCATCAGAATCATAGAAGCTACGCTCAAAACAGATATGGACGAGTCCCTATTCAAGCGAATCATTCGGCAGATTGTTGAAGATTTGCTAGAGGAGAGGAAAGACTCCAGAAATCTAGGTGGCGTTGCCGAACGTAATGAATACATAGACGCTATCATCAGTGCCGCCAAAGAAGATCAAGCACAAGCCAACGACGACAAACAGTCTATCACTCCGTATGAATATGCCCCTTTCAAAAACCGCATAGCATCTGGTACAAAACCAGAGCAGATACGCGAACCCCGCCCGCGTAAAACGACGGAACGACTGATACCCACGGCAAAAGATTACCGGACAGGCTGCACAAAACTCGACATTCTCTTGGAGCAAGGCAAAAAAATGCCCGCATCTAGCTACACTGTTGCGGGTGCAATGCTCTTGCGAGTTATATTAGAACTTGGCACACTACGAATATTTGACATGCACGGCGAGCTTGACAGGGCTCAGAAAGAGAATGGAAGACCACACGAGCTTTCAAAGAATCTTGAAGCGTTGACCAAAAGGCAACGCTGGTTTGCAAATGAAACAACAAGAACGGATATTGAAGCATTCATTGCAAAGGATAATAAGACTTTTTTGCACCTCGACAGGCTCAACCGATACGCACATGGGAAATATACAATTCCTGACAAAGAGACCTTGCAGTCCCTCTGGCTCATCATCGAGCCAATAATAGACATGTGCGAGGAAAAATAGGCGTCATAAAGCGCATGAAACAGAGGCTCTTGGCTTGACCGTTCCATAACGTGGCATGATTTTTTCGTCAGGCAGTACAAGGTGGGGAGGCGAAATCAACAATTCTCTCCCCTTCCTCTTATTGTGTGCAAAATAATTCAAAGAAAACTCTGTAATACGGCATGGGGCATACATATCACGTATGGAGTCGTGATCATCATAGGTCATCACCCACGAAAGGCCTGTCTCAGAACACATAAAACGCGCCAATCTCGCATGGTCATCATGCCGATAAGCATTTAAATACAACTCTTGACCATAGTTATAGTAAGGCGGGTCGAGATATACAAAAGAACTTCCGCTCACAGCAGATATATCTTCTCTAAGAAAATCTATGGCGTCCTTACATTTTACAACAATATCCGAACGTCTTTTTGCCACAGCAGCAATGCGCCTAGACAATCCTTCCCTATTGAATCTTGCGTCTATCAGCCATTTACCAGTCTGCTTTATGCCTCCAATAGGGTTAGCTCTGAGAATGCCAGACCTGTTACACCTATTCAGAAAAAAAGCAGCGAAGCCAAGTTCTTCTATCGAGTGGTCTTCTCTGTTCAGAAAAACATTCTTTTGGATTTTCCACTCTTCTAGTGTCACAGAAACATCGTTGACTTTTTGCAAAAAGTCATCGGTGCGATTTAGCACCGACCACCAAAACGCATAAATTGCGGAATCAGAATCATTGATTATAAGATTGCTGACATATCCACCCAACAACAGATTGAGGCCCGCACCTGCACCGCCTGCAAAGGGCTCAACATAAGTCTCGCCTAGCAGACTATTGCGCTCGAGCACAGCGGCGAGAAAAGAGGTCAGCGCCGACTTCCCACCGGGGTAACGTAAAGGACTTGCGGTAATGGCCATTCCTTAACTTTATAATTCTTGTTCATCCCAGTCAATCACCCAATCTGGCGCAAACACCAAGCCCCGCAAGGCTTTCAGTCATTTCCCATCTCGCTCCGGCGGGGCTTTCCTCTTCCTATTCCTGCTGCGATTTTACTAAATCGCCTTTCTTGTATATCCATATCTGCACATCATCTATGACAGGTGCTCCTATGGGTATTTCCGCACTCTTCCTGTTCTGTCTCATTCTTGGTGGCGGCTTCTACGCCGGGGTTCAGTGGCAACAACAGCGCACACCTCCCCGTGTGCCCCCCGCGCAGCCTACGCCCCCTTCATACTCACCCCCACCCTACCTCGAAGACCAACCGACCCCGCGCCGACAGCCAGCCCGACGCAAGGCAGACTGGCCAGCCTCTTCTAGCCGTCAAACAGAACCAGAACGCTACGAGGCCAAGCTGCGAAGCGACCCTGTGTTGCTCAACACACTCAAGGCCGAACTCATGGCACGAGAGCACCACCTCATGCGGCTGCTCAACAACTTCATCGAGGGCAACACAGGCCAGCACATGCAGGCCGACCCGTTCTACCTCTACCCAGAGATTGCCAGCACCAGCCCGGAAGACTTCCTCAACACGCTGGGCACACGCCTTCAGCACACCAACTTCCCCGACCTAGCCGACGACGGTAAGGGGTGGGTCTATGTTCTTGCAAACTATGCCATGCCCGGTGTGGTCAAAATCGGCTATTCCACAAAGCCAGCCCTACGCGCCGCAGAGCTATCCGTCTTGCGCACCGTAGATGAGAACGGGCTTAGCGTGACCAACCGGACATCACTCCCCCGCCCCTTCAAGCTCCAATTCTGTGTGTTGCGCCCTAACGCTCGCGCTTCAGAGCAATACATCCATGAACTGCTCGCCCCCTACAACATACGGGAAGAAGGAGGTATGGCAGGTACGGAGTTCTTCGCCCTGTCAGTAGAGCAAGCTTACGACGCGCTCTACTACACCTTCCCAGATGACACCTTCCACTTTGCCGCCTTTCACGACTCATGCTTCTTCTTCGGTAGAAAGGTCGACACATTACAGTGACGCTTTAAATATGAATTAGGAGGTGCGTATGAATCTTTATGATCGTTTTTTTAACGGAGAAATTCAATTGTGGAAAACGTATTGGATTGGATTAGTTGCCGTCAACGTCATCACCCAACTCATTATTAAAATATTGTCCAACGCAAATGCTGATTTTATGCTGATATTGATCATGAGCATATCACTGCTCCTATGGTCAGCAGCAGCCTTAATTGCCACATGGAGAAGCGCAAAAAAGTATACAGGTTCTATTTATTTCAAATCATTAGCACAAATCGCTGTTGTATTTGGGTGGATATCTCTTTTCGCAAACTGCAGCGCGGTGCTTGTATATTTTAAAAATCAGTAGCGTACGCTGAAAACGATAAAGGCAAACTCAGTCTTCCGCTGCCCCGCTCCGGCGGGGCTTTCTTTTTCCTCAAATATTACCTGAACGATTTTTATCTTGACGATTATTTACCACTAGGTACAATTCTCCACATCAGCCACCCACCACGAGCCGAACACGGCGCGCCTGCGGGCCGCCAAGTAGGGGTAACCGGGGTGGGGCGGTTGGTACCGTCGGGCGACAGGGAAACAGGTAACGCCGGGCAAGCGGTCGCGGGCTCACCCTCCCACAGAGGATGCGGGGGCACCGGGCAACCCAACCGGGCCAGAACCTGAAACGAACGAGGCCCATACAGACGGTCGGCACGATGAAACGCCAAGGAGGACTCTCATGGACGCGTATGCCTACAGCATCAGAGACAAGGCAAAGACCCTCGCTTACGAAGCAAGACGCTTCCCTGCGGCAGCGGAGACAGCCCTAGCGTGGCTCGACAGGGCAGAGGCTTTTGCAGAACGGCGTGGCCTTTTCCAGTTGGCGGACGAAATCCGCCTCGCCGCAGCAGAAGCGGCAACGGCGGGAGCGTCTGGCTGGTTCGACGTACCACAGGAGCAACGCCATGCAGCAGCGTAGCATTGCCCCTAGCACCGTCTGCGCGCCCGCCCCCGTTGCGATAGCAGCCCACATCATCCGCTACCGCAGCGCCCACACGGGCCGTGTCTACACGGGCACATCCCTTGCCGAAATCTTCAAGGCCGTGCGGGCAGATATGGAGAAGCGCCATGCAACAGCATAGCCTCACCCGCCGCACGCTCTGCGCCGTCGCCATGCTCGCGGCCCTGTTCTGCCTCTATGCCGCGGGCGATGTCCTCTCAGGGGGTGCGCTATGACCCGCGAAGAGTTCGACGCCGCGCTCGACCGCATCTACAGCATCACTGACACGACAACACAGGTCGCGCTGTCAGAGGTGCTCGGCATCCGGCAGTCCAGCGTGTCCGATGCGCGCAAGCGCAACTCCATCCCTGGGGCATGGCTCGTTACGCTGGTCGACCGTTTCTCCGCGAACCCGGCTTGGATTCTCACAGGCGAAGGGCCGCGCTACCTGCTGCCTAGCGACTCGCGCGACGAGATGGCCCTCGCGGAAGAGACAGTCGCGAAGATACGCGCCGAAGCAATCGCAGAGGGCCGACGCGCAGCCCTAGACGACCTGACCACAGACGCCGTGGTCGACATGCTGCGCCAGCGGCTGCCACAGGGCGCGGCCCTGCACTACTCCGGCGAGGTGGCGGCATGAAGGCCGCCCCACGCGGGGCGGATGTGGCCCTCGTCGTCACCTTCCCCCTTGGGGTGGTCGGCCTGTTGCGAACAGAAGCGGCCCTTATCGGTGGCAGCGTGGCCGAAGTCATCGCCCTGCGTGTCATGTCCAGCCTCGCTGCAGAAGACCTGCTCGGCAAATGCGAGCAGTGCGGCGCGCCACTCATACCCGGTTATCCGGGCAGCATCTGCCCGGCGTGTTCCGGGAAGCAATCCGAGAACATCACCCATCACATGAAAGGAGAACACCAGTGAGCATCCCCCTGAAAATCGAAACACTGGCAGGTGGCGCGGTCGTCGAAGCGCTCGAGCACGAAATCCAGAACATGCTCAACAACATCGCAGACCCGAACACCGAGGCCAAAAAGCCCCGTGAAGTGCGCCTCGTCATCAAGGTGAAGCCCAACGAACACCGCAACATGGCCGACGTGCTCGTGCAGACAAGCTCCAAGCTCGTGCCCGCCGCGCCGCTCGAAACGTCCATCCTCATCGACCGTGCACATACGGGCGAAGCCGTCGCCGCCGAGATGTGGGCTGGCGAGGTTCCGGGGCAGGCGCCACTGCCCGGTGTCGATGTCCCCACCGGAAAGAACGTGACCAACTTCAACGCCCACAAGGAGGCCGCCAATGCTTAAAGACCTGCTCAACCGCGTTCTCGAACTCCAGAACCCCACGCCGCTGGAACTTGGCGGCAAGCTCTACACCACCAAGTCTGTCGTGCCCGTCAAGGCACCCGTAGCAGAGACGCTGCACGTGGCCACGCTCACCGGGCTTGTCGACTACCTCAACGACAACGTGGACAAGCTCGACCTGCCGAACACCATCATTCACATCAAAGACGAGAGCACAGTACGCGTGGTGTCTGCCCTGTATGGCGACTTCCGCCAGCGTGAGACGCTGCTCGTCGCCGAAGCCGACCTGCTCCAGATGCAGTTCGGGTCATGGATAGACAGCGAACGCTTCAACATCTTCATGCAAGCGTGCTTCCTGCCCGACGAGGCGACCCACCGCGCCGAAATCCTGCGCATCATCGGCAACATCCAGCAGGGCGCAACCATGAACGTCCTCGATGATGGCGTGTCGCAAGAGACCGTGGTCAAGACCGGCATCGCCCGTGTCGGCAACGCCACCATTCCCAACCCCGTCACCCTGCGCCCCTATCGCACGTTCAACGAAGTGGAACAGCCCACGTCGCAGTTCGTGTTCAGAATGCAGGAAGGTCCGAAGTGCATGCTCGTTGAGGCCGACGGTGGCGCATGGCGCAACGTCGCCCGCAAGAACGTGAAGAACTACCTCGAATTCGAACTCGCGCAGCTCGGAGAGGACGCCCCTCGCATCATCGCCTAGCCCCTCCCACCACCTGCGGCGACCGGCGCGCCTCCTTCCTGCGCGCTGCAACCTCCACTGGTCGCCGCAGGTATTGGCGAGAAGGCGACATGGCCAGCGGGCGTGGCATACACGATTAACGCTCAAAGACGAGGAACGAACCATGCAACAGACGCAAGACCAGTTCGACGAAGCAGTCACCAAGGCATTCCGCGATGCGGCGGAAACACAGCGCATCCTGTCCTTGCCCTACATCACTGCCACAGAGGCAGCCAAGGTCTACCCCATCGGCAAGTCCACGCTCGACAAGATGCGCGCCAAGAGGACGGGCCCCGTGTACTTCCATGTCTCCGGCAAGGCCAATGCCTTCTATACCCACGAAGACATCCGCACGTGGCTCAACAAGCATCGTCAGCGGGTGATGTAGGCAACTCGGGCAGCAACGCCATCGCGTCGTGTTTCGTGTCCGGAGATAGCTTCGAATACCGCTTCGTCATCTCAAGCGATGAGTGCCCCATCAATACGGCTATCGTATAGAGGGGCACTCCTCGTTGGGCAAGCCACGAACCGAACGTGTGCCGCAACGTGTGAAAGACGACCTTATGCCGGGCATCGGTCACGCCGTCGTTGAAAAGCTCATCGGCCACGCGCGAGAACACGGACGAGATGTATCGAACCCTTCCCCCACCTCTCTGCACGAAGACGAATTCCTTCGCATCCCGGCCAGCGCATCTGGCACCGAGTATCTCTTTCACACCAGCCGTCATGTAGGCGGCCCTCGTGCCGGCCTTCGCGTCCATGACGTCGATGACCCCGTCCGCCACGTTCACATGCCCCACCTGTAGGCCCAGCACCTCGCCAAGCCGCATGCCGGTGTAAAGAGACAGGTACGCGATGTCGTGCCACTGACGGCTGCGCCTGTGGAGTGCGTGCAGCAGGCTCGCCGCCTCCGCCTCGGTCAGAAAGCGGAGACGCGCCGCATCGACCTTGGGCATCTCCACCCCGTCGGTCGGGCTCGTGCCGGTGTAGATGCCCCACGCCACGCACTTCCTGTAGACCTGCCGCACCAGCGCGATTGCATGTCGTATCGTCTGTGGCGACAGCCCCTTCTCCGTCATCGACCGCTTGAGCTCCTCGATGTGGATGGGCTTGATCCTGTCCATCTTCGCATCCCCGAAGAGAGGGGCGATGTGGTGCTCGAAGTACCCTCGCATGTGACTTTCAGACGACTTGCCTTTGGCATGAACCGTCAAGTATCGCTCCAGGGCATCGCGAAAGACAGGCATCTCGTCGCGTGCGATGAACCGCCCGGCCTCGACCTCCTTGACCCGCTCAGCCCGCACACGAGCGGCATACGCGGCGTTGACGCCTTCGCTCTTACGCCCTATTGTCTCCCACACTTTCTTGCCGCCATGGCGGTAGGCTATGTCGAAGGCGATGTCCTGCTTGCCAGACACCCGGTGAATAACGAGTCTTTCGTATACTCCCGGATACTTAGTAGAGCTTCGCTGACTGGCCATAGGTTCCTCCCGTGCTACCACCCTGCTACCACACGATGGAATTCCGGGGCAATGCGGGGAACCGCAAGAAAACGTAACAGCCTGTTATCAAAAGAATTGAACACACGAAGACGGTACAGGAATCAGCTGAAAACGGCCTTTAAGCGCCTCCTAAGCGCTAGGCCACAAGTTCGATTCTTGTCAGGCGCACCATGACTCCAAAAGGCCGTCTCCTCGCGCAGGCGGCCTTTTTTCTTTGCAGCACGGACACGCTCCCGTATTGCCGAGCATGAGTATGCCGTTGCTTCGGCTATTCTGGTGCGTTAGAGTCCACAAGCGAACACATCCACAACGTGCGAGGCCTTCATGCCCCATCTCCGCTATCTCATCTGCCTTCTCGGCACTCTACTCCTCACCGCATGTGCGCCGGCCCAGCGCGGTGTTTCAGGCAACACCTTCATGTCCCGGTCGCCCGAGTTCACCCTTGTCACACCGAAACTCGAGCCGAGGTATTCCGCAACGATTGATGCCATCCTCGCGCAGACGGGCTTCAACAAGGCACCGCTCACCTACATGGTCAGCGAGGGCGAGGTCGAAGGTACACGCGCCGCTGCCATCGTCATCGTAGCCGAGTCCCCCGGAGGCTGGCGCTGGAAACAACTCACCCCCTCGGCAGCGCATCTCCTTGGCGTCTCACACCGGGTGACCATCGCGGGAAAAAGCTTCAACGCCATCAGCTTCAGATATGAGAAGGGGCAGGACTGCTTCGGCATATCCAAAGGACGAGACTGGATAGTCAGACGATTCACGCGCCTTGAACAACACGACAGCCAACAATTGTTCATCGAATACCGGGAATACTCCCCCGGCCACGCCACAGCCGACCGACTGCACGACTTCGAAGAAAGGGCACAGCAGGCATTTGAGCTTTCGTTCAACGCCCCATCAAGCAAACTCGTGTTCGACTCCCTTGCCGCAATGCCGGGGCTTTCCCCGCTTCATATCGGAACGCTGATGGGGCCGATGGAGAGAATTCCCCTCCCGTTGTACACACCGAAAACAACGCAGAGATAGCACCGCATGAAACGCGCCGATGAAGGTCCTCGGCGCGTTTCATGTATGAATCCGCAGGGCACTCTGCCCAACACCACGCAGACATTTAGGATGACGGCCACGCAGATAAAGACGCTACGGCGTGCCCTTAACAAGGGAGGCTTTAACGCGCCATGCGAGGCTTATTACTCGGTCTTACTCACATCACACTGCGACGGTTCAACTGTCTCTCCACACCCTCCGACCGGGGTGCCCTCAAACGCACCGACCTTCCATGGAAGAAGCTCACGGGCAGCCTCAAGCGCATGACGTTCCACAGACTGGAACCATGCCTCATAGCCTTCAGTGATGCGACGCCCCTCGTCGGTCAGGCGATAGCCATCGCGATTGCTCCCCTGCTTCTCGACCAGCTTGCAGCCCAACGCCTCTTCGGAATGCTTGAGCTTTCCCCATGCGGCCCGGTATGACATGCCCAGCGATTCTGCGGCTTTCTTGAGGGAACCGCACTCCTCCACCTTACGCAGCAGAAGAACGCGCCCCATGCCGAACAGCATGCCCCCCTCCCTCTCAAGCCAGAGATGGAGACGAATTGTGACATCCGTTGACGAGGTGTCCTGGCTGAATAACGATGATGTTCTAACAACACCAGATTGCGGTGGGGGCATAGCGCCTTGCCTCTCGATCGATGTCTTTTGTGACATAATGAGCACCTCAAAAAAACCGCCTCCCGAAAATGACGGAACGCGGCTACAAACCGACGCGTAACCACGCCCCCCAGCACAGGAGGTAACGTGGACGCCTCATTACATACACCAAACGATGCAGCCTGAACAGCGTTGCCACAGCTGCTTGCGAGGACACTGCCCAGTCAAAAACAAGTAGTTATCGCAGGGTGTTGACGGAGAAAATGGAAGCCATCCCCGCTGGCTTGGAATCCAGGGGCGGACAAAAAGAAGAAAACGGGGCCCCCCCGCTGCTGCGAAGGGGCCTCATGGTCAATGCTTGAGACTCTTTGTGTAAAGAAAGAAACCGATGACTCCGAGAATCACGACTGCTGCGACGATACAACCAAGGTCAGCGAGACTCATGACTACCTCCGCGGAATTTCCGCAGGTTCCGGCAGGCGGCTTATGTCGTCCACCATGTTCGCCCTGTGCCAGGGCAACGACCGGCCATATGCCGGTTCACCGTATTACGCATGATGTCCTAGTGCCTTCCCGTAGAATGCCACGAGGTGGGACACGACATCATAGTCACGTCTGAACCCTGAAAGCTTCAATCTGGCCAATCCATGGATTGCACCGAGAATCATGAATGCCATTTCATCTGTATCGCTGCAGATAAAATCGCCTGATCTCACGCCAGATTCGAGAGTATCGAGAATCGCCATGAACAGGTGTTCATAGAAACCTAGCGACGGCCCCCCCCGTCCACCTACGACTTCCACACCTCCCGCCACGCAATCGACACTGACGGCATGCAGAAACAGTGCATCCTGCTGGCATTCATCGATGAACCGGAAGTGATGGACGAAGATTGCCGCAAGACGCTCAGGCGGCGGGGCAAGACCTGCCGCCGATTCGAGACCCTGCATGTAACTGCCTTCGATTTCGGAGGTAATGGCAGAGAGAGCGGCGTCTTTTGATTTGAAATAATAGAAGAAAAGCCCCTTGGCCAAACCCGCTTCGGCAGTGATGCGCGCAACGGTGGTAGCGCGTGCACCTTCGGCGGCAACGAGTCGTTTCGTGGCATCAAGAAGATCCTGACGGCTTTGCATGACGGCTCCTTGACCAAGTGGTCAATCTTGACCGTATGGTCAACAAAAATGACGCCCGACGTCAAGTGAAAAATAGAACAATAGGACTGCGCCGATCGAAGTGCTTGCATCTCTTGGCAGGTACAACCTTTCGGGTTATCCATCAGATACTGGGTGAACACGTACCCGCACTGCACTACAAATCCTGCTACGCCAGCGGTGACGCCTGACGTATGTGACGTTGGTCAGCACACGAACAAGGAGCAATCATGCGCGCCATCGGCAATCTCATCTGGTTTCTTTTTGGTGGAGTATTCATGGGGCTGGCATGGTGGCTGGCGGGGCTGCTTGCGCTCATTTCCATCGTGGGCATTCCTTGGGCACGAGCCTGTTTCGTTATCGGCGGTTTCACCTTCTTTCCTTTCGGCAAGGAAGCCATAGACCGTGAAGACCTCACGGGCAGAGGGGACATCGGAACCGGGGTGCTTGGAACCATCGGCAACGTCATCTGGTTCCTCTTTGCCGGGTTATGGCTCGCACTCGGCCATGTCGCCTCCGCCATTGCCTGCGCCCTGACCATCATCGGCATCCCCTTTGCGTGGCAGCACCTCAAGCTTGCAGGCATCGCACTTGCCCCTGTCGGAAAGACCGTGGTTCCTGTGGAAGTCGCAGATGCCGCTTATCGCTCCAATGCCGAACGCACCATCTACGACATGCGCCGCCGCTGATGGATGAAGTCCCCATCTCCGGCTGATCGAGGCCTCGCCTTATCAGCGCCGGACATGCAGACGCACGCTCATCTCCTGATGGGCGTGCGTCTGCACGATAGTGGCAGGTGACCGGTGGGAACAAAGCGCCCTCTCCGAGACAGGCTTGTCGTTCATGTTCCTGCAGGTTGCTGACCATGCAGCCTCCCCACGTACCCTCTTTACCCTGCCCATGTGGCTTGGTTGCAGCCATCCCATTGCCGCATACCAATTCTCCAACACATTGAATCGTCTCGGCACGATAGATAAAACCTCTACGTATAAATCCCTCACATTGGTAACACGTATTTGACAAATGTGACACGCAAGACTAAAAGAACCGTGGGCGAACCCGCCCTACCTCGTAACACACAGCCCGAACAAACAATCCACGGGCACAGGATGCGGCGATGGATGTGCTGGTTATCACGGGGCTGAGACAAAGACGCGTAGCAACGCATTCACAGCTGAAAGCCGACCATCCCGACGACAGCATTCTGGCGAATGTGGGGGGCATGGCAATCCATGCCTCACCGGGCGATGATGCACACCCTGGCCCTGCGGCTGGCTTGTACGCACGGTCGCCCTCCCCTCACTCCATGACTGCCCCGTCCATTCTTACTCCCTCTTGCTTTTCTGGAAGAACCGTTCCATACCGCCCGGTTCCGGACACCAGCTCTTCGCACTCGTGCAGAAAACCGGCTGAGCACAATCCCGGTTCCAGAGGCACGTTGCCGGGTGTCCGCACGACAGCAGACCCATGCGGAGGACACCATGTCCAGTGAACGGTGCAAGCGCGTCGGTGTCGTCGCCATTCTCGTGCGCGACCCGGCGAATAACGCTGGGGCGGTCAACACCATCATCAGCGACTTCGGCAGGCTGGTCATCG
>Ga0302246_1000332_pt1 | contig 43704 bp, 48 predicted proteins | sample AAG_UR_Trp_MG_FD_193533 | JGI IMG/M metagenome (GOLD analysis project Ga0302246, IMG submission 193533) | Enriched activated sludge microbial communities from anaerobic digester in WTTP, New Holstein, Wisconsin, United States - AAG_UR_Trp | ecosystem: Engineered > Bioreactor > Anaerobic >... | reverse complement strand
GGCAGGATGTGGGGCACCGGATCATTGCCGGACGACAGGCGCACGACATAAAAAAGGGGGGCTACGTCACGTAACCCCCCTCATTTCATTGGTAAAAATTGGTAGGCGGTACTGGGATTGAACCAGTCGCGACCCCCTATTTATGCGGGCTCGCGGCCTTTCTGGACGTCAACTGGACGACGTCCGCTTTTTGACGGCGTCTCAGCTGGTCGTAAATCTTGAGGCTGGGAGCCGCTTCGCCCTGGCAGTATCGGTCGAACGCCTTGTTCGTTCCGTGCATCGTGCCGGACCGTTTCAGATCATCTTTCCCGAAAATGGCCGCCATGGCCGTCGTGCTCGAATGCCTTGTTCCTCCATATAGATCCACGCCCTCAATTCCCAGGTTCGCGCACGCCTTTTTCCACCACCGGTAAAACGCGTGAGCATCGAGCTGCTTGCCGTTCGGCCACCTGAAGAAGGGCACGTCCGGCAGGGCGGGGGGGAGACTTCCGAGCAGCTCGATATCCTCCTCCAGCATCGGCACTAACTTCGGCTTTTTCTCCTTTGTTGCCTGCGGCCGGCAGACCAACATCCCATTCAGATTGACGTCCCGCTCGCGCAGGGCCCGCATCTCCGCCGGGCGGATGGCGATGTAGGTCGCCAGCCATTTAATCCCCAGCCAGACGCGAAACGGCGCAATGCGTCCCACCTCCTCGATGATGGCCGCCTGGGTCTCCAGGTCGATGATCTCCCGCCAGCCGAGGGTGTACTTATACTCGGGGATGTCCGGGACCGGGATCTTCTCCCGCTTGTTCAGCCATTTGAAAAATTGGTGGTAGCAGTCCGCCATGTCGTGCTTGGTCTTATCGCTCACCGGCTGGGCGTCGATGAGATCCTGGAGGTCTCCATACCCAATGGTCTTAACATTTCGATCTTTCCACGCGCTGATCGCCAGGTGCATCCACCGCTCCAGGTTGCGGTAGTGGCTTCGCGACGCGGCCGTCTTGGTCCTCAACCAGAGGACCGCCTGGTTTTCTACAGAAAGGGGGTTGGTTCTCGAATAGTCCCGGGCGTCCAGAGTATTCTCGTCGGCCTTGAACCGCAGGCCGGTGAGGAAACGCTCCGCATCCTCCTCGTGCTTGAAGCGCTTCTGGATCTCCCTCCCAAACCGCACCCTGTAGGAACCGTTTCGGAATTCGATGTACCCTTTCATACACAATAGGGTACTCTTGGAATTCGAGCAAGTCAAGGTGATACCTAGTCCTTCTTGTACCGCTTCGATCTAAACCCCGCGGCTTTCACGGGGAAACCCTTTGCCCAGGCGGGCACGTCGCACATGATATTGATCAGCTCCTCGACGGACCCGAATCTCTCCGGCACCTCACAGACCAGCTCGTCGTGGACCGTGATCACGATGGGGTATCCGGCCGCCTCGACCCGCAGCATGGCTTCCGCCATCAGATCGCGGCAAATCGCCTGGGTGACGTTTTCGGCCAGCTTCCCCCCGTAGGTATTGGTCCGTCTCCATTTCTTCGTCAGGGAGTCCACAGTCATGTAGGTGACAGATTCCTTCATCTCCCCCCAGCTGGTTTCCATGGGCCGGATGTCCGGATCGTAATAATAGAGCAGTCGGCCGGACGGCAGCCGGCACAGGAGCCACGGCCCCTGGACCCGGAAGCCGATCGCCCGGGCGGACGTGATCTGTCCGGGGTTCGACACCGCGGAGAAACACGCCTCCTCCAGCTCACGCCAGAATGCCACCGTCTTCGGGTGGGCTTCCCGCCAGGGCCAGACGATCTGCTCCTTGATCTCGTCGTCGGTCATTCCGTCGCCGCCGAAATTCCGGACGGCGCCAACGCTCCCGCCGTACCCGCAGGCCAGGGTAGCGACCTTGCCGGGGCTCTGCCTCTCTTCTTTGGTGATGGCCTCGTAGGGCTTGTGCAGGATCATGGCCGCGGTGGCGATGTAGACGTCCTGGTCGCTCCGGTAGATATCCAGTTCCTTCTCCTCCCCGGCCAGCCAGGCGAGCCCACGTCCCTCGACGGCCGAATAGTCGGCCACCACCAGGTCGTGGCCCTCCCGGGCTGTTAGGACGGATCTCGTCACCGCTCCGGCCGTGGACATGGGGTCGTCCTCATACAGGGCGTCATGGAGCTCCAGGCCGCCCACAAGGACGACGTTCAGCATCTCCTCCGGGTTCACGCTAGTTTTAATACGGGATGGGAAATTTTGAGGCTGTATACCCGCCCCTGACCATCGACCGGTACCGGCCCCGTGATATAGTAGCGCACCCCGTACTCGTCCATCACCTGAAGATCGATTCAGGATCGCTTGGTATTTAGCAGCAGAAGATCTGCCAAGGCTTCTTCTAATTTCCAGAATGCTTCTTGCTTCATTTGACAAAGTTCTTTTCAATGCTTCTTTCACAGTAGCGGCCGCCAGGTCCGGCAGATCCACCCCCAGGCCGCGCAGATACTTCCTCATCTGCTCCACCTGTTTGGCTGTCTTGACGGACCCGTGGGTCAGCTTGTTCAGCCGCGCGAGCAGCTTGCTCTCATGGTCCCCGACCATGGCCAGCATGGCCTCCGCGGCCGGGATGTCCGCCTGAATGCCCCTGGCGTTGATCCGCTGATCGAGCTGCCAGATGTCCAGCTCCTTCGGGGGCAGATCGCGCAGAGCGTCCGACAGGGCCTCCTCCGCGATGACGTCATTCATGCAGTATTGATACAACCGTTTCAGCTCCGCGGGACCTTCGTGCCAGTACAGGCCGAAAGGATCGTCTGGGTTGACCTCGGGCTCGTCTTTCCTGGGGCGGCGCGGCTTGCACATCTTCATCATAAGCCTGTGGCCTTCCATGTCCTTCTGTATGGGCAGGCCGAGCGCGTTGCAGGCGCCCTCCAGGGATCTCGGCAGGGCGTGCATGGAGGCCTTGGCCGCGGAGCACCGCAGCTTCTCCACCGGGGGCTCCGGCCAGTGATACTTGCCACAGCAGACGCAAAGCCAGATCGCGTACTCGAAGCTGGCGTTATGCGCTTCAACGATATCCGCCCGGCTGATCGCATCGATCAGGGGGATCAGGGGCATTCCAGGATGCCAGAGCTGCGGGGGCTGTCGTTCCCACTTATACGCCAGGCAGAGCACCTCTGTGGTGGGGTGCTCTGCGTATACCCAGGCGCCATGCTTTCGGATATCGCAGGCGCTTCTTGTCTCAAAATCTATATAGAGTCTCATCCCAGATCACCGAACATCGCGGGGAAGACCTCCTGGCATTCGTGCATGAGGGGTCTCATCAACTCCGCCATTTGGGGGTGCGGGCGGCCTGTCGTGCCGATGGCGCGCTGCTTGAAGATCAGCCTCCACTCCCGGTAATTGGCTGTTATCACGATCTCGGTTTTCAGGGCGTGAGGCAGGATGCCGCGAGCGATCTCGGGTTGCAGGCCTTCCGAGAGCTCGGTCTCATAGAGCGTCTGGACCGTAAAGAAGTGCCTGTCTCTCCGAACCTTCTGGGCTTTCGTCAATCCGGGCGGGTGGATGATCTCGATGCACCCCTTATAATTGCACCAGCGGGTGGATTCCTGGCTGTAGACCGCCATGCGGTGCCGCACCAGTTCGTGCGAAAAGCCCCGGTCCGCGACAAACTTTACGGACATACCCCCGTGCTCGATGATGGTTTCGTGTCCATTGCGGATAGCGCGGCGTATGAATTCCTCGGGATCGCCTTTCGGGAGGGACTTGTAGCAAGTCCGCCCCGCTGTTTCCAGGAACTTCGGGCCGTCCATGGTCAGAATCTCGTAACTCGGTTCAACTATTTTCACGGTATTCCTTTCCGCCCCGACCCGCAGGCCGGGGCAAAGGTTAAAAGGTTTGTGGTTATTACCAGGCGTCGTCCGTGCCGGTAGCGTCGAAAGCGCTCTCTCCGTCGTCGAAAGCGTTGAACGCGCCCTCCACATTCGCCCGGTACCCATACACTACACCGTCATCCTTGAGGATCTGCAGGCCGTTCAGCCCGAACGTCACCCCCTTATTACGCGCATCGTCATACGCGTAGGCGTTAATTTGCGCTACACAGATCCTGCCTCCGCAGACGTCCTCTTCATCTGTGACCAGATGGACATTACGGTCGTACACCGCGGGCGGATACTTGGAGGACGCCCGCACGAACAGCATCCCACCAAACCCATCCCATTCCACCATATCCCCGTCGCGGATGGGCCAGCCGTCTTTACCGTTCGGGGAGACGTAGGTCTTGAAATCGAGGGCGCGGATAGCCACCGGCCATTTGGCCCGGTCCTCTCCCCACTTTGCAACAGCCGCGTCGAAAGCCAGCTTGCGGAGCTGCATGATGCCGTTTCCAGGCATCGAGGGGATCAGCAGAGACCCATCTTTCGGGAACAGCATTGTAACGGAGTACTTCGCGGGCTGCCCCTCCTGGAACGCTTTGGGTTTGAATACTTCCGGAAATGCCAGCCGGAACGGTAATGTCGTAATGAATTCGCTTTTGCTCATGGTTTTATTCCTCCTCTGAAGACAGTTTCTCGTCCGTGTATTTCTGCAGCGCCTCTTGTATGAGGCGCACCTTTTCCGTTGATGTCACGTACAGGACGTTCAGGCATTCCCGTACGCGCGTGATGAATGTCTCTTCCGGGCTCATGAATTCATAGCCTTCCGGATCTCGTTCGAGGGCTTGAAACCGATCGACGCCCGGGTCGGAATATCCACGACCTCGCCCGTTTTGGGATTCCGGCCCATGAAGCCCAGGCGCTTCTTCGCCTTGAAAGTCCCGAACCCGCGCAGGGAGACCGCCTCCCCGCCCCGAATGAAATGATCAGAGATGATCGTCATGACCGAACCGATGGCCTCATTTGCCGCGCGTTGAGAGATGCCCAAATCCTGGGACACCCCGTTCGCCAGCTCCGTTCTTGTCAACACCTTGCTCATTTTTGCCTGCTCTCTTTCTCAGCGCCTTGCGCTGTTTCTTGTTTAGTGGTTTATTAAGTCTTGTCATCCTTCCCGTCTCCGGGTCTCGTAGGTAGACCGACCCGGTACCCGGAAAGACGCGAAGGTTGGCCTTTTCTATGCCGTCTGGAGTCACCGGCAGGAAGGCCCGCGTCAACGGGTCTATCTCTGCCGGTGGCTTCGGCGGACGCTCCACCTTGATCATGGGCTCGTCCGTCATGCCTCACGGGCCTCCATCATTGCATCCGCGTAGGCGTACGCTGACAGGGCCAGGTCCGCCGGGCTCTGGGGATTCCCAGCCGTCAGCAGGGCGTTCATGGCCGACATGGCGATCCAGTCGCGCGTGGACGGTTCTCCGGCATTCCCCTCCGCAGGTCTGCTGCTGCATCCGCAGGGCTTCAGCTCGGGAACAGGCTCAGGCTCGGTGGTAATGTAATCCCAATCCAGGTTGTACGCGTTCGCGAGCAGCCGTCCGGCCATCATGGATAACGGTACCCGTCTCGCCAGGATGCCGTTGACGAGAGACTTCGACAACGACGCCGCCGACGATATCTGTGCCGTTCTGTCTTTCGCCGTCCATACCGGCCGTTCTTTCATCGCTTCCAAAAGGCGGTCACGCGCCGCATCCGGTAATAGCTTCGCCCACTTCATCCTCAATCCTCCTTGAATTCTCCGAACGCTATCGCGGCCGGGGTTAAGGCTTCCCTCTTATCTGACAGGGGCACCATCTGCGTGCCTCTCGTCTCCTGAGTCAGCTCCACGATTGCTTTCTTTGCCTCCGCGCCCTTCAGCACCTTCTCCGCCTGCGCGGGGCTTACCAATTTACGCGGGACGTACGCTTCCTCGTCGAGGATGGCCGTCAGCCATTCCTCTGCTTTAGCTTCGTCCAGCCAGCTCCGGGTCTTACGCCCGGCCACCAGCTTGTATCCGGACTCCTCCGGGGTGGTCATTCCGTTGTCCAGGAGGGCCCGCACATGCGCCCGGCAGGCGCCCAGCCAGGCTTCGATCATGTCGGACACGTCCAGGATCTTCCGGAGTTCCGGGACCGTCAACGCGTCCGGCGCCGGAAGGGATCTCTTTTGAAAGGCCTGCTTGGCCACCGCAAGCGTCTGGTTTTTCTGCTCCGGGCAGATCGCCAGGGCCTGACAGAAGCGGCAATGCTCTCCCACGCACAGAGGCGCATCCAGGGCTTCCGTCGCTTTAGCGCCCGGGAGGAGAACCTCTTCCCCCCACGTCATGAGATCTTCCGTGGAGATCGTCCAACGCCTCACCGGACCGCCCGGGTGGACGGCGCGCGGCTGGACGACGACCAGCTCGACCTCATCGTATCCGGACCCCTTGGCCGCTCCTAGCGCGTAATACATGAGCTGGGGATTGTTCTCGACTTCCACCGGGACACCCGCCCCGTGCTTGTAGTCGAACACCTTCAGAATCCCGAACGCATCATCCCCAACCGCGGCGTCGTTGGTTCCGAATAAATTCGGATAAAGCCAATCCAGCCGGAACTTGCGTTCAATCCACATGTCCGCGGTATCACCCGCGGTCTTGTATTCCCCGCGGACCACGTCCAGGTAGACCTGGACCGCCTCCGCCATCTCTTCCGTCACCGTCCACGGGGTGCCGTTGACTGTGACGATTGTGCCGATCCGGTCGGCCGCCTGCTGATCCGTGCGGAGACATAACTCCGCGACGGCATGAGCGGCGGTACCCTCCTCCGCGTAGGTGCTGCTGGTTTTCGGCAGCCCCTCGCAGAGGCGGATGGAGCCCGGGCAGGCCAGCCATCTGTGAGCGCCGGACGCGCTCAGAACCGCGTGCTTAGCCATCAAGAACCTCCTCATATGTTTCCGCAAAAATATCGGGCTTGCAGGGATAGAATTCGCCCTGGACGCCTTGAATAATGTAGTCGCCGATAGAGGCGTGAAGTGTGCCTTCAAGAGTAATGATCATAAGATCACCGTTCGCGCTCCAAGCCACCGACGCTAAAGCCGAAGGATCGTGCGATTCCACGAAAGCATTAACCTCGTTGGGATTGCTGCCGAGCCATCGCACCGCTTCGATCACTAAGGGCTTCTTCCGAAATTTAGACATTCGCGAGCGCCTCCTCTCTCCGGCAGGCGTCCAGGATGTGGCCGTACCGCTCCGGAGCGACCTCCGCCAGCTTGGTCGCGTTCCCTTCCGTCTTCAGGATATGGAGCCCGACATCCTTACCGCGGATGGCCGACAGGGCCACCAGGGCTTCCCGGACCTGGTCCTTGGTCACTTCGATCGCGGGCGTTGCGGGGGCCGCGGTAGTATCCCTCGGTTTTTCGGGAGCCGGAGCGTCCACCGGAGGCAGATCGGCCGCCGCGTCCAACAGCTTCTGCAGGGTCTCGGTCTTCGAGCTCGCGTTGAACTTGATCCCCTTCGCCCGGAGCTCCGTCTTCAGTAGCTCCCTTTTCAACGCCTCGGCCTCCTTGGCGCCCGTCATGTCGGGCTTCTTCGCGGTTTCCTGGGGCTGGCCGAACGTGGCGTCAACGATTTCGCTCTCCGGTCTTCCTCCTGCCTTCATGGCTCCCGAGATCCCCTCCACTGCAACAACAAACCTCTCACACAAACCAAACCAGCTTTCTAACATCTCTCAAAACTCCCTTCTTTGTTGTGGCGCATCGAGCGCCCGTTCTATGGTTGATTGTTTCCGGACCAGTGCTTTGGCCATGTGGGCATCGAGGCTGCCCTCCAGGACCAGGTGCTGCACCAGGACGGAATCTTTCTGCCCGATCCTGTGACAACGATCCTCCGCCTGGGAGACCACTCCCGGCGTCCAGTCCAACTCTACAAAGATGACATGGCTGGCGGCGGTCAGGGTAATCCCCACCCCGGCAGCCTGTATCTGTCCGATAAATACCCGCACCTCCGGGTCCGTCTGGAAAGCATCCACGGCCGCCTGGCGTGCCGGGTGCGGGGTATCTCCCGTGATGACGGCCGGACGGTGGTCCACCAGGGCTTCCGTCAGCTGCGCGATCACGTCCCGGTGGTGGGCGAAAACAACCACCTTTCCGCTGGACTCGATGGCGTCCTGGATCAGCCCCAGGGCCCGTGAGACCTTTGCCCGCCCCGCCTCGTGCCGAACCTCCGTCATGTTCATCCAGGCGACCTGAAGGGCGCTTTCCAGCTTCTGCACGTTGTCCCGGTAGGCGTGCTCCAGCTCCTGTACGGACATCGTGCAGGTGCGGAGCTGTTCCTGCAGATCCGGGGAAAGGCCCTCCGTCGGCAGCTCGACGATCTGGCGCCGCTTCGGGGGCAGATCCTTGAGCACGTCCGCTTTCAGCCGGCGGATCATCAGAGGGCGGAGGTGCTCCCGGAGCTCGTCCAGGTTGGACGCCCCGTCCATGACCCAGACTCGCTTATAAGTGCCCCGGACCTTGATACGCCGCTGGAACGCTCCGCAGTAGCGGATGGCGTAGGGCATATATGAGGACGCGGGCCATTTCACGGGGTCCAGCCAGTGCAAAATGTTCCACAGCTCGATCGGTCGGTTGAGTATCGGCGTACCGGTCAGGGCGATCCGGATTTTCGCCCGGATCAGCCTGCACAGCTGACTCCGGCGGGCCTTGTTGTTCTTGATATAGTGCGCTTCGTCCAGGATGACGGCATCCCACTCCTGGGTGAAATCCAGCTTATGCAGCTGGTCGTAATTGGTGATGGTAATGTCCACGCAGGGGCTGATCAGCCATCGATCCAGCTCCCGGGCCCAGTTGGTTTTGAGGGTAGCCGGGCAGACGACCAGGCAGGAGGCAATCCTCGGGTAGCAGTTCAACACCCCGATGGCCTGTATCGTCTTGCCCAGCCCCATCTCGTCGCCGAACAGGATGGAGGGCCGGTCCTTTGCGAACGAGATGCCCTCAATTTGATAGGGCAGATAGGTTTCCCCCACGGGACACGGAATCATCTGAAAACTCCCTGGGCCGTCGCCAGTAGAAAAATAATCAGGATAGTTACCCCGAACACCGTAATCGTGCAGAGGATCTCCGCGGCCATCCTCCGCCAATCCTCCCGCGGGTCCGGCATATCGAGGGCAACAAACACCCCCGACACGCGGGCAATAACTCTCCGGAAAGACCGGCGGATATTACGCTTCATATTCCGGTACCTCGATGACCGCTTCCTGCATCATGTAGTCAAACCGGTAACGGCTGCCCGGGTATTTCGCCAGCGCGGCCATGATCCTATTCGTAGACCCCGTGGTGCATTTCAGGCTGAGCCCCTGACTGCCGGGACGCACCGCAACGTGGAAGCGCTTGACCTCCCGCCAGGCATCCACGAACTTGAACCGGGCGATATCTGTGATGACTTCTGCCCGCTCGACGTTCCAGGCGGGCTTCTGGAATGGCGTCCCGTCCTGGTCAAGCGCGGGGGTGAAGATCCCCCCTCCGCCCGGGTTCGACAAATTGATGTTTTTCCAGATCTGCACTCCGCCGCGTTCCGCGATCCAGTCTTCAAAAGATGCCCGCGCTCCGGGCGCGCCCACGAATATCTGTTCCATCTCAGGCCTCCTTCGTGTACAGGCTGACGTAGCCTTCAGATCCGCCGATGGCGATGCTGTCGTAATCGATCAGCACCTTCTTCCCGGCCGCGAGCAGCGCGAGGGCCGTCTCGCAGAACTCCCGGACCCTGGACGCACCGCGCAGGAAAAATCCCTGGTAGCCCTCCGCGGGGGTCCAACCATGCTCTATGACGTCGTCCCGGCCGAAAAAGTCCCCGGGGATACCCCCCTTCCCGCAGCGTCTCGGCATCGATGCCATTCTTCAGGATGTTCTCCTGGTAACAGGCGACGCAGATTTCCTCGTCGTCTACGATCTTGACATAGGATCTCCATCCGTTATCCGGGCACTGGCGAATGATCATTCGGCCGCACGCGGCACAGGTGAAATACCTGAAGGCCGCCCACTCCGTATCTGTAAGCTTATCCTGACAGGTTCCATAGCCGTCGTCATCGTTATCGCTATGCACACGGATGATCGAGGGCGCCTTTTCCCAGGGGTTGTCGAAGATCTCCAGCTCGACAAAAGCCTCGTCTTGTTTAATTTCCTCGCCACACTCGTGGCATGTTCCCTTTTCAACGAACGGTTTTCTTATCTGAGGTATTCCCATCATGGCTCTTTTCCCTTTCTATCTGTGAGGTCAGGATCTCGTACTCCGTTATGACGTCGGTCCGTAAGATGATCGCGTCCCATAATTTCTGAATCTCTTTGTGGATCTGGGCCACCCCGTGCTTCTGCAGCCTCTCCCAAATCCGGTTGCGTCGGGTCCAGTCGGCGCCTATGGCCACCGGACCCTCTTTCCTGTGCGGTAGGCGGGTCATTCGGCTTCCCCCTATATCCAGGCGGGCTGGACGTCCGCGTCCGGACGGCTCCAGACAAAACTGATAATGTCATCGGGCACCACCTTCTTCATCCAGGCCGTGCCGTACTTGTAGCCGCACACCGGGCAGGGCTTGGTCAGTACGCCTTCGGGGTGCTCGTCCGGCCGCGTCCATCCGGAAGATGTCGTCTCGGTCTTGATCTTGATCACGCCCGCGTCAAACCAGGACTTCTCCGCTCCGTCTTTGGGCTCGTAAACTTCGCCCCGGGAAGCAGCTTCCAAGGCCTCCGCGATGACATGACCGAGGAAATACGACCGTGACTTGAACCCCCGCTTGTGCAAGGCCTTCTTGATCGGATCTTTTTCCCGATTGATCCGGACCGCCTCCCGGGCGCTCCAGCGCTCGTGCGTGTCCCTAACCCGCCACGTCTCGACGTCCACCTTCACCACGGTGAGCGCCTTCTTGCCCCAGCCCTCGGCCTGCTGGTGCTCGCAGCCCGCCTGCAGGTCGTTCAGATGCCATTTCGTCCAGATGTCCAGAAGCGTGAACCAGGAATCCGCGTCCCATCCGGGCGCGAAATCGATCTCGGAGGGTTTAATGGGATGGCCATAGCGCCGGTCGTTGTCTTCCGGAGTCCGGTGCTCGAACGCCATGTCGATCTGGCCGCACCCGCCGTAACAGTTTCCGCTGGCCATAGGACCGACAACCCCGTGCATCGAGAAATTGCCGTCCTCGAAACTCGCCTCGACGAACACGTCTCGCCGCATCTTCCCAACCTTTATTTTGCCTATCCGCATGATCTTCTTCATGATTTTCTCCTCCTTATGCGTGGCAGATGCCCGCGTCGATCAGATCCTGGGCACAGCGCCCGTACCACCCCTGCAGCTTCCAGCAGAGCCCCGTATCGATCAGATACTGCCAGGCTTCGTTGAGCTCTTCCTCGGTGGGCTCTTCCCCGTCAAACCCTTCCACTAGCCGTGTATGCGTCCATCATCGTTCGTCCCTCCCCTAGAAACCGCCCGTCAGGACGATGACAAAATTATAGGACGAAGGGTCCGTGTATGATGCCCAGGTAACACCCTGCCGAACCAACTCCGCGATAAAGACTGCCATTTCCTTCATCTCCTCGCGCCTGAATTCGATCGCGCTCTTTCTCATCATGTCTGCCTCCTTCTGTGTTCGTCGGTTTGTGTTGAACTGTTAGGTGCAACTTACACCTACTAGCGAACATTGTCAATAGAAAATTCACCAGAAAGAGAATAAAAAATTATTTTGTACGCTGGATAGAGTACAGGGGCAGAAAATCATTCAGGAAAGTTCGTGTGAAAAATTCACAGAAAAAAGAAAAGGGGACCGGCAATTCGAGAAAATCTCGCCGATCCCCTAAGAAATATCAGGAGGGAGAATATTTTACTACTTACTAATCAGGGGGGGGGGGGGCATCTCCGGACAGATGCTCCGGCAGAACGACAGCGCGATGTGGTACAGCTGGGCATCTGGGATCGACCCGGAGAAATACTCACTCGCCACCTGGGGAAACATCACCGGAGCGGTATTAGCCGAGAAGAGGATCTGCTCTGACTTGAACTTCAGATCCCGGGCGGCCAGCTGGTAGATCCTGGCCATGCGCTCCGGGCTCTTGGCGGCAGTGTCGATCACCTTTCTGCCGTGCGGCCAGAATACCCCATACGTCAGAAAATGTTCGCCGATGTCCAACATCTCCGAAACGGTATACCCGAAGATCCCGGCGATACGGTCCTTAATATTGTCAGGCCAGAAGGTTTTTCGTCCGGAGAGAAGATCAGAGAGATAGCTGGGAGAGATGTGCGCGCGTCGTGCAAGATCGGACTGGGCTCCACGGCCTGTACGCAGCAGGAGCTGCTGCACCGCGGCACCGAAATACCGCGTGGTGGGGGAATCAGGAGTCATCATCGTGTTCTACCTATACCTTCTTTTTTGTAGGTGAGGTGACACTTATCACAACTGCCCAACACATACCAGAGCTATAGAAATTTTTGTCTTTTGCGCTTGACTATTGTCCCGTATTTTTGTACACTCCACAGCGAATGTCAAGGAAATTCTTACACCACACAGTGAACAAAGGAGACACAATGAAAGCGAAAAAGGTTTGGAATTACGGGGACAGAACGAAGCTGGCCGCCCTTGCGAACATCAGCCCCTCGTATCTGTGCGACATCATGTCCGGCCGGAAAGAGTGCAGTCCGTCCAAGGCAAAGCGTCTGGCCTCGGCCGGCAAGGCCCTCGGATATGACATTCCCGCCATTCTCTGGGCATTCCCCGAAATGCGCGACGGCAACCCCCTGTTCCCGCCCTACAAATGAGGAGCTCATGACACCCGAAGATCTCGCCCGAAAGGGCTACTATCTCTTTCCCTGCAAGGGGAAGACCCCTCTCGTCAAATGGTCTAAGCGGTCCACCACGGACATCCCCACGATACAACGCTGGAAAGCTCAGCATCCGGGATGCTCCTGGGGGATAGACTGCGGCAAGAGCGGGCTGTTCGTAATCGATGACGACCGCGGGAAGAACCCGGAAGCGGCCGCAAACCTGGACTGGCTGGAGACGATGTACGACTCCCTGCCGGAAACCTTCACGGTACGAACCAAGTCCGGAGGATACCACTACTATTTCAAAGGCGCCGGACGCAATTCCGCCGGAACGAAGCTGGGCCCCGGGCTCGACACTCGCGGCAAGGGTGGATTCGTCGTGGCCCCGTGCTCTGAGGGCTATGAGGTTGTGAAGGATCTGCCCGTGGCCGATGTCCCCTCCTGGGTCATTGACCTGGTCGGTACGCCGATCGAAAAGGCGGAGCGCACCAACCCCGCGGACCTCAACCTCGATACGCCTGCAGCACTTCTGCGGGCTTCCGGCTATCTGCTGGACGCGGCTCCCGCCATCGAGGGGCAATACGGAGACGACCGCACCTACCAGGTGGCATGCCAGGTGCGCGATTTCGGCGTCAGCGAGGACAAATGCCTGGAGCTGATGACCCACTGGAATGAAGCCTGTCAGCCCCCCTGGGACACAGAGGAGCTGGAGGTCAAGGTCGCGAACGCGTATTCCTACGCGGCGAACGAACTCGGGGCCCTGTCCGCGGACACGGTGTTCGCTAAGTTCGTAGAGCCGGAAGGAGAGCCCCGCTTCAAGCTCCTGCGTAGCGCGGACATCAAAAACCTTCCTCCCCTGCAGTGGCGTGTGAAGGGGCTCATCACGACGCGCGGCCTGTTTCAGGTGTATGGGGTCACCGGGTCTGGGAAATCCTTCCTGATGATCGAGATGCTGGCGGCCATAGCCGAGGGGAGAGATTGGTTCGGCTACAAAACCAAACCGACCACGGTGCTTTACATCTGCCTGGAGGGTGAGCAGGGGCTCAAGAATCGTATCGAGGCCTGGGAGAAATACCACGGGCGTACCCTGCCGGACAACTTCGTGGCCATGGCACAGCCCTGGAGCATCATCAAAAAGCAAGACATCCTCGACCTGGCCAAACTCGTCCCGAAGGACTCTGTCATCGTGATCGATACGCAGAACCGTGCCGCACCCGGCATCAACGAGTCCGCTTCCGAAGACATGGGCGCCCTCCTGGAAGGCGCGAAGCTGCTGGAGCGTTCGATCGAAGGGGCGGTAGGGCTGATCGCTCACCCCGGGAAGGATCTGTCCAGGGGCTCCAGGGGGCACTCCTCCCAGATCCCTACAATGGATGCTGTACTTGAAGTCGCGAAAGTAGACGGCAAGGTGAGAAAGTGGTCGGCCGTCAAAGTCAAGGACGGCCGGGATGGTCAATCCGCCCTGTTTGGTTTGAAGGTGGTTGACCTTTATCTGGATGAAGACGGCGACATGGTGACAAGCTGCGTGATTGATTATGAGGTTGTCAAGGGTGTCGATACCGACGGATGGGATCTGACGGAGAACGAAGGAAAGGCCTGGCAGGCGATCAAGTTCCTGGCGTCCGAAAGTCGGGACGGCGCGGTGGCTACCTCCGCCTGGCAAAAGGAGTTAGCGGAACAGACGGGCGAGAAAAATAACAAAAATTTCAAAAATCAGTTCTACAAAACACGGGATGGGCTGGTCGAGAAAGGTCTCGTGATGAAGCAGAAAGGGATGTACGTCATTTGCGCGCTAAATGACGGTGGCACCGAGAGTTAGCGGGATATGGCCACGCCCCTTTTGAATGGTTGAAGAGGAAAAAAGAGGAAAAAAGAGGAAAAAAGAGGACAGAAAAAGGACCGCGGGTAGCATTTTCCTTCCTTTTCCTCCCCCCCTTATAGGGGAGGAAAAAGGAGGAAACCGGAAGGAAAAATTTTAGAGGAAAACTTATGGGAAGAAAATTATTGACCACACCGCGTAGTCGAATCCGGTCGTGGCTTAGAAAGTTGTGGATGATGAGCCGCGAACGCGCGAGCGCGATCAAGAGGGAAAACGGGTGCTGCGAAAGATGCGGCGCCAAACAGTCCGTGGCCAAGGGGCGAGAAGTCCTGCTGGAGGTGCATCACCGAAACGGAATCAAGTGGGAGGAGCTGATCGATTTGATTTTCCGGTATCTGCTCTGTGACCCAAAGGATCTCGAGGTGCTCTGCAAGAAATGCCACGGGGAGCTGCACAAACAACACGAGCATGACGACTGGCTCGATTAGGAAAGGAGAAGGAACATGGAAGGTGGTTACGAGACGAGAGAGGAGCGCGCTATGAGGACATTTGAAACGGGCGCGACCAGGAACAATGACCCGGAGCGCGTGGAATGGGTGAAGATGCTGTCCCTGCCCGCGATGTTTGAATACGCGAAGTACATGCGGGCACACCGGCAGCAGGCGGACGGCAATCTGCGGGAATACGACAACTGGAAGGGGATGAACGGGCGTGGCGGATTCCCTCTGAATGATGTGGTCGAATCCCTGATGCGGCACACATTGGACCTTGCTGCGTTGGATGCGGGCGTGGAGCCGATGCGCGAATGCGACAAAAAGGAGGCCTGCTGCGCGATCATTTTCAACGCGATGTCGTATTTGCATACCATCTTGGCGAAGGAGCAAAACCCGTTCCGGCGTCTGGACGGCGGCGGAGAGTACTAACCGAAAGGTATAGAGCAATAACTGTCGCTGCGGCGTGGTGGGAACACGCTGAGTTACCCTTACCTGATGCAGATACGCTCGGAACGAAGCAGATGACGGTATCAGGGCAGAGTCAACCTGATAGGTACGCAGCAAGCGGAACTCTCAAAATGCAGGGCAGTCGGTTCGAATCCGGCCAGCGACAACAAACCGCCTGGCGGCCCGACATCAATGTGTTGTGGTCCAATACATTATGTCTAGCGATCGATACGCCGGAGGGCCGCCGCCCTATGAAGCCCTGGATTCGTCCGGGGCTTTTTTATTGCCAAAGTGTTGACGGACTACCATATGTTGTGGTATCGAATGCTAAAGGACACTACATATAGTATTCCCACCGAGGGGGCTGTCATGTACGTACCGGTTAATGAGCGGGGCATCAGAATAGGTCAATACCACCACAAAGCCACAATCCCGGATGATACAGTTGACCAGATCCGCGATCTGCACGAGATCCGCGGATTGAGTTATGGGCAACTGTCCATCAAGTTCAGGATGTCCTACCACACGATCAAAAAGCTGTGCCGGTACGAGCGCAGGGCGCAAATTCCTGATCGATGGAAGAGGGTGCAAAGCTAGAAAGGTAGTTCTATTGTAGGGAGGAGTAGAGATGCCGCGAGCCGAGAAAGGGCAGAGATTTGGGGGCCGCGTAAAGGGCACTCCGAATAAGTTTACGAAAGAGCTGAAGAACATGATCCTGGGAGCGTTGGAGGACGTTGGCGGTCAGGCCTATCTGGCCGAACAGGCGAAGAAAAACCCGACGGCTTTTATGGCCTTAGTCGGTAAGATCCTCCCCAAGGACATCAACGCGAACGTCAATGTGATGGATAGCCTGGCCGACAGGATACGGGAGGCCCGCGAGCGTGTCGGACGTTGACGTCGAGCAGGATCTTATTGACCTTGTCACTGGGTATAGCCTGGACCCGCTGGGGTATGTCCTGTTCGCCTTTCGGTGGGGTCAGGGGGAGCTGGCGAAGTTCTCCGGGCCGGATCAATGGCAGCGGGAGACGCTGGCCCTGATCGGTGACGCGCTGATGGACGGCAAGCTCAGCGTCGAGGAGGCTGTCCAGGTGGCGATCGCCTCGGGTCATGGGATCGGCAAGTCGGCCCTGGTGGCCTGGATCATCCTCTGGGCGATCAGCACCTATGAGGACACAAAGGGCGTCGTCACGGCCAACACGGAAAACCAGCTCAAGACCAAGACCTGGGCGGAGCTGGCTAAATGGCATCGCCTCTGTATCAACTCTCACTGGTTTGAACTCACCGCAACAGCCCTTTTCTCGAAAGATCCCAAGCATGAAAAGACCTGGCGAATTGACCAGGTCGTCTGGTCCGAGCGTAACACCGAGGCATTCGCCGGCCTGCATAACCAGGGTAAGCGGATACTCTTGATTATGGATGAGGCCTCCGCTATCCCGGACAAGATCTGGGAGGTCTCGGAGGGCGCCATGACGGATAGCGACACAGAGATCATCTGGTGTGCGTTCGGCAACCCGACGAGGAACATCGGCCGCTTCCGTGAGTGTTTCGGCAAGTACAAGCATCGATGGCATACCCGGCAGATCGACAGCCGGTCCGTGGCCATCACGAATAAGGCACAGATACAGCGGTGGCTGGAGGACTACGGAGAGGACCACAACTTCTTCCGTGTCCGCGTTCGGGGCGTGTTCCCCTCGGCATCGAGCAATGCCCTGGTCGGCCCTGAAGAGGTCGATGCCGCCATGGCCCGGGAGTACAAGCCCGGGATGTTCGACTATGCGGCGGTTATCCTGGGCGTCGATGTGGCGCGTAGCGGTGACGATCAGAGTGTGATTGCCCGACGACAGGGCCAGGTCGTTTTCCCTTTGCGGGCGTTGCGTATCCCGGACGTGGTGCTGGTGGCGAGTCAGGTCAGCCAAGAGGCTACAGAGCATCAGGCGGATGCCTGCTTTGTTGATGCCACGGGAGGATATGGCGTTGGGGTGATTGACTGCATGCGGGCCACCAACCATGACGCCGTCGAGGTTTACTTCAACGGCAAGGCAACTGATCCCCGGTATTTCAACAAGCGGAGCGAGATGTATTTCGAGCTGGCCAAATGGATCAAGGCGGGCGGCGCCCTTCCTTACGACCCCGAGCTCAAGGAGGAGCTCTGCGCGTCGGAATACGGCTACCAGGGCGATAAGTTCCGGCTGGTTGACAAGGATGACATCAAGGAACTGATCGGCCGATCGCCCGACAAGGCGGATGCCGTGGCCCTCACGTTCGCTTTCCCCGCGATTAAGCGCAACCCTCTTGCCGGCGCTGCCCGTGCCCGGAAGGAGTACGACCCCTACGCCAGGGCGGCAAAATAGTGGTACCCTTATCCCGGCGGCCCCTTGCTATGGTGGAGCCATGGAAAAACCGGCTGACATCAAGAGGGTCCGCATTGCGGATCTGATCAAAGAATTCTCCTTGTCTGTTATGATGGGCCTGTATGCCGGGGAAGCGCACGTCCCCGGCATGCCGGAACCGGCCCCCGATTACGAGCTCTATCAGGCGATGGAGGACGCGGGCAGCCTGCAGGCCTTTGGTGCCTACGCAGACGGCCGCCTGGTCGGCTTTCTGATCCTGATCGTCTCTCCTATCCCCCATTACAGCGTGATGCTGGCCACAACTGAATCCATTTTCGTCCTTCCGGACTATCGCAAGTACGGCACAGGGCGCCGCCTTTTGGAGGCGGCCGAGGAATACGCAAAGGAACGTGGGTGCCATGGCATCGGCGTCACCGCGCCCCGTGGTGGTCGTCTGGCGCGCGGGATGGGCGCGATGGGCTATCGTCACACGCATCAGGTCTATTTCCGGAGGCTCGATGGATAACCTGGTCGGCATAAAGGACATCCTCCCTCCTATGACCCTGGCGGGCATGGAGAAGATCCGCGAGCTGGAGGGGCTGCTGAGTCAGTTACCCCAGGCGGATATCGGGACGCACCACGTCCTGCATGGCGGAATGTACGCCCGGTCGGTCAAGGTTGCGGCCGGTGTGGTGCTGACCGGGGCTCTCATAAATGTACCGACGCTGTTAATCGTCTCAGGAGACGCGATCGTCACCCTGGGCGATACGTCGGTCAGGCTGACCGGTTTTAACGTCCTGGCGGGCAGCAGGGGGAGAAAACAGGCCTTTGTGGCTGTGAGTGACATCCATCTCACCATGATCTTCGCGACGGACGCCGAAACGATCGAACAGGCGGAGGAGCAGTTCACCGACGAGGCAGACCGTCTGCTCAGCAGGCAGCCGGGATCTCGTAACACAATAGTCATAACGGGGGAATAGACATGTTTGGCGGCATGATAATCGGTCCGAGCGAGATAGCGGCAGCGATGTTTCGGGACCAGCGGAACCAGCAGGCCGAGGAGCATGCGAAGTATCTGGCCTCGATGGCGTCCTGGACCCCTATCAGGCGGGCCCTGGCGGGTGGCGATGCATATAAAGGCGCTGTGTCTGGCGAATGGGGTGGCGGTACGCTGCTCACCGGTTTGACGGAAAAGAAAATGAAAGAAACAGAATCCATGAAATTAAGCAAGATCTCCCTGCTGGGGAGATGAGAGGAGGGGGACCATGTCCGGAATTATCACAGCGGCTGTTATCACGTCGGCCGCGACCATCTACTCAGCGGAACGGCAGCGAAGCATGGCGAAGGACGCAAGACGCGACGCCAGGGATGCGGCCTTGAGGCAGGAACGCGCCGCGGACGAAGCGACGAACAGGGCAAACCAGAAGAGCCCGGATGTGGCCAGTCTCCTCGCTGGCGCCCAGCGCCGTGGGCTGGTCGGGGGAACGATGCTGACGGGACCGCAGGGCGTGGATGCTTCGGCCCTGCAGCTGGGGAAAAATTCCCTCCTGGGGAGCTGATAGACGATGGAAGGCAAGCCGAAAACGCCAAAACGTGAGAAGCTCAACAACCGATGGGGCGCCCTGAAGAGCGAGCGCTCCTCCTGGTGGTCTCACTGGCAGGAGCTCTCCGAGTACATTCTGCCCCGGTCCGGGCGTTTCTTCGTTCAGGACCGCAACAGCGGGGGCCGCAAGCACAACAACATCTACGACTCGACCGGCACCCGGGCGCTTCGCGTTCTGGGAGCGGGCATGATGGCGGGTGCGACCAGCCCTGCACGGCCCTGGTTCAAGCTGGCCACCCCGGATGCCGAGCTGAACGCATACTATCCGGTCAAGATCTGGCTGGCGGATGTCACCAAATTGATGCAGAGGATCTTTCAGCGCTCGAACACCTATCGGGCGCTGCATTCGATCTATGAGGAGCTGGGCTGCTACGGCACAGCCGCATCGATCGTGCTGCCCGATTTCAATAACGTGCTCCACCATTACGTCCTGACCGCGGGCGAGTATTGCATCGCGACGGACTACCAGGGGCGCGTCTGCACGATATATCGCGAATTCGAGAAACAGGTCTCTGAGATCGTCAAGGAATTCGGCCGGGATGCCTGCTCGAAATCGCTGCAGCACATGTACGACACGGGCAACCTGGACGCCTGGGTGCCGTTGATCCACGCCATCGAGCCCCGTGCAGACAGGGATCTCAGCAAGAAGGACAACAAGAACATGCCCTGGGGGAGCTTCTACTTCGAGGTGGGTGGCGATCCGGACGTCTATTTAAGGGAGTCCGGCTTTCCTGATTTTCCGGCCCTCGTTCCCCGCTGGGCGATTTCCGGAGGGGATATCTATGGCAACAGCCCCGGCATGGAGGCCCTTGGCGATATCAAGCAGCTCCAGCACGAGCAGCTCCGCAAGGCGCAGGGCATCGACTATAAGACCAAACCGCCGCTTCAGGTACCGACCACGCTCAAGAACAGAGAGGTTGATACACTGCCCGGTGGTGTAACGTATTTTGATCCGTCCTCCCCGCAGCAGGGCATTCGCAGTCTGTATGAGGTCAATCTGGACCTTAGTCATCTGCTGCAGGATATCCAGGACGTACGCGAAAGAATCCGTGGTGCCTTTTACGCGGATCTATTTTTGATGCTGGCCAACGCAACAGACACGCGGATGACCGCAACCGAGGTGGCCGAGCGCCACGAGGAGAAACTCCTCATGCTCGGCCCGGTCCTGGAGCGGCTGCACAACGAACTGCTGGACCCCCTGATCGAGAACGCGTTCTCGCGTATCGTCGGGACGGGCATCCTCCCTCCGCCCCCTCCTGAGATGGCGAACGTGGAGATCAATGTGGAGTTCGTGAGCATGCTGGCGCAGGCTCAGCGGGCAGTAGGGGCGAATTCGGTTGACCGGTGGACCGGCAACCTGGGGGCTGTCGCGCAGTTCAAGCCTGACGTGCTCGATAAGTTTGATTCGGACTATTGGGCAGAGGCCTATGCGGACATGCTGGGCGTCGATCCCAAGCTGATCGTGCCCGGGGACCGGGTGGCCCTGATCCGGCAGGAGCGGGTAAAGCAGCAGCAGGCGATACAGCAGGCCGAGGTGGCGAACCAGACCAGCCAGACCGTCAAGAACTTGGCCGGCGCGAGCATGGGTCCGGATAGCGCATTGACAAACATCATGGACGGACTGACCGGGTATAACACGCCCGGCGTATTGCGATAGAGAAGGAGGGTATTGCTATGGGAGCACCTGGATATGGAATCGTTAATAATTCGCTGCCGTCAGCGTACGCGACGGAAGTCACGCCGCACGATACGACGGTAATCTCTCCCCCGTCCCGGTCTCTGTACGTTGGTGCAACCGGTGACTTGACGGTGACAATGGAAGGGGGAGGGGATGTGCTCTTCAAGGCCGTCCCGGCTGGCGTGACGCTGCCGATTAGAGTCACCAAGGTGAAATCGACGGGCACCACCGCGACGAATATCGTGGCACTTTATTGATGTCATGGCACGTTTCCGAACAAAATTGATAACGGAGTGGGTTGATGATGATCGATGGTTACTTATTTCGCCGCTTTTGTACGAGTCTGATATCGCGGGCACTATCGTGGTTCCTGCGGGGTTCACAACAGATTTCGCCTCCGTCCCGCGATTGCCGGTCGCGTTCATGCTCTTTGGTGATGAAGCCCATCCGGCCGCAACCGTCCACGACTACCTTTACCGGTGTACTAGGGTTTCTCGTGCGACTGCTGACAAGGTTTTCCTGGAGGCGATGAGCGTTACGGGTCTGGGGTGGAAGCGCTGGCCCATGTATTGGGCGGTCCGGCTTTTCGGGGGCGCTTTTCGCGAGGCATAAACAGGTACCCTTAACTTAGCGAAGGCGGGTTATAAAACAGACATGGCGAAGCACGACACTTTCGATATCCAGCACCAGGAGGCGACCCAGGCAGAGAAAGCCCTGACAGCCCGCCTGGACAGAGAGACGGAAGCGTCGGATATTAAATGGCTCATGAGCAATCGGAGAGGGCGCCGTGTTTTATGGCGTCTTCTGGATCAAGCAGGCGTGTTCCGGTCGTCTTTCTCGACCACGGCCATGCAGATGGCCTTTAATGAGGGTTTTCGGAATTTCGGCCTCCGCACGTTGGACTTGATACACCAGACATGCCCGGAGCTTTACCCACAAATGATGAAGGAGCAAACAGATGGCAGATCCGACCGAACCAACCAATAACGGCGGAACACCGACAGACCCGCCCGCGGGAGATCCTCCCCAGGGCACACCACCCCCGGCAGGAGATCCGCCTGCTGGCGATCCTCCGGCTGGAGACCCTCCCAAAGCGGAAGGCGCGCCCGAGACGTATGAATTCAAGGCCCCCGAGGGGCAGGAATTCGACGGGGAGTTTTTGAAAGTATATTCTGAAGCCGCGAAGGAGCTGAATCTGACCCAGGATAAGGCCCAGGGGCTGATCGACAAACTGGGACCGGTTATCCAGCAGAGGCAGATGGCCAAGATCTCGGAAGTCCAGCAGCAGTGGATGACGGACAGCAAGGCGGACAAGGAATTCGGTGGCGAGAAGCTCGAGGAGAATCTCGGCATCGCTAAAGGCGCCCTCGAGAAATTCGGGACGCCTGAGCTGAAGGAACTGCTGAACACGTCCGGGATCGGAAACCATCCGGAAGTGATCCGTTTCTTTTATCGCGCCGGGAAGGCCCTTGTACCCGACACGTTTGTCGGCGGGCACAAAGAGGGTAAGCCCTCCGCGAAGAGCTGGAATGACCTGGCTGACACCCTGTATGGTGGGAAATGAGAGACGATCTGGCGGATCTGTTAAACGACCTGAAAGCTCGGATGCCGGATGTATACCGGCATCTGATAGGCGTGATTAAAGCGATACTTGCCGCGGCGTGATACGCCCCCGCTAACATTCAAATAAGCCAGGCACTTCAAGACGAACTCCCTGCAAGATTAAAGGAGAGACACTATGACTACTCTTGCAGCGACGTCTTTGACCCTGGCCGACTGGGCTAAACGGCTTGATCCGGAGGGCCGCATCGCCGCGGTGGCGGAACTTCTTTCTCAATCGAATGAAATCCTCTCGGACTGCATGTTCAAGGAGGGCAACCTTCCCACCGGCGACCGCGTCGTGATCCGTACCGGTCTCCCCACGGCATACTGGAGAGCCCTCAATCAGGGCATCCCCTCCAGCAAGTCCACCACGGCCCAGGTCGATGAGGCCTGCGGCATGCTGGAAGCCCGATCCGAGGTGGATAAAGACCTGGCCATGCTGAACGGCAATACCGCTCAGTTCCGGCTGTCCGAGGATGCCGCGTTCCTGGAGGCGATGAATCAGACCATGGCCACCACGCTGTTCTACGGCAACCCCGCAACTGATCCGAAGCAGTTCCTGGGCCTGGCCCCCCGGTATTCCGATATCGGCGTCGGGTCTCCGAACAACGCCCAGAACATTATCTCGGCGGGTGGTGCCGACGCGACGACCAATACGTCCATCTATCTGGTCGTCTGGGGCGACAACACGGTTTACTGCCCGTTCCCGAAGGGCTCTAAGGCAGGGCTCCTGCACGAGGATCTCGGCGAGCAGACGGTTTACAATTCGGACGGAACGCGTATGCAGGCCCTGGCTACCCGGTATCAGTGGAAAAACGGATTGGTTGTTAAGGACTGGCGCTATGTCGTCCGGATCTGCAACATCAATACCGCGCATTTGATCGCGCAGTCCGATACGCAGGCCGCCACGGCAGCCACCGCGATCATCAAGCTGATGCTGCGGGCGCTTTATCGGGTGCCGAATTTGTCCATGGGTCGTGCGGCGTTCTACATGAACCGGACCGTCCATGAGGGCCTGTCGATCGCGGCCCTGGACAAAACGCAGTACGTCCTGAAAATCAACGAGGGGATGACCCTGTACGGCACGCCTCAGTCCTGGCTGTCTTTCCTGGGGGTTCCGCTCCGGAAAAATGACGCGATCGTCACCACGGAAGCGGTTGTCGCGTAACTAACTCTTAACGCGGGAGCGGGAAACCGCTCCCCCAGCCTTATAGGAGATATGACATGATTATTGACGACCTTTTGAGACTGAGCGAAGACCAGGCCGTTACCGATACCGCGGTTTCGACCAATACGATCGACCTTTCTCAGGCGCGGGATATCGGCGAGGGCAAACCGCTCTATATGGTGTTTACCGTCACCGAGACGTTCAAGACGCTGACGTCTCTGGATTTTAGCATCCTCGTTGACAACGACGCGGCGCTCGGTTCCCCGACGGTCCTGGCATCGAAGAATGTCACCCTGGCCTCGGGCGGTCTGGCAGCCGGGCAGCAGCATATTCTGCAGATTCCTCCGCAGATTGCGAGTCTGGGCCTGCAGTATCTGGGCGCGTCGTACACGGTGACGGGCACTACAGCAACGAAGGGCAAGGTTACGACTGACATTGTTGAGACCATCCAGGACGGTAAGAAGTTCTACGCGTCCGGGTGGAGCGTAGCATAAGGAGGGCTGAATGAAGGTTAAAGCGAAAGTCAGATGCTTTGTCGGAAACGCCATCCGTGAGAAGGGCGAGACCTTTGACTATAACGGCCCTGAGAATGGCTGCCTGGAAATCCTGGAAAAACCCGCGGCACCTCCTGCGGGAAAGCCCTCCGCCGGGAAAGCGTTCGGGGCAAAAAAGACCTCCGCGGATGAAGCGTTCGATTAGTCCGCCGGTTGGATAGTCAGAATGGGGGGTGCAGACGGATTTACTGCATCCCCCTTTTTTCTCCCTGGAGGGTGTTATGAGTAGTGTCGTCGATATCTGCAATATAGCGCTGGCCCATCTCGGAGACGAGGCTTCTGTCGCCAGCATCGACCCCCCTGAAGGCTCCGCACAAGCGGAGCATTGCGCTCGATTCTATCCCGTCGCCCGGGACTCCCTGCTTGAAATGCACCCCTGGTCTTTCGCCACGCGCCGTATCGCGCTGACCTTGCTTTCCGCTACCGTGGATCAATGGCTTTACGTATACAGCCGACCGAACCTGATGCTCAAAGCGCTGGCGGTCATATCGCCGGAAGCTGATGACGATTACGTCACCCCCGCATCTGAGGATGACGGGTATCTCGCGGGCAGCGGGATATACGTCCCCCCGGCGTATAGTATCGAGACCCTGTCCACGGGGGAGCTGGTGATTTGCACCAATCAGGAGGATGCGGTCCTGCGGTACGTGGCCTCCGTTACGGACCCCACGAAATTCAGCCCGCTCTTTACGGCCTGCCTGACCTGGCTTTTAGCGTCCATGCTGGCGGGACCGGTCATCAAGGGCGACGCGGGCATGGCAGAGGGCAAGCGGTGCTATCAGATGTTCCAGGCCCACCTGGCACAGGCGCAGCTAAGCGACACGAACCAACGGCGTATTCAGCCCGCGCACGTCGTGACGTGGATCTCCGGGAGGTAAAGGATGCCGAATGTCAAGACCCTGCAGAGATCCTTTGCCGGGGGTGAAATTTCCCCCGAGATGTACGGCCGGATTGATGATGTCAAGTACCAGGCCGGTCTCACACTGTGCCGCAATTTCATCATTAAGCCCCAGGGGCCCGCGGATAACCGGCCGGGATTTGGGTTTGTGCGTGCGGTAAAGGACAGCTCCAAGGCGGTCCGCCTGATCTCGTTTACCTACAGCACGACGCAGACCATGGTTCTGGAGTTGGGCGACGGGTATATCCGCTTCCACACGGGGGGCGCGACGCTGCTGGCGCCGGTACCTTCGGGCTGGCTTACGGGCACGGGCTACGTGGTCGGGGATCTGGTCCTGGAGACGGCCAAAACGTATTACTGTACGACGGCCCACACGTCCGGGACATTCGCGACGGACCTGGCTGCGGGGAAATGGTACGAGATCCCGAGCGCCGCCTATGAGATCCCCAGCCCGTACGCCGAGGCGGACCTGTTTGACATCCATTACGTCCAGTCGGCCGACGTGCTGACGCTCGTCCACCCGAACTACGCGCCCCGGGAATTACGCCGGCTGGGGGCGACGCAGTGGACCCTGACGACGATATCCTTTTCCGCCACGATTTCCGCCCCTACGGGGGTGACGGCCACCGCTTCCGGGCATACGACGGCAAAATACGACTACACGTACGTGGTTACGGCCATCGATGCGGATGGCGTCAATGAGTCGGTGGCCTCCTCCGTCGCAACGGCCAAGGGCAACTTGTTCGAGACGGGCGGCATCGTCACAATCGCCTGGAGCGCGGTATCGGGTGCGTCCCGGTATCATGTCTATAAGTTGCAGGGCGGGATCTACGGATATATCGGTCAGACGTCCGGGTTGAGTATCGTTGACGACAATATCTCTCCCGACATGTCGATGTGCCCTCCGACCTACGAGACGGTCTTCAACGCCGCGGGGGACTACCCGGCAGCAGTGTCCTACTTCGAGCAGCGACGCGCCTTTGCGGGGACCACGAACAAGCCCCAAAACATCTGGATGACCAAGTCCGGCACGGAAAGCAACATGTCGTACTGCATCCCCATCCGCGATGACGACCGGATTGCCTTCCGGGTGGCCGCCCGGGAAGCCAATACCATCCGGCATATCGTACCCCTTTCGCAGCTCCTGCTGCTGACCTCCGCGGCCGAATGGCGCGTGACGTCCGTAAACTCGGATGCGATCACCCCGACCTCGATCGCGGTCGGTCCTCAGTCCTACATTGGGGCGAGTAACGTCCAGCCCGTTATCTGCAATACCAACCTGATCTATGGCGCCGCACGCGGCGGCCATGTCCGGGAGTGCTCCTATAACTGGCAGGCCAACGGCTTCATTACAGGCGATCTCTCGCTCCGGTCCGCGCACCTGTTCGATACGTACGAGATCGTGGACATGGCTTACAGTAAGGCTCCCCAGCAGCTCCTGTGGTTCGTCTCCAGCTCCGGCAAACTGCTGGGCCTGACATATGTCCCGGAGCAGCAAGTCGGCGCCTGGCACCAGCACGATACGCTCAACGGCACCTTCGAGAGCTGCACGGTGGTGGCGGAGGGCGCGGAGGACGTCCTCTACGTGGTGGTGCGACGGCTTATCGGGGGTACGTACTACCGTTATATCGAGAGATTGCACACCCGGCAGTTCATCGCGCCCGCGGACGCCTTCTTTGTGGATTCCGGGCTGACGTATGACGGAACGAATACCAGCGCCACGACGGTTACGGTTTCCGGAGGGACGACCTGGGGGCCCGGGGAGGATCTGACCATAACTGCCGATGGGCCCATCTTCGACACGGGCACGGAGGATGTGGGCGACGCGATCGTCCTGACGGATGACGCGGGCAGCACGTACCGGCTCGCGATTATCTCCACCTCCTCGGCAACCGTCGCAACGGCTCGGGTTGACAAGACCCTCCCCACAGCGTTGCGGAATACCGCGACCGCGGTCTGGTCCTTCGCCCGTAACAGTTTTGTCGGCCTGGATCACCTGGAGGGGGAGACGGTCAGCGTCCTGGCGGACGGGGCTGTCCATCCGCAATGCGTGGTGACGAGCGGGGCCATCGCTCTCGATATCGCGGCGACCGTCGTTCAGGTCGGCCTGCCGATTGAAGCGGATCTGGAGACCCTGCCGTTGGCCATGCAAATTGATTCCAGCTTCGGCCAGGGGCGGTACAAAAACGTCAACCACGCCTGGCTGCGCGTCTATCGGTCGTCGGGTGTTTTCATTGGTCCGGATGCGGATCATCTCGTGGAAGCCAAGCAGCGCACGACGGAACTTTACGGCCTGCCCCCGGAATTGAAGTCAGAGGAGATCCGCCTGATGCTGACGCCGACCTGGGCGGATGGCGGCCAGGTGTATGTCCGGCAGGCAGATCCGTTACCGTTGACCATCGCATCCCTGACGCTTGAAGTCAGTATAGGAGGGTAGCCGAGTATGAATTTTTTCACACCCTATCAGATGGAGGCCAGCCTCACCAATTACGAGTCGCTGCTGGGCGGGAATGCATCCAAGACCGCCGGGCTGATGAATAACGCGGGACTGGCGATGAGCATCGCGGGCGCGTTGCAGGCGGGCATTGGAGCGTTTTACTCCGCGCAGAATGTCAAAGACCAGCTGGAATTCCAGGCCGAGATGAATGCAATCAACGCTCGGATGGCCGAACGGACGGCACAGTCGATCCTGCTGGCCGGGCAGAAAGAGCAGGGCCGGATCTCGCTGAAAGCCGGAAAGGTCAAGGGCGCTCAGCGGGCGTCACAGGCCGCTCGCGGGATTGCTCTCGGGGAGGGGAACGCCGCGGAGGAGATCGCCACGACGGACCTGATGAAAGAAATGGACATGTACACGATCAACGCCAACGCCGTCCGGCAGGCCTGGGCTGCGCGCACGCAGTCCGTCAATGCAGCGAATGAGTCGCTGCTGCAGGGCGTGTCGGCGCAGGGGATCAGCCCGTACATGGCCGCCGGGACCAGCCTCATGAATTCGGGGGCGTCCGTGGCGTCGAGCTGGTACCAACGACGCAGCATGAATCGATTGGCTGCGGCTCTGGGGGTGAAATGATGAAAGTATACGATTTGCCGACCGTTGAAGCGACCGCGGAGCCGATGAAGCAGTTCAGCGCCCCGGAGGTTAGGGACTACGCCTCCGCTCAGCTGCAGGAACAGGGCGCCGCGGTGACGAAAGTGGGGAATGCCGTCACCAGGATCGCCCAGGATCTGCAGGACCAGATCGACACCGCGACGACCAAGGACATGGACAACCGGCTGGCGGACGTGATCCGTACGACCCTCTACGATCCGGAGAAGGGCTTCCTGCAGACCTCCGGCAAGAACGCGTTGGACGGTCGGCCGACCGCGATCAAGACGATACAGGAGGCTACAAAGTCTTTTGAAAAGGGCCTGACGAACGACATGCAGCGCCAGATGTTTCAGAAAGTGGCATCCCAGCGACTGCAAACCGCGCTGATGCTTATCGACAGCCACGCCATGAACCAGGCGAAGGTCTATAGCGGCAACGAGGCTAAAGCCCGTTTCCAGGGCGCGATGCAGGACGCCCTGCAGAACTGGGCCGGATGGGAAGATCCGCAAAGCCTGTATCATACGAATAAGCGGATTATGCTGGCGGAGGTGGACAGTGTCGCGGAGCTGGCGGGCATTCCGAAGGATTCCGAGCAGTATGAAACCCTGGTCAAGGATGCGACAACCCAGCTACACGGGAATGTCATCACCAACATGATCAGCCTGGGCCAGTCCTCCCAGGCCAAGAAATACTTTGATGCGCACATTCAGGAGATCCAGCCGGGCGAACCGCTGAATAAGATCCGGAATGTAGTGAAGGCCGCCACCACGGCCACCGAAGCGGACGACCTGGCAGCCAAGGTCTGGGAGGATCTCGGACCGAAAGGCCTAAATGACGCCATCCCTCTTTTCAGTATGACAGAGAAGGTCCGCGAGCTGGCGGGCGATAATGAGGACGTGCAGAAGGCTGCCATTGCGGGGATCAAAGAACGCGCCGGGGAGTGGAACGGGCAGCAGACGGAGACCAAGGCGCAGGCCATTTCCAGCGTCTGGCAACAGGTTGACGGGGGCGTGTCGTTCAAGAAGATTCAGACCTCGCCCGCCTGGCTGGCTCTGTCCGGGACCGAGCGCCATGAAATCCGCAGAGCGATGGAAGCGGAAGCGACAAACCGGGCAAACCGGGCGGCCGCGAATTCTTCCCGGGAGCTGGCCGAGCTGCAGAGGCAGGAGCACTTGTCATTCTTGAAACACGGGGACGAATACCTGACGGTAAGCGATCCGAACGTCCTGCGTAAGATGAGCCGGGCACAGGTGGAGGCCACCCGGGGGAAATTCGGGATGACGGCCACCCGGCAATTACTGGATCGATGGGACGCAATCCAGAACCCGGGCAAATACCAGGATGCCAAGCTCGATACGGACACCTTCAACGCGGTGGCCCGGTCGCTTAACCTGGACCCCGGCTCGAAGAACAGAAACATGCGAAACCAGGTCGGGGCACTTAAATTCCGCCTGGAGGAAGCCCTCAACCACGAGATGCAGCAGCGCAAGGCCCCTATGAGCGCCACGGAAAAAACAGAATTCATCCGCCAGACGCTTTCCAAACAGGTGCTGGTAAATGGTTTCTGGAGCACTCGAAACAAGCCGATCGCATCCCTGACCAGCGAGGATATCAACAAGATCGTCATCCCCAGGAAGGATCAGGTGGATATCGCGGCGGCCATGGCGAAACGCTACAAGGCCACCGGGAACGAGATTTACGCGCCCAGCAGGGCCAACCTGGTTAGATGGTATCTCAAAGGCAAGATGCCCGGATATACGGATTTCTACGGAGAAGAAAATGACTGATTATCTCAGGATGATGGAAGAGGAAGATAGCGCCGCCCCGCAGGAGGGGAATAGATATCTGGGAATGATGGAGGATTTCGAGGCCGGGCATCAGGCGCAATTCGCGGCTTCCACCGGTCTTGCCGCGAGTACCAGCCCGGAGGAGGAGGCCCGGAAGAAGCGGATCGCCAATTTGCTGGGCACGCCTGTTGCGGCTGTCGAGGGAGATCCCGATACGGCCAAACGATTGGCCCTCCAGAAGACGATCGCGAATAATACGGCCGACACCCCGGCCCTGCAGGAAAAATACACTGACGCCGATTTTGCGAAGCTGGCGCACGATCAATCCGCGGAACTGGGAATGATCGAACGGACGGCCCGGCATTTCGCCGCGGGGTTTGCCGGAACGGGCGTCGGCAGCACGATTAAAGGTCTCGGGGAAACCCTGCACTCGCTGGAGCAGCTGACCGGCAGCAAAAGCCTTTTAGCGGACACGCTGATCGATATCGGGAAAACGACGAAGGACTACTGGCGCGGGCTCGCGCCGGAAGGCGACGACAGCAAATACGGTCAGGTGATACAGGGGGTAGGGCAGATCATCCCCCAGCTCCTCGGGGGGTATTTCCTGAAAGGGGTTAGCGCCTTACAGATGTTCGCGCAGGGCGCGGATCAGATGGCCGACAAGATCGAGCGCGATAAGGTCTCGCAGAACGCCGACAAGGACCGGCAGGCCTGGGAGGTCTTATCCGGGGGCGCCATCACCGGCGCGACGGAATACCTGGTCACTAAGCTGATCCTGTCTCCGCCCCAGACCCTGGCGTTGAAGAACATGCTGCTGGACCGTGCCGCGAAGATCGGCCTGGGTACGGTGAGCGAAGGCGTCCAGGAGCTCTTGGAGAACATCGGACATGATATCGCGCATATCGCTATAACCAGCCCAGATTCTAAGGTAGCTTTCGGGGAAGCCCTTGAGGCCGGAGAGGTGGGTGCGATGGTCGGCACGATCGCCTCCAGCGTCGTTCAGGCCGCCCTGCACATCCGGACCCGTGGAATGCAGCAGACGCTCACGGAGCTGTCGGACGCGAGCAAGCTCCAGCAGTTGAGGGAGCGCGATCCCGAGACCTATCAGGGCTTTGCCGACAACCTGGCCGCGCATCTGGCCAGCACGACGGACGGCGCCGTCGAAAATCTGTATGTGGATGCCAATACGTTTCACCAGGTCATGATCGCGGCCCAGCTGGACCCGGTCGAAGTGGCGAACGCTGTTCCCTCCCTGGCCGGAAAGCTCGATGAGGCCATAGCCACGGGCGGCGACATCGTCCTCCCGCTAAATGAGTTCATCGGTAAGGTCGCCGGAACGGAAATCGGGGACATGCTCAACCCCCATCTGAGATCCACTCCGGAGGCACCTTCGATGGCCGAGGTGGAAGCCGCGGCGAAGCTGAGCACGGACTTGCAAGCCCGGGCGGATGCCATCCTGGCCAAGCAGGGCCGGACGGATGACGTCATCAGGAGCGCCAACGAAGTGCAGAAGACGATCTTCGATCAGCTCAACGCCACGGGCACCTACGCCGCCCCGGTATCGCGGGCATACGCGTCATTCGTCCGGGATTTCTACGTGACCACGGCCGCCGAGATGGGCGTGACGCCCATGGAGCTGTACCAGGCGCATCCTTACAAGATCACGAGCGGAGAGCTCGGGGGCGGGCAGATGACGCAGGGGCAGACCGCGATCGAGTCCCCGGAATTCAAGTCCTGGTTTGGGGAGTCCAAGGTGGTCGATGCGACCGGAAAGCCTTTGGTCGTGAATCATGCGACGAATGTAAAATTTAATGCCTTCGATAGGAAGTATACCACCGGGCAACTCGGATTTCATTTCGGAAGTGAGGATGTTGCGAAAAACCTTTATGGGAACGAAAAAGCGGGTTACGTTCTTCCGGTCTATTTGAGCATTCAGAACCCCCTACGTTTAGACGATTTGGGAGGCTGGCAAGGTCGCGATGTAGTTAGAATGGTAAACGAACGGATAGGAGCGAATCTGCCGGAATCCGCTTCAGATAGACGGATAAGAGCGGCTATCGAAAAAGCCGGTTATGACGGTATCGTTTACCGAAATGAATTCGAGACTTCGCCCAACCAAGAGGCTACGGACTCGTATATCGCCTTCTCCCCCACCCAGATCAAATCCGCCACAGCTAACCGCGGCACGTACGATCCGAACGACCCGAACATCATGCATCAGTCTTTGTCCAGTCGGTTGCCGTCAGCCATCAAAGCGACTGAAGACCCTCTGATGGAAACGCTTACCATCGATTTTGACGTGACGTTGTCGGATCTAACGACACTCGGCAAAAATATGGAAGCGCTCATGGCCACCCCTAATATGCGTAAACTGAAGGGGAAAGGGGCTAAAGACCCGAAGCGACAGGCAGAGGAATTTATCGATCACGCGGTTAACAACCTGCTCTGGCTACATGATCATATGCCTGCCGAAATGCGCGAACGAGCGGAGAGGTGGTACGACGGCGGGCGTAAAACGATCGAGACCTGGGCGGACCGGTATGGGATCTCCGAGATGCAGGGCGCGGCCGTGATCGCGGTCCTGTCCCCGCAAAACGGGTGGTTTCCGAATGTAAGCCAGGCCGAGCGAATCGCGGACATCGTGTTCGGCATGCGTGATTATACGTGGGATGAGGCGATGACCGAAACGGCAATCCAGCTTTCTGGGGGAAGCCTCGACAAACGTATGCAGTCCGTAGTCGGCAAGACCCTGGACGAGGTGATAGGCTTGCCGGATCTCGCAGCCCGCTGGATACGGGTTTATGATCAGACCTATAACAGTCGTTCGTATCGCGTCTTGACGCCGGAAGGCGGGGTGGCGGATTACGTCAAAACGACCAAAGGTGAGGAAGCCACCATGGCGTGGAAGTCCTACTCGACGATCGCCAAGGCGGTCTCGATCCTGACTGACGGCCGTGCGGAGAATGTCCACTACCAGCTGGGGAAAGAGCACAAAGTCCGCAATTTTTACAATAACTTGTTCGATCCGAACAGCGCTGGCGGATATACGACGATCGACACCCACGCTGTTGCTGCAGCGCTCCTTCGACCTCTGTCTGCCAACGACATCGAGGTACTGCAGGCTTTCGGCGGAACGGGATCAAGCAAGTCTTCGGTTACAGGTCTGAACGGTACATACCCCCTCTATCTGGAAGCCTACCGAAGAGCGGCTGAGCAAAGAGGGGTCCTGCCGCGGCAGATGCAGTCCATCACCTGGGAGGCTGTGCGCGGTCTTTTCGATGCCGGACGGAAGATCTTCATCAAGAAGGACGCGAACCAGATCTGGGAACGCTATAAGAAGGGCGAAATCGAGCAGGACCAGGCCCAGAAGGAGATCCTGGCTTTAGCGCGTGATATCACGCCTCCGGACTGGGTTGCTGTCCCCTTCAACGATACCGTCTCGCGTACATACGAAGGCCCCGCACAAAAGCGTATTGACGATATGGGCGAGACGGGTCGCCAGGAATCCGCCGCTGCCCGGGTCTTCTTCGAGGTGGCGCCGGACCCGAACAATGCAAAGCTCACCGCGGAATGGGGCGCCCTCGATAGTGACACGCAGGCGGAAATCAGTCGTATAGTGGCTCCCCAGGTCGTGTCTAACGTCCTGAAGGAGCTGGGAACCGGCGGATCGACCTCACTGCAGCTGGGTGGATACCTGGGCGCAACAAACCCCTCTCTGACCCTGTCAATCGATCGATGGGAGCTGGCCGTCACGGCGGCGAAGCTGATGGGGTACGCGCTCTCCCAGGACAGCATGATGGTGGTCTCGGAACAGCCAGGTCTCGGGCTCGAACCCACCGGCGCGCTTACGATTGATCTGCCCGAGGGCTACGGGGGGGAACAAATCAGGGCTTTATACGATCGGCTCTGGGAGCTGGAAAAAGATGGAAAGAAACTGATCGGAGGCCACACGACTGTTGACGGCCGCATGATTATCCTTAACTATTCCGGACTTGACACAGAATCTCTCGCCATGCTAGTTAATGATCATCTGGGTGGTGAATTCACCATTCGGGGCAATACTGTTTACGCCGCTTTTCCGAGTAAGGAGGAATACAACTATGCCGGTGATAATGAATCAGCCTCTTCCCGACGATCATCCGCTAAAACGCGGGCTGATCATCTGCGGGCAGAAACGACCAAACTCCTCCGAAGCGAGCTCGACAAACATCGAGCAAACGCCGGAACCCTCTACCAAGCAGGGCTGGACCGAGGAGGAATTCAAGGGGGGCGAGGAAGCGCTGGCCAACCTGATCAAGCAAAATCCCCCGCGGATTCTGTCCGAGTAACAGGAATACATTTCAGCAAAAGCCCCCGGGAGGTCTTGTCTTCGGCCTTCCAGGGGACCAACGCAGCCGGGCAGGAACTGCAACGGCTGCCCGCCGACAAGAACAGCCCCCTCTACCATCGCATCTATTTCTACATCAACACCGGGAAAGGCATCCGCCCCGAGCCGGGGGTCGGAACGCACGCCCATCGGTATGATCTCGACGGTCTGTACGACAAGAGCACCGGCACCCTGGACGTGCGTGTACCTTCCGGCGAGAACGTCAACAACGCTTTCGAGCTGGCCCTCCTGGACGCGGGCTATACCGGATGGCTGGACCGGGATTCCGGGGTGGCATGTCTCCTGGGGGAACGAGAGATCTCCCCGGAATATCTCGGCGCCGATACGGGCGCGTATGCCAACGCTCCCCAGGTCGGACCGCTCAGTCAATCCCCCGCACAGCAGCTCTCCCAGGAGCTGAGAGACAACAAGACCCTTCCGCAGGGCGAGCTCACCGGTCCCCGATGGGCGGATCGCCTGGAGAAAATCTACCCTGAAATCTACGCACAGCTGGACGCGGCTGGATATATCGAACCGCTCCGTGCGTACGAGCAACCGATCCCCCGGTATGCCATCCCCTTCATTGGTGAGATGGCCAACACCTTGTACCAGTCCGCCTGGCATGGATCTCCTTATACGTTCTCCAAATTCAGCACCGACCACATCGGCACCGGTGAAGGCGCCCAGGCTTACGGCTACGGGCTCTATTTCGCCGGCGCGAAAGATGTGGCCGAGTTTTACAGAAAAACGCTTGCTTTAGACAAAGGCGTTACCGCTAAAATACTGAAAGACGGTCCGAATGATTATTCCGTATGGGCGCTAAAACCTGGCGCCGATCAGATATCTTTGGTCGGCGAGCATTTGCTGCACGGCCAGGCCGTTCGGCTGAAAGAAGAATACGATCGTAAATCAGCGGGCAGGCTCTATAAGGTCGAATTGGCCCCCGCGGAAGATGAATACCTACTGTGGGATAATTCCCTGAGCGAACAGAGCGAGAAGGTAAAAGCGATACTCGAAAAAGCAAATCCTGAATTGTCGCACGGCCGCTATTCCGATTATGCTAATGAATCCGGAGTGGGCGATGTACCCAATGGCGGCAAAGCGCTATATGAAATGATAGCGCAGCGCCTCGGGGAGAGGCGTGAATCCCGAAGGGGGTATAATGTTTCTGACGACAAAGCCGCTTCCGAATACCTCCTGTCTCTCGGCATTCGCGGGATCAAATACGCGGACGGGGCGAGTCGAGGCAAAGACGGAAAGATCAGCTACAACTACGTCATTTTCTCAGAGGATGACGTGGCCATTCAGGAAATGTACCAGGCCTCCCAGGCCAGCAACCGTGGAGGATTCAACCCGGCAACCCTGACGACCATCCTGACCCAGGAGTCCGACTACAGCACGTTCCTCCACGAGACGGCGCATTTCTTCCTGACCACCTACGCGGAGCTGGCTGCCGAGCCGAATGCATCGCCACGGCTTAAAGCCGACATGCAGACCCTGCTCGACTGGTTCGGCGTGGCCGACCTGGACGCATGGAACGCCCTGCCGTTTGAGGTCCAGCGTAAGCACCATGAGGCTTTCGCGTACAACTACGAGGTCTACCTGTTCGAGGGCCGGGCGCCCAACCCCAAGATGCAGACCGTCTTCGAGCGGTTCTCCGCGTGGCTGAAACGGGTCTACACGTCGATCGCCACCGAGCTCAACCAGATTTACCGCCAGCAGCATGGGGAGGATCTCCCCATTCTGACCGGCGAGGTCCGCCAGGTCATGGACCGGATGCTGGCATCCGACAAACAGATCGACCAGGCCGAACAGATCCGCGGCATGTCGCCCATTTTCCGCGATCAGGCGGAGTCGGGAATGACCGACGAGGAATGGGCAGCCTATCAGGAACTGCAAGACGACGCCCACAGTGCCGCCCTGGCTTCGCACAGGGCCTCCAGCTTGCGTCAAATGAAATGGCTGAGCAATGCCAAGAGTAAAACCCTGCGCGCCCTACAGGCCACCACACGCGATATTCGGAAGGGTATCCTGGCGGAAGTGACCGAAGAGGTCAACAACATGCCGATCTATCGGGCGAAGGACGCCCTGAAGAACGCCACCGACATCGAGGAGCTGGCCATCGCGGACGCCATGGGCTACATGGGCTATGGGTCCATGGCCGAGCTGGAGGCCGCCATCAAGGCCGCCCCCAAAAAGAAAGACCTGATCCGGCAGAAGACGGACCAGCGGATGCTGGAGGAACATGGCGAGCTCATGGACCCGAAGGCCGTGGAGAAAGCTGTCGATGAGGCGGTCCACAATCAGGCCCGGGCCCGCTTCATCGGGGTGGAACTCCGGCACCTGTCGAAATCCACCCGGCCGGTAAGGGTCATGCAGGAAGCCGCGCGCCAGGCCGCTCGCTCCATCCTGGGCAAGAAGAGGTTGAAGGATATCCGGCCGCACGAATTCACGGCCGCGGAGGCCCGCGCCGCCAAAGCGGCGGATGAGGCCATGAAGAAAGGCGACACGGCTACAGCCACGCAGGCGAAGGAACACCAGCTCCTGCAGAACCAGCTGGCCGCGGAAGCGATAAACGCCCGGGCACAGGTGGCCAAATCGATGGACGCCTTCAAGCGGATTTTCGGGTCCGACAAGGCCCTCGGCAAGTCCCGCGACATGAATTACGTCAACGTCGCCCGGGCCATCCTGGCGCATTATGGGCTCGGATCTTCCGAACAGCCCGCGTCTTTCTATTTGGCGAAGCTCAAAGCCTACGACCCTGAATTCTACGCGGAGATTGAGGACATGATCACCGCGCACCAGGCCCCGGCGAAGCCGATCAATGAGCTGACCCTGGACGAATTCGCGGATCTGTCGGATCAGATTCAGGCGCTCTGGCACCTGTCCAAACGCAGCAAGCAGATCGAGATCGATGGCCAGCTCATGGACCGGAAGGCCGTGGTGGGCGAGCTGAACGCCGAGATACGGGAGCTGAACGCCGGACCCGCGCTTGCGGGATACAAAAAAGCCGTCACCACCTGGGAAAAAGCGAAGATCTCCCTGATGGGGATTCGGGCCGCGTTGCGCCGGGTGGAGGCCTGGGTGGACGCCATGGACCGAGGAAACCCGAATGGCCCTTTCCGGAAATACATCTGGAACCCTATTAGTGAAGCCGTGACGGCTTACCGGGTAGCGAAGAAAGACCACATGACTGAATTCCTGCAGCTCTTGCAGGACAACCAGCACTTATTCCGGATGGGACCGATCGATGCGACGGAGATCGGGTATACGTTCAACCGGGGGCGGAACAACACGTCCGAACTCCTGCACGCCCTGCTGCATACCGGCAACGCCAGCAACAAGCGCAAGCTCCTGCTCGGACGAGAGTGGGCGACCCTGAAGGATGACGGTAAGACCCTGAACACGAGTCAGTGGGATTCCTTCATTGCGCGAGCCATAAGGGAGGGCCTCATCACGAAAGAGCACTATGATTTCTGCCAGAAGGTCTGGGATCTCCTGGAACGCATGAAACCCTCCGCACAGAAGGCACATCGCGAGATGTACGGCTTCTACTTCGATGAGGTGACGGCCACCCCGTTCGCCACCCCGTTCGGCGTGTATGCCGGCGGATACGTTCCGGCGGTTACGGACCCCTCGATGGTCACGGACGCGTCCATGCGGAACGAGCAGGAGACCTCCCTGGTGGACAATTCCTTCATGTTCCCGTCCACCGGCCGGGGATTCACCAAAGCCCGTGTGGACTACAACAAGCCCCTTCTGCTGAATATCGGCTACCTGGCCAGCCACATGGACAAGGTTCTCCGGTTCACCTACATTGAGCCCCGGATCAAGGACGTGGCCCGGATCGTTAAGACCAACCGGTCCTTTGCTTCGACCATGGACGCCCTCGACCCGACGACCCGGGGGGACATGCTTGTCCCCTGGCTGCAGCGGACGGCCATGCAGATGATTTCCATCCCGTCGAAAGGGCAGGTCGGGCGGGCTGTGGATGCTATTTGTAGTTATCTGCGGGTCAATACCGGTATGCAGATTATGGTCGGCAATATCACCAACACTTTGCAGCAGTTTACCGGCATCTCCATCGCGGCCCTGAAGGTCCGACCGAAGTATCTGCGGAATGCGCTCTGGCAGTATGTCCGTCGGCCGAAAGAGACCACTTCCATGATTGCTGAGAAATCGGATTTCATGGACACGCGCATTAATTCCTATCAGTTCGAGATGCAGCGGACGATGGACGAGATCCTGCTCGATCCTAACAAATACGACAAGCTGCGGGATTTCGCCTCTCAGCACGGATACTTCCTGCAGCAGGGTACTCAGGGGATCGTGGACACGCTGACCTGGATCGGGGCCTACAACCAGGCCGTCGAACAGGGGGCGACGGAGAGGGACGCTGTCCGGCAGGCTGACGCCGCGGTGCGAATGACGCAGAGCTCGTTCGCCGCGGAGGACGCTTCCCGCATCGAGGTCAACTCCGCTTTCGTCCGGATGTTCACACATTTCTACAACTACTTCAACATGATGGCCAACATCACGGGGTCGGAATTCGCCACCACGCTCCGCACCCTCGGGCTCCGGAAAGGCGCCGGGCGGATGGTCTACGTCTACGCGGCTGGCTTCATGATCCCGGCCGTTCTGTCCGAGCTCATCGTCCAGGCCATCGGCGGATTTGATGATGGCGATGATGATGAATACGATCTCGGCGATGCCATGCAGCTCTTCTTCGGCTCGCAGGCTCGCGCCCTGGCGGCCATGGCCCCCGGGCTGGGACAGGTGGCCACCGCGGCGGCTGGGCGATTCACCAGCGCGTATTATGATGACCGGATCTCGACGTCTCCGGCCGTCTCGATCCTGGAGTCCATGGTCTCGGCGCCCTTCTCGCTCTACAAGGCGATCGCTGAAGAGGGCTCTTACAAGAAGGCCGCAAAGGACATGCTCACCCTGCTGGGCATGATCACCCGCTTACCCCTCGGCCAGATCGGAAAACCTGTCGGTTACATGCTTGATGTCCATCAGGGGAAGGCCGAGCCGGAGAGCGGGATGGACGTCGTACGCGGCCTGGTGAGCGGTAAAGACGTGAATCGGCAACAGTAGTAAATATGGTACCCATATGAGGGGTGCCGTATGCTAAATTTCGATCAGAGGGAGGGGTTATATGCCTATATCCAGTACTACCCGGAAAGCCGGTCCGTTCGTGGGCAACGACGTTCTGACCACGTTCGCCTTCACCTTTAAGGCTTTCTGTTCCGCGGATCTGTATGTCGTGAAATTGGTCGTGTCAACAGGCGTCGAGACGGTTCTGACGCTGACCACCGACTACACGGTAGACCTGAACGCGGACCAGAACACCAGCCCTGGCGGAACGATCACCCTTACCGCGCCTTTACCGACCGGAAGCACCTTGGTCATTACGACCTCTCTCGGAAATCTCCAACCGACGGACCTTACAAACCAGGGAGGATTTTATCCGTCCGTCATTACGGACGCCCTTGACCGAGCCGTCATCCTGGTGCAGCAGCTGCAGGAGGGTAGCGATCGCTCGATCAAATACCCTATCTCTGACGATTCTGTTGGCGTAACACTTCCCGCCGCGGCACAACGGGCAGGCGTGACGCTCGCTTTCGACGATGACGGCGCCCCGATTGCCGGGCCCTCTGTCGCGGATGTCGGCACCGTATTCGGAAACATCGCGAACATCAACACCGTGGCCGGGATCTCCGCGGATGTGACCTCCGTTGCGGCGAATGCCGCGAACATCAGCACCGTGGCTGGGATCTCGGCGAACGTCAACACGGCAGCGGCCAACATCGCGGATATCAATACCGTAGCGGCGGACACGACCAACATCGACACCGTTGCGGCCGGTATCGCAAACGTCAACGCGGTCGTGGCGAACAAGACCAATATCGACACCGTGGCCGGGATTTCCGCGGATGTCACCACCGTGGCGGGAGTCGCCGCCAAGGTCGGGACGGCCGCAGACAACGTGGCCGACATCACCAATTTCGCAGACGTCTATCTCGGCCCTTCGGCTACAGCACCCACAACCCGGAAGGACAGCTCCGCGCTACAAGCCGGGGACATGTACTTCGATACAGCGACCAATGTCCTGCATACGTATAATGGAAGCACCTGGGTCGGTACCCCGACCGCGCATAGTTCCTTGACGGGGCTGACTACCGGGGACGATCACACGCAGTATCATAATGATACAAGAGGCGACGCACGGTATTCCCTCACAAGCCACACACACGAGTCCACCTACGGCAAGCGGATTGTGGAATGGTTCGTGATCCATCCTACGACAAGCCTGGCGGTCGGGGACGGTAAAGCCTATTTCGTCGTCCCGACCGAGCTGGGGGGCATGAACCTGGTCCGCGTCGCGGCGACCGTCCTCACAGCGGGCACCACTAACAGCACAACAATCCAGATCCATAACGTCACAGATGCCGTCGATATGCTTTCGACCCGGATGAATATCGAGACTGGAGAGACAAGCACCCGCACATCCGCCACCCCGGGAACGATCGACACGACCAAGGACGACGTGGCCGCGGGGGATGTCCTGCGGTGCGATATTGATGCCGTCAGCACGGCCGCTCCGAAAGGGCTGATCGTCGAGATGGTCTTCCAGCTGCCGTAAGGAGGGGAAATGTCTTACGTCAAAATCAATCCTACCGGTTGTAACGAGCGAAACGGCCTGGTCCAGGTCCGTTTCGACTGTTATCTGGAACCGACAGATGTCGGCTATACCGAGCATCATGTGACTGTACCTGTTATTCCCAAAGAAGGGTATCTAGGTAAAGTCGATGAGATGGGCGCTCCGGTTGACATGGCAGATTACGATAGATGGATCGCATCATTGCCTACCGAAACACGCGACAACCCATTCTGTTGCCATTTTCGCTGCTTTGAGCCGGACATCACGGATGAGGGTATCGGCAAGGCCGGGGAAGAGATCCTGGCTATGGCGAAGGCGAACCATACGAAAGGCGAACTGAGCAAGAATGTCAATCCCCCTGTAAAGTATTCAACCAACATCGTCAAGATTCAGGCAAGTTTGAGTCGTGTTAACAGTATCAAAAACTCGGATTTTGCTAAGATATCTGCGGAGCTAGGAAGCAAATGGCAATTGATATAGGAGCCGGAGCAGCCGTATATGCCTATAATTGCGCTACCGGCAATACCGAAATCGACAAGACAAATCCCGCCAACGCCACGGGAGTATTGACCACCTTCCAGGTGTATGCGGGTGCTACCATCACCAACTTTAAGGTTGGTACAGCGTATGGGTCTGGGACCAGTTTTACGTCTAGGGATTATGTGTCAATCGGGGAAGTTACATCGGGCAGTGTTCAGACATTTACAGGGTTGGCGTGTGATGTACAGACCGGAGACTGTATCATAAATCACCCTCCCTCCGGATACATTAGGCATTCCACGACTGGTGGGTCCGGGATTGTGTACCGATCCGGGGATTCATTTGATGGCCTGGTACATACCTATACCAGCGGTGCTGCTGCTGGCAGAGTATCGCTCTACAGCACGGGCATCAACGTCGCGACCGTCACGACGCAAGAAGAAAGCGACGTTTCTTCTTCGGGCATGACCGGCAACGGGAATATAACAGACACCGGGGGCAGCGGTTCGGATGTCACTCGTCGCGGATTTTGCTACATGGAGGGGACAAGCGGCGATCCTGACGCAAATGGAACAACACTGTACGCCGGTGAGGTGGTCGGGTCAACAGCAAACCCATCTGTAGCGGCAAAGGCTTTTACCGCCGTAAACTGCACGGGGCTAACCAAGGCCAACGGTGTGCTGAAAATCGATCTGAAATGTGATGCACCCGAAAAACTGTCAAACACAGGATACCAGTTTGAATTAACCAGCGCCGGGAAATCCGATACAAATGAGTGGGATTTCTATCCTCCCAGATCGGAAATTACGACAAGCTATAAGACATTCTACTTCCCGCTTTCCGCTTGTGGTTCACAGGGGGGAGAACTCGACGTCACCGCGATCAATTATATTAGGTGGTATGCCAGTTCCACCGATTCGAGCAATATCACTGTGTCATGGCGCAATGCGGCAATCCTGATAGGCCAGACGGCTGTCTTCGATGACGGTACTTTCGGTACAGGCTCCTTCTCCAAGTCGATCACAGGGCTTTCTCCCTCGACGAACTATCGAATACGAGCTTACGCGGTCAATGTAGCGGAAACCAGTTACGGGACGACCGTTCAAGCCCGAACGCTCGACCACCCGTACGCGATTATCTTTTAAGATTTCTACTACTATCACAACCCCACGAGAGGACACTCATGGAAAGACCGGAAAGATCCATAACTGAAAAATGGTGGTGGCAGATCGCCCTGATTTTCCTCGGGCTGTTCGGCTTCTTTTTCGTGAACGCCCTGGCCATGGAAAGCCGGGTCAGCAAGTTGGAGACGCTCACCTCGGTCAGTATCGCGAACATCGAAAAGAGCATCGGGGAAATAAAAGACTCCCTGAAGAAAGACAGGATCTAAATGTACAACATCCGAAACCTGATCGCGTTTCTGGACATGATCGCCACCAGCGAGGGGACGATCAACCTGGGGGATAACGGGTATAATGTCCTGGTAGGGGGCGCCCTCTTCCAGGGCTACGCCGATCACCCCCGTATCGTCGTTACAGTCAATAGCCGTGGCCTCAAATCAACTGCGGCCGGTCGATACCAGATCCTGGCCAGATATTTCGATGCCTACAAAACGCAGCTGAGCCTGCCCGATTTCAGTCCGGACAGCCAGGATAAAATAGCGATCCAGCTGATTAAGGAATGCAAGGCCCTGAACGATATCGATGAGGGGCGGTTTAACATCGCCGTCAAAAAGTGCAGCAGCCGGTGGGCCTCATTACCGGGTGCCGGATACGGGCAGCATGAAAATACTCTCGAAAATCTCCGCCGGGTGTACGCAAAAAAAGGGGGGCTTATTTTCGCGTAGATTGTAAGTTGCGGAAACTTCCAATCGTAAGTTTCCGCAACTTACAAAATTAAGTGGACGACGAGTGGACGACATTTCGGCAATAAAAAATGGGGACTTTCGCACCGTAAGTCCCCATTTTTATTGGGTTTTGATTGGTAGGCGGTACTGGGATTGAACCAGTGACTTCTACCGTGTGAAGGTAGCACTCTCCCGCTGAGTTAACCGCCCGAAGTGGCCTTTGTATATCCTAAAGAACGATCATTATCAAGAAAAAACA
>Ga0302246_1000327_pt1 | contig 44169 bp, 43 predicted proteins | sample AAG_UR_Trp_MG_FD_193533 | JGI IMG/M metagenome (GOLD analysis project Ga0302246, IMG submission 193533) | Enriched activated sludge microbial communities from anaerobic digester in WTTP, New Holstein, Wisconsin, United States - AAG_UR_Trp | ecosystem: Engineered > Bioreactor > Anaerobic >... | reverse complement strand
TTCTCGTAGGTCTGGTCCTCTATCGGTTCGACCGAGACTATATTGGAATAGCGCACCGTGCGGATGTCCTTGAATTTGCCGTTCTCGCCGGGCAGGTAGCCCAGGTACCACAGGCCCTCCGACATTATCAGCGCGAAAGGCGCGCCCTTCACCGTCGCCGGGCCGCCCGCCTTGCGGTAGGTCAGGTTCATCATCAGTTTTTCCTGTATGGCGCGGTAGAGGTCCTTGTAGAAAGGCAGCGTCATGTCGGGGTTCTTCACGCGCGGTGTTATCATGAAGAAAGGGTAGGAGGTCTCGTCGAGCAGGAAAAGCTTGTCGATGGATTTCAGCACCGACTTGTTGACCTCGCCGCCGAAGATCCTGGAGAGTTTGTAGATGAAGGCCAGCGTGGCCGCGTCGTGGTCGGTCACGTTCATCTTCAGGAACGACTGCGTCTCGCCGTTGAACAGCCAGCGACCCTGTTCTGTCTCGTCGGCGCGGATGACCTGGTCCTGCCGCAGGGATTCCAGGTCGCGCTGCACGGTGCGGCTGGAGACATTGAAGACCTCGGCGAGTTCTCCGGTGCGCACCCAGCCGCGCGACTGCAATTGCCCGAAAATGTAGAAAAGCCGCTTCTTGAACGAATCGAAGCGCTCCTGGCGTCTGATCCTGTCAGCCGCCTTAAAAACCACGCTCTTAACCTTTTTCATAGTCCCCCCTATGTGGACCATATTCTACAATAATGAGGATATTGGGGACACAATACCTATTTCGGCCGAAATAGGTATTGTGTCCCCGATTTAGCCCTGCAACTTTGTAGGATATATAAGCGTATTAATAGGGGGACATAATACTTAATTGCCCCCGCGGAAATAGGTATTGTGTCCCCGGATATGGAAGAAGCTGAGCTTATAGGGCGATGTCTGGAGGGGGACGAAGGGGCCCTCGGAGAGGTCATCGGCCTTTACCAGGACCGCCTTTACGGCTTCGCGCTGCGGCTGCTCAAGAACCCGCAGGACGCCGAGGACGCGGCGCAGGACGCCTTCGTCCGGGCCTTCCGCAACCTGGCCTCCTACGATAAGTCCCGCCCTTTCAGTACCTGGCTCTTCACGATAGCCCACAACCGCTGCATGGACCTGCTGCGCGCCCGCCGGCCCGATATCTCGATAGATGAGGAGGCGGGGGCGGCCGCGGCCGACGCCGCCGCCTCGGCCCCCGACCACGGCCCGCTGGCCTTCGAGACCGCGCTGGTGGAGAAAGCCCTGGCCTCCCTGCCGCCCATCTACGCCGAGATCCTGCTGCTTCAATATAAGGAAGACCTGGACGGGGCCGAACTGGCCGCCGTCCTCGGCGTGCCGGAGGGGACGGTCAAAGCCCGGCTGTCCCGCGCCCGGGCCATGATGAGGGGAAAATTGATGCAACCGAACGGCTCCGCCGGCCGTATTACCTGTGGAGACCTGAAATGAAGGACCGTGAAGACCAGCTTGCCGCCGCCATAGCCGCCCTTCCGGGGATAAAAGCCCCCGCCGGACTGCGCCTTGCCGTGCTGGCCGCCCTGAGGCGGGAGCGCGCCACCTGGTACCAGCCCGTCCTGCGCGGCGCGGCCGTGCTGCTGGCCGCCTGGGGCGCCGCGCTGCTGGCGGCCGGCGCGTTCTGGCTGCTGAACAATGCCGGGGAAATGGCCGCGCTGGCCGCCGATCCCGCCGCGCTGGCTATGGCCGCCAAGGCCTGGGCGCTGCGGGGCCTGACCCTGCTGCCGAAAGCCTGGGACATCGCCGTCTCCATGCCGAGGCTCCTGGCGGACAACCCGCCGCCGCTGGCGCTTTTGACCGAACTCACCATCGCCGCCGCGCTGACCACCGCCTGGCTGTCCAGGCTGCCGTCGCGCGCCGCGGCCCATAACTAAAGGAGAAAGAAAATGAAAAGGATAGTATTGCCCGTTCTCGCCGCCCTGACGCTGGCGGCCTATGTCCCCGCGGACGCCCACGCGCGACGCGGCGGCAAGGTCGTGCTGCACGGCGACATAGTGATAGAGAAGGATTCGCGCCGCGCGGAAGACGTGCTGACCGACGGCTCGCTGAGGGTCGACGGCACGCTGGCCGCCGACGCGGTCTCGCTGGGCGGAGCGGTGACGGTCAACGGCCTGGTCACGGGCGACGTTTCCACGATGGGCGGCCCCGTGACCATAAACGGCCGCGCCGACGACGACGTCTCCTCCTTCGGCGGCCCGATAACCGTGGCCGGCGAAGTGGCCGGCGACGTCTCGTCGCTCGGCGGGCCGGTGCTGGTCTCGGGCCATGTCGAGGGCGATATCTCCTCGCTGGGCGGCAACGTCAAGCTGACCTCCGGCGCGGTGGTGGACGGCGACATCTCCACGATGGGCGGCCTGGTGGAGAAGGAGGACGGCGCGGTGCACCGCGGCTCGGTCACCTCCTTCGACGCCCGCGACGTGCGCCGCGCGCTGCTGGACGTCGGCCGCGTCGCGCGCCAGGGCGAGAAGCGCCTCTCCCCGCTGCTGGCCGGCGGCCTGGCCACGGCCGGCCTCATCTTCCTCTTCTCGCTGCTCTTCACCGGCGTCATCCTGCTGCTGCTGCCCGCCGTCTTCTTTCCGCTCCACACCGGCCGCGCCGCCGACGCCGTCCGCGCCGACTTCTGGCGCTCCACCGGCATAGGCGCGCTGATCACGGTCGCCTTCTTCCCGGCCATGCTGATGCTGCTGGTCTCGATACTGGGCATACCGCTGATACCGCTGGCCCTGCTGCTGCTGGTCTGCGCCGCGGCGCTGGGCCTGAGCGGCTTCAGCGTGGTGCTGCAGGAGCGCTTCTTCGAGGGCATCAAGCGCAAGGGCCCCGCCTCCCTGCTGGGCCAGGTGGTCGTGGGCTACGCCCTGATGGCCGGCCTGCTCATCTTCGGCAATATCATACCGCTGATAGGCGGGGTGCTGTCCTTCATCGGCTTCATGATGATGGCCTTCGGCGCGGTCGTCGGCCTGGGCGCCGCCTGGGATACCCGCATGGGGAACCGCCCGGCGCCGGTCCCCGAACCCGCCCGGCCGGCCCCCGCGGCCCAGCCCCCCGCGCAGGAGCCTCCGCCGCAGTCCTGACCCGGGTTTGAAGCGAGCCGGAACGAGGCCGTTCTCCCAGCGCGGAGGGCGGCCTCCTTTATTGAATCTTTGCTATTATATTGACGGAGAAACGCGATATCATGCCAGAACGCGACCCAGAACTAGAGCCCGCGGCGGCCCCGCCGGCCTCCGAAAGCGCGCCGCCCGGCCGCTCCCCGGGCCCGGTCCCTCTTCCGGCCGGTCCCGGCAGCGGACACGGCTCCCCCGGGGCGAAAGCCTCCGGGCATTTCTGGCTCTACCCCGCCATCCTGCTCGCGGTACTGCTTTCCGTTTTCGCCGTCTTCCGGAACGAAATGCTCCCCGTAAGGACCCTCGCCGCCGAGCGGCCCGCTCCCGTCCTGCCTCTTCCCGCGGCCCGCGCTCCCGCTCCGCCGGCCGCCGCGGCCGAAAGGCCCGCGGAGCCGCTGCCGCCGGTGCCTATAGCCGAGGTCGGCATGAACCTGCCGGAATACGGCGGCCACGGCGTCGCCGCCGGCGCTTCCGCGCCGTCCGTCCCCCGTCCCGCTTCGATGGGAACCCTGCCGATCCTGAGCATCGATGGCCCGTCCGGCGGGGACACGGAGCGCTACGACGACGCGTACCGCGCCGGGGAAACGGCCGGCCTGGACGGGGGCCTCAGAGTGGACCCCTCTCTCCGCCGCCAGCCGGCGGAGAAGACCATGACCGCGGCGGAACTGGCCGCCTGCCCCGCCTGCAAGGTCGGCGCGGCGGCGGGCAAGAGTTCCGGCCTCAGCAAGCTGGCCACCGGGAAGTATTTCGTCCAGAACGAGCTGGTCGTCGAATCCCTGGGCCTCTGCGAAGGCATGCACGTCTACCGGTACAGGAACCAGAGCCCGAACAAGACGATAACGTCCACCGTGCAGAATATCAGCGGGGAGACCTGGACCTTCACGCTCGAACCCGGCAAGACCTACGAACTCAGCAGTTCGATCGAACTTACCCGCGACACGGCCGTGTCCATAAGGGTGGGCGAGGTGCTCAACTGAGATGACGCCGGACGCCTCACCCTCCCCGGAGCCCGGCAGGCCCGAACCCCGGCCCGCGCCCGTCCCCGCCGACAGGCCGGCCTCGGCCGGCGGCCCCCCCGGCGACAGGGGCCCGAGGGGCCCGGGCGAACCCTATACCCCGATGCCGGTGTTCCCGGCCCCCCGGCGCAGGGCGGGCCTGCTCGCGGCGCTGCTGCTGCTCGCGCTGGCCGCGGTCTCCGGCCTGCTGTTCATGCTCAAAGGCGGCGGACCGGCCGCCCCGGCGGCGGAGCCGCCGGCCGCCTCCGAAGCGGCGGACGGCGTACGATGATGAAACTGCATCCTTTCTTCATGGTGATGATCGTGCTCGGCATAGTCACGGGCATGTACACCGTCTACACCATCTTCCCGCCCAGCATGCCGCTGCTGTTCGTCGGCAGCCTGATCGGGCTTTTCGTCAGGATAAACCAGGTCCTGCTGGAGAAACGCAAACAGACGGACGCCGGCGCGGCCGTGGACTTCGCGCGCCTGCGGACCATCGATCTCAAGTGCTACGCGGGCTGGATAAAGGAGAACGTGCGCGGCCACGACGAGGTGGTCGACCGGGTGGTGAGCAGGATACAGCAGGGGCTGGCCGTAGCCGCGCCGGGCCAGGTGCCGGCCGCCTTCATGCTCTCCGGCCCCACCGGCACCGGCAAGACCTTCCTGGCCGAGATCGTCGCCCGGGCCCTTTACAAGGAGAGCGAGCTGCTCCTGCTGCGCATGAACCAGTACAAGTCCCCGCAGGACGTCTTCACCCTCATAGGCCCGCCGCCCGGCTACCAGGGCTACGAGATAGGCGGCGCGCTCACGCGCCCCGTGCTGGAGAACCCTTACCGCGTGATCCTGCTCGACGAGTTCGAGAAGGCCCATATCGACGTGCAGCACTGCCTCTATAACATCCTCGACAGGGGGCAGTGCCGCGAAAAGAGCTCCGGCCGCACCGTGCATTTCAGCGCCTGCGTCTTCTTCGCCACCTGCAACTGCGGCGTGGACGCGCTGCGCGCCATCTGGAAGAAGACGGGGGACCCCGCCCTGCGCAACGGGCGCGCCCGCGAGGCCATGGCGCGCGAAGGCTTCGAGCGGCCGCTGCTGGCCAGGTTCAGCGACATCCTGCTGATGGACCAGCTGGACCCCGTCGAGATAGCCGAGGTCGCCTGCCTGCAGATAGCCAAGCACTGGCGGCAGTACGGCATAGAGGTCGCTTATACCTCGCCGGAAGTGCTGATCGAGGCCATCAGGCGCAACGTCGAGTTCCAGGATTACGGCGTGCGGCAGCTGGCCAACCTGATACGCGAGATCACGACCCCGTCCATAGAGGAGGCCCGCCGCCTCGGCGCCACGCGCGTGCGGCTGAGCCTCGACGAGAAGACGGGGCAGGTGACGGTGACGCGATGAGCGCCGACAGGGACATCTCCGTGCTGGCGGACGTCTGGGTGCAGGTCTTCACCCTGCTGCTGATAGTCTCCGCTGTCTTCTCGCTGCATTATCTTCTCGCCGTGCCGCCGGCCGCGCCCGCCGCGGCGGACGGGACCGGCCACCGGTCCGGGGACGCGCCGGCCGCGGCCGCGGAGAGAACTTCGCCGGCCCCCGTCCAGGCCGAAGCGCGGCCCGCCCCGCAGGCCGCTCCTCAGCCGGCGCCGCCGGCGGCCGCCCCCTCCGCGACTCCGGCCGCCGCTCCCGCGGCCGCCTCCCCGGCCGACCGCGTCCAGTGGGTGATCTCCAAGGAGAGCGAGAAGCACACCACGCTGGGCAGCGTTATCGCCATGGCCAGGGACGGCGACACCATCCTGGTCCAGCCCGGCAGATACGACGTCAGCGCCCTGATCGGCAAGTCCCTGACGATAACCGGCGGCGGCGCCTCCCCGGCCGAGGTCGAACTGACCCACGCTTTTTCCCCTACCCTGTCGGTCAACGGCGGCGGTCTCACGCTGCACAACCTCACCATCGCCAATACCGCCACGCTCGACCACTGGGCCCTGTCGGTCGCCAGGGGGACCCTGAACATGCGCGGCGTTAGGCTCAAGTCCTCCGTCAAAGGCCTCAAGGCGGTGGATTCCTCCGTCGAAGCCTCCGACTGCGAATTCGACGCCGAGACGGCCGTCTTCGTCTCCGGCAGGTCCAATGCCCGCTTCTCGGACGTGTCCCTCACCGGCAGCTACATCGGCCTCCGGGCGGAGGACGGGACGGCCGAGGTCCTGGTGGAGGACTCCATCGTTTCCAAAGGCGGTACCGGGGTCGTCGCGGCCGACGGGGCGCGCGTCGAGATAAAGGGCACCACCGTTTCCGGGCATACGGCCTACGCCCTGGCCGCGGGGTCCGGCGCCGAGATACGCGTCAAGGACTCCTCGCTGACGGATAACAAAGATTGCGCCGCTTTCATCCACGACACCGACGGCAGGGTGGTACTGGAGAAGGTGCTGCTGCGCCGCAACAAATGCGGGGTACAGTTCGCCGGGAAGGGGTCCCTGGACGTGCGCCTGAGCAGGTTCCGGGACAATTCCATGGGCGCGGTGGCCCTGAGCCCCCTGCAGGGGGACCTCGCCGTGATAACCGGCTACGGCAACGAAGGTTTCACGGTGCCCGGCGAGAAGAAGCCCGCCGCCAGGAAGCGCGCGGCCGCCGCGCCGCGCGGGAAATGACACTGATCCGGAGAGGAGCGACATGACGGACCTGAACAAGATGACGGACTGGAGCAAGCTTAAGGAGATGGTGGCGGGCTCGGAACTGGGCAGCAAGAGCCGCACCGTCGACGAGAAGCTGCTGCTGGAGCATTTGCAGTCTCGCGTGAAGGGCCAGGACCACATCGTCACCGACGTCGCCAGGCTGATACGCCTGAGCTGGGAGAAGCAGGAGCGCACGCGCCCCATCTGCAGCCTGCTGCTGCTGGGCCCGACGGGCACCGGCAAGACCGAACTGGCCAAGGCCATGGCCGAGTACCTCTTCGGCAGCGAGAAGGACATGCTGCGCTTCGACTGCTCGGAGCTGAGCAGCCCGGACATGGCCAAGAGCCGCCTGACCGGCTCCTCCGCCGGCTTCAAGGATTCCGAATCGGGCGGGCAGCTGACCCGGCCCATGATGGCCAACCCGCGCCGCCTGGTGCTTTTCGACGAGGTGGAGAAGGCCCACCCGCTGGTCTTCGACCTGCTGCTGCAGCTGCTGGGCGACGGCCGCCTGACCGAGCAGAGCACCGGCAGGACCGCGGATTTCACGCAGTCCATCGTCGTGCTGACCAGCAACGCCATCGCCGACCAGGTGGCCAAGGCCGTCGAGGGCATGGACGACTACCGCGAGATCCTCAACGCCGTAAAGACGCTGCTCTCCGAGTCGGGCACCTTCCGTCCCGAGATCATGGGCCGCATCGACAAGGTCTATCTCTTCAAGCCGCTGGAAGGGATGATCGTGGCCGAGATAGCGCTGCTCAAGATCTCGCGCCTGGCCCGCGAGTACGGCATGACCGTCGACTTCGTCGCGCCGGAGCTGCTGCTGCAGGCGCTGGAGGCCAACCTCAAGGTCAGCCGCTTCGGCATACGCGAGCTGGAACGGATCCTGTTCGATTTCTTCGCCGAGCAGCTCGTGGCCATGCGCGAAAAGAAAGTGACGCACGTCTCTTTCCGCCGCGGGGACGACGGGAAGATAGTCTGCGAGCCGTCGCCCGGCGCGCTCGGCCGTTAGACGCGGGGGACCCCACGCTATGGCGAAGATGATACACGGCAACGCGCTGGATTTCAACAACCAGAGCGAGAAGCGTTTCTTCGAACTCCTGCAGCACAGCCCGGCCACCGCCGCCTGGACCGTCATCTATTCGCACAAGACCGTCACCGGCGGCGAGCGCGAGACCGACTTCGTCGCCATGATCCCGGAGATCGGCCTGGTCGCCATCGAGCTCAAGGCCGCCGAGCTCTCCTACAGCTCCCGCGTGCCCGGCTTCAAGTACGCCAGGGGCGGCTTCATCTCGCTGCGCGACGTGCTGGTGGCCGCCAAGAAGAAGGAGCGCCACCTGCGCGAACTCCTGCTCAAGCGCTGCGGCAACGTCTTCTCCGGCGAGATCAGCGTCTTCCTCAACGTCCGCCAGTCCGACCTGCGCCACCTGCCCGACTCGCCGTCGCTCTACATCGCCTCCGATTGCAAGTACCAGGACATCCCCGCGCTCATCGCCGCCAAGGCGCTGGAGCAGAAGGCCGCGGTCACGCAGGCCCACCGCATGAGCTTCGTGAAGTGGAAGGAGGGGGACATCTCCGCCTTCGCCCGCTACCTCAAGGGCGAGTTCATCGAGGAAGAGGGCAATATCTGCCGCAATTACCTGGAGAACAACTGGAAGGCCAACGCCGAGGCGCTGGGCATCACCTACAACATGCTCTCGACGATGCCGCGCCTGCTGCTGCGCGGCCCCGCCGGCACCGGCAAGACCGGCCTGCTGCTGCAGCGCGCCCGCGAGCTCGACCGCAGCAACGACACGCTGGTGCTCTGCTACAACAAGCTGCTGGCCGAAAGCCTCCGGAGCGAACTCTCGAAGTGCGACCGCACCGACGTCTGGTGCCTGGAGGACTACCTGCGCGAGGTCTGCGGCGCGCCGTGGAACGCCGACGAGGACATCGGCCCGCTGATGCGCGACAAGCTGCCCGCCGCCGCGCTGGAGAAGCTCAAAAAGAAAAAGCCGGCCTACGACGTGCTGCTGGTGGACGAGTTCCAGGATTTCATGCGCCAGGCCTGGCTGGACGTGCTCGACGCCTCCCTCGACGGAGGCCTGGCCGCCGGCAAGGCCTGGCTCTTCGCCGACTTCTCCGTGGCCTCGATGACCGAGAACGACGTGAACCCCGGCGATTTCCTCAAGAAGTACGGCTTCAAGGACGAACTGGTCAACCTGCGCGTCAATTACCGCAACGCCTCGGAGATAGCCGCGGTGGTGGAATACGTCGCGGGCTCGAGCAACAAGCGCGTCCTTTACGACAAGACCCTCAATCTCTGCGACCTGCCCATCGAGGTGGTGACCTACGCAGACGACGAGGAGCAGGCGGTCCTGGTCAACAACTCCGTCTCGGACCTGATGGGCGAGGGCTACTGCTACCAGCCCTCCGACATCGCCGTGCTCTCGGCGCACCGCGCCTCCGAGTCGGCTTTAGGCGCCTCGCTGCGCGAGGACATCTCCTTCAATTCGATACACGCCGTCAAGGGCATGGAGGCGAAAGTGGTGCTCGTCACCGACCTGCACGAGCGCACGCCTCTTCGCCCCGACCCGCGCGTGCTGCTTTACCTCGGCGCCTCGCGCGCCATGTTCAAGCTGCTGTTCTTCGTCCAGAAGGACTTCTACCAGAAGTTCCTCAAACTCACCGGCCTGAGCTGAAAAAACCCGCGGAAAAATATTTTGGTCCTGGGTCTTGACAAGTCAACGCCCGCCTGTTATAGTCTATGTGCGGTCCTGATCTTTGAGACAGTTTCGGTGCGCCGGTTCGGTGGTTGCGGTCGCGGTCTCGGTTGCGGTCGGCTCGGGGATGGCCCCGGCCCCGGCGCGGTTCCCCGGCTCCGCCTTCGGTGTTCGCGGCGGTTCCCCCCGGGGCGCCCGGTCCCCGTCCCGCTCCCGCGGGCGCGCGGTTCCCGGGCCTGCGGTCCGGCTGCGGTGTCGGTGCGGTGTGTTCCCGCGGTCGTGGTCCTCGGTAGCGGTCGTGGTGCGGTTGCGGTCGCCGGTCCGCCTGTGCGGTGTGTCCCGAGTAGAGAGCCCCCGTCGTCCTGACGGGGGCCCTCTTTTTTGAGGCTTCTTTTTTGAGGCCGCTCTTTACGGCTCAGTAGTTGATTATCAGCGAGACGCCGGTGATGGTGTCCTTGCGCCTGAACCCGGCGCCCGGCTTATTGACCATTTTCCAGACATACGACGCCTTCATCGACATGTGCGAGTTGATCGACGCCACCAGCGCGGTCTCGGCGTTGACGCGGTAGCCCGACGAGTCCTTCAGGTTGCCCAGCCATTCCAGGTCCTGCGTGGCGTGCGCGGTGGGGGAGAGCTTGCGCTGGTATTTCATGTAGCCGCGGTAGGTGCCGAAGTCCTCGTTCTTAGCGGTGATGCGGTCCTCCCAGATATAACCGCCGCCGGCTTCCAGCGAGAGTTTGTCGTTCTCCTTGTCTATCAGGTTGCGCCCGAGACCGAGACCCAGGTCCCAGCGGTCCTGGATATTGGCGAAGCGGTTCTTTTCCCAGCCCAGCCGCTCGAAAGCGTAGTTCTTGCCGGAGAACTTCAGGCTCACCTTCTCGTGGGCGTTGAACTGCTCGGCGGTGGTGGTGCCTTCGCTGTTGGTGCCCAGGCCCCCGGCCGCCAGCTCCAGCGCGGCCCTGGTCCAGTCGTAATTGAACAGGTTCTTGGCCGAGAGCGTGGAGTTCTTGGAATTGCCCGTCGTCTTCACGTAGGACAGTTCGGCCGTGTCCTTCCACGGCTTGGCCTCGTCGGCCGCCGCCGCCGGTATCGCCGCCGCTAAGAACAGTATCGCCGCCAGTATTTTCATGTTCGCCTCCGGTCAAGTCCCTTAAATATTATCAAAATTGGGCCTTGACATATAAATTTCGTCTGCTAATCTATAAGGGAGCCTGCGGCCCATTAAACGGGCGTCTGCAGGCTCCTTTATTTCTGTAAAATACAAGGTATGAAAAGTTTTGCGAGAGCGGCCGTCCTGGCGTCGCTCGCGGCCGGAGCCCTGGCCGCGGCCGTCTACCTTACCCTGCCGGTCAACCGCGTCGACATGCATTCCCGGCTGGTCATGCTGGGCGACTTCGACGGCGACAATAAGTGGACCGCCGCGGACGCGGCCGCCCTGGACTCGCTGGCCGCGGACCCCTTCGCCGGGCCGGCCGAAAGGGCCTGGCTGGCCGACGCCGACCATGACGGCGCGCTGACCGCCTCCGACCTGGACCTGCTGCGCGGGCTCTACGCCGCCGGCGGCGACGCCTATGCCGCGCGCGACAAGGAGCTGGCCGCGGGCCGCGCCTTCCCTTACCCGCGCGAGTTCTTCCGCTACGTGCCCGACAGCGAGTATATCCAGCGCCCGGTCTTCGTCCTGCCGCACCCGGCCGCGAAGACCTCGCCGCTCGGCTTCCTGGAGGAGGCCCGCCGCCGCGCCCTCTCCTCCCGCGACCCGTACGAAGCCGCCCTGCTGGGCGAGATCCACGACGAAGGTCTGCGCTTCTCGCTGGCCTACGCCCGCCGCCTGCCGGGCCTGCACCCCAAAGAGAAAGAATACGCCGGCCTTAAACTCGCCCGCTGCGCCGCCCTCTGGGAAAAGGGCCGCCCGCACGACCTGCTGCTCGATATAATGGCGCTGACCGAGGACGCCGAGACCCTGACCGTCGAAGGCCAGCCGGAGTTCGTCGCCCGCTCGCTCTATTTCCGCGACCACCTGCGCGAACTCCTGGCCTCGCCGCTCTACGCCGACTACCAGCGCGGCCGCCAGCCGCCGGAGGCCGTCGCGCGCGTGCTGGGGCGCTTCCTGGCCGAGGATATGGGCCTCGAGGCGGACATCCTGAACATGCCCGCCCCGCGCGATTTCCTGGAGCCGCGCAACTACGCCGACCGCGCCCGCTGGCAGTACTACAAGTCCTCGTCCACGCGCGCCGATTTCCGCCGGCTCCTGCGGTTCGCCCAGTACGACCGCCGCTACCTGCGCGCCGCCGCCCGCACCACGCGCCGCCTGACCGACGAGGCGCTGGAGAACCACAATTTGCCGATGATCCTGCTCTTCCGCGAGGCGCTGGCGATAAAAAAAGGCGGCAAGAAAGCCGCCGTCGGCCTTATCGACGAGGCCGTGCGCATCCCGTTCACCTGGGTGAAGGCCATACCGCGCGACAAGCTGCCCGCCAGCGTGGCGCTGGAGAACTTCCTGCTGCCCGGCAACAAGGAGGACGGCTCCGACAAGAGCCGCCACTGGAACGTCTTCGGCGGCATCAGTCTCTATAAGTCGCCCGAGGAGTCGCTGCGGCTGGCGCTGGCGCGCGAGGTCAAGGACTACCGCGACGACCCTTCGCCGCGCGCGATGACCGAATTCATCCGCGACACCATGGCCAACCTCAACGGCATCTATTACGTCGTCAGCATGGACCCGGACCTGCTCTCAGGCCGGTCCGGCGGCGGCGGACGGGGGAAAAAATGAACACCGTGTTTTCCAAAGAACTGGTCAAGCTCCGGGAGGCCGCGGGCTTTAAGACCGCCTACGCCTTCTTTCACGAGAACGGCGGCCAGGAAGTGCTGGGCCTCTCCTACCGCAAGTACCTCCTGCTCGAGCAGGGGAAGAACCTGCCGGCGCTGGCCCGGCTGACGCGCCTCTCCTATGCGCTGCGCCTGACCCCCCAGGGCCCCGAGGCCAACGGCCTGGCGGTCGCCTGGCTGAGGACCTTCGCCGGAGACGACGTCTACCAGGAGACCCTGGCCCCGCTGATCGCCCCGCGCGCCGAGGTCAAAGGCATGACCCCCATGCACGAGGCCATGAAGAAGAACATAGCGGAGAAACGGTATTTCCTTACCCCCGCCCATTTCCGCGCGATCCTGTCAAGTTTCGAGGCCTACCTCTGCCACCAGGCGCTCAGCAACGAAAGCGGCGAGTGGAAAGCGGAGGACCTGGCCGGGGCGCTGCGCATCGAAAAGGCGAAGGCCCTGGCCGCCCTGAAGGTCCTCAAGGCCGCCAAACTGGTCAAGGAGCCGCGCAAAGGTGTCTTTAAAAGCCCGCTGGCCGGCATGCAGCTGGACGCGCCGCAGTTCAACCTGCTCGAGGCCTCGTTCCGTGCCAGGAACGAGGAATACCACAAGCGGCTGGTGGAGTCGGGCGCCAACGAATGGTTCGCCGCCTGCCTGCTGCGCGCCGACGCCGAGGTTTTCAAGGGCTACCTGCCCATGATGAGCCTCAATATGCAGGCGGCCGGCTCCTACGCCATCTGCAAAAAGACCCCGGCCTCCGCGCTGTTCATGGTGGAGTCGCGCATAACCAAACTTCGCGATTTCTGACCACGGGTGACCCGCCGGGTCACTAAAACCGCAGCTTTACCCACCCCGGGACGGCGTGAGCCGTCCTGCCCATAAAATACGACCCTCCGCCTCATGCGCCGCCGCCGCGGTTGCGCTACACTATCTCCGTAAGACGATGCGGGAACGGAGGAATAACATGAGCAAAAAGCATATCAATCTGGCGGCGGGCCTGCTGGCGGTCGTATTCTGCTGGTGCGGCAGCGTCCAGGCCGCCGAAACCCCCGGGGCCCTTTCAACGCTTGCGGGCATGGCCGGCGACACGGAGATACACATCCCTTCGCCCAACCCGTTCCCGTCACTGCCCGACCTGTCCGCCTCCTCCGTGGGCAATATCGGCAGGGTGTCGGAGGGGATCTACCGCGGCGAGCGCCTGCGCACCGAAGAGCAGTACCGCTGGCTGCGCGAGGGCCTGGGCGCGGAGACGGTGCTCAACCTCGAATACTTCCACAACGAAGACCAGGAGCTCTGCCGCCGCAACGGCCTGCGCTGCGCCGAACTGCCGCTGCTGCTCTTCGTGGGCAAGGACCTCTCCTTCGACTGGGGCACTTTCCGCAAGGCCTTCCGCTTCGTGCTCTCGGAGCGCGCGGCCGGCAGGACGGTCTACTTCCACTGCCTGCACGGCAGCGACCGCACCGGCGCCCTGGCCGCGGCGCTGACGCTGCGCGAGCGCACCTGCGGCCGGAACTACGACAAGGCCGCCCTCAAGGAAGAGATAGATTCCGCGCTGGAGCGCCACGGCTTCCACGGCCGCTACGCCTTCCTGCGCTCCGCCATAGACGGCTGGGTCGCCGAGCCCGCCTCCCAGCCCTGGCTCTGCGAGTGAGCCGGGCGGCTTTAAGGAGATGAATAAAATGAAAAAGACCTCCATAAGTTCAGCCGCCATACTCCTGCTGCTCTCGGGAAGCGTCCCGGCCCTGCGCGCGGAGGGCCCGTCCTCCGCCTATGAAGAACTGAAAGCCGCCGCGGTGATAGGCGGCGTGAACTACGGCGACTACCCGGCCGTGCTGCCGGTGGTGCCGGAGCCGTCCGCGGTGCACGCTCCCCCGCCGGACCCGACCTTCATCGAAAAGGCCTCGGTCTATACCGGCTATATCGGCACGCTTTACCGCATGCTCAAGGCCAAGCTCGACGACGCCGGCTCGGTGGCCTCCTTCGAGGAGGTCTCTGAGCGGGTCATAGCCGCGGCGACGGCCTCGCGCTTCGCGCCGCGCGGCCCCGGGCGGCCCTCCCTGCTCGAGGACGGCGGCTTCCTGGCCGAGATGGAGTCGCTCTCGCGCGCCCGTTTCCTGGACGGCAACACCTCCGACTTCCTTATAGACGGCGAGATCTCCTTCTCGGTCAAGGATTCCCTGATACTGAACGCCAAAAGGAGCATCTATATAGGCAGCTATTCCTTCCACGACGACGTGACCGGCTTCGAGACGGCGAGGATGCTGGCCGCCCGGCGCCGCGAGGGCGTGGAGGTCAAGGTGATACTGGACAGCAAGGTCATACACACCTCCGGCGCGCGCGCCGTGAAGATAATGGAAGAGGCCGGCGTGGAAGTGCTGCGCCACATGGACAAGAAGCGCAAGGGCGACTACTGGCACATGAAGATGCTGCTGGTGGACGACAAGTACGCCATCGTCGGCGGCATGAACTACAGCGACCACTATTCGCACAAGAACCCCGACGGTCCGAAATGGCGCGACACCGACGTGCTCTACACCGGCCCCGCCGCCGCCGAGACCCGCCGGATATTTGCCGGCATCTGGAATGCCGAGGTGGAGAAGGGCGGGCTGCCCTTCTCGCGCATAGCCGCGGCGGCCGGCCAGGGCGCGCCGGCCGGCTCCGCCCGCATGGCCGTCATCTTCCAGGACCCGCCGGTCATGGACCCGCCGATACTGCTCAACATAGTGAAGGCCATCTACGGCGCCAGCGAGCGGATAAACATCGAGAACCCCTACTACGTGGCCGTGCCGGCCATCACCCGGGCCATACTGGAAGCGCGCGCCCGCGGCGTGGAGGTCAACATCCTGACCAACTCCAAGAAGAGCATAGACGCCGAGGCCAAGCCGATGGCCGATATCATCCTCAAGGGCCTGCTGCCGCTGGTGCCCGCCGGCGTCAACGTCTACCTCAAGAAAGGCGAGACGCTGCACTCCAAGTTCATGACGGTGGACGGCGTGTACTGCTCCATCGGCTCCTACAACTTCCACCCGCGCAGCGAGCGCTACGACACCGAGCTGAACGTGAGCATACTCGACCGGGCCTCGGTGGCCGGGCTCGACGCGGCCTTCGCGGCCGACCTGGCCGCGGCCGACCATATCCGCACGGTGGAGGACCTGGGCTACGAGCCGGGCTGGCTGTCCAGGATAATAGGGAAGTATTTTTATTCGGAACTGTCGGCCGGTACGGCCGCGGGCGGGGGGAAGAAATGAACAGAACCTTCATCCTTATACTGACCATGGCTTTCTGCTCCGGCGCGGCCGGGGCGCAGACCACGGAACTCTCCCGTGACCGCGACCGCCTGGTGGACGAGATCGTCGCCGCCCTGCCGTCGCCCGGTCCGGCCAGCCGCGAAAGCCGGCTGATAGAAGAACTGGAGGCGCTCTCCGCGGGCGCCGCCAAAGCGGCCGGCCGCCCGTCGGGCGGTACCGCCTTCCGGCTGATCGACGCGGTCTGGGCTCTGGGCGAGACCGGCGGCCCCGCCGCCGAGCGGGCGCTGCTGGCGGCCGCCCCGCAGGCCGATCCCACGCTGCGCCTTAACATAGACGCCGCGCTGGCCAAGATAAGCGGCCGGCCCGCCGTCGGCGGCCGGGCGGAGGAGCCCGCCGCGGCGCACCTGGAACCGGGCGACATACTTTTCCGCAAGGGCTACTTCGGCCTGCTGAACCCCGCGATCGGCGCCCAGGCGGCCGGCCATGTCGGCGTCTACGCCGGCGTCGAGAACGGCGAGCACATGGTCATAGAGGGCTGGCTGCCGGTCCGCAAGGTGTCCCTGAAGGTCTTCATCGGCAACTGGCCCTATTACGGCAACCGCACCACCCCGGTACGTCCGACCGCCGCCCAGCGCGCCGCCATCGTCGACTATGTCCGCGCGCAGCTGGGCAAGGGGTACGATATGGCGCATACCGGCCAGAAGGGTCCGGGGAAATTCGACTGCGTCGGTCTGGCGGAGGCCGCTTACGAGGCCGCCGGCCTGAACCCGACGCCCGACGAGTTCGAGAGCGGCTGGGGCTGGCCGCTGACCCCGACCGAGCAGTACGAGCACACCGTAGCCAATCATTGAACGAAATCCGGGAAATCCGGGGACACAATACCTATTTCGCCCGAAATAGGTATTGTGTCCCCAATTCTGTAAAATGAGGTCATGGAATACCTAGCGATACCACTGGCGGCGCTCATAGCCTCGACGCTGAGCTTCTACTCGGGCTTCGGCCTGGGCACGCTGCTCATGCCCGTGCTGGCCGTCTTCATGCCGCTGCCGGCCGCCATAGCCGCCACCGCCGTCGTCCATGGCTCCAACAACCTCTTCAAGATAGCGATGGTCGGCGCGCGCGCCGAGAAAGAACTGGTCCTCAAGTTCGGCACCCCGGCCATAATAGCCGCGCTGGCCGGCGCCTGGTCGCTGCATATCTTCACCGCCCTTTCGGGCGAAGTCGCCTGGACCTGGTCGCCTTTCGGCCGCGAGGCCGTCATTACCCCGCTCAAGCTGCTGCTGGCCGCGCTGATGATGGGCTTCGCCCTGTTCGATGTTCACCCCGCTCTCAAAAATATCAAGTTCGACCGCCGCTACCTGCCGCTCGGCGGGCTGCTATCGGGCTTCTTCGGCGGCCTCTCCGGCCACCAGGGCGCGCTGCGCTCGGCCTTCCTGGTCAAAGTGGACGTCACCCCCGAGGCCTTCGTCGCCACCAACGCCGTCATCGGCTTCATGGTGGACGCCTCGCGCCTGGCCGTCTACGCCTATACCATCTTCGCGCTGGGCGACGCCGGCGGTCTGGACTTCCCCGGCGGCGTGGTCGCCGCGGCCATAGCCGCCTCTGTCGCCGGCGTCCTCATCGGCCTGAAATTACTCAAAAAAGTCACCATCTCCACCATACAGCTCATCACCGCCGCCATGCTGGGCCTCATCGCCCTCCTCCTCGGCACCGGCGTGATCTGAATCCCCGGTCCCGCCGAACCGACCAAATAAAAAAACGCCGGGGACAGCACCGGCGTTTTGTTCCCCGTTCCTTTATTACAGGTCTATCGTCTTGGGATGGAGGCCGTCTATAAGGGCGGCCTCGTTCTTTATGGCGGGGTCTTTGGTGAGGATCATGACCTGCCAGCCGCTGTCGCGGTGGAAATTAGCAAGCAACCGCAGCGCCGCGCGGGTGCGCTCGGGGTCGAGCGCGTAGAACGGCTCGTCGAGGACCAGCAGGGCCGGCCCGTCGCCGTCCTTGCGGGCGCGGCGGGCCAGGGCCACGCGCGCGGCCAGCATGAACAGGTCGCGCGTGCCGGCCGAGAGCTGGTCGATGGGGCGCCGCGCCCCACCGGCGTCGGTCATGGAGGCCGACGCGGAATCGAAATCGGTGAATTCGGCCGAGGCCGAAGGCAGCGCCCCGGCCAGCGCGGTCGAGACTTCCTTGCCTAATTGCGTGAAGGCCGCCGATGAGCTCTCGGCTATCTTGGTAAATATGCCGGCCGCCATCAGGCAGGCCTCTTTGCGCAGGTCTATATCGGCCGACTCTTCGGCCGCGGCCTCCAACTCATTGCGCAGGCGGCCTATCTCCTCGGGCAGGCCTTCGAGCTTGGCGCCGGCCGTGGCCCGCGCCACTTCCAGCTGCGAACCTAATCCCAGCAGCTCGCGGTCCTTGGCCTGCGCTTCTTCGGCGGACGCCGCCGCCCGCTTCTCCAGCCGCTCCAGTTCCTTGTGGTCGGCCTTCTCCGGGTCGAAGCCTTTGCGTTCCAGCGCCTCTTTCTCGTCGAAAAGCCTGTCCTTCAGGTCCTCATCGGTAGCCGCGCCAACCCGCTGGCGCAGCAGGGCCGTGCGCTGGGCCAGGCTGTCGGCTTTGCCCGACAGCGCGATATACTCGGCCACCTTGTCCAGGTATTCGCCGTCGGAGCCGCAGCCGCGCGAGCGCAGCCATTCCGCCGCCTTGCCGGCCAGCGACTTGGCCTCGGCGTCGCGGTCGCGCAGTTCCTCGGTCGCCGCCGTAACCCCGCCGTCGGCCGGCGCCACCTCCGCCTTGCGCGCCGCCAGCGCTTCGGCCGCCGACTTATGCGCGGCCTCCGCGTCGGCGAAGAAAGCCCGCACCTCTTCCAGCCTGGCGGCGTTCATCGGCTCGCCGGTGCCCGCCTTCCATTCAGCCGCCAGCCCGGCGATAAATTGCGTCACTTCCTCGGGACGATGGCCGGCCAGCATCGGCTTCATCGATATCTTCACGCCCGCCCAGGCCGCGCCGGCGAAGATGAAGGCCGAGGCGATATAGGCGGCGGTATTGGCGCCCGACCAGGCCACGAAAGCGGCCAGCGCGGCGCCGGCGAACCAGATCCCCGCCCGCGTGGGCATATGCGGGACCAGCACTATCTGGTCCGGCCCCGATGCATAGGCGGCCAGCCTGGCCTTCAGCGCTTCGGCGGTTTCCCGTCGCTTGCGCAGCGCGGCCTCGCGCGCCGCCAGGTCGGCCACGGCCTTTTTCAAAGCGGCGGCGGCCTCCTCTTTCCCGCGCAGGGCGGCGACCGCGGCCAGCGCCTTGCCCGTCGCCTCGTTCTCGCGCTCCTTGAGCGCGCGGTAGGCGCCTATCTCGCTCTTTGCGAAATCCTTACGGATCTCGAGCGACTCGCGCGCCTCTTTGAGCTCGCGCACCGCCTTGACGCCTTCCAGCGCGTCCTTGAGCCGGCAGGCGCCGGACAGTTCGGTAATCTTCGATTTAAGGTCGGCCAGCTTCTTATTGACCGCGTCGAGCTCGGCCCGCCTGGCCGCTATCGCCTGCTCCAGCTCGGCGCTCTGCCGCTCGGCCGCAAATATCGCCTCGCGCCTGGCTTCGAGCTCTTCCAGCCGGGCCCGGCTCTCGGCCGACTGGGTCTTTAGCTTCTTAAGCCGCGCATTGAAGGAATCTTTAGCCGTCGTGGTGGTCTTGAACGACAGCGCCTCGGCCAGCCGGGCGGGATTAAGGCCGGCGTTCAGGAGAGCGTTCTCTGCCGCGGCCGACCAGGCCGAGCCGCCCTTGTCGCCCGAGAGCGCCCGCACGCTGGCCTCGCCGCCGCGTATGGCGAATATCTCAAGGAACTCGGCGTCGTCGAGCGTCGGCCGGCCGTCCTCGGGCTGCCAGACCGCCGAAGCCTGCCGCTCGTCGCCGTAGCGCTCCAGCAGCCGCTTCCAGGCCGACTTGGTATCGTTGCGCTTACAGAGCGATTCGAAAATAGCGTCGAAGACCGTGGTCTTGCCGGCCTCGTTGGCGCCGTGCACTATGGTGAACGGCCCCAGCTCCAGGTCGCGGCCGCGGAACTTGCCGAAATTTATCAGCCGGAGCCGGGCTATCACGCGCCCTCCCCTATGCGGCCGGCCAGCTCTTCCAGGCCGTACTGCCGCGCCAGCAGCCATTTCGACATGGCCGCCTCGTCGCCGTCGGCGGGCCTGGCCGCCTCCATCCCCTCTAAGAACGCCTTCGCAAGGCTATTGGACGAGATCTCCGCGGCCACGCGGGTATCGAGCTCCACCGCCGCACGCCGCACCATCGGCGCCAGCCGCTCGCGCAGGGCGTCGGCCGCCGCGCGCGCCGCTTTCTCATCGTCCACAAAGCCGCTCAGCCGCACCGTCACCAGGTCGGGCTTCTCGAGCTCCAGTATAAGCCTGGACACCTGCCGCTCCGGTACCAGACTGTCCGGCCCCAGCGGCAGCGCGTATTCGCGGTACTGCCCGGCGGACTTAAGCTCCAGCCGGCGGATATTGACCGGCGAGCCGGCCGTATCCACCAGCCGCACCGTCTTCTGACCCGCCTCGCGCGCATGCGCCCGCCAGACGCGGGGGGAACCCGGGTAGCAGGCCAGCGCCCCGCCCAGCAACTGCTGCCGCCCGGCGTGCACATGGCCCATCGCGGCGTAATCCACCGCGAAACGCGTGAAGAAATTATCGTCGATAACGCCGGCCTTCGCCTGGTCCTCCGGGTCCGGCCCGGTGAAAATAGTGGAATTGAGCGCGTGGACCAGCGCCACCCGCACGGCGCCCGCCTTCCTGGCCGGCACCGCCCAGTCGCGGTAGCCGTCATAGGCCGCCGCGTGCGGCACGCAGAGAAACTCCACGCCTTTTAGCTCCAGCAGCGAAAAAGGCAGCTCCGCCTGGAAGCGCAGGGGCTTAAGATCGTACCTGGACAGGTCCGGCTGGCCGCCCAGCGACTCATGATTGCCCGGGATATAAACGACCTCGCAGCCGGCCTTGACCAGCGGCTCCAGCCGCGCGCAGACCTCGCGCCGCAGCGCCTCGAAATCGGCGAAAGAATCGAACAGGTCCCCCGATATCACCAGCGCGTCGGCCTGCTCCGCTCCGCAGAGGCCTATTATTTCGTCGAGCACCGACAGGCCGTAGTCCTTATCGTCCCCGGTCGCCAGGTGCAGGTCGGCGGTATGTATTATCTTGGCCATGAAGTCCCTCTAATTATAGTTATTATCGGCTTTTAGCGCATGAACCCCGCCGCTTTCAGCAGGTAGGCCGTTTTTTCATAGGCGTCGCGCTGGCGCATATCGCGCTGCTCCCCGGGCGGGAGCTCCTCGAAATCGGCCACCATCCTGGGCCCGATGTGCTTTTCGGAAGCGAATTTTTCCGAGATCTTCAGGAGGCCTTCGCTTACCAGTTTATTGGGCAGGCTCGCTTTTATCCCGGCCGCGAGAGCGTCGAGGCCGCCCGGGTAATTGTTGAGGCAGTAATAGATGTCCCACGCGTCTTTTTCCTTCAGCCGGGAGGCCAGCGCCATCCCTTTCATCACCAGGAAAGGCACGATGGAGGCGACCCTCACCGTCGCGCTGTCCAGTCCTCCTCCCGGCAGTTCGCCCTCGATGCGCACCTCGCTGAACATGGAAAAAGCCAGGTCGCAGGCCCGCGTCTTGCGGGCTTTGACGTCCTGCACGTCCTGATGCCGGCGCGCCCTGGCGGTCCCGCCGTATTCCCCGGACAGCAGATCTATCTCCACGGAGAAACTCCGCCCGTCTATATCCACGGACCGCCTGAACACGTAAGGGTGCCGTTCGTCCTGGATATAACCGCGCCCAGACAGAAGCGCCCCGATCCTGGCGTAGCCGTCGCCGGTGATAGCCGCCGGGTCCAGGGCCAGGTCCACGTCCAGGCTGCCGACATGGGTGCCCGGCCCCAGGATCAGCGGCGGTACCCAGCCGCCTATCACCACTATCCCGTCATGGTATTCGCCCAGCAGGCGCGACAGCTCCAGCAGGACGCTTTTGGCGGCCTGAACCATCAGCTTGTCGTAGTCGGTCCTCGTTACCATGACGGTTTTATCACGTGCTCCAGTATCTCCGCCGCCGCCTCTTCGCCGCGGCCCTTATGGCCGGCCAGGTCCAGGTACGTCTGCACCGCGCCGGTGACCGTGCCTCCCGGCGTTTTCACCGAGCCGTAGAAAACCCCCGCGTCGTAAGGCAGCAGCAACAGCATATTCCCGCCGCTCTCCACTTCTTTTATGCCCGCCGCCGCCAGCAGTTCCGGGCGGAATTCCCCGACATAGGCCATCCCGCGCTGGTACCTTACCGCGGGCCGCAGCCGCGCCGCGGCCGAAAAACCGGCCAGCGCGAAGGGGATCCCTTTCCCGGCGCACAGCTCTTCCAGGCCGGCCTCGGTCTCCGCGGGACTTTTGACGCTGTAGCATTCCCTGACGATGTTTTTGCGGAAGTCGTACTCCCGCGCCCATTGCGCCAGCGCCGCGGCCGGGTCGGAAAGCCGCAGGCCCGGCGCGGAAGCGTCCAGCCATTCCCGTTCCGCCAGGGCGGTCTTAACATTGGCGGTCTGCCCCAGGCTCACGCCGGCCGCCGCGGAAAGCTCGGCCATTTTCCAGGACTTTTTGGCGTCCGTCAGCAGCACGCGCAGCACGCGCGCGGCTTTGGGCGAATAAAGCTTGCGCAGGTCCCGCTTCATGGCGAAGGCGTTGGGGCTGCCTTTGCGCTCTATATAGATGCCGTCAAAAGAAAGCCGGCAATTCCCGCTGAAGTCCATATAGCCGGCGCCGCTCTCGGCCAGTATGGACCCGGCCCCTTCGGAGATATACGGCGCCATGAATACCCCGTAAACGCCCGGCCGGTCGGCGGCATAGTGCTTAAGCTGATAGACGGCCTCCCGGGCGTACCTGGGCTGGCCAAGGCTTTTCACTTCCACGGCGCAGGCCGAGCGCTTGCCTTTATATTTAAGCTCAAGCAAAAGGTCCGCCTTGAGGCGCTCTTTTATTGAAACCAGTTCAAGAAAAGGGACGGCCTCAAGCGTTTCTTTAAGGGCCTTTTTAGCCCTGTTTAATAGTTCTTTTTCATTATTAGTCATATTTTCAGCATCTGCTGAAACATAGTATACTAGTGAAAATCGGCTTTGTCAACCCCTGCCCTAATTTAACTTTAGCCTGACCGCCGGTCATTTCCCGCCGGCCAGCTTCCGGAGCGTTCTCCCGTGCCTGTTGTTAACCTTCTTCAAAATCGCCGCCAACCGCTTGCGGCGCCCGCCGCCGCGCTTATCGTCACGCCTGGTCATAAGCGCCCTCCCCTGCCATCGAAAAATCTCGGGATCTCCCGCTCGAAGAAACGCTTTACATCCTTCCATACGACCGTCTTTAACATCCGCGGCGCAGGTTCCTTCTCCGCGTCGTCGAAATAGACCAGCGCCTTGGCTGCCTGCAGTTCGAAATTGGGCTGGTCCGGGAATTTCCTGGCTCCCCAGGCCATTACGCGGGCCGCCCTGAAAAGACGGAAGATGAAATAGAGGTCGATGAAATCCTTCTTCGATCCCCGGCCCAGTACGGCCGCCAGCTTCATCGCGGCGATATCCTCGACCGAAGCGACCTTCAGGCCGTTCCAGTCCGCCGACCCGGCCAGCTCCGGATAGGGATAATGGAAAAGGCTGACCGCGGTCGTTCCCAGCCGAAGATGGTATGTCCCGTCCTTTTCGTCCACTACCTCGATATGGCCCGAGGCTTTGAGCTTTTCCTTCAGCACCAGCCTGTCGCCCCGCGTCAAAGCGCAGGAGGGGGAGAACAGGTCCAGGTCCAGCGATATCCTATGGCCCAGCCTCAGCGCCAGCGCCGTGCCGCCGGCCAGATAGAAATCGCCGCCAAGGACCGCGGAAAGGCGGCCTGCCGCCTCACGTCCCGACTTATCAAGGACGTTTTCATGCCATTCCATCACGCCCTCCATGTGCCGGACCTGCGCCACTCCGGCAGTTCGCCCGGCTTAACCTTGAGCACCAGCGACCAGAACCGCAGCGAGCGGGGCCCCAGCAGCCGCGCGCCGTCCTCCTTGATGAAAGCGGCCAGCTCGGCCCGGCTGTAGCGCCTGAAAGCCCAGTCCACATCCGCGCGACCGCCGTTCTCCAGCACCCGGGCCAGCACCAGAGTCCTGTCGCGCCCGGCGTTGAGCGCGGAGATATCGTACTCCGGAAAAAGCGGCGCCAGGCCGCGGGGCAGCGGCTGAACCGAAAGGGGCCTCGACGCCGCCCGGCGCACCTCTTCGGCGTCCAGCAGCCATTCCCCCAGCATCTTGGCCTCCGGGCGCAGCAGGCCGGTCTCGATATAGCGATAGACCTGGCGGCGCGTGCGCTTGAGCGTCCGGGCCGCTTCCGAGACCGTGCAGACTTCGGCGACCTTGCCGCCCGATTCCAGCAGCAGTGTCCCGTCGGCCTTCTGCGTGAGCCGCCTTTCTATATTCATTACATATAGTATGACATGAAAGTGCCATTAATTCAAGGGCCAGGTCCCGCTTATTTGTCATAAAAATATCCCTTTCTGACTGACCCGCTTCCAGCTCCAGGCCGGATAGCGGGGCTATCCAAATAATCCGGCTAGATGTATAGTACGGTGTCCAGCTCCATGTTAAGAGTGTAAAACACCCCTGCGACAACGTAGTATCGGCCCCTGTAAGATTTGTTTTCAAGGGCGGGCGACACCACGCTGTCGCAGCACCGCTCTAGAATATCCGTTGTTGTGCGATCCGATGGAGGATCTTCTCCTTTACACGGTGCCGCTCAAGCGGGCGCATTGATCAGAGGGGGGGCGTATATGAAAAACACCTTAAGCGGCGATAATAATTACAAGCTCTGGCTGACGGACGTAAAGAATAAGGTCCGCAACGCCCAGCTCAAAGCCGCAGTCGCGGTAAATACGCAGCTTCTGCAATTTTACTGGGAGCTGGGCGCGGAAATCGCCGCAAAGCAAGTTAACGCCAAATGGGGAGACGGCTTCCTTCTTCAGCTAAGCAAGGACTTGACGGCTGAGTTTCCTGGGATTAAAGGCTTCTCCCGGCGCAATTTGGAACTTGTCCGGCAGTGGTACGTGTTCTACAGCGGCAGCGTGGGAGTTGTCCGGCCGCCTGTCGCCCAAATTGCGAAACAGCCTGTTTCGCAATTGCAGCCGGACTCAATTGTGCAACAGCCTGTTGCCCAATTGACCAAAATGCCCTGGGGCATATAGAGAGCGGCCTTCAAGTAAGTATCCCCCTGATGCGCCCATAGAGTGATGTCTAAAACAGATTGACTATCTCTAATTTAGACGGTATAATAGAGGCATATGTTTAAAAGACAACTGCAGCTCCCCAGGGACAAAAGCTTCTTTCTGTTCGGCCCGCGCCAGACCGGCAAAAGCACTCTCTTGAAGAAGACCTTTTCCGACAAAGAAAGCCTCTACTACGATCTTTTGCGAACCGACGAATACACCAGGCTGGCCGCGAACCCTTCCCTGTTCCGGGAAGAAGTCCTGGCGCGGGATGAAAACAAAACCCACGTCATAGTGGACGAGGTTCAGCGCGTACCGGCGCTGCTCAACGAAGTCCAGTCCATAATGACGTCCCCGGGGAAACCGCCCGTTTTCTGCCTCAGCGGCTCAAGCGCGAGAAAGCTGAAAAGAGCGCAGGCCAATCTGCTGGCGGGAAGGGCCTGGACCTGCCGCCTCCATCCGCTGACTCACCTGGAGTGCGGCGCCGGCTTTTCTCTGGATAAAGCGCTGCGGACGGGTACTTTGCCCAGCATTTACTCCGAGAAGGACGAAGAGTCTGCTCACCGGTCCCTGAAAGCTTATGTGAACACGTATCTGCAGGAGGAGATAGCCGCGGAGGCGATAACGCGCAATATCGGCGCCTTCCTGAGGTTTCTCCCGCTGGCCGCTTTCGAGAACGGCAGGCTCCTCAACTATTCCAGCATCGCCAAGGAAACCGGGATCAGCTATAAGACCGTGCAGGAGTATTTCCAGGTGCTGCAGGATACCCTGGTGGGCTTTTTGCTGCCGGCCTTCTCCAGATCGGCCAGGAAGCAGTTGGCCAGGCATCCTAAGTTTTATTTCTTCGATACGGGCGTCCACCGGGCCATATGCGGCAAGCTGTCGGTGCCGCTCCAGCCCGGCACTTCTGAGTACGGGGACGCTTTCGAGCATTTTGTGATCTGCGAAACGGCGAGGCTTATAGATTACGCCGGCAAAGATCACTCTCTTTCCTTCTACAGGACAAAAGATGGCGCCGAAGTGGACCTCGTGGTGGAAACGCCCGCGGGCAAGATCTTCGCCATAGAGATAAAATCCTCGCGCGCTCCATCTTCCGCCCATCTCAGGGGGCTAAAGTCTTTCGGGCGGGATTTCCCCGACGCCTCCCTTTTCTGCGTCGCGCCGGTGCCGCGCGCGCGCCTGCTGGACGGCATAAAGATAGTGCCCTGGCAGGAACTTTTCGGCCTTATCGGCCTTTAGCCCCTGGAATCCGTGCGTGTCATTGCCACCCCCGGCCCGACAATATATAATAAGAAAAGGTTAGCACCAACCCAGGGGAAGGGGCCGCCGCCAGCAATGAAGAACATAAAAGCCTTGACCGGCAGGATCGTCCGTTTCCGCGACGCGCGGGACTGGGCGCAGTTCCACAACCCCAAGGACGTCGCCATCTCCCTCACCCTGGAAGCCGCCGAGCTGCTGGAGCACTTCCAGTGGAAGACCCCGCAGGAAGTCCAGGCGCACATAAAGAAAAACAAAACCGCCGTCTCCGAAGAACTCGCCGACGTCCTCTACTGGGTCCTGCTCCTCTCGCACGACCTCGACATCGACCCCCTTAAAGCCCTCGACAGAAAACTAAAGAAAAACGCCCGCAAATACCCCGTCAGCAAAGCCAAAGGCCGCCACACCAAGTACGACAAACTCCGATGATCGTCTACTCCGGCACCAAAGAGCGCTTCCAGCGGGACGTAATGTCCAACGACATCGGCAACATCATCTATGACGCCTTCAAAGGCGCCACCGGCCACAGCACACCCCGCAACCAGATAACCGCCTGGACCAACTCCCTGCAGTACATGGACCGCGTCCTGGGCGACGACGCTATCCCAAACGACGCCGGCGTGGCCATCGAATACCATATCCCGCGCTCCAGCAAGCGCATAGACTTCATCCTCACCGGCACCGACGCCGCCGGCGCCGAGACCGCCGTCCGACCCCACCCCTCCTACCAGGCCTGGACCTATAACCCGAATCCTGCCGGGCTCGGCAGGATTCCCCGCAGCAGCGGGCCGAGGGCCAAGCGCTATGCGCGCCAGGCCCGAGGGGGTGTATGCCGCCCCGAAGGGGCCCCCGCTATGCGGGGGGTAAGTTCCAGCAGGAACTTACCGGCCAAATGCCGTCCTCCACGCATCGACCACGGCAAGATAAAGCCGTCCAAGAGCCTGGCCGACAGCCTGGCCTCCATGCTCAAGGGCAACCGGGAATTCGTGATGGTGGACGACCAGAAGATAGTCTATGAGACCGCCCTCGCGCTGGCCGCCACGGCCGCGACCGGCAAAAAGCAGGTGCTGATAGTGGAAGGCGGCCCCGGCACCGGCAAGAGCGTGGTGGCCGTCAACCTGCTGGTCGAGCTCACGCGCAAGGACCTGGTGGCGCAGTACGTCACGCGCAATTCGGCGCCGCGGCTGGTCTATGCCGCCAGACTCGCCGGCACGCTGCGGCGCAACCGCATCGACAGCATGTTCCGCAGCTCCGAGACCTTCCACGCCGCCCCGGCCAACGAGTACGACTGCCTCCTGGTGGACGAAGCGCACCGGCTCAAGGAAAAGTCCGGCATGTTCGACCACCTCGGCGAGAACCAGGTCAAGGAACTCATAAACGCCGCCAGGCTCTCGGTCTTCTTCATAGACGAGGACCAGAAGGTGACGCGACCCCTCTCCGACGGCTACCTCGCCTGGCTCGATAACGCGCTGCAGGTGGGCCGTACCGCCAATGAGACGCTCGATACCCGCGATTACGATTTCCAGGTGATCGACGACCCCGCCCGGCTGCACGCCCTTATCCGCGACCGCAACGGCGGCAACAAGGCCCGCATGGTGGCCGGCTACTGCCCCCACACCTGCCAGGGCCTGGAGCTCGACTATGTGGGCGTGATAGTGGGCCCCGACCTGGTAGTGCGCGACGGCGAGGTGATAACCTCGCCCGCGGCCAGGGCCGGCACCGACAGGAGCCTGCACGGCTGGCGCGCGCTTCATAAGCACCACCCCGCCGCCGCCGGGAAGCGCCTGGACCTGCTGATAAAGAACACCTACCGCACGCTCATGACCCGCGGCCATAACCCGAATCCTGCGCTTCGCAGGATTCCCCGCGAAGCGGGCGGAGGGCCAAGCGCTATGCGCGCCAGGCCCGACGGGGTGTATGCCTCCCGAAGGGCGCCCGCTATGCGGGCGGAAAGTTGCAGCAGCAACTTTCAGGCGAAGGGTTTCCTTCCTGTACTCAGCCTGGAGGCCGCCTGCGGCGCCTTCGGCCGCGGCATGGCCGTGGAGCCGCGCGGCTGGGCCAAGTGCCCGCCCGGCCTTAAGCCCGACCGCAACATGTTCATAGCCCGCGTCAGCGGCCGCTCCATGGAGCCCAAATTGCACGATGGCGACTATTGCGTCTTCCGCACCAACGTGGCCGGCACCCGCCAGGGCAAGATAGTCCTGGTCCAGCACAGCTCAATCTCCGACCCGGACACCGGCGGCAGCTACACCGTCAAGAAGTACGCCAGCAAGAAGAAGTACGCCCCCGACGGCACCTGGCAGCACGAGGAGATAGTGCTCAAGCCCCTGAACCCGGAGTATGACGATATAGTGATCCAGAACGCGGAAACCGAAGACTTCATGGTCGTGGCGGAAGTGGTGGGGAAGTGTGTAGTTGCCTCGTCGCCCCTTGGCGCTAAGGCTGAATGGCAAAAACATGGTATCAATTAATGTAATTCATGAACGAGCAGCATTGCCGGCAGAATTACCTGCCGGGGCGAAAGCGAAAGTGCATTTAATAGTAGTACAGGTATCTGACATTAAAGCGGCGGCGACTGAAATTATTACTGCCTTGAATGATGTTTCTTGGATTGCAAAACTAGATCCGGTAGCGAGAGATAGTTACGAGGCGACAGCTCTCCGTACAATAGATAAACTAACCTCTGATTTCGCCTCAATTAATTCGTCTGTGACAAGTTCTTTTGGAGAGTATTTGGTGTCCATTGCTGCAGGAGATTCTTTGGAAATAGTGTTAAATCATGATGTCTTTCCAATCGCTGAGCTATGGAAGGAAAAAGTCACAAAGAATCATGGGTTTGATTTTCATACGGAAAGTCTACAGGAAGTCATTTCCTTTGGGGAAGCAAAATACGAAAAGGGGACAAATCCCTACAATGATTCTGCGGACCAGATACTAAAATTTATCGCGTTAAAGAAAGATCGCGGGGATGGGGTGCATTTAGAAAAGTTTGCATCTAAAAATGCGATTAGCAACCTGCTGAAGTCTAGTCGCGGATTTACTGTTGCATTTTCGATGCATTCTGATAAACCGGAGTCTATACTTAAGAATGCATTGAAATCAGATTTGATTAAAAAACTAATTCTCTGTTCCCATGAATTGCATATTGTGGGGGTGAAAAGTTGAAGCCTTCTGATTTAGTAAACCACCAAGCCCCAAAAGAGCTCCTGTCTTCAATTCTGCGGCACTTACATAAAGACGGGCCAGTAGATCAGGAGAAACTTGAAGCATTGGCATACCTGAAACACTTTCATCCTGAAGTAATAAAAGAAAGTGAGCCCAAGCTTATGTATTTGCTTGGGCTGTTCTATAAAGCCGCCGAGCCCACCGATTTAATAAGCACGGCATACAGCATATTTAGGGATTCAATAGAAAATGACTATGATGCGGTATTAACCCCAGTACAGGCGCGCATACAAAAGCAGATTATGGGGCTAAAGTATTTTTCATTCTCTGCCCCGACTAGCACGGGGAAGTCCCACATTCTAAGAGAATTGATTAATCAAATCTCGAACGACATCGTCATTGTCCTCCCATCAAGAGCTTTGATATCGGAATATCTTTTAGCAGTCCGAGAGATTGTTAAAGACAAAAAAGAAATACTTGTGCTTCAGTTTGTTGATATCGTTAACATTCGAAAGACTAAACGCCGTATTTTTATAATAACTCCGGAAAGGGGCGGAGAACTATTTAAACTTAAAGACCGGCTTAACATTGACCTGTTTATCTTTGACGAAGCACAGATTTCAGAAGCAGGCCTGCGAGGCTTAACTTTTGACGCGCTAGTCAGGCGTGTGGACAGATCCTTCCCGGCTGCAAAAAAAGCCTTTGTGCATCCCTTTGTCGAAAATCCACACGCCCAACTGGAAAAGCATGGATTCACTGATAATGCTGACGCCCAAGTCTTCAATCAGAATGCCGTTGGGAAGATATTTGTGGAAGTCAAAGACGGAAGGTTTCAGCTATTCTCACCGTTTATTAAAGGTTCTCACTTAAAGAAAAACAAACATATTGTCCAGAATGATGTCGTTGCGGACGTTTTGTCGGCTAAAGGCAGCATACTGGTGTATGTATCCAAAGATTATATTTATAAGCAGGAATATCGAAATTCTTTTAAGAAGTATATTGATCTCTGTCCGAAAGTAACAGATCCGGAAGCGCTAGATATTATCAACAAGGTCGAAATGCTTATCGGGGCGCAAGAGAATCATTCAGAGATGATTGATTTGATGCGCCAAGGTGTCATTATCCACCATGGGTCAATTCCGCTTTCTGTCAGATATTTGATTGAGACATTCGCGAATAAGCATTTTGCCCGCATCTGCTTTGCGACCTCTACCTTAGCTCAGGGAGTAAATATCCCATTTGATTTGGTCTGGATTGACAACCTGCGGTTCTTTGGCACAAAGGAAAACCAGACGTTAGGCCTAAAGAATCTTATTGGACGTGCAGGACGGACCTCCCCGAAAACAAACAACTTTGACTACGGACATGTGGTCGTTTCGGGATGCAAGTCGTTTATTGAACGGTTTTCCAGAGGCACGGGGATATCAGCGCGTTCCGTTCTGGATGACCCCAACTCCACGAATGATCCAGATGTCACTGAATTTGTGTCAGCAGTAAAGAATGGCACTATAGACGAGGTTTATTCACTTCCAGTTTCAAAAGTCGAAAGGCTGAGACTCGAGGAGCCCCAGAAACTAATTAGTGGCATTCTTGATTCACTATTCCATGGGGACCGCATAATTACAGGCGACGAGTATCGGGCTCTACGCAAAGACATCAGAGATTCGATTAAGGCGTCTTTCGCTCGCATCTTTGAAATCTCAATCAATCGCAATCTCGGGCCGGGGGAGAAATCAGTATTGTCTACTGCGATATCGATTTTGCTTTGGCAGATTCAAGGGCGTTCGTTCCGAACACTTATTGGATTACGCCGCAGTTATCTTTCTCGTCGATCGGAGCAAGGTGAGATAAATAGGCGATTTCGCGAGGGCCTGATATCTGAGTCACAACGAAAACAAGAGCTTGGTAATCTAAAAGTTAGATTCACTGCCATCGCAAGGCAGCTTCCAGACAAGGATGCTCCCATGGTCTCGAGATTTCGTGGTGTAGCCGTGAGCGAAATCAGCCATGATATCCTGGTGTATGACACGTATGATTATCTCGACAAAGTCATTTCCTTCTCTTTGTCGGATGTGTATGTCGCCGCCTTTAATCAGTATTCTTTAGAGAAGCACGATCCTAGGGCGGCCGCACTTGTCGACTTTCTCAAGTACGGAACCAATAATCCGAAGGCAATACTTCTTATGCGTTATGGTTTTTCATCAGACAACTTGGAGTCGATTATTCCGCATGTTGAATCAATTAGCGAGAATGGAATCGTCTTCGCCCGTTCAGCTAGCAATGTCACAGACGGTTTTGACTCATATCTTATTGAACACTATCAATAAAGGATGAATCCCATGTCATTGCTGCAAAACGCTAAAACTTCTATAGATTTAGGAATAGAGGATTACAAATTGGGCATGGCCGGCGCCGAGAAGCGTTTTATCTAAAAGGAGCGATTATGAGCATTATTGAACCCAAAAAACTGAACATTGGTGATCTTTTTTCCCTCCGCACCCCCTTTAGTATTCCTTCCCATCAACGCACTTACAGTTGGACGGACGATGAGGTTAACAATTTCTGTGAAGATTTGAGGGCGTTTATGCCCCGAGCTGAGTCTCAACAATATTTTTTCGGTGGAATAGTGACCATACAGCAAACTGCTGGAAATCTTCCTGGAAGGAAATTCATCGTTATCGATGGCCAACAACGCCTGGCCACGTTTGCCATTACAATAGCCCAGATACGAAATGGGTACAAAGCAATAAGCGCACAGGCGGAAGCCCATTCCGATGTCGATGCTGCAAGAGCTGCAACCGATCATTGCAGTCTTATCGAAGACGAATATCTGTATTACAAAGACGATTCTGGAGGAAGGATCGAAAAACGCAATCGTCTGACCTTGTCAGACTTCGATAAGGAATTCTTTTCGCAATTGCTTTCGGTTTCACCTCCGAATGTGGACCCGGTAAACAAATCACACCGCCTATTAAAGAACGCGTATGATAATATTGCGAAAGAGCTTATTGCTCCAATCATCGATAGTGAAAAGTCTTTTGACGATAAACGCCTGGAACTTAAAAAATTACAAGACATTTTCCTGGAACGCTGCGTGATCATTAATATACTTTGCGATGATGCGGAGGATGCTTTTCAGCTTTTTGAGGTGTTGAATGACCGCGGACGAGATCTTGCGACGTGTGATTACTTGAGGAATTTTTCAATGCAGCAGCTTTCGAGCGATAGCTCTTTGGTTAACCGTGCTGCGAAGGTGTGGGATACTGTTGCTGAAAATGATCAGGCTGGGTTATTTTTGAAGCATTATCTAAAATCACACATCGGAGCTCTGTCGGGTAGATTGCTTCACAAATCTATTAGAGAGCACTTATTCCGTAATGATAATGCAAGCCTCCCCGCAGCCGATCTGGTGACCAAGATTGAGCACTTAGGGGGTAACCTGCGACTATTTCAGAACATCATAGATGACCGTTGGCCAGTTAATGATGGGCAGGCCAACGATTGGGCCAAAAGTATTCTTGTTATGTTGGTAAATAACATGAAACACAAGTTATGTATTCCCCTTGTTCTGGCAATACTCGACAAACAAGGTGAGGCGTTGTTGGCCAGCATTATACCAATGCTTGGTCGGGTGACACTGCGTTACTCGAATATCTGCGGGCAACGTGCAAATCGGCTGGATACTATATACAACAAATGGATTGGTCAGCTGCGCACTGAACCATCAACATTTTCTTTAGAGGCCTGTCGGGTTGACCTCAACACATTAATCGATAAGACCGCTTCTGATGCAGTATTTGAATCGCGTCTGGACGAGATTAACTACGATGGGGATAGTGCCGATATTCGCATGCTGCTTGCTACGCTTGAGCACTACCATTCTTGGTATATCCGAGGTGCCACGGGAGAACTGGTGCCAGACCAGACAGCTGTTCTTAACCTGGCTGCTCTCCATCTCGACCACATCTATCCCAAGAAAGTTAGGGAAACAGACCGCGATGCCAAGCTGGAAGAGGTGAAGCATAATCTCTGGAATTTGACATTGTTTAGAGACGAAGATAACAGAGAAGCGCTAAACAACCTATATCCGGTTAAACGGGACTATTACAAGCAATCAAAGATTATCCTTACACGCCAGTTGGGGGAAAGTGTGGAGAATTGGGATAAACAGCAATTTAAAAATCGCAAAACGGAGATTTTAAAGATGGCGAAGAAGATATGTCGGGCCTAATCCTTCCGTCACGTCCCATTTTGAGCAATAAGTCTAAATGATACCGACTTATAATTACAACCTGAATAGGGTATAGATTGGACCATATGTCCACTAGTAAAGACTATGTTCGTGATGGACGAGCGCCAATTCCAACATCGGAAGCTACTTCGCAGATAATGAGTCGGGTGAGGGCTAGAAATACAACGCCGGAGATTATGTTCCGGAAAGAGTTGCGTGAGCAAGACTTAACCAGGTTTCGATTGCACCCGAACGCTCTCCCCGGTCGGCCGGATATCTACTTTCATTCAGAAAAGCTCGCGATATTTGTCAACGGCTGTTTCTGGCATCGCTGCCCGTATTGCAAACCGAGCAGGCCTAAGACGCATAAGGCTGCGCTGGTCGGGAGAGTCTAGACCAGTTCTAAGCCCTTCCTAAGGTGGTCTGCATCATCCCAATCTGCCCGTCGTTAACGCTCCAATCCAACCCTGCCTTGTATGTTTCCCACGGCGTCCTGTCTTTCAGGCTCTGGTGCCGCCGCTCCATGTTGTAAAACCTGAAATAGCGCTCCAGACCCGCCCTGCACTGCGGGATGTCCTGGTATTCGTGCAGGAAGATGTCCTCGTACTTCACTGCCCACCACAACCGCTCCGTAAAGATATTATCATAAGCCCTGCCGCGGCTGTCCATGCTGATCTTGACGGTTTCCTCGGCCTTCAGCCGGCTTATGAAGTCCTCGCTGGTGAACTGGCTGCCTTGGTCGCTGTTGAAGATCTCCGGCCTGCCGTGCCGCCGCAGCGCTTCGTCCAAAGCCTCGATGCAGAAACCGCTTTCCAGAGTGTTCGACAACTTCCAGCTCAGCACCCGGCGGCTATACCAGTCGATAATGGCCACCAGGTAGGCGAACCCGCGCTGCGCCAGGCGGACATAGGTTATGTCTACGCCCCATACCTGGTTGGGCCGGACAATTTCCAGCCCCTTGAGCAGGTACGGATACACCCTGTGCGCCGGATTGGGCTTTGACAGGTTCCGCGTCGGGAACAGCGCCACTATGCCCATCTTGCGCAGCAGTGTGCGGACATGGTCCCTGCCGACGGAGATCTTCATGTCCAACAGAAGATACTTCCACATCCGCCGCACGCCGTAATACGGCCGGTCGGTGTACTTCTGGTCCAGCAGCGCCATTATATTAAGGTCCCGCTGGCTTACCGGCACCGGCACGTAGTACAGCGAGGACTTGCTTACCCCAAGCAGTTCGCACTGCTTGTTCTGGCTGTACGGCCCGCTTTTGTCAAAGAGCTTCTTCCTGGCTTCTACTTCAAGAGATCGAGCTTTTTTTTTAGCCAGTCGTTCTCCATCGTTATTTCGCCGATGGCTTTATGCAAACCGTCTATCTTTTCCTTGACATCGGCCGCGGCCCTGCGTTCCTTGGCATGGTCGAATATGCCGGCAGCGTTGTCCAAGAGCTCGCGCCTCCAGCCGGTCACCATGTTGGGGTGAACTTGGTACTTGGCCGCGATTTCGGCGATTGTCAGCTCGCCCTTTAAGGCGTCCACGGCCGCTTTGGCCTTGATTGCCGGGTCTATCTTCTTGCGCATACTGCCTCCTTAAGGTATTTTACCCAAAATACACCTTAAGTTAGGCTAAAAATCGGTCCGGATTTCCCCGACCATCGCAGGCGTTCTGGTCAAAGAAGTTCGCGGCAAATGTGGCCAGGGACAAGCGGAAGCGGGCCGAGCTTAAGAAGCTCGGCGTCAAGTCGGTTGTTTTCTGGGAATGTCAGATAAAGAAGAACGCGCCTAAGCTGGTGGCTAGGCTGGGCAAAGTTCTTTCTTCGCGGAAGAAGGCTTCTGCGCGATCTGCCGCTTGAGTCCCTTTCCTAGCCTCTCAACTACCCCAACTACCAGAGCATTGCCCATGAAGAACGCGCGCCGGGCGTCAGTGACGCCGGCTGTGTGGTTGTCCGGGAACATGTTGATGCGCTCAAGCTCAACGGGCGTTAACCTTCGCAGCTTGCCGCTCTTGGTGCGTATCACGTGCTTAAAGCGGGACGGGGTGCTGCCACCTTCGCCGGTCACTATGGTCCTGGCCGGCTTATCGAGCGGGTCCGGGAAAGACATGGCGCCTTCGGAATAATTGTAGACATGGCCGGACTTGGACCTGCGCGGCTCTTTCTTGCTGCCTTTCAGGTACTTCCAGCGGGGTAGGTCCTTAGCCGGTATGTAATACTCGGGCGGGACCTCTTTCTCATCCAAGATTATGTCCCCTAGGGTCGTGCGCTTGCCCTTGTATTCCGGCGTGGTGTGCAGGGTGTAGACCTTATCGCCGATCAGAATGCCGGTATTCTCAAACGGGGAGTCGCCGCCCTTGGCATTGAACTTATCCGATATGTTGACCAGGTCGCCCTTTATTTCGAATGTGTGATTGTCGGGGAACAGGAAGTCCTTCTCCAGGGCCACGGGGAAGGCCTCGGCCATGGTGCCGGAGTCCAGTATCCACCTGAAAGGGTCGTTGAGCTTGGTTATGCGGGTGTGGACGGGGGAGCCCTTCTTATAGGCCATGATAAATATGCGCCGGCGGCGTTGAGGCATGCCGTACTCAGCCGCGTTGATGACGCGCCATTCCACTATATAGCCCTGTTCGGAGAGCGAGGACAGCATCAGCGCGAAATCGCGCCCGCGCTGGTTTACAGGTGATTTGAGAAGCCGGTCTACGTTCTCCAGCATCAGATATGAGGGCTGCTTATTTTTTTTCGCCTTCTCTTTGATGATGCGGTGTATCTGCCACCAGAGCACGCCTTTCTTGCCTATTATGCCGGTGGCATGGCTCAGAGTGCGGGCCACGGAATAATCCTGGCAGGGGAAGCCACCGACCAGCAGGTCGTGGTCGGGGATACTGTCGGTCGTGACTTGTGAGATATCCGTGTTGGAGTGTTTCGTCCTGGGGAAACGGGCCTTGTAGATGTCGGAAGCATGCTGGACCCTGGTCCCGGGTTCCCACTGATTGCTCCAGACAATGTCGTAGCCCTTGGCGCTCTTAAGGCCAAGGTGAAAGCCACCGACCCCTGCGAAGAGTTCGGCGACCTTGAGTGGTTTATTGGATATGGAGCGGAGCATTTCTTCTATGGTCTCGGACAGCATAAATTATACCACCTTCTAACCGTATGATCAAGTACAGTGTAGAGGGTGGGTGCGACAACGTGGTGTCGGGGGGCTATAGGGCTTTTTTCAACTGTTTGGCTATATACGAGGCATTGAGCCAGAAAGACTGCTTCTTTACCATGGCCCCATAATGGGTGGGCGCCAGGTCCCGGCTGTCGCGGCCATGGGGCCGCACATGGCTGACCGGATTATCCTTTATCTTGGGAAGGTCGTCCGCCTTATGGGCGAGTATCTGCGCCTTGGTCCGCTCCCAGACCTCGCGGACCGGGCCGTCCAGGTCGGACTCGGGGATATTCCAGAACAGGTATTGCTTAAATCGTAGGACCCCGTCTTTATCGTCCTGGTATATGATGAACAGGTATTTGCGGCCTGAAAGTAAGTCGCGGAGCGTAGACCCTTCCCAGTCCTCTTTTATTATCTCCTTATAGTTTATGGCGGGGAAGGACATGGATTCTTTAGGCGTGCCTGACAGCTTAAGCCGCACGACCTTCATCCGCACATCCGCTTTCTCGAACTCGGCTATCTTCTTCTTTTTGGCGCCTAGCATGGCGCGCGCCAGGTCGGCGCGGAAGCTTTTGGATCCCGGGGTCAGATAGACTCCCGTGGCTTTGTGTATATCGTCCACGGACATGCCGAGGTATTTGCTCAATTTATTGTGGACAAAGGCCGCTATCCCTGCATGCTCCGCCCCCGGCAGTATCTCCGATGCGCTAACATCGAACTTGGCCCGGTCCGTGGTGATAAGATAATTGAGGTACGTCTGCTTGAGCGAGAAAGCCCGGCTTTTTGCTTTGGTGGGGGAATTGGGTTGGGCCCTGAGGCTTTTCTCCGCAGTGGAACCCTTGGTGCAGGCGCCGAGGTAGAACGTATCGCCTTCCGAAAGCTCATGCGCTTTGCCGTCCTTTATCTTAGCGGCGATGGCCTCCCAGTCCGCCTGTATCTGCCGGATATCCGCTGCCGGGAGGTCTGAAAGGAGTCTGAGCAGCTTGATGAGCTCGAACCGATAGTCCAGTATCGTCTCCGACTTCCGGTAAAGATAGAAAAGGATAAGGAGGTTGGCGTTCTTCTTTAAGAAAGCGCTCTTATCCCAATCCTCTTTGACTATGCCGAAATAATCGATCATCCCCAGGACCAGCCGTTCTTTGGCCGTGATCCTGTTCTTTTTGGTCTTCTTGAGCGGGGTCGTCTTCAGTTCAAGGAGGGCTTCCGGGAAATCGGGGGCCGCAAGGCTGTCCGCTTTCTTATCGAAAACGTATTTCTCCACTACTTCACCGAAGTGACCTTTGCGGTCTATATTGAAATTGGCCTCTATGGAAGAGATGTTGGCGGGGGACAGGACTTCCCGGAGGCACTTGTGAAGCACCTTCTCGGCCTGCTTCTTGATGGACTCTATGTTTCCCCTGTCGAAATCGTAGGTGAGCACGGCTAAATTATACTTTAAATATGTAAAATCGAATGAGGCGGTTTATAGGGCGGGTTATTATCGTGGCAACATTGCATAACATTGAGGTCGGAACATGAGATGGACTCGGCATGAGCTGTTGATCGCTTTCGATCTGTATTGCCAGATGCCGTTCGGTAAGATACACAATCGCAACCCTCTTATTATCCAGGCCGCGAAGCGATTGGGGCGCACCCCATCCGCGTTGGCAATGAAGATGCTGAACTTCGCCAGCCTCGATCCTAAAATAGTGGATACCGGGCGGCATGGCCTGGGGAATGCCGCGACTGCGGACAGAGCGATCTGGCAGGAATTCCATAACGACTGGGAAAAGGCCGCGCTGGAAGCCCAGATGTGGCTCAAGGCCCAAGATATAGTGCCGCCGTCCGCCGTGGCGGATAGCGGCGTGGTGGACCATACGGGGGAGACTAAAACTTCTACAGTAGAGGTCAGACTGAAGCAGGACTTCTTCCGGCAAGCGGTCATCAGCAGTTATAAGGGCCGTTGCTGCATGACCGGTCTGGCCGACCAGAGGCTGCTCATCGCCAGCCACATTGTTCCGTGGAGCAAGGATAAGGCGAACCGATTGAACCCGAGCAATGGCCTGTGCCTGAGCGCATTGCATGACAAGGCTTTCGATAAGGGGCTGATCACGGTGCTTCCTGACTGGAGGGTCCGTGTGTCAAAGGATTTGCTTGCTGCTAAAGACGAGTTCTGCGACTCCGCCATCAACTCGCTGGATGGGAAAAAGATAGAACTGCCGGAGAAGTTTCAGCCATCGACCGAATTCCTGCAGTATCACAATAAGAACGTGTTTGAGAACTGGGTTAGATGATGCGGAATACAGGCTATGAAATCTTGCAGTATTCCCTCTGCGATGGGTGGGTCAATAACCTGTTGGACGGGGAAGATAAGCCTTGTGTGTTTGCCACGCTGGAGGAAGCCGTCGCCGAACTCCAGGGGGAATTCGATGACTGGAGCGCTGAGATGAGGTCCGGCGAGCGAGACGCGGACGATGGGTATGATATCGGCACTTTTCAAATCAAATGCGCCGCGACCGGGGCTTTGCATTCGCTCGATCTGGTCGCGGGACGCGTTGCGCTGATATCCGGTTAGTCTAATCATAATTCACGAGGTGGAGCATGGCTCGGAGAAACGAAAACCTGTTAGCGAATATAGCGGGACTTCCTTGGTGGGTTGGCGTCGGGGGAGCCGTACTCCTCTATGTCCTGTCGTTTTTTGTACAGGATATGGCCTTTGGAGTCATTCCTGCGGGGCCTGCCTTCGCAAAACTGATCAAGTTGTTGGCTTTAGTGTTTCTTATCGGAGGAGTACTTTCGTTTATTGTCTCATTCTTTAAGGGGAAGTTATTTGATTCCGCGAAAGACCGGGAAAAGATAAAGGCGATGACCTGGAAGGAGTTCGAATTCCTGGTAGGCGAGTATTACCGCCGTAAGGGTTACTCGGTCACCGAGGCCGGCGGGAACTCCCCGGACGGGGGCATCGATCTGATCGCTCAGAAGAACGGGGCGAAACTGGTCATACAGTGCAAGCACTGGAAAGCTTTTAAGATAGATGTGAAGGTAGCGCGGGAGCTTTACGGGGTCATGGTGGACGCCGCGGCGAGCGGGGCGGTGCTGATAACCTCGGGGGATTTCACTCAGCCGGCCATCGATTTTGTCAGGGATAAGCCCGTGGAATTAATAGACGGGCCTAAGCTCGTAAAACTAATAGCGGAGGCACGGCCCGGCGCCGCGCCTGCCTCCGCCCCGGCTCCGGCAATCCCCGCCAAAAGCAGGGCCACTTTAATCCCGACAGAACCGCCGCCGCTCAGTGAAGAGGAGCGGAATCGCAAATATGTGCCTCCGGGGATGCGCGTCACTGCGGGGGCGCCGGCTAAGCCTTTTAAGGATGAAAACCCGGTTTGCCCTCATTGCGGGGTGAAGATGGTCCTGCGCACGGCCCAGCGCGGGCCGAACGCCGGTTCAAAATTCTGGGGCTGTCCGAACTATCCAAAGTGCCACCACACTTTGAGTTTTGCGGGGAGTGAGTCCTAATAGGATGGCTGAAATAATCGGCGAGAGCGGGGCCTGGGGCGAGATCCGCAAGGGGCTGCTGCGTGTGGGGCTCAAGGTCGGTTCGCCGGCCGATATCGCGCCGCTGCTTGAAAAGCTGAAGGCGGAGCTGGAGCCGTCTATCGGGGGCAAGACGGCCGAGGCTGCCGCGGCCGTCGGGGAGCTGGAGCGGCAGATATCCGCCCTGCTGGCCGAGCCGGGTTTCTTCTGTGCCATCGTAAACTGGTTCTTAATCGCAAAGCGCAGGCTGGCCGTCCGCCGGGTCAATGCGGATAAAGACCGATATATCGTTTCTTTGCGGGATAATGTCGCGCGGCTGGAATATCTGCAGAATTCGCCGGAGCTTGCCGGCGCACGGGCTGAGCTGGCGGTCGTGGAGCAACTTAAGCGGCTGCCGGAGGGCTATATCGTTCTAAACGATGTGCGGCTGCGTGCGTCGCGGTTCCATTGGTATAACGGGGTCCCTCTTCAGAGCGCGCAGATCGACCACCTGGTGATATCGCCCGCCGGGCTTTTTGTCATCGAGACCAAGGTGTGGAGCAGGCAGTTCGTGGAGTCGGGGGATTATCACGATCCTTTCGACCAGGTGGGGCGGGCGGGGTATCTCTGCTACGACACGGTGAAGCCGTTCGGCAAGGTGCAGGTGCGCGGTATCATCGCCTGCGCGGGGCATCTGCCACCGCAGCCGGAGTCGGCTAAGGTTAAAGTCCTGCGCGTCGAAGAGTTGGCGGGGTATATAACCTGGTTCAAGGACAGGGCGCTGCGGCTGGAACTTATTGCCGAGCTCAAGGAGTACCTGGGGCATATGGTCGGCGGGAGTATCATGGCCGGCGTGAGCCCGGTGCTGGATGTATTATTTGTTCGTCAGCGGGAAAAAGATAATGCGGGGGTTTTTATGAGGAATTTATTGCTCGTATTGGCTGTCATCTTTTTTTTAGGGGCTGCTATCATTAGGGATAAGCAAATCGTAATAGGTTTTTTGGATTTCGCACCGATATTCTATGGGCTTTCTGTGTTTTTCGGAGTAGTTTCCGTATTGGCTTTTTTGGGCACGCATGCCGTAAGGAGTGTCAGGCGGCGAGCAATTAATAAAGTCGCGGCCAAGACCGGACTGAATGTGAGGGGGTACAAGCTGCGCAGCCGATGGAACCTCATCGAAAGCCTTATCGCGCTGGTCACCGCGCTCATACAGCTGATAACTTCCAAGGTGCGCGTGAAGGTGGTCGAATCCGAGGCGGCCGGCGGTGCGCCGTCGCCCATGCCGGCCCAGCCGATGAAGAGCCGGGCCGTCCTTATCCCCACCGAGCCGCCGCCGCTGTCTAAGGAAGAGCGCGACCGCAGGTATATGCCGCCGGCCATGCGCGAGGAACTGGAGGCGCCGGAGAAAGCCTTTACGGACGCGCATCCCGTTTGTCCGCATTGCAATAAGCCGCTGGCCCTGCGGGTTTACGGTAAGGGGCCGGACGCCGGCAAGCGCTTCTGGGGCTGCCCCAATTATCCCGCCTGCCGTCACACGGCGGCTTTCGAATAAAGATTTGAAGTTCCTCTCCGGGGGGGCGACACTACGCTGTCGCACCCGGTTGTTACGATATGGGGAAGGTTCACGGAGGATATATGGGGATGATGATAGGGCTTTCCTGCGGGTGCGGCTATAATAAGGAGTTCTCCATCGGCGTAGGCATGATGTGGGGAGAACTTTTTGAGTTGCCGCTCAAGGCGGGCGGGTTTGTCTCTTTGCGCAAGCTGCTGTCCGACCGCGCGGAATACGACCTGGTGAAGATACTGCTGCAGGAGAAGCGGGGCAAATGCGCCGATTACGGCCAGGCCCTATTCAGATGTCCAAAGTGCCGGACTTTTACCGAGCGGTTCCACTACCTGATCGAATATCCCGGCGGGCGGTATTCCAGGGCCTGCGACTGCGGCAAGTGCGGCGCCGCGCTGGAGATGATCCCCTGCGGCGACGCGGACGGCGACGGGCCGGACTTTTCGGCTTATCCCTGCCCCCGCTGCGGGAAGCCGCTGAGCGGCGGGATCGTAGGGATGTGGGATTAGGGGGGGGCGACGCTACGTTGTCGCGCCCGGTGTTTACACTTTATGTGAAGGGGGGCTATGCCCGGGATGCCTGTTAAACGCTATGGCGCGCTGCTGGGCGGATCTGCGGCAAGCCGCTGAGCGGCGAGGTGGTGGGGGATGCGGGATTCGGGTGGTGGACGGATTTTGTAAACTATCGAGGTGATGGAAGCGCGCCCGGGTGGATTCGGAGACGGATTATGACTGAAAAAATGCCGGAAAAAGCCGTTAAGGTTTCGGAAATAGTGTTCTATCGCACCGACGACGGCTGCACCAGGATAGAATGCCGGTTCGGCGATAAAACGTTCTGGCTGACGCAGGCTTTGATCGCCGAGCTTTTCCAGGTCACTCCCCAGAATGTCACGCTTCATCTGAAATCTATTTACGCCGAAGGCGAAGTGGATGAAAAAGCAACTTGTAAGGAATTCTTACAGGTTCGTACCGAAGGCGGGAGGCGGGTGGAGCGCCGGCTCCGCTATTACAGTCTCCCGGCCATACTTGCCGTGGGGTACAGGGTTAACTCGGACCGGGGCACGCAGTTCCGCCAGTGGGCCACCGAAAGGCTGCACGAGTACCTGGTGAAAGGCTTTGTAATGGACGACGAGCGGCTTAAGAATCCGCCCGGCCCCGGAGTCCCCGACTACTTCGATGAGCTGCTGGAGCGCATCCGCGACATCCGCGCCAGCGAACGGCGCATGTACCTGCGCGTCCGGGAGATACTGGCCCTGGCGGCGGATTATAAGCCGTCCGACGCGGAGACGCAGGTCTTCTTCCAGACCGTGCAGAATAAATTGCATTTCGCCGTTACCGGCAAGACCGCCCCTGAGCTCATAGCCGGGCGCGCCGACGCCGCCCGGCCGAACATGGGGCTGACCGCCTGGAAGGGCGGGGCCGTGCGCAAGACCGATGTGGGCATAGCCAAGAATTATCTGCGCGAGTCCGAAATTTCGGAACTCAACCGGATAGTTTCCATGTTCCTGGACTACGCCGACGACCAGGCCAGGCGGCGCAAGCAGGTCTTTATGGCGGACTGGAAGGCCAAACTGGACGATTTTCTGCGCTTTAACCAGCGCGAGGTCCTTCCGGATTCCGGCAAGGTTTCGCATAAAGCGGCCCAGGCCAGGGCGGAGCGCGAATACGAGGCTTTCAGCGCCAGGCGCCGCGCCGCGCTTGAAGCGCAGGCGGAGCAGGAAATACTGCACAACCTCGAGCGGACCGCCAAAAACCTGCCGAAACGGTCAAAGAAACACGGGAAAAAAACATAGAGGGGAGCAGCCGCCTGGCGGCTGTAGAGGTGTTTTGTAAACTTACTGCTATGTCCGGCGGAATGAAACAGGTCACGGCGGCGGTTATTGAGCGGGACGGGAAGGTCCTGATAGCCCAGCGCAGGGCGGGCGACGCTTTGGCGGGGAAGTGGGAGTTCCCGGGCGGCAAGCTGGAGGCCGGGGAGACGCCCGAGGCCTGTCTGCGGCGGGAGCTGCGCGAGGAGTTCGGCGTCGATACCGAGATAGGCGCTTTCATCTGCTCCAGCCAATTCGAGTACAAGCATTTCCACATTGAGCTGCTGGTCTATCGCGCCAGGCATATAGCGGGCGAGTTCCGGCTGCACGACCACGCGGCCATCGCGTGGGTGGCGCCCGCCGACCTGCGCAAGTACGACCTCGCCAGCGCGGACCTGCCGGTCATAGCCCACCTGTCAGCCGGATAAACGATATTTCTTCCCGCATCCGGGGGTGCGACGCTACGCTTCAGTTGTTGCAAAATCTGCAACAAGTGATAGCACGATGACGTCTTTGTTCCTATGGGCGGGGCGTAGCGGAATCAAAAACTGCAGCCGATGGTTGCAGAAATGGCCTTGGTCCGCAATTCTCGCACCATCGGTGCGAGAAATCGCCGGGGGGCCGATAATCATATAAAGGTCCCCTCCCCAGGTTGTGTAGTATTTCTTTGGCGAAGAACACAACACACCCAAGGAGGGGATTAGTATGAAATTATACGCCGCAATCGACCTGCATGCAAACAACAGCG
>Ga0302246_1000324_pt1 | contig 44603 bp, 33 predicted proteins | sample AAG_UR_Trp_MG_FD_193533 | JGI IMG/M metagenome (GOLD analysis project Ga0302246, IMG submission 193533) | Enriched activated sludge microbial communities from anaerobic digester in WTTP, New Holstein, Wisconsin, United States - AAG_UR_Trp | ecosystem: Engineered > Bioreactor > Anaerobic >... | reverse complement strand
GGCAGAAACGGAGCTCGTCGTTGGTCAGGCCCGCATCTTCGGGCCCAAAAAGAAGGGCAATCCGGTTTTCCTGCGAAATGGCAGCCACTTTTTCGGCCATCTCTCGGGGCGACACCACCGGTCCCCGCGCATTTCCCAGTCGGGCCGTCGTCCCGACAACGTACTGAAAATCCGCAAGGGCTGCTTCCAGATTGTCGACATGCCTGATGCCATCGATTACCTCGGCGGCAACATGGGTGGCGCGCCGGTACATCTCATCCGGGTCGAGGTTTGGGTTCCCGACCACGACGAGCCGGTCGATACCCATGTTTTTCCCGCACCGGGCGACGGCGCCGACATTACCGGCAAACTGGGGCCGGCAAAGGACGATGGAAATGTGGCTGGTATTCGATTGCATCTTTTTCTTGGCTTCCGTTTTTTATTGCCGTATTCGGAACGATCCAAAACTGAAAGCCAATATTCTTTTAAACCGCTTCCTCGTAAAACGCTTTAGAATAATTATCAAGGAGTTTCCCTGCCGAACCATATCACCCCAAAAGGACCTTCATTACGTGCTGAGACAGTGTGTCTGTGAAGGAAGGCCGGGCATAGGATCAAATCTCCTCGCTTTCCCCTTCTTCCTCGAGAATTTCCTCTTCTTCGCCTTCAAGATCGTCCGTTGTTTCCGGGGTCGTGTCCCGTTCTACGCGGGCCATGCCAACGATACGCTCCTCGTCCCCCAGCCCGATGAGTTTCACCCCCTGGGTGCTGCGGTGGATCAGGGAGATTTCATCGACCCGCAAACGGATGATTTTACCGGCATCGCTGATGAGGACCACGTCTTCTTCCCCCGTTACCTGGCAGACACCGGAGACGAAACCAATTTTGGACACGGTTTTCAGGTTGATTGTTCCCTTTCCGCCCCGGCCCTGGAGGGGGTATTCGACGACCAAAGTTCTTTTCCCGTAGCCGTTTTCCGACACGGTGAGAATGGCATTCCCCTCCGCCAAAATTTCCACACCGACGACACAGTCGTCTTCATCCATGCGGATGCCGGTCACGCCCCGGGCGGTCCGTCCCATATCCCGGACATTTTCGGCATGGAAGCGGATGGCTTTCCCCTTCCGGGTCCCCAGAAAGATGTCCTGCTGATTGTTCGTGATCTGAACATCGATCAGGTCGTCCCCTTCATCGACGGACATGGCGATGATCCCGGCGGCGCGGGGATTCGCGTAGGCCGACAGGGCGGTTTTCTTGATGACGCCCTTTTTCGTGACCATGATGACGGATTTGTCGTCCGCAAACTCCCGTATCGGTAAGATGGCCGCCAGACGTTCTCCCGGAACCAGATTGATCAGGTTGACGATGGCCTTTCCCCGGGCGGCCCTCCCCGCTTGGGGAATCTGGTAAACCTTAAGCCAGTATACCCTTCCTGCGCTGGTGAAGATCAGGACATAATGGTGCGTCGAGGCGATGAAGATCTTCTCCACGAAATCTTCTTCCTTCGTCTGCATGCCCACCTTGCCCCGGCCGCCCCGGCGCTGGCTGCGATAGAGGCTCACGGCGTTGCGCTTGATATACCCGGTGTGGGATATCGTGACGACCATGTCCTCCTCGACGATCATGTCCTCGATACCGATGTCCTCCACACTGGTCACGATTTCCGTTCGCCGTTCATCGCCGAAACGTTCTTTGATGTCTTCCAGTTCGCGGATAATCACGTCGAGAATCTTCCGGGCATCTCCTAGGATCCCCTGGAGTTCCTGGATCAAGCGGGTCAGCTCGGCGTACTCCGTATCGATCTTTTCGCGTTCGAGGCCCGTCAATCTCTGGAGTCGCATATCGAGAATAGCCTTGGCCTGGATTTCCGACAGACCAAAACGGGCACATAGATTGACAATCGCTTCCTGGGCATTGATTGCCTTCTTGATGACGGCAATGACCTCGTCAATCTGATTCAGGGCGATGATGAGCCCTTCCAGAATATGGGCCCGCTCCTTCGCCCGGGCCAGTTCAAAACGGGTGCGGCGGGTAACAACTTCCCTGCGGAAGTCGATGAAACTGCTCAGGACTTCCTTCAGGTTGAAGACCCGGGGTTGACCGTGGTCAATGGCCAGCATGATGATTCCAAAGGAGGTTTCCATCTGGGTATGTTTATAAAGCTGATTCAGAATGACCCCGGAGGGCTCGTCCCGTTTCAGGTCGATAACGATGCGGATTCCTTCCCGGTCGGACTCATCCCGGAGGTCGGAGATGCCGCTGATCTTTTTATCCTTCACGAGCTCCGAAATAGCCTCGATGAGGTTGGCCTTGTTGACCTGGTAAGGAAGCTCCGTCACGATGATGCTTTCTTTTTCGTTTCGGGCATTGCGTTCGATCATCGACCGGGCGCGCATCCGGACAATACCCCGGCCTGTCCTGTATGCGGACATGATGCCATCACGGCCGTTGATGAATCCCGCCGTCGGAAAATCGGGTCCCTGAATATAGTGCATCAGCTCTTCAATCGTAATATCGGGGTTGTTGATCAGCGCGACGGTGCCGTTAACGATTTCACGGAGATTGTGGGGGGGAATGTTTGTGGCCAAACCAACGGCGATCCCCGAAGAACCGTTGAGCAGGAGAATCGGAATTTTCGCGGGCAGAACCGTCGGTTCCTCCATGGATTCGTCGTAATTAGGAGTGAAATCGACCGTTTCCTTATCCAGGTCGTTCAAAAGTTCTTCCGTGAGACGATCCATACGGATTTCGGTGTACCGCATGGCGGCCGGCGGGTCTCCGTCGATGGACCCGAAGTTTCCCTGACCGTCGATTAAGGGGTAGCGCATGGAGAAATCCTGGGCCATGCGAACGATCGTATCATAAGCGGCCTGATCGCCATGGGGATGATATTTACCGATAATGTCACCGACGATACGGGCGGATTTTTTATAGGGTTTGTTCCAGCGGTTCCCCATTTCGTTCATCGCGAAGAGGGCCCGGCGATGAACCGGTTTCAGGCCGTCCCGGACGTCGGGAATGGCCCGTCCGATGATGACGCTCATGGCATAGTCCACGTAGGACTTCTTCATTTCCTCTTCAATATTTACAGGGAGGTTTCTCTGATGTAACGACTGATCCATGAAAACATTCCTTCCTTCTTGTTCTTGATTATTACGCAAACCATATATTTCGTCGGTCTAAAAAAACGAAGACTCTTTTGTCGAGGAAATCCTCCATCACCCTCATCAGGATAACTTAAATTAAAAAATCACTCCCTCACGGAATGGATGCATCACACATCCAAGTTGGATGCATAGGCGGCATTCGCAAAGATAAACTCCCGGCGGGGTTCAACCTGGTCTCCCATGAGAGTCGTGAATATTACGTCGGCTTCGACGGCGTCTTCTACCTTAACCTGGAGAAGGGCTCGTTTTTCCGGATTCATGGTCGTTTCCCAGAGCTGCTCGGGGTTCATTTCACCGAGACCCTTGTAGCGCTGAATGGACAGACCCTTTTTGCCCAGAGACATAACATACTCTGCCAGGGCGGCCATGCTGGCCAATTCAACCGGCGGTGCACCGGTATCCTCCTCCATGACCAGGCTGTACGGAGGTTCGCCGATCACGATCACCTGACTCAATAAAGTTTTGATTTCGACGAATTTCGGATTTTTCAACATATCCCGGTCGATGCAGGTGGTCCTCTCCTGGCCGCCTCTCGACAGGCGGAATATCATCTTGAACATGCCGTGTTCAGGATCTTGATCCACCATTGCTTCCCGTACCGATTCACCGAGAACAGCCGACGTTCTACGAAGGACCTTCTCCATCGATTCCTGAGTCTTGAAATCCCAATCGGACAGGGAAGGATCACCGGCCAGAAGGCGTATTAGCTCCCGATCCTTGTTCTCTTTTTCACACTTATCCAGAATGGTTTCGATCCTCATGACCTTCTTGACAAGAACCAATAGGCGATTACCGCTGAAAAATGTGCCGTTTTCCATCACCAGGCGGATTTTGCCGACACCATTCTCCAGAATGTAGCTTTTCATGGCCTCTTCGTCAGGAATGTATTTTTCCGATTTTTTCTCCGTAATCTTAAAAAGAGGCGGCTGGGCGATGTAGAGAAAACCCCGCTCGATCAGTTCACGCATCTGACGAAAGAAAAAAGTCAATAAAAGCGTTCTGATATGAAGTCCGTCCACGTCGGCATCGGTCATGATGATGACCTTGTGGTAACGCAGACGACTGATATCAAAATCCTCTTGGCCGATTCCCGTACCCAGGGCGGTGACGATCACCTTAATTTCCTCGTTCTGGAGCATCTTGTCGAACCGGGCCTTTTCCACATTCAGCACCTTGCCCCGTAGGGGTAGAATGGCTTGGTTCTTCCGGTCCCTCCCCTGCTTGGCGGAGCCGCCGGCCGAATCTCCCTCAACGAGATACACCTCACTGACGGCCGGATCCTTTTCCTGACAATCAGCCAGTTTTCCCGGCAGGGATCCCACTTCGAGGGCGCTTTTCCGACGGGTCAATTCCCGCGCCCTCCGGGCCGCATCTCTGGCTCGGGCCGCATCCAGACACTTGTTTAGAATCTGTTTGGCAACGGCCGGATTTTCCTCCAGATACGTGCCGATTTTGTCGTAGATGATCCCCTCCACCAGGCCCCTGACCTCGCTGTTTCCCAGTTTCGTCTTGGTCTGCCCCTCAAACTGGGGATTTTTGATTTTGACGCTGATAACACAGGCCAATCCCTCCCTGAGATCTTCTCCCCGCAGGGATTCCTTGCCGTTCTTGAGGATATTGTAATTGACGGCGTAGTTATTGAAAACACGGGTCAAGGCCGAACGGAACCCGATCATATGGGTTCCCCCTTCCGTCGTATTGATGCTGTTTGCAAAAGAAAAAATATTTTCCGCATAGGTGTCATTGTACTGGATGGCGACCTCAACGCGGCAGTCTTCTTTACTCCCCTCGACAAATATCGGGTGTTTATGCAGTACTTTTTTGTTCCGATTCAGGTACTCGACAAAGGAGACAATTCCCCCTTCGTAGAAAAATTCGTTCTTTTTATCGGTCCGCTCGTCGATCAGATTGATTCTTACCCCAGAATTAAGGAAGGCCAGTTCTCTCAAGCGGTTAGCCAGAATATCGTAACTGAATTCCAGTTCTTCAAATATCTCCTCATCGGGTTTGAAGGTTACTCTGGTTCCCTGGCCGCGGGTTTTTCCCACCATTTCCAACGGCGCCTGGGGCACCCCCCGGTGATAGCTCTGGGTGTAGAGATTACCCTCTCTCCTGACTTCCAACTCCAAAGTCGACGACAGGGCATTGACCGCAGACACCCCGACGCCATGGAGGCCGCCGGAAATTTTGTAACTGTCATTGGAAAATTTCGCCCCGGCATGGAGCTTGGTCAGGACGACCTCTGCCGCCGAAATTCCTTCCGTTTTGTGCATATCCACGGGAATACCACGGCCGTTATCGTCGACCATGACGCTGTTGTCCACCCGGACAACGACCGTAATGGTGTCGCAATACCCGGCTGCCGCCTCATCAATGGCGTTGTCAACCACCTCATAAACCAGATGGTGCAGACCATCCTTCCCCGTTGATCCGATATACATGGCCGGTCGCTTCCGTACCGCTTCGAGACCTTCCAAAACCTTAATACTATCCGCACTGTAATTCTCTATCATTGATTTAAAATCCTTTTTATAAACAGTTTATAAACATTTTTAATTCAATATAAGTTTTTCATTTTATTAAATAATTACAGAAAATGATCCATCATTACCCCTCACTTATAAACAGCTTAGATCATTAATGGCATCACCACGCAGAGATACTCCTCGTGGCTGGCGGAACGAATTATGCCGGGTTTTCTTCCTGCTCCCAGTTCAAAAGCAATGGTCTCCTCATCGATCACTTCGATTGCATCGATCAGATAATCCGCATTATACCCGACTTCCAGTGGGTCCCCCGTATAGGCAACATCGATATCTTCTTTGGCTTCACCAACATCGGCATTCTGAGACTGCAGAATCATCCGGTTATCGGAAATGGTTAGCAGGACCGTTCGAAATTCCTCCGCCGATACGACAACCCACATTCTCTTTAAGGCATGGAGGAATCCATCTTTGGGTAAAAACAAAACCGTTCCTTTTTCCGTAGGGATCACTCTTTTATAATCCGGATATTCCGCATTGATGAGACTGACCTTCAAAAGGACATTCTCGGTCTGTACGATGAACATCTGTCCCATCAACCCGATCGACACATGATCCGGATCATCTTCCACAACCTTCCGGATTTCGCCGACCCCTTTTCGGGGCAGGATAATACCGACGGGAATATCAAGAAATTCCGTCGTATCGATATTCTTGTACGCCGTGGACAGGCGATGGCCATCCGTTGCCACCATTCTGACCGTATACCCCTCGGGCTTTCTTTCGGTCTGCAAAAAAATTCCATTCAAATTTCTTCTCAGTTCGTCTGTCGACATGGCAAAAAAGACCTTCCGGATCATTTCCCGGATCATGTTCCCCGACATGGGAAACAGAGGAACATTTTCTTCAGCCACGATACTCGGATATTCTTCAGCTGAAATGCCCATAATCCGGTAAACCGCTTTTTGACAGGTCAGGGTGACAATCTGTCTTTCATCCGTTTCAAAGTGGACCTCTTCTCCTTGTATTTCACGAATCATTTCATATAGTTTTTTAGCGGAAAGGGTGATTTTCCCGGAATCGGCGACATAGGCATCGTAACGGGCGATCAAACTGATTTCACGATCCGTGGCAACAATGCGAACTCGGTTTTCATCCGCCTCGATGAGAATGTTATTCAAGATCGGAAGGGTCGTTTTTTTATCGACGATCCCCAGTGTTTTTTGCACCCCTTCCAGAAAAACATCTCTTTTGATCGTAAAGTCCATCTTGGTTATCATCCTTTCAGTTTATAAGTTTTTTAAATTTTTTATATTTATTTAAACTAGCCGTAATAATAGAGCTTGTGGATAACAGGAGCAAATTTCGTATTTACTTTGTTTTCAAGTTCTTCTGTCGGTTATCGCCTGTGGATAAGGCCGGTAGTTTAAAGTTAGCGCCTCTGGAAAAGTCCATCTTCAATGTCCTGAATGTTCTTTTTTAATTCCGGATCGGTCTCAAGCAAATTTTTTATTTTGTTGTCTGCGTAGATCACCGTCGAGTGATCCCGGCCACCCATTTTTTCTCCGATATCAGGAAAGGAGGCACTGGTCAGTTTACGTGCCAGATACATGGCGACCTGACGGGCATAGGCCAAATTCTTGTTTTTTTTAGGGGATTTTAAATCGGATATCTTGATGCTAAACCGATCGGCGACTCCCTTCATAATGTCATCGATGGTGACAGGCACTTTTTCCGTCGTTTTTAAAATCCTTGCCAACACCTGCCGAACCAGGTCCAGGTCGATTTTTCTCTTGGTCAGGGAGGCATAGGCAATGGACTGAGTCAAAAAACCCTCAAGCTCCCGGATATTGGATTCGGCGTGGGAGGCAATATAGGCCGCCGCATCATGGGGCAAATCAATCTTGTTTTCCTGTGCCTTTTTTTCCAGAATGGCTATTTTTGTTTCAATTTCAGGAGGTTGAATATCCGCGATCAGTCCCCATTCGAAGCGTGAACGCAGCCTTCCTTCAAGGTTTGGTATATCCTTCGGGAAATTGTCGCTGGTCATGACAATCTGTTTTCCCGAGTCGTGGAGGGTGTTGAAGGTATGAAAAAATTCCTCCTGTGTCCGGTCCTTACCGGCAATAAACTGAATGTCATCAATCAAAAGACAGTCGATATTTCTGAACTTCTCCCGAAATTTCGGCATTTTGTCATGACGGATGGAGCTGATCAACTCGTTGATGAATTCTTCCGCCGACACATACAGGACATTCATTTCCGGGTAGAGGGAATAGGTTAAAAGTCCAATAGCATTGAGAAGATGGGTTTTTCCCAGGCCGACGCCGCCGTAAATGAAAAAGGGATTGTAGTTTTTGGCCGGGTGTTCCGCCACGGCAATCGATGCGGCATGGGCGAATTGATTGGAAGAACCGATCACGAAACGCTCGAAACTATAGTTGGGATTTAAAGTATGATGATACTGAATTTTCGAGGTTTTTGTCGTTGTTGCCGGGATTTTTTGATCCGGGATATCGGTAAAAAGAACCGGGTCCCCTTTTATCTCGCCTTGAGTGATGACAAAAACCACATTCACATCGTAACCGATGATGCTGGCGAGGCATTCCCGGATCGTGTGAAGGTAGTTTTCAGTGAGCCAGTCCTTGAAAAATCGATTCGGCACGGCAAGCGAAACCTGATTCTCATCGACGGAGAGAATCCGGATCGGCTTGATCCAGGTTTCAAAATTCTGTTTGGAAACCTTTTCCTGAATCAATTTTTGCGTATTTTCCAATAAAATCTGCAAGGTTAAAAATCCTCATCAACAATATTATCCACAGGTGTGGATAGGTTTTGTCAATCGGTCATGGCGGTTGTGTCATCACCTTCGCAGGAGATTCCGGCGGGATGATTGTGACTCATTCAGGACTGACATTGAGAAGGAGTTCAACGAGACGCCCCAGTTCTTCCGTGGAAGAAAAGCGAATTTCGATCATTCCTTTTTTCTCCTTCTTTTTGATCTGGATTTTGGTCAGGAAGATGTTGGACAGTCTCTTTTCCAGATCGTCCAGGTACAACTCCCGTTTAGATGTCTTTTTTTCCTTTTTCGGTGTTTTAAGAGCCTGGATGAGTTTTTCCGTTTCCCGGACATTTAAATCTTTGGCCACGATCGTTTCGAAAACAACCGTCTGTTCCGCCGCCGCGTCGACGGAAAGAATGGCCCGGGCGTGCCCAGCCGTAATTTTTTTTTCGATCAGGGCCTGCTGGATTTTTCCGGGGAGTTTCAACAGGCGGATTGTATTGGCAACGGTGGAACGGTCCTTCCCGATTTTGGCGGCGATACTCTCGTGAGTCTGACCGAACGTTTCCACCAGGGTCTGATAGGCGTTCGCCTCTTCCAGCGGATTCAACCCTTCCCGCTGGAGGTTTTCTATAAGGGACAGTTCGGCGGCTTCGGCGTCGCTTGCGTTTCGAATCACGATGGGAACATCCTTTAATCCCGCTTCCTGGGCGGCACGCCAGCGCCTTTCTCCGGCAATGATCTCATAACCCGAATCGTCTTTTCGAACCACGATGGGCTGGATGATACCGCTTTTACGGATGGAGGCAACGAGTTCCTTCTGTTCCCGGTCGCGGAAATCCTTTCTCGGCTGGAACCGATTCGGCGTGATTTCCTCGATGCCGCATGAAATCAGGTGGGGCCTGTCATCCATCTCCGCCAGGAGGTCGGGAAACATGGCCTCCATTCCACGCCCCAAGGACTGTTTAGGTGGCATTTAAATCCTCCCGCAATTCAGGAATTCTCTGGTCAATTCCAGGTAAGATAGGGCTCCCCGGGATCGAATATCGTAAAGAATAATGGGAAGACCGTGACTTGGACTTTCGGACAGACGGACATTTCGAGGAATGACCGTCTGAAATACCCTGCTTCCGAAATGTTTTCGAATATCTTCACTGACCCGGTGAGACAGGAGATTTCTCGCATCGAACATGGTCAGTAAAATTCCCCCCAGAGTCAGAGACGGATTCAGCCGGGTCTGTACGATTTTTAAGGTGTTCAGCAACTGTCCCAATCCCTCCATGGCGAAATACTCGCACTGCAACGGCACCATCAGGCTGTCCGAGGCGACCAGGGCGTTAATCGTCAAAAATCCCAGGGAAGGCGGACAGTCCAGAATCACGAAATCATAGGCGATATCCAGATGCCGGAGAAAATTACGAAGACGCTTTTCCCGTTCTTCCAGATGGATGAATTCGACTTCAACCCCGATGAGGTCCTGGTTCGAGGGAATCAGATCCAGATTGGGGATCTGAGTCGGAATCACCGCCTCCTGGAGTGAAATTTTACCGATCAGGGCATGGTAGAGATTTTTGTCTTGAATCTGACGTTTATCCACCCCCATACCGCTCGTCGCATTACCCTGTGAATCGCAGTCAATGAGGAGGGTCTTTTTTTCTGCCACGGCCAAGCAGGCAGCCAAATTGACTGCCGTCGTCGTCTTGCCGACCCCTCCTTTTTGATTTGCGATGCAGATGATTTTGCGCATGATGGGTTTGAGTTTTCATATTCCGGTTGAGCGTAAAGTTGGTGAACCCATAACATAAATCAAGGGTTTTTTTAAGGCTAAAAATACCAGCACCTAAGGCATCGATAACAGGGCACAATAAAAGATAAGTTCGGGAGACAAAACCATTTTTCGGAACCATTTCCGGTCAGGTCCACCAAAGGGCCTGTTGAAGAGGCACCGGACAAAGGGAACAGGGTGGACGGACCCTGTCCATGAACCGATGGCCCTTTTTCAAACGGTGGTTGGGAATATGGTAAATCCTTTGACAAAAAGCAGGATATCCGATAAGGGCCCAGAGTGACGGAAACATTGAATTGTGCTGCATTCCTTAGAGAAAAGAATACGACGGATGTGTTTATAAAAAGATGAAGAACCTGTTGACGCAAATTCCCAAATACCTGTCTCTGTTTTTCGTTTCGGCCTATGTTTTGGGCTTGGCGGTGTATCTTGTCCGTTTCCTTGCCGTGACGACGTGGTCGGAATACGGAACCGGCATTCTGGTCGTCAGCCTTTCCGGCTTTGCCCTGGGCGGGGTTTGCCTGTCCCTGCTGGAAAATTTCTTTCAACGCCATCGTCAGGTCTTTTTATTCTGGCTCCCGTTCGTTCTTTTATTCGTTTCCGCCCTGGCGTTTCAACTGATCTGCCAGAATCGGTTCAATCCCCTTTTGCTTCAAAAGGGGGGGCTCTGGCCGGGACAGGTTGTGCAAATTCTTTTCTACTATCTTGCCCTCATTCCCGTCTTTTTCCTGGCGGGCCTGTACATCGGGCTCAATTTTCTGGATCTGTCAGAGGATCTTGCCAAAGCCTGTACCGTTCACCTGCTCGGGTTGGCCGCCGGATCGCTTCTGGTCATTTTTTTTCAGTCGTTTCTGCATCCGTTTTTTCTTCTTGCCGCCCTGCTCCCGGTGCTCGCCCTGGCGGCCCTGTGCCGGCTCTTTGTGCTGCGGTATGCCATGTTTTTAATGGCCCTGATTTTACTTTTGTTCATAACGGGATTCGGTGCCTGGCGGATCATTGACGGCAATCGGGCACAGATTTCCGATTATAAAGCGCTCTCTTCCGCCATGCGGGTGCAGGGGAATCGCGTGGTGGCCGAAATATTCACCCGGGAGGGTTATTATCGGCTCCTCGATAACGTTACGGAACGCCGCCAAATCGATCTGTCGAACCAATACAGGCCACAGCAGATTCCTCGCCCCCCCGCCCTGGGTCTCTATCAGAACGGAGAGCGGATCACGGGCGTGTATAAAGAGGGGAGCCACGGACTGTCTTATTTTGCCGCGTCTCTTGATGCGTTTCCTTATCTGCTGAAGCCGACAGGAAAATACCTCCTCATCGGTACGGACGGAGGCTTTAAAATTCATGAAATCTGGGGAGAAAATCGTACCATCCGGGCCGTAGAACCGAGCCGGACTGTTCACGACCTGGTCCGGAAAGGCATAGCTGGCATGACAGGGATAACCCTGTCCGGAAATTCTCCTCTGGCCGCGCTCGAACCGAAGGCTTTCGACCTGATCGACGTGGGTTCCGATTTTCTGAAAAGTGCGGATGCCAACCGTTATGGTGTGACGGTGGAAGCCCTGGGTCGCTATTTCATTTCTCTCCGGGAAGACGGTATCCTGTCGCTTCCCGTTGAAACCGCCGGCTTTCCCGGCTACGCGATCAAGATGCTGGTTACGGTGAATCAGAGCCTCCAGCGAAGCGGCGTGAAGGAGCCGGGACGGCATATCATGGTTTATCGATCCCCGCTCGGCGCACGGATACTGGTGTCCCGCAGGGCTTTTACGGAGCAAGATATCGCCGCCTTGAAAGCCTTCTGCCGGGATCGTTTTTTCGATATATCCTGGTATCCCGGGTGTGATCCGACCCAGTCCAAGGTGTTGCACAGTCTTTCCCTCAAGATGCCGGTCGTAAATGGTGCTGCGATGGCGGATGTCTTGCGAGAAGCCGCCCTGACAATATTCCGGGCTCCGGGAACGGCCAGGGTCGATTCATTTTTTAACCTGGAACCGGCCACCCTGGATCGCCCCTTTTTCTATGCGGTTTACCCTGCGAGCGGAATCCAGGACCTCCCGGCACGTTTTTCCAACATTCCTCATGCCGAAATCGGGCAGTTTGTCAATCTGGCTGTGCTCATCCAGGGATTGATCCTGGGTGCGTTCGTGATCCTTATGCCGTTGATCATCGGACGGAAGAAAGCACCGGCTGGTCATTTCCTCCGTCAAACTGCCGTCTATTTTGCCTGCCTCGGTCTGGGATTTGTCCTGATTGCGGTGGCCTTGGTCGAGCGATGCGCGTTTTTTATGGGAGACAGCCCGAATGCCGTTGCCGTTGTTGTGACGGGGATGCTGGTCTTTTCCGGTTTCGGGAGCTACCGCGCTTCGAAATGTGATCCTTTGTCCGATCAGGGCATCAAATGGGCCGTGTCGCGCATCATGATCTGCCTGGTCCTGTATGTTTTTCTGTTGATTCCGGTTCTGTCGCTGCTGATTCCACTGGCTCCGATGATTAAGATTTTGATTTCCCTGCTCATTATCGCTCCCGTGGCTTATACCATGGGCCTGCCTTTGCCGATGGGACTGATGGCTCTGCGAGAAAGAACAGATTATCTGCTGCCCTGGTCCCTTGGAATTTACGGAATATTCGGCGTCATCGCCTTTCCTCTGGCCAGGGTGCTGACCGTTGCCTGGGGAGTACACCTCCTTTTCTTTATCGCTGTTTCTCTGTATTTCATCGCTATCTGGGCCTATCCGGGACTTGGCCCCGGCTATTCTAAAACGACCGCCGGGTCCTAAAAAATTCTTTGTTGACCAGGGCCCAATATGCTAATTTAGGATACCAGCAAGGGGAACACATGTCGTGTGTAAACGAAGTGATAACAGTAATAAATCAGGCAGCGGCTTAGAATGATCCGGGAAAAAACCAGAAAACCGAAACAAACCGAAGGAGGGAATATCTCCCTGGACAGGCGCTCGTTCCTGAAAGGGGTGGTCGGATCGGGCCTGATCGCGGCGACCGGTACTCTCTCCATTTCTTCGTTTGCCGGGGCTGCCCCGGCGGCGCGCGATAATACCGCACGCTGGAGTGAAATTCTGGATATTGTCGTCGTCGGGTCAGGTTTTGCCGGTCTGGCTGCCGCAACGGAGGCCGCCGAGCGGGGGATGAAGGTCGTCGTGTTGGAAAAAATGCCGCGTTGCGGGGGAAACTCCGCTATCTGTCACGGGGAGTTCGCCGCCTGTGATGACCTGTACCATCTGCGGGAGAAACTGAAACTGGGCGATGACGAACCGGCACGCCATGCCGAGGATACCCTCCGGGCGGGGAATTATTATGGGAAACCCGATTTGGTTCGGAGTATGGCCGAGCAGTCTCCCGCCGCATTAACCTGGCTGATGGAAGGGGCTGGGGTTAAAATTCAGGAAACTGTTTTGGCGGCCCCTGGTCATTCCTCTCCCCGAATTCATTCCGGAATCGGCGGATCTGGTGAGATGCTGGTGGCGGCGCTTAAAAAAAGGGCCGAGCAGAGCGGTGTTGTGATCCGCACCAATGAACAGGTCACAGCCATCTGGCGCAACAGTTTTTCCTCTCCCGTGGTCGGTGTGGAGGTGCAGCGAGGGAAAAAGCGGTCTAACCTCTACATCCGGCAGGCCCTGATCCTGGCTTCGGGTGGTTTCAGCCGCGATTTGACGATGCGCCAAGTGTACAATCCTGCCGTGGGACCCGCGTACCAGTCAACGAATCATCCGGGGGCGACGGGGGAGATGATCCACTCTGCCCGGGTGGTTGGGGCGGATGTTACCCAGATGAACTTCGTCCAGGTTTATCCTTTTGCCGATCCGGTAACCGGTCGATTCGACATCCCCTCGGTTTTTGCCCTCCGGGGTCCGGCCGCGGGGATGATTTTTGTGGATGGAACAGGAAAGCGCTTTGTCAACGAAGCGGCCGACGCAGAGACCTGCGCCAGGGCCCAGATTCGCGTGGGAGGCAAAAAAAAGGTTACGTTTGCCCTCTTCAATGAAACGATGATTTCGGCGATGGGAACAAACGACGAAGTCGCATCGGGTCTGAAGGCAGGGCGCTTCGCCCGTGGGGAAACCCTGGCGGATCTGGCGCGATTTCTGGAAATTTCTCCGGAGATCCTGGAAAAAACCGTTTCCGACCACAACCGGTCTATCCGGGAAGGGGTCGATCCCGTGTGGGGAAAGGACGGGATGAAGCGAATGATTCCCTTGGAAAACGGTCCTTTTTACGCCCTTCCCCAGTGGCCGGCCGTGCATGGCACCCTCGGGGGTCTTCGCATCAATACCCGGGCGCAGGTGCTCGACATCCGGGGTAATCCGATTTCCCGTCTTTATGCCGCCGGTGAAGTGACGGGGGGAATTCACGGTGCAAACCGGCTTCCGGGGAACAGTATTCCGGAGTGCATCGTTTTCGGCCGTATCGCCGGGGCCAATGCGGCGGCGGAAAAGCTCCCGGCCTGAAACGGCGGGAATAAAGAGTAGAGGAAGCACGCAAGAGCGTCTGTTTACAGGACCGAATCTTCTTTTTCTTCCGGGTTGCGGTTTGGTGGATCTACATAAAAACACCGTCCGGGAGGATTGCAGGGGGGGATGGCATGATCTGCAGGCCCTTTTTACGCATCCTGTTCTTGGCGGTTGGTTGTTGTTTTATCTGCGGGTTATTTCCCTTCATCTCCTTCGCGGGAGAACACCGGTCCGTCTGGCTCTTCAATGAGCAGGGGGATCGCATTACGCCATCCTCGAACGTCGTCGATCCCTACAGTCCGAAAAAAACCTGCGGAACCTGTCATAACTATCATTCCATTACAAAAGGATACCACTTTCAGCAAGGGTTCGATGAGATGCGAGAGGGCTACGATCCCCGGCGGCCCTGGCTCCTCTCCCCCGGGATGTTCGGCCGCTACTTTCCTTTTGCCGCGCCCGGGCTTATCGCATCGAAAACCAACCGGGACATCCGGCAGATTGATCGGACCACCTACGACTGGATCGGAGGGATGGGAAAAACCGGACCGGGGGGAGAGACCCTGTTACGGGCCTGCGGCGCCTGTCATCCCGGCGGTGGTCCCCTGGAGTACGGAAGAGGGAAGCGGGGGCGTCCGGACCTGACAATGAACCTGATCGTTGGAGAAAAGAGGAATCGGACGGCCCTGGACGGAGATTATTCCTCGTTGATGACGCCTGACGGCAGGAGTCACTTTAGGGAAAGTGGGGTGATGGAGGCCGATTGCCTCCTCTGCCACGGACCGGCTTATCGTTTCGACGCACGGGTCGAGCAGATCAACCGCCGCAATTATCGATGGGCGGCAACCGCCGGGGCGGGCCTGGGTACGGTGTCGGGTGCGATTTTCGACTACCGCGATCCCGCGGTCGGACCGGGACACCCCCGTTATCTGGACGGGACCTGGAATTTCAGCAAGCGCCCTGTTGTGCGGTATGCCTGGAATGACCGGAGGATGTTTACCCCGGAAGGGCGGTTGCGCGGCGGCCTGATCAGCCGGTCCGTTTCGTCCCGGAATTGCCTCCAGTGCCATGCCCCGGCCGAAGCGGCTGCCACAGGACAGATCCATGACGCGTCCTTTGATGCCCACGCCGCCAAGGGCCTCCGGTGTACCGATTGTCATCCCCTGATGGGGAAAACGCCCCGGGACCGGCTGCAACATCAGATTGCTAAAGGCCGGGCGGGAACCGTCCACGTACGGGATGACCTGGATGGCGTCGGCATGAAAACATGTGCGGGGTGTCATCTCGATGGCCGATACCGGGCCACCCGCAGGGATATGCCCGGAAAGGCAACCCATCCCGGGAAAACCCATGCCAATCGTTTCCCCCGAGGGGCGTCTCACTTTTACCTGATTTCCTGCAGCGGCTGTCATACCGTTGCACGCCCTGCAAGAGGAATGGCGCTCCTGGATCTGAGCACGGGAACGGGGGATGGATACACGGCCGATGATCTCGCTCTGGCGCTTGTGCCCGGCGTTTACGAACGGAAGGCCAAAGAGCCATGGGCTCCCTGGATGACACGGGCTAAGCGGGGCAAGAGCGGGGATGAATATTATACAGCCCATGTGCCGAAAGGCATCCAGTGGTTTGGGGAAGAACAAAGAAATGGAGAAATCCGTCCTATTCCGCTCCGTTATGTCAAGGAGGCGGCAGGCGGACTGAAGGGCCTGACAACCCGCTCCGTGAAGGGGGCCGACGGGACTGGCCGAAAAATGACCTCCGTCCTTTCCGACGGCGACATCCGGCAGATGATCCGATCCATGACCCAACTTGGTTTTCGCAATGTTGTCTATCTTTCCGACCGGGTTTACCGCCTCCGGGGGGATAAGCTGACCGCTGTCCCGGTGAGGGACCGGCCGCTCTTTTTTTCGATCGCCCACGGGGTGACGCCCCTTTCCCGGAAGGGGGCCTACGGAGCGAAAGGCTGCAAGCAATGTCATGATGAAAACGCACCGTTTTTTGCCAAGAAAACGATCCGGAATATGCGGGGATTCCTCAAGGATGACTATCCCGCGCTCCGGGCGCCGAACAGTGTTTCCCAAATGACGGAATGGGGACTGGAAAATGTACCGTCCTATTAAGATAAGAGGTATCTACCCTGGAGGGACCGTGACATGAAGAGGCTGCCGGGCCTGATTGCTCTCTTTTCAGTTATGCTGATCTTCTTAGGCTGTTCTTTTCCCAGCCAGGAGCGGCAGCGGGAAAACGTGCTGACCGCCTCCGAATTGCAGACGATGCTCCGGGGAGAAAACCCGCCTCGGGTCATCTACACGGGAAGCCTCCTTGAATGGCGGGACGTGCATATCCCCCATTCCCGTTGTGTTCCCTGTGATGCACCCGAGGAGGCCATCCGCCTTTTGGCGGAAGATCGGAAAACAACCCTTGTGCTTTACGGCAACGGATCGCTTGCGCGGGAGACCTGCCCTGTTCTGGCCAAGCTGAACCGGGAAGGAAAGCCCCCCCTCTACGCTTTGTCCGGAGGGCTGGCAGCATGGAAACGAAGCGGTTTCACAACGGTCTCCGAAGAACGGATTCCCCGCCTGGCCGTGCCGGGGATTTCAATGGAAACTCTCAGAGCGTACACCAAAAAGGGGAAAGCACCGTTGATCCTGGATATTCGATCCGCTTTGACAGTCCGCACCCGCCCGATCCCCAATGCCCTCAATATTCCAATGACCCGGCTTCACGAGTATTACGGCGATATTCCTCTTGATCGGTCGGTGATAGTGGTGGATGAAGACGGGACCCGGGATCTGCTGGCCGCCAGTTATCTGCTCCGCAAAGGGGTGTCCGTCACGGCCCGATTGCGGGGAGGAGGCGTAACCCTGTTTCCGGCTAAGGCGGAAGGAGGAAGCAGATGAAGAAAGGAATCTTCACGCAGATTTTGTGCATTATCTTCATGACAGGCCTTTTGTTTGTCACGCTGGCCTGGGCGGAGAGTGGTGAGGAGGGACCGGGGGAAGGAGACTTCCGCTGCCAGAACTGCCATCGTGGCGAACCCTTTGAAGCCGCTTTTTTCCGGTCCGTTCACGGGAATAACGGCTGCTTGAGTTGCCATCAGGGGATCACTTCCCGGGAGAAACACATGACGGGGGAGGAAAAACCGCAACGTCTCTCCTGTGGCGCGTGCCATGGTGACATCTCCGGCCGGTACGAAAAAAGCTATCATGCCGTTTATCAGAATATAACCTGCCAGGACTGTCACCGAAACATCCACGATCTTCGCAAAAAAGAAGGGGATACCCGGGGAAACGCCATTCGGACCTGCATGGGCTGTCATTCCTATGCGGAATATGCCGCTTTGGGTCACACCGGAAAATTTCTGAAGGGGAACCGGGATGCCGCTTCCTGCAGCGATTGTCACGGCATCCATGATATGCCGGCCTATGATCCGGCATCGCCACGCGATCGGGCGGCACGGCGGATTTCCTCGACGGAAAAATGCCGATCCTGCCACGACAATCCGGCGTTGGCGAAGCGGAATCACCTGTCGGCCTCCGTGATCGAGCGCTACGGTGAAACTTATCACGGAAAGGTTTACAATGTAGGCTATCCGGAGTTGGTGGCGGGTTGTGCCGACTGCCATACGGGACATAACATCCTTCCTCCGGAGGACAGGCGATCCGCCTTGGCGCCGGTTCATCTGGCAGAACGCTGTGCCCAGTGCCACCAGGGATTCCACCCCCGTTTCGCCCGCTACATCGGCCATCCCGATTACAGTACACCGAAACAGAGCCCGACCCTGTTTATAACCAATATTTTCATGATCGCCCTTTTGGCGGGGACCTTCCTCTTTTTCTGGGTCCACTCCCTGCTGTGGTGGCGGAAGGTTTACAGCCTGACATGCCGGGAGCGCCGGGGATACCTGAAACCCCGTGCCATTATCCCCGAATGCGATGTTGGCCGGCAGGTTCAACGATTTACCCTTGTTGAGCGGGGTATGCATGTCGTCCTGATCCTGTCATTTTTTACCTTGGTCATGACGGGCTTTCCTTTGAAATACCACGATACGGCCTGGGCGAAGGTCCTGATCGGATTTTTCGGCGGGGCGGACATGGCGGGGATCTTTCACCGGATTGCCGCGGCGGTGTTGATTGGTCTGTTCCTGTATACCTTTTGGCTTTCCCTGAGATTCCTCTTTCCGGGTTGGAAAGCCTCGGGCTGGCTGGGCAGGCTTCTCGGGCCCGATTCACTGTGTCCGAACCTGAAGGATCTGCAGGATATCAAAGGAATGTTCCTCTGGTTTTTCAACCGGGGGGACATGCCGCAGTTCGACCGCTGGACTTACTGGGAGAAGTTCGACTTCTTTGCCGTTTTCTGGGGGATGACGGTGATCGGCGGTTCCGGTCTCACCCTGTGGTTTCCCGAGGCCGCTTCCTATGTTTTTCCCGGCTGGATTGTCAATGTGGCGGCACTGGTGCACTCCGAAGAGGCCTTTCTGGCGGCGATTTTCATCTTCACGGTGCATTTTTTCAACAACCACCTGGTGCCCAACAAGTTCCCTCTGGAAGACAACGTCTTTACGGGCCGTTATTCCGTCGAGGCGCTGCGGGAGGAGCGGCCTCTGGAATACGAGCGCTTGGTCAGAGAGGGAAGACTGGAGGAGATGAAAAGACCGGCACCGGGCATGATCACCCAGTTTCTTTCATCGGCTTTCGGTTTGTCGAGCCTCCTTCTCGGTCTCTTCCTGACGGGCCTGATTTTCTGGGCGGTCATCTTTTACTGAATAAAAAAAGGCGGGGCCACGGTAGGCCCCGCCTGAAAAGCTATCTCAAACAAACGCTTGGATTAATTCAACGGTTTTATGGAATTGATCTGCTTTTTCAAAGCAGGAGACAGGGTTAAGGCATCAACGGTAAATACGGTCCAGGCGCTCCAGGGAGCTCCGGGGAAAACGCTTTGAGATCGGATACGCCATGAACCTTTCGTATCGATTTTCACCTCTGCAGTCGTCACGCCATAGGTCGTTTTCAGATTGGTCGGCGTCAATTTTTTTGCGACAAAAAATCCCGAAGGGGTATTGGGTTTTGGAAACGGTTTCCACTGAAATTCAAAGGCAACCCCGTAATTGGGATCATGTTTGACCTGAATCTTGACATTTGCCGGAATAACCACGAATTTCTGATTCAGTGTCGGTGATGCAATGACGGGAGCCGATGGAGTAGATAAAAGGGGTGTGGTTGGGGGTTGGGTACTGGCCAAATATTGCCGTTGAGCAATCGAGAGAACAGAGGCGCTTCGCGGGTAGCTCACGCCGGGTTCTGTGTTGCCGGAGAAGACGGTACAGGCAACGCCCGCTTTAAGCCATGGATTTTCCGGACAGTTGCCGGATGTTTCGGAATAAAGGATGACGGAAGACGTATTGGCGATGGGTTTGAAAATCTTTTCATGGGCGACTTTCGAATTTTTAAACCACTCCCCCGTTGCCTTGACCTGAACAGTGGGGGGACAGGCCGCAACGGATGACGCATTCCAGTAACCGCAGCTTCCTTCAAAATCATAAACAATCTTATCCGGTGTCGCACTTTTCAATACGGCGCTTTTCACGGAACAAGACATGGTGCCACAACTTTCACCCTGCGTATCGAGAGTAGCGGCAAACCCTGTGGCCGCGAAAACCAGGCAAGCCAAGATCACCGTAACCGTTTCCATCCATACATGACGCATCATTGTTTTCCCCCTTATTTAGTTGGAATTGTTTGACCATTAAACGTTTGCATCAGGTTTGTCTACGGTGTTTTTCCGAGGAGTGAACCTGAACCCGAGTACCTCAAAGCAAAACCAAAATAATGATAGTGTTATGCAAAAATAGGCAAAGAAATCGCCGTAACGAGTGTAACTCGTACCACTTACGCCTCTTGAAATCAAGCCTGTTACCGTGCCGACGGAAAATAAACGATCAATAAGCGCAACCTCCCTGCCGCAGGCATCAAAAATCACGGACGGACCGGTATTGGAAGCGACCACGACGGGCACCCTGTTTTCAATCGCCCGAAACCGTGAGGCAATATTGTGCTGCCGGGGTGCGGCGGAATGACCGAAGTGGTTATCGTTGGTGAGTTGTACGATGACGTCGATGCCATTTCCTGCCATGGGGCGGATAAAATCGGGGAAAAGGTTTTCCCAGCAGATGATGAGCGCGATCTTGAGATTCTTTTCGGGAAAGACATATCCCGGCCGATTTCCGGCCAGGGTGTTGAAACTCTTATGAACGATCCATTGCGGCCAATTCAGGTCAGGTTGGCCGGGCAGATACTCGGCAAACGGGACGAGCAATCTTTTCCGGTAGGGTATGGAAAGCGTCCCCTCGGGCATAACGAGGTAGGCCGAGTTATAGGATCGCGTGGCGAGTTTGATCGTATGGGCGCCGGGATCGGCAGGCAGAGAGAATTTTTCGTATTCCGAAGTACCCAAAATCAGGGGGATACGAATGGACATGACCAATTTTATCACTTGTTCCGCTTGGTGCGGATCGTTTGGAAATCCTCTCAAGGCCGTTTCCGGCCAGACAATGAATGTCGGGTTCTTACGCGCTGCGTCCCGGGTCAATTTTTCCAGGCGTTGCAGGGATGCCAGGCGTCCCGAAGCGGTTTGCCTCTCCGTTAAGAGGATACTGGGTTGGATGATGGCGGCCAGGATATTGGGGGGTGATTTTATTCTTGAGAGTTCGAAGGCCCCCCATATCCAGACGCACAGAATCAGGATCAGGACGGCCAATGCGCGCCGCCATGGGTGATTGAAGAAGAGCTCATACACCGCCAGGTTCGCCATAACCAGAAGAAAAGTAACGCCATATTCGCCGGTTACGGTCATTATCTGAAGCAAGGACAGGTGATCATGCTGGGTGTACGACAAAGAGGCCCAGGGCAAAGCCAGAAAACCCGCGTGTGCCTTGATAAAATCGAGGAATACCCAAAGAGAGGGTGCGACGATCAAGGCGGGAAATTTTGATCGCCCGAGAAGGGCCAACCCGCCGCACCACATTGCCGGATATAGAGCCAGATAAAAAGCGGCAATCCCGAAATGATCATAACGGAATCCGGGTACATGTAAGATCCATGAGAAAATCAAAGCGTTTGAAAGAAGTCCGCAAAACAGACCGATCAAACAGGATTGAAACAGTCCCCATCCCCTGCAAGCGATTAAAAGGGGAACGAGCGCGATCCAGGCCAGCCATCCCTGATCAGGCTCGGGCAGGGATAGAAAGAGAAGGCCCGCCGAAAGACCGGCCAACACGATGCGCAGGGAGATTTTTAAACCTGAATCAGGGATTTTTGCCATGGCAACTTTATCCGTGCGGGGATTTACAGATTCTCCCCATGTCCGCATGATGCGAACCTAAGATTAGTATACCCCATTTCCGTCATTCCGGCGGGATACGGAATCCATCATGAATATGAATCGATGCCGGACCGAATCCGGCAGGACGTTTGTTATGTTTGCGTGCCGGAGTAATAAGATGGCATTTTTAACACAATTGATGACCATAGAGAATAATAATACCTATTTTCTGTTTGGTAGATACACTCAATTAATAAACCGGCCCCCCTTATTCCGGACAAGTTCCGAGGTTTTTTCTCTTTCTATCGGATTTTTACGGGTCTTAAAACAGTATCAATCAAGTATTGTCTGAGTTTATTGATGATTACCGTTGGAAATAGCCCGTATTAACCCAACTTTTAGCCGATGTAGCATCCTCCGCCTCTGCAATCTATAGTAACCTCCATCTCAGGATTAACACTTTTATATCATGAGCAATTTCAGAATATAAGGAGGATAGAAGATGTCATCGAGGATCATGAAATGTTTTGTTGTGGTTGTTTTCCTGCTGTTTTGTTTGGCAGGGACGGGCAACGCGCAGCATTTTGATGCAACCATCCCCCAAGGATACTGGATTGAGGCGTGGATGATGCATTTCCAGGCCGACAGGTACCCCGATACGGATGGACACAATCAGAAGATGGCCGATGGTGATAATCTGGATTTGAAACAGGATATCCTTTACATGCGCTTCATTTACGCCGGTAAATACTGGGTCTTCGATTCCCACATCCCGATTTCAAGACTGGAGATTGGTAACTTTCCCGGTGATGATACATCGAGCGGACTGGGTGATGTCTGGTTGAAGGCACAAATCAGAAACGAGAATGCCGAGAAAAAATGGCGACCGCTGGGGATAAACATTTCCACCGGATTGGGCGTTAAATTTCCCACCGGTGAATACGATGAACACGACGCAGTCAACCTGGGAAGTCATCAGTACGATCTCCAGTATGATTTCCGGTTCTCCAAGTTCTTCTTTGAGGGAAAGCCCTTCGGGGAAACTGGGAAATGGGGGATTGAGGGTGCCGTTGAATATACATACCGATTTGAAAATCAGGATACAGGTATCAAGCCCGGAAACCGTATTGACTGGGTTATTGGTCCAAATGTGAGTGTCGGTAAAAGAGTCAGGATCGGCTGGGACCTCGCCGGCAACATCAAGGAACGGGATGAAACAGGCAGCGGCCGGGATTTGCATGATGTTTATCCTGGGGATTCCTGGGGCCGCAAGGTTTCCACGGGGCCCAATTTTTACTACTTCATCACGCCCCAGATTCAGTTAAGTGCTTACGCCCTGGTTGATATTGACGCGAGAAATGAGCCGAAGGGATCTCTCGTTTACCTGCGCTGGCTGTTTTACTGGCCTGATAAATAGTGATGGATTTTCTTCCCCTGTAAGACTTCCCCCTTATAGGACGTGCAACGGCTGGTCCAAAACCCCACTTGGACCAGCCGTTAAACGGATTTCTTGTTTACCTGTGCTGACCGTCCTGCGGTCCGGCAAATGACATCGAAGTAAATCCTTTAAGATTGCCTCGTTACAGCGGGGTGGCAAGGTGGCTGATGCCGGATCCTCCCATGAACCCATCATCGATGCAGTCAGCATAATGAACTTATGCAGGGCAAAACATAGGCGGGGGAGCAATCCAGGTGATTGCCAGAAAAGGGAAAAAATAAGAGCAACCTCCAGATGCAAAAGAGACTCGCTCTTTTAATAAGTATAAACAGGAGTTTTGAAATGGGAACAAAGACGAAAGAAATGTTGGAAAAGATTAAGCTTTTATATTCTCTGGGATGGTCGAGAAGGAAAATCGCGAAGCAATGCGGTGTCACGCCGCCATATGTTACGAGATTGATAAAGATGTACGAAGAGAGTCGAAAGAACCCGCCGGGGTGGGACTATGGATTGTCTACCAGAGTCCTGAATTGTCTGAAGCGGGGTTATATTCCCCTAGATCCCCAAGCGATTGCCGACGGTATTGACCGGTTGCTTGTCATGAGGGGGATTGGGAAAGGTTCCCTGGCAGAGATCGGAAACATGCTAAAAGATCAGCATATTATAGATGATATTGATGAATGGATAGAAGAAGGGAAACGGAAACAATACAGTCGGAGAAACGCCGGTTTCTGTGAATTTGATCATGATTTGCGGCAGCAGCCCTCACGGCATATCGAGGTATCGAATCATTTTATGGAATGAGCGGTTCATAAGATAAGAACGGTTTACGAATCAATTTTCTTCAGAAGCAGGAAGACTTAACTGTTTTGACAAATGGCTGATACGTTGAGGTATCACTTTCCGGGGTGAATTACCGCACCTCGGAAAAGAACAAATTTTTCCCAGCAGAGAAATGATTCTAGCCAGTAAAGGAAGGAAGTTTATATTATGGAAAGTGAAAAAGACATTAGGGAAGATCCCTCGGTGGGTAGCTCATTCCTGTAGGAAACGAGATCAATGTTCGCAGGGTTGTGCTTTCATCTCAGCAAGCTCCTGCCGGATTTCACTGTGACATTCCCTGTCTGAAAGAATCTTCAAGGTCCCTTTTGAGAGTGATTCAGTAGCCTGGAAGCGAGGTGAATTTCTCTCTGTTTTGAACGATATCCGCATGGATGATATTGAGTGATCGGGTCAGATATTCACTGGCGAGAGCAACCTGATGGTTGCCATCGACTTGCGTTGCCGCCGGTATTGTTAACGGCGAGAGTATCAATAATGATACACCCGTGATAACTGCCAAAGCATTTGATTTTGCGGAAGGAGTCACATTAATCCGTTGCGTATCGCATGATTGCCAATAAATTTCTCCCGTGCCGTATCTACGGAACACAAGGCAAAGGCAAGAGTCATAGATCTGATTTACATTCCAACTGTTCCAACTATTGTTGTTGACGAGGAAGGTGCGGAAAGAAGGCTCTACCGTGTAGACAGGTGGTCTATTATCCGTATCAAAGACAGTTGAGAGAACCTTATTCGCAGAACTCAATATGGCGTCTTTTGTTTCGACGTAATATGAATCACCCATGGAGCCATTCGTGATGGGCAATATGTTTTTTCCGGAAATATCAAGGGCAACAGATATGGGTATTTTTTCGCCCGTTTTCTCCGGCGTATAGAAGCCAGAGTCAATTTTCCCATGGTAAGCACACGAGGTAAGAAGAAGCATGAAAATCAGGACTATTAAAGTACCTATTTTGCTTGTTTCCATCATCATTCTCAGTACCTCCCTTGGTAAAAGAATCTATTAACCTGTTTGTTATCAATTCACCGGCGCTTTTCCCCCATATCTTTATATTGTTTTAACAGATTGCCCATCGCTCCTTCAAACAAAATCATAAATTGAGCTGTTTAACTAAAGTGTATCACAAGGGGTTACTCGTTCCATTACGGGAAAAATACATGTTTTGTATTATACAAAATCAGGTATTTGTGTGTGTGGGCTCCACTAAGGGATATCGTCATTGATTTTCAGTTGAAATGGAGGATGAGTGGGCTGATATTCAAAAAACATAATGGTTCAGGATTTTTTGTTTGTCACACAGGGCCTTCTGATATCACGAGAGAGATCTTAAATAGATACTTAGCTTTTGGTTCTTTTTGTTCAGGTCCAGCTTTTTGCGGATATTATCTCTGTGAAACTGAATGGTACTGACAGACAAATTTAAAATATTGGCAATCTCTTTCGTTGATTTCCCCTCCCTGATGAGATTGGAAACATTCAGCTCTCTGGGAGTGAATTTCAAGTTTTTAAATGCGAGTTGGTTGGAAAAGGGAGAAACGAGGTTTTGCAAATTATTTTCCAGGACGTCCAAATAATAGGTTCCCGTTTTGTCTGAGCAGTTGATCTTTAACTTGTCAATAAAGGGTACGATCAGCTGGTTTACGTTGGCCATGATGTTTTCTTGCATTTCCTTCTTGTCTTGTTGCCGCTGATCGAGGAGAAATCTCAGCGTTGTGATCGTTTCCTCCAGTTGTAAGGTCTTTCTTTCAAGCTCTGAAGTCCGATTCTTGACCAGCATTTCAAGGTTTTGCCGATGCTTTTTTAATTCTTCCTCCAACTTCTTTTGTTCAGTAATATCGATACAAATGCCCACCATAAAAAGGGGTTTACCTGCCTCATCGAATACGGTATTCCCCCGGGAAAGGATCCAGCGGATCTCTCCTGTAGGGAGAACAATGCGGTAAGTCGTTCGCCGATTAATTTTTCTATGCAGGGAGTCATTGAAAATTCTTTCGGTTCTCTCCCTGTCTTCCGGATGAAACAATCGCCTCCAGGTTTCACGGGATGCTTTATCCTTGGCCGGAGAAAGGTCAAATAAGCGGTACAGCGCGTTAGACCAGGTCACCGCACCTGTCTGTATATCGATGGTCCAGATGCCGGCCTCGGATGCTTCCTGTGCCAGTTCAAGGATGTGGTTCGTTTTACGCAATTCGTCCGCCAGCCGTTTTTCATCGGTAATATCGCGGATACTATAACGCCACCCCAGATTCATACCATTTTTATCATACATGGCCCGCCAGGATAATCCGACCCATTTGTGCCTGCCATCCTTACAAACGATGCGAAAATCAAGGTCATGACCACTTGATCCTTGGCCGGTGAAGAGATGCTTCTTCCTCTTTCTGTCGGCTTCGTGGATAATTGGAAGGGGGAAATCTTTCATTTTGAAACACTCCTCCACAGAATATCCCGTCATTTCTAAAACCAGAGGATTTACCCAAATCAGCTTCCCATCCGGCCCCACCCAGTGTTCCACGTTAGGTGTATAATTCAGAACAGCCTGGAGCCGTTGTTCGTTTTCCTGTATTTCCGCTAATTTCCTGCGAAGTTCAGTTAAGTCCTGGACCAGCTGTTCCTTTGTCTTGTCTTTGTCTTTCATAATCATTTTCCAGCGCATTTACATACAAAGCACAATGACGGCGCTTTTTGCATATATAAACGTAGCTACTCATTCTAAGTAGCTATAATAAGGTTACTTTTCAAATTTGTAAAGAGGATCCGCTTGCCCTGCCGGGCATTAATTTTATCACAGGATAATATCCTGCCATGTCATGCGGTCAATTCGTACAAATACTCAAATGCAAATAGGTATTATTGCCGTGCCTCACGGTCGTGCCTAATGTGATCACAGCAAATTATCCGTTTGATGATGCAGCCATTGTGACGCGTGTGGGTATGATTGCAAATGATAGGTCGAGGGTGTTAAGATTATAAGTATATAATATTATTATATCTTAATTCTAAAACAGATGAGCAGAGTTGAACAGAATTGCACCGTAGCCGATCGATGCATGAGTGTTTTATTTTTCGCGAAGAGACCCCGTTTGGGTCATAGGTCCCACTGGGAGGGGGTCAGCTGGTTAAATGACTCATAATTGCGAAATATTTCATAGCCATGCATATCGAGGGGGTAATCCCATGACCCGTTACGATGGACGATTTGCCCACCAAAACCGGTTTTGAATCGATACATGCCGTAAAAGGGATGATCCGGGTTCGGCAGAGGAGAAACGGCACCCATGTCGTAGCTCAGGCACCCCTTTTCCCGCAACAGCCTGATCACCTCCCCATGTAAGGCATAGGAACCCATCAGGTTGCGGTGCTCGTCGGCGGATGCGCCGAACAGGTAAAGGGCCCGTCGTCCGGCGATGACGATGATCGCTCCCGCGAGAAGGTCTTCGCCTCTTGCGGCAAGAAGGAAGATGATCTCGGATGATCCGGGGTTCTGAACAAGGGTGGAGAAAAGGGCCGAAAAATGTCGATAGGTCCCGGGAGGAAAGCCGTTACGCTTGGCCGTCTGCAGGTACAGCTCGTAGAAAAGAGGCAGCATATCTGCAGAGGCCGCAAATACCCGGATTCCTTTCCGCTGTGCCAGTCGGATATTGTATCGGGTCTTGGGTTTCATGGCCGCGAAGATATCCTCTTCGGAGCGTGCGAGATCAATCAGGACCACATCGGCAACAGTCGGATCCAAAGACGTTTTTCGTAAATTCCAGTTACAGGTGCCGATGTTCATCCGCAATTCCCGAAGTCGTGATGCGGGATGGCCGGACCAGGGTTGCCCATCCAGAGTGTCTGCGGCATAGGGCGACTCCCATGGCAGGTCATAGCGGATGAAGGTGACGTCGGAATCCAGGTGTTCGATCAGGGCCTGCGACAATTCTTCGAGAAAAGGTCCGTATTTTTCCGGATCGGGTTCCGACTCGGGGCCCTGGGGAACATAGGCGACGGTAAAACCCCGACCGAAAGGCCGGAGCAGAACGAGGAGGTCGCCCTGCTGGCCCGTCGACGATGTGAAATCGAAGGCAACCGGTTTCCATCCGAGGCGGGATTTGACCTGGCTCCAGTAAAGGGTCTGAAACAGAATATCCGTGGGGAGCAATGCATTGATCTTTTTGGGTTGCACCTGTATGTTCATCGGATCGTCGTGGTGTCCTTTTCCAACATTGAAACCATCAAAATATTTGTTCGATCCTTGATTAATTGGTAAAGTTCCCAATGTAAATGGTATGAAAATGCCCTGTCATTGCCTATGTGATATAGGCATTTTATGGTTCCGGAATACGTCAGCTGTAGGGGATGATTAAGGTGAAACGCAAAGATAAGGTGGAAAAGGCTCTCCAGGAGCGAATCAAGGAATTGAATTGCTTGTACGGGATGGCGCGTCTGGCGGAGCGCCACCATGATTCCATGGAAGATTTCCTGAAGCGTCTCGTGGTCTTTCTTCCTCCTTCCTGGCAATACGGGGACATTGCCTGTGCCCGCATCGTTTTTCGGGGACAGACCTTCAAAAGCAGGAAGTTTGCCTGGACAAAATGGCGACAGTCCGCGCCGATCCAGGTATGCGGAAAACCCGTGGGTGACGTGACGATTGTCTATAGGGAAGAACGGCCGGCAGCGGATGAAGGGCCGTTTCTCAAGGAGGAAAGGGCTTTATTGGAGGGGGTTGCCCAGCGTATCGGTGAAATTGCCGTCCGGATCATGGCCGAACAGGAATTGCAGGAAAACAACAAACAACTTTTGCGGGAAAGGAAGGCGCTGCAGGAAGCGAATGTGGCCCTGCGGGCGGTTCTTTCCGGTATCGAAGATGAAAAAAAACGGATTCATGAAAATATGCAGGTGAATATCGACAAAGGGGTCATGCCGATTCTGCACGCCTTAACGCCGGGGGTAGATAAAAGCAAACGCAAGTATCTGGATATATTAAAGACAAATCTGGAAGAGATTACGTCCCCTTTCACCAGTCAGGTATTGGGTCACCTGCGCGCCCTGACTCCCACGGAGGTCAATATCTGCAATATGATCCGTAACGGCATGCGGACCAAAGAAATCGCTCAGCTTCGCGGTGTCTCCACGGCAACGATCAACCGTCATCGCGAACACATTCGTCGAAAACTGAACATTACCAACCGGCAAATCAATCTGGCGAGTTATCTGCAATCGCTTGTCATGCCAGGCCGATAATGACGGCAAGAAGCTGTCGAATTCACCTAGGGTTTCAGAAATCGATGGATTCATTCGGTGCAAAAATCATTTTTGAGGAATCGGGGCCGATGCTGCCTTTGCATGCCGGCATGTAAAAAAGTTTCATCTTCCCGGATACTTCAGTGTGGATTTGGGGCTCTTGCGATGCAAGAGAGGATGCTTCTTATTTTCCCCTGTCATCCGGGTTCCGTTCCCAGGGAGCGATGCCGCCAGGGACGACATAGAAAAGAGGGTGGGGTTTCGGGTCGGTGACCGTGCAGAGCTTCTGGAAGCGCAACGGGTCCCTGAGGCGGAGCTTTTTCCTGAGATGGTCCAGTTCGTACCGGAGCTGGCCGTCGGTGACGGGAATGCTGCCTGTCCCGGAGAACGGAGCAATTTTGCCTGAATCGTACCGGTATCTCCGCCGAATTGCCTCTTCATGAACTACATGGAGGTAAGCGCAGAGCGATGCACCCGGGTCCGGTTGCGATCGGAAACGTTCAAGCTGGGGATGGTTTTTATATCCCTTCGTTTCATTTGCCAGCACCTTCCGGGCAAGAAGCCCTTCCCGCCAGAGGGCATTTAATCCCTTGGCGTCGAGGTAACAGGGGTGCAGACTCCACAGTCTCATTGCAATGCCTTTCGAATCGCTTTTTCAAAATCACCGACGGTTTGCCTCGGCCGGTTTTCCTCCTGTAAAATTCATCATTTCCTTTTTCTACAGTTAAAATGCAGAGAAATCCAGTCCGGTTTATGCCGGAGCCGTCTGAAAGGCATTACCCCTTTGGATTAAAAAAAGAACATCGTGACAGGTGACACCCCGGATACGGGAAACCCGTTTCATGCTTTTTCGACTGACATGTGTTATAAAATCTCAATTGATCAGATGATACGGGTTGCTTCCGAAAAAAGCGAATCCCCGGACAGGGAGGTTGCGGGTGGAAAAGAAAGAGACGGTCCTCTTTATCTGTGTTCACAACAGTGCCCGGAGCCAGATGGCTGAAGCGTGGCTGAAGCACCTGGCGGGAGACCGCTTCGAGGCGTACAGTGCCGGGATCGAACCGGGAGAACTGAATCCCGTCGTTGTCCTGGCCATGGCGGAAGTCGGAATCGATATCTCCCGGAACAAGACCAAAGGTATGACCGAACTCATCGAGGCGGGAAACCGTTTCGATTACGTCATTACCGTCTGCGACGACGCCCAGGCCGAGGCCTGCCCCGTGTTTCCCGGTGTCGCCCGGCGTTTGCACTGGAGCCTTCCCGATCCACATGCGTTTCTGGGGACGGTGGAAGAGAAGCTGGCCTATGTCCGGGAAATCCGGGAACGGATCCGGATCCTTGTCCTGGATTGGTGCCGCCGGGATCAGCCCGGAAAATAAAGCGTCTGCATCGATTCACTCGCTCTTACCTTCAGGGGACACATGAACACGAAGCCGATTTACGAAGAACTGATCCGGAAAAACAGGGAACTGGAGAAAGAAGCCCTCCGTTGCCGGCAGATGGAAAAGGCGCTCCGGACCAAGGAGAGCCAGTACCGGAAAATCTTCGATTCGGCCATGGACGGGCTCCTGATCTTCGACCGGCAGGGCCGGATCGTCGAAGCCAATCCCCAGGCCTGCCGGATGTACGGATACACGCATGCCGAATTGACGGCCCTGTCGAGAGAAGACCTTATGCATCCGGACTACCACTATCTGTTTGAGGTCTTCCGGAAGGAGACGAAAGCCAAGGGCATGTTTTCGGCGGAATCGAAGGATTTAAAAAAGGACGGAACCCATTTTTATATCGAGATCCGGGGAACGGAGTTCAATTATAACGACCGTAAACATGTCCTGGCCATCGTCCGGGATGTGACGGAGCGAAAACGCACGGAGGAATCCCTGCGGGAGGCCCTGTCCTCCATCGAACAGCTGAAGGAACGCCTGGAGTCGGAGAATGTCTATCTTCGCGAAGAGATCGAACTGCGCTATCAGCACAAGGAGATTATCGGCCAGAGTGAGGCGATCAGGCGAACGCTCAACCAGGTGGAGCGCGTCGCGGAAACCGCGGCGACGGTCCTTTTGATCGGGGAGACAGGAACGGGGAAAGAATTGCTGGCCCGTGCCATCCACCGTCTGAGCCCCCGTCGCGGAAAATCCATGGTGACGGTCAACTGTGCGGCCATTCCGGCGAGCCTCATGGAAAGTGAGCTGTTCGGCCACGAAAAGGGGGCTTTTACCCATGCCTACGCCCGGCAGATCGGCCGATTCGAAATCGCCAACGGTTCGACGCTGTTTCTCGATGAAATCAGCGAACTCCCCCCGGAGCTCCAGGCGAAGCTCCTGCGGGTTCTCCAGGACGGCGAATTCGAGCGTCTGGGCAGTTCCAGAACGATTCAGGTGGATGTCCGGATCATCGCGGCGACCAATAAAGACCTGTCCCAGGCGGTGGAAGATGGTCGCTTCCGGGAGGATCTCTTCTACCGCCTGAACGTGTTTCCCATTGTTGTTCCGCCCCTTCGGGAGCGTCGCGAGGACATTCCCCTGTTCGTCTGGGAATTTGTGAGAGAATTTGGTAAAGTCATGGGGAAACATATCGAAACGATCAACAGAAAGACCATGGAGGCGCTGCAGCTCTATCCTTGGCCTGGAAATGTCCGGGAGCTGCGCAACGTCGTCGAACGGGCCATGATTCTGTCCGGCCACGGAACCCTCCTGGTCGAACTGCCCGCGCAGAAAGGGCCGGATGTTACTTCCGAATTGTTTCGCCTGGAGGATGTTGAACGACAACACATCATTGACATCCTGGTGAGGACCGGCTGGAGGGTGAGAGGCAAAAACGGTGCGGCAGGTATTCTGGGCCTCAAGCCCTCCACCCTGGAATCGAAGATGAAAAAACTCGGAATACGCCGTCCCGATTAACCCGAAATGACGTAGAATACACGATATTTCGTGCGATATGCTCCTTTAGGCCACGTGCAACGGCATTTATATCGTCTATAAAACATCCAAAATCAACCGGTTAGGGATTCGTCATCCGGGCGTTCTTTCTGGTACGAATCTTGGTTTCAATAAGTAAATAACCTATCATAAGAAGTATCCATAAGGAGAAAATCGCATGAAAGAAATCAAGAAAGTCGTGTGCATCCAGTGCCATTCGGCCTGCCGTCAGGCCGTGGAAATCGAGGACGGGCGCCTGATCGGCGTGGGGCCGGATATGGATTTCCCCAAGGGAGAACTGTTTTCCACCATTGTTCGAAGTTGTCCGCGGGCTCACGCGATTACGGATTATTTCTACCACAAGGATCGTCTGAACTACCCCCTCAAGCGGGCGGGGGCGCGGGGAGAGAACAAATGGGTGCAGATCTCCTGGGAACAGGCCATGGACGAAATAGCCGGCAAGATGAAGGTTTTGATCGACCAATATGGTCCGGAGAGTATCGGAACGACTTGCGGGACGGGCCGGACGACCGACGAGTTTCGCACGCGATTCTTCAACCTCCTGGGCAGTCCCAATATCGTCGGCCAGGCGGAGATCTGCTACGGGGAATACCTGGCCCTTATGTATGCCATCTTCGGCTGGAAGCTTTTCCCCGTCGTGCAGAAGGAAACCCAGTGCACCCTCATGTGGGGCGGCGGCGGGCCCCGGTACTGGAACGCCCTCTGGAAGAACATCACGAAGGCCCATAAAGAAGGGATGAAGCTGATTGTGATCGATCCCCGGGGAATTGACGCGACGCGTCATGCCGACCTGTGGCTCCGGGTGCGGCCCGGTACGGACTGCGCCCTGGCCCTGGCGATGATCCGACATATTATAAAGGAAGGACTTTACGACAAAGCCTTTGTCGAGAAATGGTGCCACGGCTTCGATGAACTGCGTGAGCGGGTTGAACCGTTTACCCTGGAGAAGGCCGCTGAGATCACCTGGGTGCCGGCGGAGCAGATCCGCCAGGCTGCGGAGTTGTACGCCACGTCCAAACCGGCGGCCATGACCCATGGTCTCGGGATCGAACACTCCGTAAACTCCATGGAAACGCTCCATGCCGTGTTTGCCCTCCGGGCGATCACGGGGAACCTCGATGTCAAGGGCGGCGACCTCTTTACGACGGCATACCCGGACGTCATTCATGAGCAGGAAATCGAACTCATCGACAAGCTGTCTCCGGAACAGAGGAAAAAGCAACTGGGCGCTGACCGCTTCAAGATCCTGACCCAGGAAGGGTTCCGCATGACCCAGGAGGCGGTGCCCCGGGTCTGGGGAAATCTGACCTTGAACCGGTCCAGCCAGTTCCAGGCCTTTGCCCACGCCCCCTCTTTTTACCGTGCCGCCATCACGGGGAAACCCTATCCGCTCAAGGCCATCCTCACCGTTTCGAGCAACCCCGTCGTGACCTACGGCAACAGCAAACTCGTCTACGAAGCCCTGAAAAATCTGGATCTGTACGTCGTTGTGGATTTCTTCATGACGCCGAGCGCACAACTTGCCGATTACGTTCTGCCGGGGGCGACCTATCTCGAACGTCCCTGGATCTGGGCCTACGCCATGATCGTCGGGAGCGAGCAGGCCATGCCCGCTGTGGTTCCCGGTCAGTACGAACGCTGGTCGGACTACAAATTCTGGAAGGGGCTCGGTGAGCGCCTTGGGCAGGAGGAGTACTGGCCCTGGGAGGATCTGGAACAGGTCTACGATTACCGGCTTAAGCCATCGGGGATGACCTTCAAGGAATTTATGGCCAAAGGCGGTTTTGCCGCGGGGAAAGGCGGCTTCCGGCGCTACGAGGAAAAAGGTTTCGGCACTCCGACGGGAAAGGTGGAGCTGTACTCCACGGTCCTGGAAAAGATGGGCTACGATCCCCTGCCCTCCTTCCGGGAACCCCTGGAGAGTCCCGTCAGCAGTCCCGACCTGGCCCTGGAATATCCGCTCATTCTGACGACGGGAGGCCGTTTTCTTCCTTACTATAATGCTGAGCACCGTCAGATCGCCCAGCACCGGAAACGCTACCCCTGGCCGAAGATGGAAATCCATCCGGAGACGGCCAAATCCCTGGGCATCGAAAACGGACAGTGGGTCTGGATCGAGTCCCCACGGGGTCGATGCCGCCAGACGGCCGAGTATGACCCCAACATCCATCCCGGTGTCGTCCATGCCCAGCACGGCTGGTGGTTTCCCGAGGAGCCCGGAGAAGAGCCGTCGCTCCACGGCCTCTGGAAGTCGAACATCAATATCCTGACCGATGACGAACCCGACCACTGCAATCCCATCAACGGCGGCTGGCCACTGCGGGCGCTTTTGTGCAAGGTCTATCCCTGCAAGCCGGAGGAGGTCTGGGAAGGTGAAACGGCGAATGTGGGGTAACCGGGATCATCTCTGCTGCAGCCGGTCAGGTTTCTTTTGATTAACCGGGTTTGATCGTGCCGGCCTGGCCGGTCTCTGATTTGTTCGGGAGGTGACGAGATGGCGGAACGCCTGATTCAGTTCCGGGTGAATGGGGAGATAGTGCAGTTTGTGGGACATCCCCAAAATAGATTGATCGATTTCCTGCGGAATCAACGACACCTGACGGGGACGAAGGACGGTTGCGGGGAAGGAGTCTGCGGTGCCTGCACGGTTCTTCTCGACGGCAATCCCGTTAAGGCCTGCGTGACCACGATGGACCGGGTTGAAGGGCGGGAGGTCGTGACCATAGAGGGGATTGGGTCCATCACCTCGCCGCATCCGCTGCAACGTGCCTTCGTCGAAAAAGGGGCCATTCAATGCGGATTCTGCACGCCGGGTGTGATCATGGGGGCGAAAGCCCTTTTGGACAAGAATCCGCAGCCGTCTCGGGATGAGATCATCGCCGGTCTTTCACCTTATCTCTGCCGCTGTACAGGGTACAAAAAAATCATTGAAGCAGTTCTGCTTGCTGCTGAGAGAAAAGAATCTCAGCCGGAGGCCGGACCGGGGCCCGGTCCTTCGGAGGGGTTCGTCTTGCATCCGGAGGGCGATCGCTACACATCACCTGTTCTGACATCAGACGCTAAAAACCGTGATATTAAAAAGCATATCGGGACCCCGGTGCTCCCCATGGGAAGCTGGGAAAAGGCCCTGGGCTTGACCCGCTTTGCTGCCGATGTGACCCCGGAGTCTTGCCTGTACCTGAAAGTCGTCCGAAGCGAAAAACCCCATGCTTTGATCAGAGGGATCGAAACAGGAGATGCCCTGGCCGTGCCCGGCATGGTTGCCGTTTTTACGGCGAAAGATATCGATGGGACCAATCGGATCGGACCCATCCAGCGGGATCAAACGGTTTTGGCCGAGGACCGGGTCCGTTTTCCTGGCGATGCCGTTGCCGTTGTGGCGGCCGAATCCATTGAAGCGGCCCTTGGAGGAACCGAACGTGTTCGGATCCTCTACGATGATCTGAATGCCGTGTTCGATCCGGACACCGCGGCGCAACCGGCCAGCCCGAAACTCCATGGAGAAACCAATCTCCTTTTCCGGCTAAAAATCGATCGGGGGAACCTCGCGAAAGGTTTCCAAAACGCGTTTGCCGTGGTGGAGGGGACCTACGAGACGCCCTTTAACGACCACGCCTACATTGAACCCGAGGCGGGCGTTGCGTGGTCGGATGATGATGGGAAGATCGTCATCCGTCTGGCAACACAAAATCCTCATGAAAACCAGGCCCAGGTAGCGGAAGCTCTGGGATTGGCTCCGGAGCGGCTCCGCGTCATCCAGGCCCCGACGGGGGGAAGCTACGGGGGCAAGATGAACCACCAGCTTCCGGCACTGCTGGTGTTGGCCGTTCTGAAACTGGGGAGACCGGCGAAACTGGTCTATACGGCGTCTGAATCGATGATGTGCACGGAAAAACGCCATCCTTTCCGGATACGTTTCCGTACGGGAGCGAACCGGGAGGGGAAATTGACGGCTATTGAAGCCGACCTGACGGCGAACACGGGCGCTTATGCCTCCTACGGGAAAGCCGTTGTCGAAAGGGCGCTCATCCATTCGACCGGACCGTATGACGTTCCCCACGTTTCGGTGACCGGTTCCTGCTTTTACACCAATACGGCTCCCGCTGGTGCCATGCGCGGTTTCGGCGCTCCCCAGGTGGTTTTTGCCGCTGAATCCCAAATGGACCTCCTGGCGGAAAAGTTGGGCATGGACCCTTACGAATTCCGTTTGAAGAATCTGTTCCAGCCCGGTTCGACCACCATCACCGACCAGGTCCTCATGGAAAGTGTTGGGGCCAGGGAAACCCTGCTGGCCCTTAAACCCTATTATGAAGAGGCCCTGGCCTGGGCCGCAAAATCGAATGACGCCACCACCGGCGGCATAAAACGCGGCGTTGGCCTTTCCTCCATTTTCTTCGGCATCGGCGAAGCCGGATGGCGGGATCCGTCGCGGGTGACCATGCGACTCAGTGCCGAAGGCCTCATCGAGTTGCTGGTCGGCGCCACTGACCTCGGCCAAGGGGTTTTTTCCACCCTGACGCAGATTGCCGCGGAAACGCTACAGATACCGGCGGACTGCTTCGTCGTCGTGACCCCGGATACGGATATCACCCCTTCCGCGGGACCGACCGAAGCCAGCCGCCAGACCCTTGCTTCCGGGCGGGCGATCCAGGAGGCGGCCTCCGCAATGAAGGACACCTTGGAATCGTGCCGCTTCTATGAAGACGAAACGGGCACATATTCCAACAGGCTTCGCCAGTGCCTTAACATGCTGTTGGACAAGGGCTTGCCTGTGGCGTTCTCAGGCTATTTTATTCCGGAGACAAAACCGATTGACAAAACCGGGAAAGGCAGTCCCCATCTTGCTTATGCCTTCGCGTCAATACTGGCCCAGGTGGAAGTTAATACGGAAAGCGGTATCATCAAGGTTCTCAAACTCGTGCTTGCCCATGATGTCGGCCGGGTCATCAACCCCCTGACACTGGAGGGACAGATCGAAGGCGGAGCTGTCCAGGCCCTGGGTTTTGCCTTGAAGGAGGAGTTCAAACCGAATGTGACCAATAAATGGTCGGCCTATAAGATTCCCCGAACCGTTGATATGCCGGATATGGTGACTCTTTTCATTGAAAACCCAACACCGGAGGGACCCTTCGGCGCAAAGGGTATTGGGGAAGTGCCGATAGTGGGGCCCGCGGCGGCAATCGCCAATGCTGTGGCCCGGGCCTGCGAATCTCGTTCTTTCAAGTTGCCGATCATGGCAGAGCAAATCCGGGAGAAATTTGCAGCTGAGAAATAACAGGCGACCCCCATTCCCGGTTTGTTGCGGAAAAAGAGATTATTTTCGCACTTTTTTGACAAATTCGGGTATTTTCATCAAGAATGTGTTAAACATAGCCGATATAAAAAACGGAGAATTTTCAGAATCATAACAGTTCAGGATGGAGGTTGAAAACCATGAAGGCGTTAATATGGGCGGTCTTTTGTCTTCTTTTCTTTCCCTGGGTTGTTCAATCCGCCGAGTTCTATAGATGGACCGATAAAAATGGCAACGTTCATTTGACGAATGAGCCTCCCGCGGAAACGGGAAAGAAAGTACAAACATTCCACTTCGATAAATCACCTGTCCCGCCTGAAACACAGACTTCCGGAGAAGCCCAGGGAACGGCAACGGAAGGCCGGCCTGCGGAAGCGGGAACGCAACAGAAGAACAATCAGGAACTCGAAAATAACGAGGCGGAATACGAAAGGTTGAAAAAGAACGAGTCTGATTACCGGCGTAATTACAATAATTCCTATGGCAGTAAACGGGAGCGAGAGTACTGGCGGGAGAAATTGCAAGAAGTCGAAAACCAAAAGCAGAAATTGGAAAGCGGCGAGACAACCGGGACCTCTTCATCGGACACGTCGACGGATCCGGTGCCAAAATAAAAATCAGCCGGGGGTGATCACCCCTGCTTTTTTCTGCGCTGCCTCAACCACCTCAGCCACCGGTTTCGGTAATAGTAGCCGACAACACCCAGGGTACAACTCACGGCGGTGATGACCAGAACGGATATATATTCTCCGTTTCTGGCGAAATTGCCCGTCATGGAGAGCATGAGGGTCCAGAAAAAACGTCCTGCAATGACGATCAACAGGAATGTACCTGCCGGAATGTGGCTCAAACCGATGACATAACAAAGGGAGTCCTTGGGGAATCCAGGGATCAGAAACAGGATGAAGGCATACAAGGCGCCTTTTTTGCGCATGAAGCGGTCAAACCGCTGGACCAACTCCGGTTTGATGAACTTCTCGACCAGGGGCAGGCCGAAAAAATGAGCCAGACCAAAGGCAAGCCAGGAACCGAGTGTCAGACCGATGGTCGAATAAAGCGTGCCCATAACCGGTCCGTAAAGGTAGCCGCCGATAAAACCTGTTACTTCCCCGGGAATGGGGGCAATCACGACCTGTAAAACCTGGACGGCCATAAACGCGAGTTGATCGTACGGACCGAAGGATCTGATAACACTGATAATCCGTTCCTTGTTGGACAGGATGTCGTAGACATTATAGTGGATAAAGAGATAACCCAGAAACAGGATCAACACGACCAGCAGGGTTTCTCTGTAAGCGATTTTATGATTCATCGGAACCAAAGACTCCTCCAATATGGAGGAGTCCACTTATCACGGAAGGGGTCTTCTCGGCAACATACTCCGGGCAGACAGAGGGAAGTCGCGAATTTTGCAATAAAAAAGCTACACCGGTTTGTTGAACCGGTGCGGCTTCTTAAAAACATGGGATCGAAAATTCAACCTGTTTTTCCACTGTTAGCGGGGCGTTACCTGCTTTTTTCCTTTTTCCAGGACTCAAAGGCGCTGATGATCGTTTCCACCGCGCCGTCGACCGGGATCGAACCGATGTTGATAATCAGGTCGTAGTCGTAGGGATTCGTCAGGTCGGCATTGTAATGCTGCTTGATAAATGCCCTCCGTTCCGATTCGGTGCTAATGGCATAACGTTGCGCTTCGTCATGGGAGCAGGACTTGGCGTCCATGATCCGCTTAACCCTGCTTTCGAGGGGGCCCATTAGTCTTACTCTGAAGGTTTTCTCCGGCGGCAGAACGTACTGCGCGCCCAGTCCTATAATAATGGCATTTCCATGACGTCCTATTGCGCCGATGACCTTCGTCAGGTGAAACCGAAACTTGTCCGGCCACAGATGACTGGTTTCGAAAAGGGACGTCAGCCAGTCGTCCCGTTTGGTGATCTCCTTTTCGATCATCGATTTGACCGCCTTTTCACTCATCTCGGCGCTTTTCGCGATCTGATGGGCAATCTGACCGGCGATCAGGTCCATCTGAAGTCTGGCCGAAAGCTGCTTGGCGATTTCCGGTGTACCGCTACCCGGTTCCCGCGAAATGGTAATGACCGGTTTTGATTCAAAGACCTCGCTTTTCCCCTCCTTGGAAAGACATGACCACTTTGATAACTGCTCTTCGACGAGTTGTTCTACCGAACGCTTTGCCTGTTTCATAGGACCCTCCTTTTCAAAGTATCAAATCCAGAACGAGATTTAATCAACAACCCTGTCTATCGCACCCGCTAATTTAAACCGCCTCTCCCGTTACAGAGAATACAGTTTTTCCCCGGGGAGAACGGTTTTGTTGTTTTTCAGAAGCACCTCAATGGCGGTATCGGGATTATCGAAACGGAAGAGCATAACCGCGTTTTGCCCGCTTTTTTCCACAAAGGCATACATGTATTCGATGTTGATCCCTGCCTTGGACAGGACCTCGAGAATGCTGTGAAGTCCCCCGGGCTGGTCGGGTACCTCGACGGCCACGACGGTTGTCCGGCTTACGGTATAGCCGTTTTCCTTCAGGACCCGGTTGGCATCGGCGACATGATCGACGATGAGCCGGACAATCCCGAAATCAGAAGTATCCGCCACGGCCAGGGTCCGGATATTGATGTTGGCGTCCCTGAGAATCCGGGTTACGTTCTCCAGTCCACCCGGCTTGTTTTCCAGGAAAATGGAAATCTGTTCAACCTTCATGCGTATTCCTCCCTTTCGTTCCCGAGGATGTTAAATGTTCCGCTTGTCGATGACGCGGCTGGCCTTTCCCTCAAACCGCTGAAGGGACTTCGGTTCCACCAGTTTCACCTTGGCGGTGACACCGAGGAAATCCTTCAGGTCCTTGACAATTCGCCGTTCAATTTTCTGGAGGGCCTTGATTTCACCAGCGGTGGAGAAGAGGCGCTCACTGACTTCCACCTGGACCTCCAGCGTATCGAGGGTGCCTTCCCGGTCTACGATAAGCTGATAGTGAGGATCGAGCCCCTCGATGCCGATGAGGACATCTTCGATTTGGGATGGGAAGACATTGACCCCGCGGATGATAAGCATATCGTCGCTTCTGCCCGTGACCCTTTCCATCCGATAGAGACTGCGACCGCAGATGCAGGGTTCGGGAATGAGCCGGGAAAGGTCTCGGGTTCGGTAACGAATGAGCGGAAAGGCCTCTTTGGTGAGGGTCGTGAAGACGAGTTCTCCCTTTTCACCGGGGGGCAGGACCTCGCCGGTTGCGGGGTTGATGGTTTCTACGAGAAAATGGTCTTCGAAGATGTGCATCCCTTCCCGTCCTTCCAGGCATTCCATGGCCACGCCGGGTCCCATGATTTCGGACAGGCCGTAGATATTCATGGCTGTCAGATTCAGGGCATTTTCAATTTCTCCCCGCATTTTTTCACTCCACGGTTCCGCCCCGAAGATCCCGATACGCAGTTTCAAGCTGCGCATATCGATCCCCATAGCTTCTCCCTGCTCCGCCAGGTTCAGTGCGTAGGATGGGGTGCAGCAGATGGCGGTTGGTCCGAAATCCTGAAGGATCATGATTTGGCGTTTCGTGTTTCCGCCCGACATGGGGATGACGCTTGCCCCCAATTTTTCCACGCCATAGTGGACCCCCAATCCTCCCGTGAACAAGCCGTAGCCGTAAGCGTTGTGAATCATATCGTTTTTGGTCAACCCGGCGGCGACAAAGCAACGGGCCAGCAGTTCCGACCAGGTTTCAATATCGCGCTTCGTGTATCCCACGACGGTGGAACGTCCCGTCGTACCGGAGGAAGCATGGAGACGGACGACGCTGCTCATGGGAACGGCAAACATGCCAAAGGGATAGTTGTCCCGGAGGTTCTGTTTCGTGGTGAAGGGAAAACGACGCAGATCGTCGAGACTCTTGATGTCTTCCGGAGAAACACCGGCTTCGTCAAAGGATTTCCGGTAAAAACCGACGGTATGGTAAACACGTTGGACAACCTGTTGGAGCCGCTTGAGTTGCAGAACTTCAAGAACTTCCCTCGGCAGGGTTTCATATTCTTCGTTATAGATCATGTAAAGATTCCCCTTTCGAATATCTTAATATTATATATACCGATTGGTGTTGAGAAAATCAACGATTTGATCAGTGATGGGATGCAAAGACAGAGGGAACTTATGGAAAGGCTCAGGCTACGCTGTCATAACCGCCCTGCAGCGCCTTAATGGTCATATTCGCCAGAGACTTCTTGGCGCCCATCAGATCCCGGACACTTTGATGCAACGTTTCCATCTTGATCACCGGGACGACCTTCATCATGGCGCCGAGCATGACCATATTGGCCGAGCGTTCGTTTGCCGCTTCCCGGGCGATTCGGTTGGCCGCGACCGCATAACAAATAACTCCCGGCTGTTCCGGAACCTCATCGATGAGGTCGGCGTTATAGAGCAGTTTGGCTTCCAGTTTCAGGCGTGGCAGAAAGGAGATGACAGAGGGTTTGTTCAGGGCGATCAGAACCTCGGGAGAGGAAACGACGGGGGAGGCGATTTCCTCCGTGGAAATGCTGATGGTGCAGTTGGCCGTTCCGCCCCGCATGGCCGCCCCGTAGCAGGGCAGATAGGACACAAAAAAGTTTTCGTACATGGCGGCATTGGCCAGGACGTTGCCTACGGTCAAGGCCCCCTGTCCGCCGGAACCGGAACAAAGAATGGTCGTCAACATGTTACGCTTTTTTCTCCCTTTTATCTGTCAGCACCCCGAGGGGGAATTCCTTCTCCATCACGGTGTGGATCCATTCGATGGATTCGATAGGACTCAATTTCCAGTTGGTCGGGCAGGCCGAGAGAACTTCGATGATGGAATAACCCATTCCATCCACCTGAGTCTGGAAGGCCGTACGGATAGCTTTTTTCGTTTTGCGGATCGCCGCAGGGGTTGTCGCCGCGACACGCTCGGCATAAACGACGCCGGGCAGGTTCGCGATCATGTCAGTAATATGCAGTGTGTAGCCGTCAAACCCCGGATCACGCCCATTGGGAGTCGTCGTCGTTTTCTGGCGCAGCAACGTGGTTGGGGCCATCTGACCGCCCGTCATGCCATAGACGGCGTTGTTGATGAAGATGACGGTGATATGTTCGCCCCGGTTGGCCGAGTGGATCGTTTCTGCCGTGCCGATGGCGGAAAGATCGCCGTCACCCTGGTAGGTGAAGACGAACAGGTCGGGCCGCGCTCTCTTGATACCGGTGGCCACGGCGGTACCCCGACCGTGGGAAGATTCGATCATGTCCACGTCCAGATAGTCGTAGGCCAAAACAGCGCATCCGGCCGGGTTCACGCAGACAGCTTTTTTCCCGAGATCCATTTCCTCGAGGATTTCGGCGATGATGCGATGCACAGTGCCGTGGCCGCAGCCGGGACAGTAGTGGCTGCTGACATCTTTTTTATGGTATTTCGGCCAGGGATTTAACAGTTCCATGATGCGTTGCTCTTTCCACCCTTTCCCGTCATGTTTTCATCTTTTCACGGATGACCTGGGCGAATTCATCCGGCTCGGGAATGATTCCGCCGGGGCGTCCATAGAAGAGCACCTCCGCCCTTCCCTCCAAGGCGAGGCGAACATCTTCCACCATTTGTCCTGTGCTCATTTCCAAGACGATGAATCGCTTGACCTTCTTCGAGAGTTCCCGAATGATATCATTCGGAAAAGGCCAGACCGTGATGGGACGGACGAGGCCTACCCGCAGCCCCTGATCCCGCAACTGGTGAATGGTTCCCTTGGCGATGCGGGCGGTTGTCCCGTAAGCCACAGCAATTATCTCCGCGTCTTCGACACGGTAGGTCTCAAAGCGGGTCTCGTTTTTCGTGATTTCTTCGTATTTCCGGAACAGGTTCCAGTTATGGTTTTCCATCTTCTGGATATCCAGGACCAGGGACGCGAGGAAGTGGCTGGGGCCGTCTCCCCGCCCCGTCAGCGCCCATGTCTTCTTCGGCAGTTTTTTCGGGTCGATCGGATCCGGAAACAGGACCGGTTCCTTGATCTGGCCCATCATGCCGTCACCCAGGAGCATCACCGGGGTCCGGTAACGGTCGGCGATGTCGAAGGCGACGAAGGTCAGGTCGGCGATTTCCTGAATGGAACCGGGGGCGATCACCGGGGTCCGGTAATCCCCATGGCCTCCGCCTCGGGTCGCCTGGAAATAGTCGCCCTGGGCCGGGGCGATGTTGCCCATGCCAGGACCTCCCCGCATAATGTTGACGATGACTGCCGGTAGTTGGAAACCCGAGAGGAAGGACATCCCTTCCTGCTTCAGACTGATGCCCGGAGAGGATGACGACGTCATGGCCCGGGTGCCGGTGGCGGCGGCGCCGACAACCATGTTGATCGCCGCGAGTTCGCTTTCCGACTGAATGAACACGCCACCAGCCTTGCGCATATGTTCGGACATGTATTCCCCGATTTCGTTCTGGGGTGTGATCGGATATCCGAAATAGGCTCGGCATCCGGCCCGGATGGCTGCTTCGGCGATGGTGTGATTGCCGCTCATGAAGACTTTATTCACTGTACACCTCTATCACCAGATCGGGGCACACCAGGGTACAGGACATGCAGCCCGTACAATCCTCCGGCTTGACCGGTTCCGCGTAATGATAACCCATTTCATTAAGGGAATGGGATGAGGCCAGGACCTGGGGCTTACAATATTCGATGCAGAGATTACAGCCCTTACAGAAATCCTGTTTGACAACGACCCGATAGGTTTTCTTTTTCTTTATCATGAGTTGGTGGTCCAAACGATGATGGCGGAAAAAACAGTCCTCGCCCATCACTTATTTAAGCTCATTTTCGAAATGATTCCTGCTGGAACCTGGCTTTTCCCCGTGGCGCCCCCGTTTTCATTG